>Ga0209808_1000571_pt1 | contig 18198 bp, 13 predicted proteins | sample GraSoiAngelo_157_FD_186171 | JGI IMG/M metagenome (GOLD analysis project Ga0209808, IMG submission 186171) | Grasslands soil microbial communities from the Angelo Coastal Reserve, California, USA - 14_1009_16_20cm (SPAdes) (version 2) | ecosystem: Environmental > Terrestrial > Soil > Grasslands ... | reverse complement strand
GGAGGAAAAATCGAGCGCCGCGAGGCCCACCTTGCCGGGGATCTTCGCGCCGTGCTCCAGCCACTTGAAGCGCCCGGCGATCATCAGGTGGATCACCAGGAACAGGCCGCCCTCCAGGACGAAGACAATCCGTTTCCCGAGGCGCCGCAGCTCGAGCACGCGCTTTCCGCTGGCGGCGCTGAGCGGTGGCTCGAAGGTTCGCACGACGAAGGGGCTCGCGACGCGGATTCCCTCGATGGGCTGCCCCCCGACGCGCGACGCGATCGATTCGACGTAGACGGTGACGTCCGGCAGCTCCGGCACGCCGCGTCAGCTCCGCAGCTCGACGAGCTCGAAGACGTAGCCGTCGGGATCCTCGAAATCGCGGGAGACGCCGCCGGGGATCTCCTGCGATCCGCCGAGCGCGCGCGCGCCGTGCCGAAGGACCAGGGCCGCCATCTCCTCGAGATTCACCACGCGGATGGCGAGCACCGGTCCGCCGCGATCGTAGCCCCGCTTGATCATCGCGTTCGGGTAGAAGACGGGATGGAGCGCAAGCAGAAGGCCTGGCCGCAACTCCATCTCCACCCATGAGGACGTATACGACTTCTCCGGCAGGCCGATGACGTCGCGCCAGAAAGCCCGCGACGCCTCCAAATTCGGGACCTGGAGGCTGATCCAGCAGAGCTCGTTCACGGCGCGGACAATAACGCAGGAATCGCCCGGATCGCTCGCGCATCGATCCGCACATGCGTGTGGTGGTGGCGGGAGCGAGCGGACTGATCGGCAGTGCGCTGACCCGGGCGCTCAGGGAGCGGGGTGACGCGGCCGCGGCGCTTCCGCGCTTCGCAAGCGCGCCGTGGACCGTGGAAGGCGCGGACGCGGTCGTCAACCTCGCCGGGGCGAGCGTCGCCGGCAAGCGGTGGTCGCCCGCGTACAAGAAGGAGATCGAGCAGAGCCGCGTGCTCACCACGCGCGCTGTGGTGGATGCGATCCGCGCCGCGCAGCGCAAGCCGCGGGTGCTGATCAACGCCAGCGCCGTCGGCTACTACGGCGGTCGAGGAGATGAGGTCCTCGATGAGAGCGCGGCGCCGGGGGCGGACTTTCTCGCCAATGTCGGCCGGCAGTGGGAGGCGGAGGCCCAGCGCGCTCCGGTGCGCTCGGTCCAGCTCCGGACGGGCATCGTTCTCAGCGCCCGCGGCGGCGCGCTGGAGAAGATGCTGCCGCCCTTCAAGGCCTTCGTTGGCGGTCCCGTGGGGAGCGGAAGGCAGTGGTTCCCGTGGATCCACCTCGCCGACGAGGTGGCTGCGATTCTCTGGTGCATCGACCGGGAGGTGACCGGACCGGTGAACCTCGCCGCGCCGGGGATCGTGACCATGAAGGAGTTCGCAAAGGCTCTGGGCCGGGCGCTGCACCGCCCGTCGTGGGCGCCGGTGCCCGCGGCGCCGCTCAGGATCCTGCTCGGCGAGTTCGCCTCGGCGCTGCTGGAAGGGCAGCGCGCGGTGCCGAAGAAGTTGCTTGACTCGGGCTTCCGCTTCCGCTTCGACAACGTGGACGCGGCGCTGCGCGATCTCTTCCCGGAGCGGTGACCTTTTTCCTGGCCGTCGTGTCAGGGAGGCGCGCTACACTCCGCGCCAATGCCCGCCGACTTCGCTCACCTGCACCTGCATACCCTCTACAGCCTCCTCGATGGCGCCATCCGTCTGCCGGATCTGATGCAATCCTGCTCCCAGAGCGGGATGAAGGCGGTGGCGGTCACCGACCACGGGAACATGTTCGGCGTGGTCAACTTCTACCAGGAGGCGAAAAAGCACGGCATCAAGCCCGTCATCGGCTTCGAGGCGTACGTCGCCGGCGAGAAGGGCATGGGAGACAAGACCCAGCGCGTCGGGAACCACCTGGTGCTGCTGGCGCAGAACGACGTCGGCTACCGCAACCTGCGCTACCTGAGCAGCAAGGCGTTCACCGACGGGTTCTATTACGACCCACGCGTCGACAAGCCGCTCTTGAAAGCGCACGGCGAGGGACTGATCGCGCTCACCGCCTGCATGGCCGGCGCGGTGCCGCGGGCGGTTCGCCGCGGCGACATGGACGAGGCCCGGCGCGAGGTGCGCGATCTCAAGTCCATCTTCGGGGACAGGTTGTACCTGGAGATCCAGAGCAACGCTCTGAAGGAGCAGCTCCCGGTCAACCACGGCATCTGCGAGCTGGCGCGCGAAGAAGGCGTGCCGCTCGTCGCCACCGCTGACAGCCACTACGTGCGGCGCGAGGACGCCAAGGCGCACGAAGTCTTGATGGCCATCGCCTCGGGACGGACGTTCGACGATCCCAAGCGGATGCGGCACGACACCGAAGAGCTGTACATCAAGTCGCCCCAGGAGATGTACGCGGCCCTGGAGGCGGTCACGGGCGTCGGCGACGAGTGGAAGGAGGCGGTGAACAACTCCTGGCTCATCGCCGAGCGCTGCAACGTCGATCTCAACCTGAAGGACAAGCACCTGCCGAAGTTCCAGGTGCCGGACGGCGAGACACTCGACAGCTATCTGCAGAGGCGGGCGCGGGAGGGGCTCGACCAGCGCTTCGAGGAGATCGCGCGCGCGGGCCGGCGCGTCGATGCGGACGGCTACCGCGAGCGGGTCGAGCGGGAGCTCGGCGTCATCATCAAGATGGGGTTCTCCGGGTACTTCCTGATCGTCCAGGACTTCATCAACTGGGCCAAGCGGAACGGCATCCCGGTGGGTCCGGGCCGCGGGTCGGGCGCGGGCTCGCTGGTCGCCTACTCGCTCCGGATCACCGACATCGATCCGCTTCCGTACAACCTCCTCTTCGAACGGTTCCTCAATCCCGAGCGCGTGTCGATGCCGGACTTCGACATCGACTTCTGCCAGGACAGGCGCGGCGAGGTGATCAGCTACGTCACCGAGAAGTACGGAAAGGAGAACGTCGCGCAGATCATCACCTACGGGGCCCTCTCGGCGAAGAGCGCCATCAAGGATGTCGCGCGGGTGATGGGCGTCCCGTTCGCCGAGGTGAACGAGCTGACGCGCAACATCCCCAACTTGATCGAAGGGCATCCCGCGACCATCGAGAAGGCGCTGGAGGTCGAGCCCAAGCTGACGCAGATCCAGGAGCAGAAGCCCGTCTTCAAGGCGATCATGGAGTACGCGCGCGCCCTGGAAGGGCTGACGCGTTCGACCGGCATGCACGCCGCCGGGGTCGTCATCGGCGAAAAGCCGCTCTGGGAGTACGTGCCGCTCTGCCGCGGCCAGAACGGCGAGCTGGTCACGCAGTTCGCGAAGGACGAGGTGGAGCTCGCGGGGCTGGTCAAGTTCGACTTCCTCGGGCTGACGACGCTCACCGTGATCAGCAACGCGGTCAAGCTGATCAACCGCGGCAAGAAGGCGGAGGAACACCTCGACATCGCGCTGTTGCCGCTCGACGACAGGAAGACCTACCAGCTGATCTCCAGCGGCGACACGGCCGGGATCTTCCAGATGGAATCCTCGGGCTTCACCGAGATGGTGAAGAAGCTCAAGCCGTCGGTATTCGAGGACATCATCGCCGCGGGCGCGTTGTACCGGCCGGGACCGCTCGATTCCGGCATGGTGGACATCTTCATCAATCGCAAGCACGGCCGCGAGCGCGTCGCGTATCCGCACCCGAAGCTCGAAGCCATCCTGCGGGACACGTACGGCGTCATCGTCTACCAGGAGCAGGTGATGCAGATCGCGCAGGTGCTGGGCGGCTATTCGCTCGGCCGCGCCGACCTGCTCCGCCGGGCGATGGGGAAGAAGAAGGCCGACCTCATGGCGAAGGAGCGCAGTGGCTTCGTCGAAGGCTGCGCAAAGAACGGCGTCGAGGTCAAGCTCGCGACCGACCTCTTCGATACGATGGAGCAATTCGCGGCCTATTCCTTCAACAAGAGCCATTCCACCGCTTATGGATTGATCACGTATCAAACGGCGTGGCTGAAAGCGCACTACCCGCTCGAGTTCATGGCTGCGCTTCTGTCGTCCGAGAAGGACAACACGGACAAGGTCGTGGCGCATATCGCAGAAGCGCGTACGCGCGGCATCACGGTTCTGCAGCCCGACGTGAACGAGTCGGACCTGGAATTCGGCGTCAGCCCCGATCCAAAGAAACCTGGCCAGCAGCTCATTCGATTCGGGCTCGGCGCGATCAAAGGCGTGGGCGAGAATGCCATCGAGGCCACCCTCGCGGCGCGCACCAAGCCCTTCGCCGGTCTCTTCGACTTCTGCGCCCGCATCGACACGCGCAAGATCAACAAGAAGGTGGTCGAAGCGCTGGTGACCGCCGGGGCGTTCGATTTCACCGGCAAGCCGCGCCGGGCGCTCTTCGAGTGCATCGAGGCGGCGCTGCAGCAAGGGGCGTCCGCGCAGAAGGATCGCGAGTCAGGACAGTTCGGCTTGTTCGGCGGCGGACCGAAGGCAGCGGACGAGGCGCCCGAGGAACGGGTTTTCGGCAAGGAAGAGTGGGGCGAGCGCGAGCGGCTCGCGCTGGAGAAGCAGGCCCTCGGGTTCTACATCACGGGCCATCCTCTTTCCCGATACGCCGAGGACGTGAAGCGCTTCGCCACGCACACCTGTGCGTCGCTCGGCACGGCGCGTGGCTTCGAGAAGGTTACGGTCGCCGGGATCGTGCAGGGTTGGCGGGAACGGCTCACCAAGACCGGCAAGAAGATCGCCTTCGCCGTACTGGAAGATCTGACGGGGGCGCGTGACCTCGTGATCTACGACGACATCATCCAGAAGTACGAAGCGCTGCTCAAGGGAGACGAGCCGGTGCTGGTGCGCGGCATGGTGCGCCTGGCCGAGAAGTTCGGCGCCGAAGCGCAGCAACAGGACGCAGAGCCGTCGCCGGAGATCAAGGTCGACGAAGTCTCACGACTCGCCGATGTGCGCGCGGCGAAGGCGACGCGCATCGAGCTCAAGCTGTCCGCGGAGCAGGCTACGTCCGACAAGCTTGTCGAGTTGAAAACCTTGTTCGGTAGATACCCCGGCTCCTGCAGCACTACGCTCAGCATCGTGGTGGCGGGCGCGTCGGAGACGAAGATCGCCTTGAAAGGGACCCGCGTCGCCCCAAGCGATGACCTGTTGGCCGCGGTGGACCGCCTCTTCGGGAGCAAGGTCGCGCAGATCCGCTGACGGGTCAGTGCGTGCGGTGCGGGAGGCCGCCGTCCTCGTCGAGGTTCTTCGGGTCCCCGGCGCGCAGCTTCACCGGCTCGTCCAGGCCGACGGTCGTGTACTCGTCCGACGAGATGTACTTCCACCGGATCGGGAACGGGCTCTCGCGCGCCGACTCGGCGCCGTCGAGCTGCACCTTGAAGAGCGCCAGATCGAGGACGAGTCCCGGCAGCGCGCGGCGGAACCGCTGCAGCAGCGCGCGGACCCGCGCGGGATCCGCTCCCGCAGTACGCAGCGCCGCCTCCTGGATCTCCACGCGGACGGGAAGCTGTGCCGCCGCGTCGTCCGCGGAGCGGCCGAGCTCGTTCAACGCCGCGCGCGCGACGGGTTCGTCGTCCCGCTTGCGCGCATCGGCCCAGGCGAGATCGAGGTACTTCGGCCACCGCCCCAGCGCGCGGAAGTCGTCCGGGACCAGACCGAGTCCCAGGTGCATGCGGATGCTCCGGAACACTTTCGCCAGCGTTCCGTTGGGGTCCTCCGGCACGAGCTCGATGGGATCCATGTCGTGCGGCACGCCGCGCGGGACCCGCTGCTCTCCGCGCGGTCCGCGGGCGACGCCGCCCACTCCACCCGAGAGCGCCTCGGCGAGCACGCAGACTGCCATCAGCAGCTTCGCGTCGACGTAATGGAAGATGTCGACCTGGCCGCGGATCTGGTCGATCTCGTCGACGTCGTATCCGGCCCACTCGAGCTGCGTCTCGATGAGTGGACACCCCAGGTCCACGGCGAGACGCGCCGCTTTCGCTCGCAGATCGTCGGCCGCCTCCTCGAAAGCGCGCACGCGGATCGCGGGCCGGAGTGCCGCCCAGCAGGGCATGAGCGCCTTCTCGGCCGCCAGCGCCTTGAACAAGAGCGGCACCCGGCCGACGCGCACCTTGCGTGTCACCAGCTCGTAGACCTCGATCGTCTGCCGATCGGCCTGCGTCTCGTCCACCACGGCCAGCCGGTCGACCGCCTTGCCGCTTGCCTTGCCTGCCATCCGTACCCCCAGCCGCCAAACTGAGTCGTTGCGCTGGTTTACACAACCCACGTCGCATGCGTCTTCATCCCACACGGCGAGTGTTGACCGGAGCGCGCGGGGCGTTCACCCTGCGCCGCGATGGTCACCCTGCAGGACGTACTCGCCGCGCGCGACCGCATCCGCGGCATCGTCGCCGTCACTCCATGCCCTCTCTCCGAGCCGTTCAGCGAGCTCTGCGCGGCGCAGATCCACTTCAAGCTCGAGAACCTGCACCGCACCGGCTCGTTCAAGGAGCGCGGTGCCGCGAACAAGTTCGCGCTGCTGACCGCCGAAGAGCGCAAGCGCGGAGTCGTCGCCGCAAGCGCAGGCAACCACGCGCAGGCGGTCGCCTTCAACGCCCAGCGGCTCGGCATGCACGCGACCATCGTGATGCCGGAGACCGCCCCGCTCAGCAAGGTGCAGGCGACGCGCAAGTTCGGCGCCGCCATCGTGCTCTGCGGGAACAACTACGACGACGCCTACGCAGAGGCGCGCAGGCTCCAGGAAGAGAAGGGCTACGTCTTCATCCACGCTTTCGACGACGAGGCGATCATCGCCGGCCAGGGGACGTGCGCGCTGGAGATCCTCGAGCAGGTGCCCGACGTCGAGGTGCTCGTGGCTTCCATCGGGGGCGGGGGTTGGCTCGGCGGGATGGCGCTGGCGATGAAGTCGCTCAAGCCGTCGGTCCGCGTCATCGGCGTGGAGTCCTCGCACCTGCCGAAGATGCGGGCCGCGTTGGATGCCGGCGGTCCCATCCTGATCCCGAACGCGACCACCCTGGCCGACGGCATCGCCGTCAAGCGCGCCGGCGAGAAGACCATTCCGCTCTTCCGCAAGTACGTCGACGAGATCGTCGGCGTCGACGACGAAGAGGTTGCGAACGCCATCCTCGCCCTGATCGAGCGTGAGAAGACGGTCGCCGAGGGCGCCGGCGCAGCTCCGGCCGCTGCGCTACTGCAGCGGAAGATCGCCGGCCTGAAGGCTACGACCAAGGTCGTCTGCGCGCTGTCGGGCGGCAACATCGATCCCAACATCATTGCCCGGATCATCGAGCGCGGCCTGGTAGTCGAGGGCCGCCGGGTGATGATCGCAGTTCGCGTGCCCGACCGTCCCGGCATGCTGGCGGGAGTGCTGGCCGCGGTGGCGGCGGAGCGCGCCAACGTGTTGGAAGTGCACCATAACAGGGCATTTTTACAGGGCGCCATCGGGGACACCGAGATTGACCTGACGCTCGAGACACGGGGACCCGAGCACATCGATGCCTTGACCGCCGCCCTCAAGGCCAAGGGCTACGCGGTCGTCCGGCGGTGAGCAATTCGGCATGCCGGAAGACGTTCCGCTGTTTAGACGATGGGGACCGGCTCGTTCCTTGTTGGTAGGGGGCGTGCTGGCTATTCTTTTCCCAAGCCCGCCTGCCGAAAGAGCCTCCGCCCATGCGCAAGCACGCTCGCCTCGCCCTGATCGCTCCCGCCGCCATCGCCGCCTCGCTGCTTGCGCTCTCCAGCGACCGCGGTCCGCTGCGCGCGCGCGAGGCGCACGCCGCCGTCGATCCGCAGAAGGACAAGAACTACGACCTTGCGAGCCTCGACGTCTTTCGCAAGACCATCGTCCAGATCAAGGACAACTACGTCGATCCGAGCCGGATCAATCCCAAGGAGATGTTCACCGCCTCGCTCGAAGCGGTGGAACGCCAGGTCGCCGAGGTGATGGTCGAGGTCGGCGGGCCGCCTTGCGACGACCGCCTCGCCAACCGCGAGCCGGGGACCTCCGTCGCGGGTCCCGCGAATGGCGCCCCGCAGGGCGGCATCCTGGAGGCGAACCGCGCGCAGTCGGCGGGCTGCGGACACGCCAACGCCAGCATCCCCGAGAACCGGGTGCGGGTGACCGTCGGCAATGCCAGCCGCGAGTTCGACTACAAGGACATCGATTCCATCTGGCAGATCCCGCTGAAGATGCACGAGGTCTTCAGCTTCGTGCGCGACAACCTGGTCACCCAGTCCGACCAGCGGGAGATCGAGTACGCCGCCATCAACGGCATGCTCTCCACCCTCGACCCTCACTCCTGGCTGCTCAAGCCCGACGTCTACAAGGAGATGAAGGTCCAGACCCGCGGCGAGTTCGGCGGACTCGGGTTCGTGATCTCGATGATCGAGGACAAGCTCACCGTCCGCAAGGTGCTCAAGAACACGCCGGCATACAAGGGCGGCGTGAAGAAGGGCGATGTCATCACCCAGATCGACAACGACTCCACCGTCAGCATGGAGCTGCAGGAAGCCGTCGATCGCATGCGCGGCAAGCCTGGCACCAAGGTCAGCATCTGGGTGGCGCACAAGGGCGCCGAGCCGCGGCGACTGGACCTGACGCGCGCGCTCGTCACGTATGAGACCGTCATCTCCAAGCTGCTCGACAACGGAATCGGGTACGTGCGCCTGAGCGGCTTCTCCGGCACCACCACCCGCGACATGATGGGCGCCATCCGCGCCATGAAGCAGCAGAACGGCGGCACCCTGCGGGGGCTGGTGCTCGACATGCGCGGGAATCCCGGCGGCCTGCTCGAGCAGGCCATCCAGGTCAGCGACGCGTTCGTCGAGGAAGGCACCATCGTCACCACCGTGGGCGTCAACGGCACGCTGCGCGAGCCGAAGCTGGCGCGCGCCGACGGCGCCGAGCGCGAGTTTCCCATGGCGGTGCTGATCAGCAGCGAGAGCGCTTCCGCCTCGGAGATCGTGGCGGGCGCGCTGAAGAACCTGAACCGCGCGGTCATCGTCGGACGGCAGAGCTTCGGAAAGGGCTCGGTCCAGGTCCTCTACGACTTCAAGGACCGCGACACCGGCGACGAGAGCGCGCTCAAGCTGACCATCGCGCAGTACCTGACTCCCGGAGACGTCTCCATCCAGGAAGTCGGAATCGTGCCGGACATCGAGCTGGTGCCGGCGCGCATCGTCAAGGATCGCATCGACCTCTTCGCTCCGCCCAAGACGTTCCGGGAGGCGGACTACGACAAGCACTTCTTCAACGGCTTCGCGCGCGACGAGGAGCAGGCCAAGGCGGGCCGCGAGCGGGTGCAGCAGAAGCCGGCGGAGACGCTGCGATTCGTGAAGGATGAGACCGCCAAGGAGCGGAAGAACCGCGAGCTGATCGAGGCCGGACAGGCGCCGGAGGACGACGACGACGACCCGTCCGACGAGGACGGCGTGGTGGTGGACTACCAGATCGAGTTCTGCCGCGACATGCTCGTGCACGCCAACGCGACCGACCGCCGGCAGCAGCTGCAGCAGGCGAAGCCGTTCGTCGAGCAGCGCCGTGCCGCCGAGCTGGAGAGGGTGCGCAAGTCGCTCGAGGCGATGGGGCTGAACTGGTCGCCCCTGGCGGCGAATGCGCCCAAGGGCCAGGCGCGGGTCCAGGCGGAGATTCGCGCGCCGCGCACGCAGGCCGGCGGCAGCATGGAAGTGGCGGTCACGGCGCACAACACCGGGACCACGCCGCTGGCGCGGCTGCGGGCGTACACGAAGAGCGACAATGCGGTGCTCGATCGGCGCGAGTTCGTCTTCGGCCAGCTGCTGCCGGGTGAGAAGCGCACCTGGACCGTGCCGATCAAGATCCCGCGCTACATGCCGTCGCGGCGCGACGACGTGACGCTCAAGTGGGAGGACGACGCGGGAGACCCGCTCGAAGACGCGCGCGCGGAGACGGACATCGCCGAGCTGCCGCGGCCTGCCTTCGCCTGGTCGTACCAGATCGTCGGCAACGACGGGCTTCTGCACAAGGGCGAGAAAGGCGATACCGCCGAGATCATCGTCGACGTGAAGAACGTCGGCGTCGGCACCGCATTCGACGCCTACGCCGCCCTGCGGAACCTCTCCGAGGACCGCATCAACGTGAAGAAGGGTCGCACCAAGCTCGGCCCCCTCAAGCCAGGCGAGATGAAGAGCGCCACCTTCGTGGTGGAGGTGAAGAAGGCGCTGGAGGACGTCGTCCCGGTGCGGTTGGAGGTCGGCGACAAGGAGCTGTACGAGGCGCAGCGAGACAAGCTGCTGCTCCCCGCGGCGCCGGCGGTACCTCTCGCTGCGGCGACGCAGGCGGTGCGCGTCCAGGTCGATACCCTGATCCTCGCCACCGCGCAGGAGGCCGGCGCGAAGCTGGCCACGGTGAAGAAGGGCGCCGTGCTTTCCGTGCACGGCAAGGCGGGCCCCTTCTGGCGCGTCGAGTGGCAGAAGGGCCGGATGGGATTCTTGCCCATCGCCGCGGGCAAGGAGGCGCCGGGAGCGAAGCCGAATCTGAAGACGGTGAGCGAGCTGATGCAGAGCGAAGCGCCGGCGATCCGGCTCGCGAACCTCGACACCTCGCGCGGCGGAGTAGAGACGGATCAGGACCACCTCTCGCTCACCGGCAGCGCCGTGGACGTGAATGGCATGCGCGATCTGCAGATCTTCGTGCAGCACGAGAACGACTACCGGAAGGTCTTCTTCCGCACCTCGCGCAAGCCGGGGCAGCAGGCGATGGGAGCGCCGACGCAGCTCGACTTCCAGACGGATCTACCGCTCAAGCCCGGAAACAGCACGGTGGTGATCATCGCGCGCGAGGACGACGATCTGCAGACCCAGCGGACCATCGTGGTGCACCGCAAGCAGCCGGTGGTCGCCCAGAAGCAGGGCGAGCGAGAGCGGGCGCAGCGCTAGCTTTCATGATGGATCCTCCCGGGGTCGCGTGGTAGGCGCCTCCTGCGAGGAGGCCCCCATGAGAGGATTCCGCTCGGCGTTGATCATCGCAGCGATGGTGGGCTGCGGCGGCACCCAGGAAAACGCCAACCAGGCCGATCCGGGTACGATTGCGGGCACGATGCGAGACCCCGCGCCAGCAGTCTATTCCCAGGTCGGCGGGTCCATCATTCCGCTCTACAGCTGGCCCACCGACGCCAATGGAAACGTGGCGGCTGCGTGGAGCTTCGTTGCGAGCGAGCAGCAGAAGTGGTCGTCGATTGCCGTGATTCCCATCGTCAACAACCAGAATGGCCCGGGTCCCTCGTTGGATCCGGGCTGGTCGAAGGGAATCGGTGCGCTGATCGATGGGGGGTGCAAGGTAGCGGGATACGTCTACACGCAATACGGCAAGCGCTCCCTGACAAAGGTCGAACGCGACATCAGGAACTGGAGAACGTGGTACCCGCAGGTGACCGCCCTTTTCCTCGACGAGATGAGCAACACCGCGGGGAAGGAGAGCTACTATTCGACGCTGACTTCTTACGCCAAAAGCATCGGCTTCGACTTCGTCGTCGGCAATCCGGGCACGTCCACGATCCCGAGCTACATTGGGACCGTCGATACCTTGGTCATCTACGAAAACACCGCGGTGCCTACGTCGTTCCCGGCCTGGCAGGCGAGTTACAGCCGGTACAACTTCGCAACCTTGTCTTACGCGGTCTCGTCGTCCGAGTTTCCCGCCAGCCAGGTGACCGCGAATCGGGCATCGGTCGCGTATCAATACGTCACTGACGACGGAGCTCCTCCGGACAGGAATCCGTGGGACAGTGTGTCGACCTATCTGGACACCCTGCTCAGTCTCTTGAGCCCTTAGCTCCCGCGATCATTCGAGCTCGATCAGCGAGAACCGATCGTTTCGCGGCTCTTCCGGCTTCTTCTGCTGCTGCGTCGCCGGCTGCTGCGGCTGAGCCGGCGGCGGCGGGGTCTGCCCTGCGGGCTGCGGCCGCTGCTGCGCCGGTTGCGGCGCCCCACGCACGGGAGCCGGCGCGTCTGGCTGATACAGCGACCGGTTGTAGATGCTGCCCGCCGCACCCGGGACGCTTTCCCGGCGTGGCACCACCTGCACGGTGACGCCCGGCCCCGACGGCGGCGGACCGACCGGACGCCGGTACTCGGTGATCGGCAGCACTCCCTGGCCCTCGATGCGCACGGAGATGTGCTCGCCGTCGATGATGAACCGCTCGAGGACCGGGTCCTTCTTCGCCGCCTTGAGGCGCTTGAGCATCTGCGCGAACGTCTCCTCGCCCACTACATCCGGAGCAAGGTCGCTGCTCTCGCTGGCGCGGGAGAGAGGTAGGACGCCCTCTACCACGTACGTGGTGAGAAGCTGCGCGCAGAGCTCGATCACCTCGTCGGCGCCCAGCGAACGCAGCCGCGCGCGCAGCTCGGCCGCGACCTGCGCGGCGGGATCCATGTCCTGACGCTCACCGCTCATGTCCCGAGCTCCGCTGGCAGGTAGCAGCCGATGGTCGTCGCGCCGGAGAAGTCGGCGCCGGTCAGCGCCGCGTCGCGCAGGTCGACGCCGATCAAGGTCGCGCGGGCGAAGGAGGCTCCCATTAGATTCGCCCCGCGCATCGAGACGTCGATGAGTCGTGCATTGGAGAAGTCCGCTTTTTCCATCGAGGCCGCGCCGAGGCGCGCATCGGTGAAGATCGTGCGCAGGATGAGCGAGCCATCGAACTTCGCCCGGTACAGCTTGGTGTCCTCGAACCGCGCGACCGAGAGCTGCGCGCCGGAAAAGACCGCGTTCATGGCCTCGCAACCGTGCACCTTCAATCGGCGTCCGCTGAGCTGCGCCGCATCCATCTCGTTCAGGTCGCAGAAGTAGAGCTCCACCCGCTCCAGCCTGGCGCCCCGCAGCCGCGCCTTGCGCAAAGCGGTGTGCGCGAACGTCGTTTCGCGGATGCGCGTGCCGGCCAGGTTTCCTTCGGCAAGGTCGCTCTTCTCCACCACCGTGCGCAGCCAGTCCGAGCCGCTGGCGAAGACCGTAGGCATGGCGCACGATTCGATGCGGTCGCCGTTGAAGCCGCCCTGGTCCTTGAGCCGCTGCAGCGCCATCGGCGCCTGGTGCGCGGTGAAGTCCACGGCCGGACGGTAACGCCAAGGCCGCGCGCGCCGCAACCGCCGCGAAATTCCACGTGTTCGCCGCGGCGGCCGAGGTCCGCGCTGGTTTGCCCGCCCTCGACGGCGCGTGCTAGCCTTTTTCACCCCATGACTCCCCTCGAGGCCGATCCGTTCGGCGCGCCGAAAAAGGCTGCTGCGGCCCCAGCAATGGCGCTCTCGAGCCAGCCCAAAGAGGTGGCGGAGGACGTCCAGCGCCAGGCGCAGCTCCGCCGGGTGGACAAGGACATCGAGCACCTCATGCGGGCCCGGTACCCGCTGATCTACATCCTCTCCAGCGAGGAGAAGCGGGTCGAGAAGAGCATCGCCGACGTGTTGCACGCGCGCGAGCGGGAGAAGAATTACAAGACCAAGATCTATACCTGGAGCGTGACCGAGGGCATGCGTCTCGGCAAGGAACCCCAGGGCGATTCCAAGGACCCGTTGAAGGCTCTGCGCTTCGTCGTGGAGGCGAAGGCGGACGAGCGCGCCGTCTTCATCCTCCGCGACCTGCACGCTTATCTCAAGAACCCCGAGGTGGTGCGACTGCTCCGCGACATCGGGCGCAAGCTGAAGGAGGAGCTGAAGACCGTCTTTCTCATCTCGCCACTCCTCGCCATTCCTCCCGAGCTCGACAAGGAAGTGGCGGTGGTCGAGTACCCGCTGCCCGAGCTGCTGGAGATCGACGCCATCTTCGACCGCGTCTCGCGGAACACCGGAGCGAAGATCCCTTCCGGGCAGGAGCGGGAGCACGTGGTGGAGGCAGCGCTCGGGTTGACCGCCGACGAGGCAGAGGGAGTCTTCGCCAAGTCGCTGGTGCAGACCGGCGGAAGCTTCGACATCGACGTCATCCTCTCCGAGAAGGAGCGCATCGTCCGCAAGAGCGGGGTGCTGGAATTCTTCCGCACCCAGGAGAAGATGGACAACATCGGCGGGCTCGACGTGCTGAAGGGCTGGCTGCGCAAGCGCCAGAGCGCATTCAGCGAGGAAGCCCGGCAGTTCGGCCTGCCCAGGCCCAAAGGCATCCTGATGATCGGGATCCCCGGCGGCGGGAAGTCGCTCACCGCCAAGGCGGTGGGCGCAGCCTGGCGGCTGCCGCTCCTGCGCCTCGACGTCGGCAAGATCTTCGCCGGGATCGTCGGGAGCTCGGAAGAGAACATGCGCCGCGCCATCCAGATGGCCGAAGCCGTGGCGCCCTCGATCCTCTGGGTCGACGAGCTGGAGAAGGGCTTCTCGGGGACCGGCAGCTCCAACAACAGCGATGCCGGCACCGCCGCGCGGGTCTTCGGCAGCTTCATCACCTGGCTGCAGGAGAAGACCAGCCCGGTCTTCGTCATCGCCACCGCGAACAACGTCGACGAGCTGCCGCCGGAGATGATGCGCAAGGGGCGTTTCGACGAGATCTTCTTCGTCGATTTGCCCACGCTGCCGGAGCGGAAGGAGATCGTCGCCATCCACATCAAGCGACGCGGCCGCGATCCGGAGCAGTTCAACCTCGACCTCATCTCCGAGAAGAGCGAGGGAATGACGGGGGCGGAGATCGAGCAGGCCATCGTCTCCGCGCTCTTCGACGAGTACGACCGCAACGGCAAGACCGGCGTGCTCACCTCCGAGGGCGTGCTGCATTCCCTTCAGGAAACGGTGCCGCTCTCGCGGACGATGAAGGAGAAGATCGCGGCGCTGCGCAACTGGTGCAAGACGCGCGCGCGCCCGGCCTCTTCCAGCTGGCAGGGCGACGGCGGTGCCGAGGCCGGCCGCAAGATCGAGATCGACGTGGGAGGCAAGTCGGCGTGAGCCACTTCACGCAGGTGGAGACGAAGATCAACGATCTCGTCGCGCTCAAGGCCGCGCTCGAGGAGCTGGGGCTCGCCTTCGAGCAGGCCACCGAGAACCAGCTGGTGAAGGTGCGCGGGTGGAAAGGCTCGACGCTCACCGCCGAGGCGAAGATCAAGGCGACGAAGAGCTACGACATCGGGCTCCAGCTCACGGAAGAGGGTACCTACAAGCTGGTCGCGGACTGGTGGGGAATCGAGGAGGAGACCAACGAAGAGGCCGCGAAGATCCAGCAGCGCATCGTCCAGTGCTACGCGAAGCACAAGGTGAAGGCCGAGGTGGCCAAGCAGGGCTTCACGCTCGACGAGGAACAGGTCGAGGCGGACGGCACCATCCGGCTCGCCGTTTCCCGCTGGTAGCCCGAGGGGGGCGACCGCAATGGCCGACAAGCAGAAGATGGAGATCACCATCCTTCCCAACGGGGAGGTGTCGATCAAGGTGCTGTGCGTTCCGGGCCCCTCCTGCGAGCAGGTCTCGGCCGCGCTCGAGGAGTCGCTGGGGACGGTGAAATCGAAGGAGAAGACGGTCGAGTACTACCAGGAAGAGCTCGAGACGACCGAGATCACGCAGAAGAGCGGGACTTGATCCGACTCACCCATCTCACCGGCAGCCTGCAGGGGACCGCGTCGATGTCGCCGAAGGCGGTGATCCGCATCGGCCGCGGCGAGGACTGCGACGTGCGCTTCGATTCGCACCGGGACACGCGCGTCTCGAGTCATCACGCGGAGATCCGCTTCGAGGGCGGGCGCTACGTGGTGGTGGACGTGGGCTCGACGAACGGTACATTCGTGAACGGCAAGCTGGTGCGCACGCACGCGCTGCGCTCCGGCGACAAGATCGTCTTCGGCGCCCAGGGCGGCCCGGAAGTGCGCTTCGACGTCGAGGACACCTTCCGCACGACGCCGCGGATCAACGGTGCTCCGGCGTTCGAGGTGCCGGTCGCGCGCAGGCCTCCGCCCGATCTGTTCCCTCCGTCGCAGGATGCCGCGATGCTGGCCCGCGATGCGCAGGTCAAGATCTCGCAGGCCCGCGCGCTCTCCGGAGGAAAGTCGTCCGGTCAGACCATGTTCATCATGGCCGACACCCTCAAGCGGGTGGAGGCCGTCACCCATCGCAAGGACCGGAAGAAGACCGCGAAGATCGTGATGGCCATCGTGCTCCTCTCGCTGGCCGGCTTCGGGGCGCTCGGATTCGTGATCTGGCAGCAGAAGAAGCAGATCGAGGAAATCCTCCACAAGAAGGACGGCCTCGACAAACAGATCTCGAAGATCCAGGTCGCGATGCAGATCGAAACCGACCCCGACAAACTGGCTTCGCTGGAAGAGCAGCTCACCGCGCTGACCGGAAAGGCCCAGGCCGCCATCGGCGAGCTGCAGAAGAAGGACAAGAGCGAGGCGGAGAAGATCGAGCAGTCCGGCGACGAGCTGGATCGCGAGATCCGCCGCCTCCTCGCCAAGTTCAACGCCCAGACGTACGTGGTGCCACCCATCTTCAAGCAGCGGCTCAAGCACCACATCGACGCGACCCTGCGCAGGTCCAACACGAAGCAGGTCTACGCCCGCAAGCAGAAGTACTGGCCGATGATCATCAAGGAGTTCTCCGCCCGGGGGCTGCCGGAGGAGATGGCGTACGTGGCCTGGACGGAGTCGCAGTTCGACCCGCTGGCGGAGAGCAGCGCCGGAGCGCGCGGGATGTGGCAGTTCATCGAGTCCCGCGCCCGCGAGTTCGAGCTCCGGATCGAGCGGAAGCGCGGCATCGACGAGCGCACCGACGTTCTCAAGAGCACGCACGCCGCCGCGCGCTATCTGGCGAATCTGCTCGCCGAGTTCGGCGAGGACTCCTTCATGCTCGCCCTCGCCTCCTACAACAAGGGCGAGAACGGGATGCGGCGCGTGCTGCACAAGATCGCGCAGGAGCCGGGCGGGTTCCGCAAGGACAAGCGCGATTTCTGGCACCTCTACCGGTTGAAGAAGCTGCCCGAGGAGACGCTGGAGTATGTCCCGCAGATCCTCGCCGCGGCCATCGTCGGGAACAATCCGAAGAAATACGGCCTCGAGTAGGCATCACGAAAAGGACATCCATGCAGAGATATCTTCGTTCCGTCCTTACACTCGGCGCCCTCGCCATCATCGCCTGCCACGCGGGCTGGAACCCAATCGCCTGGCCAGAGAAGTTCTCGATCTCGAAGGAGTCGCAGGAGGGCAACCTCGGGAAGAAACAGGAAGCGACGCTCTCCAATGAGGGCAACCAGTACATCGCCGCCTTCCGATATGAGCTGCCCGCGCCGGGAGCGCTGATTGCCAGCGCCAAGCCGGTGAATCCGCAGGCGCAGATTTCCCTGGCGGTCTACTCGGAGGGCAGCGGGAGCGAGCCGATCGCGAAAGGCGAACCGGGGAAGAAGGTGGAAGCCAAGGAGCTTCAGCCGGGGACCTACTACGTGGCCGTGATGGAGCCGTGGAAGGACGTGATCCGCACCCGCGTCGAGGTGCGCACCGTCTACAAGCCGGACGATCCGGACGCTGCCCAGCAAGCGTGCAAGACGCAGGGCACTGCGCGCGAGCTCAAGGCCGATGGCGCGGTGGAGGATTCCGTCGACTATTCGGCGCAGAAGCGGACCTGCTGGTGGAAGGTGCCGCTGACGGCGGAGGGCGCGCTGGCGATGAAGTTCGACAGCCGCGGCGCGAATCTCTCGGCGGAGTTCATCCCGCCGCAGGGCGCTCCGGAGAAGATCGACCCGGTGGCCGGCCTGGCGAAGAACGATCTTGCGGCGGGCGACTACTACATCAAGGTCTTCGCGAACGACGCCGGCGACGCGGGCCGCTACCGGCTGGCGACCAGCTTCAAGCAAGGCGATACCTGCAAGAACGGCGGTCCGGCGTGCTCGCTGGAAGGCGCGGAAGAGCTCAAGCTACCTTCGGATTCCAAGACGTCCGATGTCGATTACGCGAAGAGCAAGCAGTTCCATTTCTACAAGGCGAGCTTCAAGGAGCGCGGCAAGCTGACCATCACCTTCAAGGTGCTCCAGCCGCAGCGCGGATCGAAGGTCGCCGCGTACTTCATGAAGAACCCGGACGACGAGGGAGACCGGATTAGCGGCACCTCCGTGACCAAGGACATCGAGCAGCCCGGAGAGTTCTACATCCGCGTGCAGGCGCCCGAGTCCGGCGACTACGCGAAGTACGCCATCTCCACCATCTTCCAGCCCTCGAACTTCATCGCGGCGGACGTGGTGGAGATCGGCCGTAGCCCGTGCCTGCTCACCGTCAGTGCCGGGACCAACCAGGGCGTGCGCTCGGGATTCGGTTGCACCGTGGTGAGCGCG
>Ga0209808_1000569_pt1 | contig 18215 bp, 15 predicted proteins | sample GraSoiAngelo_157_FD_186171 | JGI IMG/M metagenome (GOLD analysis project Ga0209808, IMG submission 186171) | Grasslands soil microbial communities from the Angelo Coastal Reserve, California, USA - 14_1009_16_20cm (SPAdes) (version 2) | ecosystem: Environmental > Terrestrial > Soil > Grasslands ... | reverse complement strand
ACGACATGCTTGCCGTCGCTGCCGGGAACCGGCGGGATGTGCGGATGCGAGCCGGTGGCGACGACGACGGCGTCCGGGTGCTCGCCGAGCACGAGGGCCGCCGTCGCCTCCATTCCGAGCCGGACATCGACGCCGAGCTTGCGCACCTGGTTCGCGAGGAAGCGGACGATGCCGGCGTACTCTGCGCGAGCCGGCGCGCGCGCGGCGAGGAGGATCTGTCCGCCCAGCTCGGCCGCTTTCTCCATCAGCACGACGCGACAGCCGCGGAGCGCGGCCACGCGGGCCGCCTCCAATCCGGCCACGCCGCCCCCGACGACGACGACGCGTTTGGCCGTCGCCGCGCGCCGCAGGTCACCGAGCTCACCCTCGCGTCCGGTCGCCGGGTTCTGCACGCACGTGACGGCCTTGCCCTGATAGATGCGGTCGATGCAGCCCTCGTTCGCTCCCACGCATCGACGAATGTCGTCCAGCCTCCCCTCACGCGCCTTGCGCGGCAGCTCGGGATCGGCGATCAGCGCGCGCGTCATGCCGACCACGTCGATCTGTCCGGCGGCGACGAGGCGGTCGGCGTGCACCGGATCGACGATGCGGCCGGCGTGAAAGATCGCCAGTGCGGGCGCGGCGCTCTTGATCGCGGCGGCAAGGGGCACGAACACGGCGGGGGCGAAGCTCATGTTCGGCACGGCGGCGGCCTGGAGCGTATAGGTGTGGGCACCGCCGCCGATGACCGACAGGAAGTCGACCAGGCCGGAGGCGGCGAGCCGGCGCGCGATCGCTGCCATGTCCTCCGCCCCGAGGCCGCCCGGGCTGAACTCGTCCCCGGAGATGCGGGCGCCCACGACGAAGTCGCGGCCGGCCCGCCGTCGGATCTCCGCCAGCACCTCGAGGCCGAAGCGCAGGCGGTTGTCCAGGCTGCCGCCGTACTCGTCCAGCCGCTCGTTGAAGATCGGCGACCAGAACTGATCGATGAGATGGTTGTGCGCCATCGAGATCTCGACGCCGTCCAGTCCTCCCTCGCGACAGCGCCGCGCCGCCTCGCCGAAGGCCCGGACGAGCTCGATGATCTGCTCGGCGTCCAGCTCGTGGGGCACCTCGCGATGGACGCGCTCGGGGATCTGCGACGGCGCCAGCAGCGCGCCCGGAACGTCGGGGTCGGACTGCGCGCGCCGCCCGAGGTGCGTGAGCTGGGTGAAGACGAGACAGTCGTGCGCGTGCACCGCGTCGGCGAGCACACGGTATGTCGGAATGATGGAGTCGTCGTGGTTGGCGATCTGCTTCCAGGCGGCGGCCGGCGACGACGGATGGACACTCGAAGACCCGCCGAAGATCGTGAGCGCACAGCCGCCCCGCGCCTTGGCCTCGTGGTAGCGTCGCAGGCGTTCGGTCGGCCGGCCGCCCTCCGCCATGGCCTCGGCGTGACCGGAGGAATAGATCCGATTCTTCAGCGTGACGGCGCCGACTGCGATCGGCGTGAACAGCGACGTGAGCTCGTGGGCCATCATCACCTCCGTCCCGGGCGGCCCGGCTCGATCCAGGCTGTCCGCTAAGATACTCTGCGGCAGTCGGGGGAGGGAGAACGATGAGCAGGTGGCTGACCGTGCAGGATGTGCAACTCGAATGCATCGAGCGAGGGCATGGCCGGCCGATCCTCTGGCTGCACGGCGAGGAGGGCCTCGATCCCGAGGCTCCGGTGCTCGATCGCCTCGCCACCCACGGCCACCTGCTCGCGCCGTCACATCCCGGGTTTGGCCACTCGCCGGAGGCGGCAAGCATCGACGCGGTGGACGACCTGGCCTACCTCTACCTCGACCTGCTGGCGCAGCAGGACGTCCGCGACGCCGTCGTGATCGGCTGCTCGCTCGGCGGCTGGATCGCCGCGGAGATGGCCGTGAAGTGCACGGAGCGCGTGGCCCGGCTGGTCCTGATCGCTCCGCTCGGGATCAAGGTTGGCGACCGTGAGACGCGGGACATCCCCGACATTTTCGCCCTCCATCCCGACGAGGTCCTCCGGCTCCAGTACCACGACCCTGCGCGCGCCCGACTCGATCACGCCGCGCTGTCCGACGATCGGCTGACCGTCATCGCGCGCAATCGGGAGGCGACCGCGCTCTACGCGTGGGAGCCGTACTTCCACGACCCGAAGCTCCGGCGGCGGCTGCACAGGATCACCGTCCCCACGCTGCTCCTGTGGGGCACCGACGATCGCTTCGTCGCCGCCGACTACTACGGGGCGGCGTACCGAGACGCCATCGCGGGCGCCGGGCTCGAGACGATCGCCGGGGCCGGACACTTTCCGCACCTCGAGCAGCCCGAGGCGGTGGCCGAGCGCGTCCGCGCGTTCGCTCTGGTGTGAAGACGGTCGGACGCCGCGTCAGCGCGCGGCGTTCCGGCCCGGCGAGGAGATTGGACATGCGCGCCTGGTTCTTCAGTGAAAACGCGTATCACCTGCTGCCCGACGCGCGCGAATACGACTCGATCCGCGTCAAGCTCCCCAACCGTTACTACGATCCGAAGATCGGCGCCGACCTCTATCACCGGTTCATCGACGAGTGGCTGCTCGCCGAGGAGCTCGGGCTCGAGATCATGGTCAACGAGCACCACCAGACGGCCACGAACGTGAACCCGTCGGCGGCCGTCGTCATGGGCGCCCTGGGGCGGGTGACCCGCTCGGCGCGCCTTCTCATCCTCGGCAACCCCATCGCCAACCGGCGCGAGCCGGTGCGAGTGGCCGAGGAGATGGCGATGGTGGATGTGTACTCGCGCGGGCGCCTCGAGTGTGGCTTCGTCCGCGGCGTGCCCTACGAGATGTCCGCCGGCAACCATCGCCCCACGCACATGATGGAGCGCTTCTGGGAGGCGCATGACCTGATCGTCAAGGCGTGGACGAGCCACGACGGGCCCTTCAACTGGGAAGGGAAGCACTTCCACCACCGCCAGGTGAACATCTGGCCGCGTCCGTACCAGGAGCCCCATCCCCCGATCTGGATCACCGCGCTGAGCCCGAGCAGCGCGCGGGAAGTGGGCGCGCGAGGGTACACCGTGGCCTGCTTCCTGACGGGCTTCGAGGGCACGAAGACGGTGTTCGACAGCTACCGTGAGCGCCGGGCCGAGCTGGGACTGCCGGGCGCTCCGCGCGAGCGCTTCGCCTACGCGGCGCTCGTCTACACCGGCGACACCGACGCGGAAGGTTACGCGGGCGCCCGCAAGCTGATGTGGTACCTGGAGTCGAACAAGGTGCCCCCGCAGTTCACGAGCCCGCCCGGCTATCACCCGATCGCGTCAACGGTGAACGCGATGAAGGGCGCGACACCCGGCATCTACAAGATGTTCCAGAACCCGACGCTCGAAGGACTCATGGAGCACGGGCTGGTCTTCGCCGGCAACCCCGATTCCGTCTACCGGCAGATCATGCGGATGTACGAGCACGTGGGCGGCTTCGGCCAGCTCCTCATGATGAGCCAGGCGGGCTTCCTCGACCACGAGGAGACGGTGAAGGGGATGCAGATGTTCTCCCGTGAGGTCTATCCCCGGCTGAAGGAATTGTGAGACGCAGGGCTTCTACTGAAAATAGATGTCGAAGCGGGGCGTTGGATAGCCGATCGCCTGCTGATTCGGCTGCACCGGTTGCGACTGGATCGCTGGCGACGTGAAGCACACGCCCTGCGGGCAGTCCGAGTTCGGCACGAACTGATACAGGAGATAGCCGAAGCCGCTCTGGTTCCTGGGATCCGCGAACGGCAGCAAGAAGACGCCGACGAACGGGATCGCGCCGCCTCCCAGGTTCGACGTGAAGTGCCCCGTCACCGTCCCGAACGGAAGGCCCTGGAGCGCAGCGGAGAAATCGATCTGGCCACTGAAGTTTCCGCGCGCGACGACCGTTTCGGGCGTGTCGACCGCCGGCAAGAGGTCCGCCTTCACGATGGTGAACTGTCCGCTGATCGTGCCCAGTCCGGTCGTGAGATTGATGTGATCCGAGCCCGTCACGTTGAGCACGCACGCTGCGCTCGGGTTTCCCGGGAGCGCCGGCGTGCCGGGCAGGGGCGTCGTGAGATCCGGGGTGGGACAGAGCGGGGTGCCCACGGCGGCAAATCCGAGCATCTGCGAAACCCCGGCCTCACGGAACGGCAGTCTGCTCTTCCCAAAAGTAAACTTTGCATTCTCGGTGAGCTCGTACACCTGCGCACCGGCGACACGCCCCTGCGCGAAGGCGGGGGGACTGATGAGAACAAACGCCACAAGACTCGCGAGCGTCACTGCGACCAGTTTCGTCATCGAATGATCCTCCTCTTCGGCCGGCATCATAGCCCCTGCCTGGCCGGCGAGCACGAAAGATGGTCAAGCTCGATCGACGCCGACGAACTCGCTGAGGACGCGCGCCTGCCGAAGCTCTCCGGGTTGTAGCTCGCGCAGGATGGTGCCCTTCTGGATGAGCAGGACACGCTTGGCCAGCTCCGCGATGAATTCGAGATTCTGCTCGACGAGGACGATGGTCAGCGCCTGGGTCTGGTGAAGCCGCTGCAGGACGCCGACCAGCTCTTCGATGATCGACGGCTGGATGCCTTCGGTCGGCTCGTCGAACAGGATCAGCTTGGGATTGCCGGCCAGGCAGCGCGCGATGGCCAGCAGCTGTTGCTCGCCGCCGCTCAAGGCCCCCCCGCGCCGGTTGAGCAGAGGGACCAGGCGCGGAAACGTCTGGAGGATCCCATCGATTCGTTCCTCGGCGCCGCGGCCGACGAATCCCATGCGGAGGTTGTCGCGAACGCTGAGTCCGGGAAAGATTTCGCGTCCCTGCGGCACGTAGCCGAGGCCGCGTCGGGCCCGGACGTACGGGGGTTCGTGAGTGACGTCGACGCCGTCGAAGAGGATGCGGCCGCGCTCGGCGGGAACGAAGCCCATCAGGGTCTTGAGCAGCGTCGTCTTTCCCATGCCGTTGTGGCCGAGGACGCCGACGAACTCGCCGGCGGCGACCTCGAGGCAGATACCGTTGAGGATCGGAATCCGTCCGTAGCGGGCGTGGAGATCGGTGACGCTCAGCACGTCGGTCAGGACCCGCCGTGCTTGCCGAGGTACACGTCGCGCACGGTCGGGTTCTTCATGATCCGATCCATGGTGTCCTCGACCAGCACGGCGCCCTGGTGCATGACGGTGACCGTGCGGGCGATCATCTTGACGAACTGCATGTCGTGCTCCACCACGATGAGCGCGTGGGTGCGGTTGATCTCGCGGACGAGCTCGGCGGTCCGCGCGACCTCGTCGTGCGTCATGCCCGCCGCCGGCTCGTCGAGCAGGATCAGCTCGGGGTTCCCGGCCAGCACCGTCCCGAGCTCGACCCACTGCCGAAGGCCATGGGACAGCTGGCCGACCGCTCCGTCCGCCAGTGACGTGAGACCGATTCGTTCCAGGATCTCGTCTGCGATCATTCGGGTCCGTTCGGCCGGGTTCGTCCGGCGGGCCGACAGCCAGAGGTGCTCGCGAACCGTCAAACCGTCGAAGAGACTCGGAACCTGAGTCTTCATCCCGATGCCTCGCCGGGCGATGGCGTGCGTGTGATGGCCGGTGATGTCGTGGCCCCGAAACAGAATGCGCCCGGCCGTCGGCTTGAGCTGCCCGGTGAGCAGCTTGAACAGCGTGCTCTTGCCGGCGCCGTTGGGCCCGATGAGACAGCGCAGCTCCCGCTCGGCCAGCGTGAAATCCACACTGCGGACGGCCTCGACACCGCCGAAGCGGATCGACAGTCCGACGGTCTGAAGCACGGCGCCACTCATGCCGGGTCGCGCACGCGCGCGGGGCCGACGGCGCGGGTGCCCAGCCGGCGGAGCGAGGGCACGATGCCGCGCGGCACCAGGAGTACGAAGGCGAGGAAGATGATGCCGAAGATCAGGCTGGTGTTCGCCAGCTGCTGGGTGCCCAGGGTCGTGGCGAGGTATTGCATGATCAGGCAGCCGATGATGGGGCCGACCAGCGTGCCAAGGCCGCCGACGATGACCCAGATGATGATCTGGGAGGTCATGGTCAGGCTGAACACGTTGGGGCTCACGAAGGCCCCCCAGTTGGCGAAGAGACAACCGGCCAGGCCGGCGATGCCGCCGCCGATCGCGAACACGAGGAGCTTGCAGCGCCTCACGTCGTAGCCGAGCAGCTCGCAGCGCGCCTCGTTCTCCCGGATGGCCACCACGACGCGCCCGAAGTGGCTGGCCAGCAATACGTGCAGTCCCACGTACACGACCACCAGACACGCCATGACGAGGTAGAACGTCTCGGTCGGGTCGAGGAGACGGCCGGGAAGCCCGGGCACGTTGAGCGTGGGGAGCGACGGCATGCCGTTGAACCCGTTGAGCCGCGCTTTGCCGACACGATACGCGTCCCCGGCGGTGCTGTTCATCAGATTGAAAAAGATCAGCGTCACGCTCAGGGTGATGACGCCCAGATAGACGTCGCTCAGCCGACCGTAGAACATGAAGTAGCCGAGCAGGCCGGCGAAGATGGCCGGCACCACGACCGCAAGGACGGTGGCGAGGGTGCTCTCGCCCGCGTTGACGGCGGTCACGGCGTACGTATACGCGCCCAGCCCGAAGAATGCCGATTGGCCGAAGCACAGGATGCCGCCGTAGCCCCACACGAAGCCCAGGCTGAGAGCGAGGATGCACATGGCCCCGAAGACCGTCAGCTGGAGCAGCCCGAACTGATCGACAAGCTGGGGAACGCCGAGGGCGATGACAAGCATCGCCACGATGGTCAGGACGATGCCGGGGGTGAAGCGACGGCTCACAGACTTCCCCTGAACAGCTTGCCGGTGATGCCATGGGGCAAGACGCGCAGCAAGAGAATGGCCGCAGCCAGAAGACCGGCCTCGCCGATCACGGGCGTCGTGAAGTAGGTCAGGAGCTGGTTGACGGAGCCGAAGAGGGCGGACGCTGCTGCCGTCCCCGCCAGGATCGCCGTGCCCCCGCTGATGACGGTGATGAACGCCTTGGCCACGTAGGCCGCGCCCACCGTCGGCAGCACGCCCGAGATCGGCGCGAGGAGGCCGCCGGCCAGCCCGGTGAGCGCGGCGCCCACGCCGAACGTCGTCGCGTACACGCGGGGCGGGCTCACGCCGAGCGCGGCGGCCATGTTCGGGTTCTCCATCGTGCCCCGCGCGATGAGGCCCAGCCTCGTCCGCCGAAGCGCGATGAAGATGACGGCAAGGATCGCCGCGGCGATGCCGACGAGGACGAGGCGATAGAGGCTGATGGTGTAGCGCCCGACGCCGACGCTTCCGAGCGGAGCGCCGATGCCCGCCACCGTGTTGCCGAAGATCGTCGTGACGATGCCGATGAAGAAGAGGCTCAGACCCCACGTGGCGAGCAGCGTGTCGATCATCCGGCCATAGAGGACGCGAATGATCAATCGCTCGGCGATCACCCCGATGACGCCGACGACGAGCGGTGCCACCACGAGCATGGCCACCCAGATATTGACGCCGTGATTGGTGGCCACGATGGCGGCGTACCCGCCGAGCATGAGGAACTCGCCGTGGGCCAGGTTGATGACGCGCATCATCCCGAAGATGATGGCGAGTCCGACGCTGATGAGCACGAGGGTGGCGACGCCGTTCAGGATTTCGAGCATCAGAACGGCGGCGAGGTCCATCGCGCGCGCACTATAGACCCGGGGCACGGGCCAGGCAAGGCACGGCGGCGGTGGCCTACGTCCTGGGCAAGGCCGCTCGTCCTTGACACTCGAAATCGGGGAGGACTAGACTCGGGCCCTCGTAGCCCGAGCGTACGAATTCAAACCCTTCGCCCGGAGGTACTCGATGCGGGTCGACCGTCGGCGATTCCTCAAGGCAGCTGGCGCCACCCTCGGCACAGTGGTGCTCGCCCCGAGCATTGTGCGCGATGCCTTCGCTCAGGCCAACGTCATCAAGGTGGCGGCGATCCACGACCTCTCGGGCGGGCTCGACATCTACGGACGGCCGATGGTCGACTGCCTGAACTTCGCCGTCGAAGAGATCAACGGCGCCGGCGGATTGCTGGGGCGTCAGATCAAGCTCATCAGCTACGACGCCCAGTCCAATATCCAGCTGTACACGCAGTTCGCCACCGAAGCGGCCACCAAGGAGCGCGTGGCCGTCGTCCACGCCGGCATCACGTCCGCCTCGCGTGAAGCCATCCGGCCGGTGCTCAAGCGGTTCAATACGCTCTACTTCTACAACACCCAGTACGAGGGGGGCGTGTGCGACCGCAACTGCTTCTGCACCGGCTCCACGCCGGCGCAGAACGTGGACAAGCTGGTCCCGTTCACGCTCAAGAAGTTCGGCAAGAAGGTCTACACGGTCGCGGCCGACTACAACTACGGCCAGATCACCGCCAAGTGGGTGAAGAAGTACACCCAGGAGCACGGAGGCGAAGTCTTACAGACGGACTACTTCCCTCTCGAGGTGAGCGACTTCGGTCCCGCCATCACCAAGATCCAGGCGGCGAAGCCGAACTTCGTCATGTCGGCGCTGGTGGGTGGCAACCACATCTCGTTCTATCGGCAATGGGCGGCGTCAGGCATGAACAAGACCACTCCGGTGGCGTCCACGACCTTTGGCAACGGGCTCGAGCAGCAGGTGACCACGCCCGAGGAGCACAAGGGGTATATCGCCTCCCAGAGCTACTTTCAAGAAATCAGCACCGAGGCGAACCAGGCGTTCCTGAAGAAATTTCTCCCGAAGTACGGCACCTCCACCAAGTACGTCACATCCCTGGCCATTCAGACCTATCACGGGATGCACCTGTGGGCGGCGGGGGTGAAGAAGGCCAACAGCATCGACCGGATGAAGGTGATCGAGGCGCTGGAGGGCAACCTGAGCTTCAGCGGCCCGGCCGGCAAGACGGCCATCGATCCCCAGACGCACCACTGCAGCCTCGACGTCTATATCGCCGAGGCCCAGAACCGCGCGTTCAAGGTGCTCGAGAGCTATCCGCAGCAGCCGCCGGCCGACACCGCCGCCGTCTGCAACCTCAAGAAGAACCCCAACGAGAACCAGCAGTACGTCATCGACGTCAAGACATAAGGAGGCTCCCCGTGGCCAGCGCAAAGCTTCCCACTCCGGACGAGCTCAAGGCCGTCGGCCGGCAACTGGGCATGACCCTGTCCGACGACGACGTCAAATTCTTCCTCGAGACGATGGGCGGCAACATCGCCGCGTACCACGCCATCGAGGCCATGGTCGATCCGATGCCTCCGGTCAAGTATCCGCGCACCCCCGGCTATCGCCCCCAGGGCGCCGAGAACAAGTACAACGCCTGGTACTACAAGAGCGAGGTGCAGGGCGCGCCCTCCGGCAAGCTGAAGGGCAAGCGGATCGCGCTCAAGGACAACGTCTGCCTCGCCGGGGTGCCGATGATGAACGGCGCCTCGTCCCTGGAGGGCTACGTGCCCGACGTCGACGCCACCATCGTCACGCGAATCCTCGACGCGGGTGGCACGATCCTCGGCAAGGTGCACTGCGAGTACTTCTGCTTCTCGGGCGGCAGCCACACCAGCTCGGCCGGGCCCGTGCACAATCCGCGAAAGATGGGGTACTCGGCGGGCGGGTCGTCATCGGGTAGCGCGGCGGCCGTGGCCGCCGGCGACGTCGACATGGCCATCGGTGGCGATCAGGGCGGATCGATCCGCATCCCGGCCGCCTACTGCGGCGTCTACGGCATGAAGCCCACGCACGGCCTCGTGCCGTACACGGGCGTGTTTCCCATCGAGAACACCCTCGATCACACGGGGCCGATGACGGCGACGGTCGCCGACAACGCGGTGCTGCTCGAGGTGCTGGCCGGGCCCGACGGGCTCGATCCGCGCCAGGTCAACGTGAAGACAGCGGCCTACACGAACGCCCTGACCGGGGACGTGCGAGGCATGAAGATCGCCGTCGTGAAGGAAGGCTTTGGCCATCCGAACTCGGAGGCGGACGTCGACAAGCTGGTCCGCAAGGGCGCCGCGACGTTCCGCCAGCTCGGCGCCCAGGTCGACGAGGTGTCGATCCCGCTGCATCTGGCCGGCGCCGCCATCTGGACACCGATCGCCGTCGAGGGGGCGACGTGGCAGATGATGAACGGCAACGGCTTCGGCTTCAACTGGAAGGGCCTGTACGTCACGAGCCTCATCGACGCGCACTCGGCGTGGCGCCAGCGCGCGGACGAGTTCTCCGACACGCTCAAGACGACGATCCTCTTCGGGCAGTACGCGCTGAACAAGTATCGCGGCCACTACTACGCGAAGTCGCAGAACCTCGGCCGCGTGCTACGGGCCGCCTACGACACGGTGCTGAAGGACTACGACCTGCTGCTGATGCCGACGCTGCCGATGAAGGCCACCCCGATTCCCAAGCCGGGGGCGCCGCGCATGGAGATCATCCAGCGGGCGTTCGAGATGCTGCCGAACACCGCGCCCATCGACGTCACGGGTCATCCCTCGATGAGCGTGCCGTGCGGCCTCAGCGACGGGCTGCCGGCCGGGATGATGCTCACCGCGAAGCACTTCGACGAGGTGTCGATCTACCGCGCGGCCTCGGCCTTCGAGAAGGCCGGGGACTGGATGGGCATTCGGCCGTAACCGTCACCGGGGAGCGCATCGGCCGGCGGGCGATGCGCTCCCTGCTCACCGTGTTGGAGTGGCGGCCCGCCTCTCGAGCGCGCCGATGACCTCGGCGGCCGTGGACACCCAACCGAACTTCAGCGCGAAATTCTTCAGAGCCGCGGCGTGCAGGTCCGGCATGTACGAGGACACGGCGTCGGAGACCAGGGTGGTCCGGTAGCCCCGCTTGAAGCTTTCCCGGGCCGTCTCCTCGACGCAGATCTGGGTGACCGTGCCCGTGACCAGCACCGACTCGACGTGACGAGCCTTCAGCAGATCGTCGAGATTGGTGTTGTGGAAGGCGCCGTAGCCGAACTTGTCGACGATCGGGTCGCCCGGCTCGGGATAGATCTCGTCGATGATGTCCGAGCAGTCCAGCTCCTTGCCGACGTCGTCGTAGTGGCGCAGAAAGCCCTTCCAGCAGCAGCACACCGGAGGAGCGAGGACCGGTGACCATTCCCACACCAGCGTCCGCTCAGGTCCCGCCACGAACTTCGTGTAGATCACCGGGACGCCCCGCTCGCGACAGGCGGCAAGGAGCCGCTGATGCACGGCAATCGTCGGCCGCGACTCGGGAACTTCCAGCGGGGCCCCGACCCGGACGAAGTCGTTCTGCATGTCCACGATCACGAGTGCTGAGTGGGCGAACCGATCGATCGTCATCCACAGGACCTCCCGAGAGCTGGCGCGAGACCACCCGATCCCGGACGCTCATGTTACCGCGGTTGGATCGATTACTCTGTAGGTCAGTGGGCGAGAATATTTCCAACCCGATTCCACACGTCCAGGCCGGTTCGCGCAGCGCACGAGCGCGACGGCGCGCCGGCGTGGAAATAAAGCCCACGGGGCGGCACCTCGCGACGCTCTCGCTGACCGCCCTCGGGGTCGTCTACGGCGACATCGGCACCAGCCCTCTCTATGCCTTCCGGGAATGCTTCAGCCCGGAGTATGGCTTGGCGCCCACGGTGTCGACCGTGTACGGGCTGCTGTCATCGATCGTCTGGTCGCTGATCTTGATCGTCAGCATCAAGTACATCGTGTTCATCATGCGTCTGGATAATCACGGCGAGGGCGGCATCCTCGCCCTCCTCGCGCTGCTGTTGCAGCGGCGACGTCGAGGTGTCCTCATCGCGCTCGGACTCTTTGGCGCGGCGTTGCTCTATGGCGACGGCGTCATCACGCCGGCCATCTCCGTGCTCAGTGCCATCGAGGGCCTGGCGGTCTCCACTCCGCAGCTCTCGCGCTACGTCGTTCCCTCCACGCTGCTGACCCTGTTCCTGTTGTTCTTCTTCCAGAGGTACGGGACGGCATCGATCGGCGCCGTGTTCGGGCCGATCATGCTCGTGTGGTTCGTGCTGATCGGGGTGCTCGGCGCCGGCGAGATCGTCCGGAACCCCGCCATCCTGCTCGCGCTGAATCCCTGGTACGGCGTGTCGTTCTTCCTCGAGCACGGTCTTGCCAGCCTCCTCGTGCTGGGCGCGGTTGTGCTCGCCGTGACGGGGGCCGAGGCTCTGTACGCCGACATGGGGCACTTCGGCCGAGGCCCGATCCGCCTGGTGTGGTTCGGGCTGGTGTTCCCCGCGCTGCTGCTCAACTACTTCGGACAGGGCGCGCTCGTGCTGCGTGTTCCGGACGCGGTCCACAACCCGTTCTATCTCTTGGCGTCGCGCCACGTTCTCTATCCGCTCGTCGCAATCGCCACCCTCGCCACCGTGGTCGCCTCGCAGGCCCTGATCTCCGGCGCGTTCTCGCTGACCCAGCAGGCGGTGCAGCTGCATTACAGCCCGCGTGTCGCAATCATTCACACCTCGCGCGCCGAGGCGGGGCAGATTTACATCCCCGCCGTCAACACGGCTCTCATGATCGGCTGCCTCCTTCTCGTCCTTGGTTTCAAGTCGTCGAGCGCCCTCGCGGCCGCCTATGGCATCGCCGTGACGGGAACGATGGCCATCACGAGCATCTTGTTCTACGTCATCGCACGTCATCGCTGGCAGTGGTCGGCCTGGCGCGCGGGCGCCCTGGCGGGGGTATTCCTCACGATCGATCTCGCGTTTTTCGGCGCCAACATCGTCAAGACGGCGCGGGGCGGCTGGGTGCCGATCGCAATTGCGGCCGCCATCTTCCTCATCATGACCACGTGGAACCGCGGGAGAGAGCTGCTCCAGGCGATCCTGGCCCAGGCGGCGCTGCCCTTGGATCGCCTCATTGCGGAAGTCAGGCGCACGAAGCCGCCGCGTGTGCCCGGAACCGGCCTCTTCCTGGCGCCGACCGTCGACGCCGCCCCCCTCGTTCTGCAGCATCATCTGACGTACAACAAGGCGTTGCCACAGGAGATCGTCCTGCTCTCGATTACCACTGAGGAAGTGCCCGAAGTGCCGCGGGCCGAGCGCGTCACGAGCGAGACGCTCGCCGAGGGTTTTTACCGGGTCAACGCGCGCTATGGCTTCATGGAGAAGCCCGACGTCCAGGACATCATCGCGATCTGTAGGGAGCGCGGGATGAAGCTGGATGTCGACGACACGACCTACTATCTCGGCCGCACGGAGTTACTGCCGACGGGACCAGTCCCGATGATGCGATGGCGAAAGCGACTCTTCGCCTTCATGGCGCGCAATGCCAGCTCGACGACCGACTTCTTCAACATTCCGCCCAACCGCGTCGTCGAACTGGGGGCACGCCTCGAGTTCTGAGTCGCTAGGCGCATCCCATGGCATAGACCTGAGTGGCCCCCGCCGGCAAGGGTCGTTCGGTCCAGCTCTCGCCGCCATCCTGACTGGCGAACACCTCGCCGCCGCTGGTCGCACAGTGCATCCGCTTCGGCTGTCGCTCGTCGAAGGCGATGGTGAACATCGTGGTCTTGGGCTTGACGCCCATGTCCACCCGAGTCCAGCTCGAGCCGCCGTCCTTGCTGCGGAACAGGACGCCGACGTCGCTCTGAAAACCCGCCCCGGCGGCCACCCAGATGGTTTTCGGATCACCCGGGACCTCGCGGATGTCACGGCAATAGGTCTGCCCCTTGGGGTTCAACGGCTCGAGCCTGGCACTGGCCCAGTGCGCGCCCTGGTCCGTGCTGCTGAACAGGCCAGCGCGGCCGATCGCAAAGACGGTCCCCGGACGCCAGCGCCCGACGAGCACGCCGTGCATATCCACGGTGTCATCGTTGACGTACTGCCCATGGCTCATGTTCTCCCAGTGCTCACCGCCGTCGAGGCTACGGATGACACCGCCGACTTCGATGGCGCCATAGACCTCGTCGCGATTGGCGGGATTGACCGCCAGCCCGAGCACACGCTTGGCCGGATTGGCGCCGGGCGCCACGGTGACTTCGGGAAAGCGGACGGTCACCGGAAGCTGTTGCCAATGCTCGCCGCCGTCGTCGCAGCGGAAGATCTCGCAGTTCTCATAACCTGCGTACAGCACCTTGCCGTCGTGGGGATCGAACGACAGCGACCACACGGGCAACCCGTGGTCCGCAATGTCGAGCTTCTCCCAGTGCTCTCCGTGATCCGTGCTGCGGTAGGGGCCGTGCTGCGTCCCGACATATATGGTGCCGGCTTCCTCCGGGTGAGTGGCGATGGCCCGGATGGTGGGTTCCTCGGGCAGCCCATGAGTCAGCTTCTCCCAGCGGTCATCGCCGACGGCCATGCGATAGAGGCCGGATTGGACCGGGCGGCCCGGAGCGGTCTCGCCCGCGAGACCGACGTATATAGAGGATGAGCGCTGGATCGTCATGGCGTGCTCCTCACCGCGATGGGGCTCGCTTCACGTACACCGTGTCGTCTTTCACCTGTACCGAGTAGGTGGGCACGTCATCGGCCACGGGCCCACTCAGCAGCTTGCCGGTGCGCACGTCGAACGTCGCGAAGTGCAGCGGGCACTCGATGACGTAGCCTTCGAGCGTCCCTTTCGACAGCGGCGCCTGGCGATGACCACAGGCATCCCGCAGGGCGTAGAACACACCCTCGACGTTCGCAATCAGCACTCGCTCACGGTCGACGACGCGCCACTTCATCGCCCCCGGCGAGAGCTCGGACGTCGTGATCACCGGCACGAAGCCATCGAGCATCCCGGCTGACGGTTCAGTTCAGCTTGAAGCCAAACAGCTTCGCGGCGTTCTCTGCGGTGATCTTGCGCGCGTCCGGCTCGGGAACGCCGGCGAACATGCGGTCCAGGAAGTCCCGGGACTTCGGCCACGTCGATTCGGCGTGCGGAAAGTCGCTGCCCCACAGCATGGTGTCCACGCCGATCGCGTCGCGGAGCTGGACGCCGAGGTCGTCCTCCATGAATTCCACGAACATGTTGCGGCGCCAGTAGTCGCTCGGCAGCAGCCCTTCCTTCGACCTCCAGCCCTTGGTGAACACCGGCCGCTCCCGGTACGTGAAGTCCATCTGCTTCAGCCAGTGAGGGATCCAGGCGGCCTCGTGCTCGACCGAGCCGACCCTCAGCTTCGGATATCGATCGAAGACGCCCGCGAAGATCATCGCGCCCAGCGAGTAGCGCACCCAGTAGTCGGTGGTGGAACGGCCCGCGCCGGTGAGCTCGCCGAGGTTCATCGTGAACTCGCAGCCGGGGACGCCGCCGCGTGGCGTGCCGATGTGCAGCAGCAGTGGGAGCCCCAGGTCTTGCGCGGTCCACCACAGGCGGTCGTAGATCGGATGACGATACGGGCGGTCGGCCAGCGGAGAGACGGGGATGAAGGCGCCGACCAGCCCGAGCCTGGCGCAGCGCTCGAACTCCAGCGACGCCTCCTCGACATCGTCCACGTTGAGCATGGCGATGCCCTTGAGCCGATCGGGAAAGGGCTTGCAGAAGTCGGCGATCCAGTCGTTGTAGACGCGGCAGATGGCCGAGAGCATGGCGCTGTCAGGGATGCGGTACCAGAAGAGCCCCTGGCTCGGCTGCAGGCACGAGCCCCACACGCCGTCCATCTCGTTCTCCTTGACCATCGCCTGGGGATCGTAGGCGCCGAGCCGGACGTCTTCCCACGTGCCGAGGAAATCGATCTGCGACGGATCCTCGAACCGCTGTCCGGCCTGCATCACGGCGCCCAGGGTGCCGGCCTGCTGACCGTCGATGAGCCAGGCGTCGAATTTGCGGCCCGTGGGCGTCTCCAGCCGCGCCAGACGCGGGGCCCGCTCCCGGAATTTTGGCTCGATCCGGGTCGTGTAGAGGTCCGGCGGCTCGACGATGTGAGAATCGGCCGAGATGAGCTTGTGCGTCAGCATCGCAACTCTCCTTCCGGTCAGGACGGCAGCCCGTAATACGCCGCGCAGTTGTCCCACAGGATCTTGCGCTTGCTCTCCTCGGAGATCGGCAGTCGCAGAAATGACTCCACCGCCCGCGGGAACTTCGAGTCGCCGTGCGGAAAATCCGTCGAGAAGACGATCCGATCGTCACCGATGGCGTCGATGACGTGCTTCACCGGCTCCTCGTCACACTCCACCGACACGAAGCACTGCCGCTTGAAATACGCGCTGGGCGCCATCGTCAGCTCGCGCGCGTAGACGTCGCCCAGCCATTCCCAGTGCTCATCCATGCGCCAGAGCAAGAAGGGCACCCAGCTACAGTTGCCCTCGAGGAAGGCCACGCGCAGCCTCGGATGCTTTTCTAGAATTCCGCCCGCGCAGAAGGCGCCGACGGCCAGCATCTGCTCGACCGGGTGGGAGTAGATGTGCTTCAGCAGCGTGTTGGCGCCGAACTGCTCGCCCACCTGCCGCAGCTGCGACCCGGACCCCTCGTGGAACCCCAGCGGAACCTCGAGCTCCTCGCGCGCGGCCCACAGCGGCTCGTAGTACGGATCGTGCCAGTTCCGCCCGTTCACCTCGTTCGGCCGCAGGAACATGGCCCGGAAGCCGAACTCCCGCACACAGCGCCGGGCCTCCGCGACGCCATCGTCGACGTCGAACGGCGAGATCATGCCGGCGCCGAGCAGACGCTCGGGATTCTCCTGGCAGAACTCGTGAAGCCAGTCGTTGTATGCGCGCGCCATGGCCGCGGCCAGCCGCGGCTCCATGTCCGGGATCGTCAGGGCGAAGAGCCCGCGCGAGGGATAGACCACCGCCACGTCGATACCCTCGATGTCCATCGCCTCGAGCTGCACCTTGGACGTCCAGCCCCGCTCGGCGTACGGCCGCCAGCGCTCCTGATTCAGCGCGTAGTTGCGCCCCTGCCGTCGCTTGCTGCGATCCGCGTTGATGGCGAGCCGGCCCCACGGCTGGCCGGCCAGGGCGAGGCGGAGGTCGCCTTCGTCCTCGGTGAGGCCGACCGGCGCGCGATCCCGGAAGGCGGGATCGATGTACCGCGGCCAGAGATCGGGGGGCTCGATGATGTGGATGTCGCTGTCGAGGATCCTGAACGCGCCGTGCGCCATGGTCACCTCCGTGCGCGGGCACCGTAACCCCCGCCCCCGTCGTTGTCAAAGGCGTCGGCGGAGCGTGGATATAATGCACCCCGCGATGGACGCACGGACCGCTGACGCGCTGCACACGATCTTGCCGATCGCCGGCTGGGGCGAGGAGCGCGCCCGCGCGGTCGAGATCACCGGCGACACCGACCCGATCTTGCCGACGCCGTTCCGCATCGGGGAGACGAGTGCCGCCGCGCTCGCGGCGGTCGGCCTCGCCGTCTCCGAGCTGTGGGCATTGCGCACGGGGCGTCACCAGCAGGTCGCGGTCGACACCCGCCAGGCCACCGCCTCGCTCCGCAGCGGGCATTACATGAAAATGGACGGGGCGCCCGTGTCGACGGAGCGCAACGCGGTGATGGGCGTCTATCCGGCCAGGAACGGCCGCTGGAGTTATCTCCACTGTAATTTCCCGAACCATCGCGCCGCCGCCCTCCGCGTCCTTGGCGTGCCGGAAGATCGCGAGGCCGTGCGTCAGGCGGTGGCGAAATGGGACGCGCTCGAGCTGGAGGAGGCGATCATCGCCGCGAAAGGCGCCGGCGGCATGGTGCGCACCATGGAAGAGTGGGCCAAGCACCCGCAGGCCGCCGCCATCGCGTCGCTGCCGCTGATGGAGATCGTCAAGATCGCTGACAGCCCGCCGGAAACGCTTCCCGACGGCGATCGGCCGTTGTCCGGCGTCCGCGTGCTCGACCTGACACGGGTCCTCGCGGGGCCGACCTGTGCCCGCACCCTCGCCGAGCATGGCGCCGACGTGTTGAAGATCACGGGCGCGCACCTTCCGAATCTCGGCTACCAGGAATACGACACGGGCCACGGCAAGCTCGCAGCATATCTCGATCTGCGCGAGCCGAAAGCTCTCGAGACGCTGCAAGGGCTCGTCCGCGAGGCTGACGTGTTCTCGCAAGGCTACCGGCCGGGCACGCTCGGCGACCGCGGGTTCTCGCCGGAGGCTCTGGCGCGACTGCGGCCGGGCATCGTCTTCGTCTCGCTGAGCGCCTTCGGTCACGTCGGGCCGTGGGCGTCGCGCCGCGGCTTCGACACCGTCGTGCAGACGGTCAGCGGCATCACCGCACGCCAGGGCGACCTGTTCCCCGGCTCAGCACCGGGCCCGCAATTCTATCCGGTATCGGCGATCGACTATTTGACCGGCTATCTGATGGCGTTCGGCGCGATGGTGGCCCTCGCCCGCCGCGCACGTGAAGGCGGCAGC
>Ga0209808_1000568_pt1 | contig 18229 bp, 18 predicted proteins | sample GraSoiAngelo_157_FD_186171 | JGI IMG/M metagenome (GOLD analysis project Ga0209808, IMG submission 186171) | Grasslands soil microbial communities from the Angelo Coastal Reserve, California, USA - 14_1009_16_20cm (SPAdes) (version 2) | ecosystem: Environmental > Terrestrial > Soil > Grasslands ... | reverse complement strand
CGACCGGGGCGGAGTGGCTCTCCGCCAAGGCGCCCAAGACCACGGCCGAGATCGAGCGCCTGATGGGCCGGCGCTAGGTCTCGTCTTTCTCGCCCTTGATGTCGTCGAGGATCTGCTTGGCTTCTCGTTTGTATTCGTGGTCGAGCACGTCGGCGATGGGCAGGGGGTCGATCGCGGTGAACTGCTCGCGCGCCTTGGAGTACTTGCCGACGTCGACGTACACCTCCCCGAGCTCGAGGCGGTGGAAAATATTCTGCGGCTTCAGGGCCACGGCCCGCTCGAGGTACCGCTGGGCGTCCTCCCAATTGCCCTTGTCCAGAAACCCGCCACCGAACAGCGCCTTGGCGAAGAACTTCTGGAACCCCGACAGCCGCTTGACCTCGGCATGCCACGCTCCCAGCAGGTGATTCGCGCCGTCGTGCGTCGAGTCGAGCTCGAGGGCTTTCATGCCCTCGTCGTAAATGAGCTTGGCAAAGCGGACGCGCTCCTTGCCGCCTTTGGTGCGCGACAGCCGGCCCAGCGCCTGGGCGACCGTGAAATGCGCGTCCGCCCCGTTCGGGTTCACGCGCACCGCCGCTTCCCCGTAGGCGCGCGCCGCGGCGTAGAGGCTGTCCCGCACCTGTTTCGAGGAGTCGTCCTTGCCGGCGATCTGCTTCGCGATGTCCACGGCCTCGCGCCCCGCCTTCCACAGCGCGGCGTAGTTGGTCGAATCGCGGGCGAGCGCGGCGCGATAGTGTCCCAGGGCCTGCTGCGGCGCGAGCGCCGCGTGCGCGCTGTCGCCGAGCGCGATGTGCTCCGCCACCGTGGGCTGCGCCTGGCCGGCGAGCAGCACAGGAACGGCGAGGCAGATCAGCAGGGACCCGGGACCGCGCATCGCAGGCTCCGCGAAAAGGGAGGGCGGTAATGTTGGTCGTGCCCCTCATCGAGCGCAAGCGCGACGGCGGCGCGCTCACGCCGGAGGAGTGGTCCGCTCTGGTCGCGGCCTACACGGCCGACCGCGTCCCCGACTACCAGATGTCGGCGTTGCTCATGGCGGTGCTGCTCCGCGGGCTCGAGCGCCAGGAGCTCGCGGCCCTCACGGACGCGATGCTCGCCTCGGGCCAGCGGCTCACGTTCGACTCGTGGGCGACCCCGCGCGTCGACAAGCACTCGACCGGCGGCGTGGGCGACAAGGTCTCGCTGGTACTCGCACCGCTCGTCGCCGCGTGTGGTGTGGCCGTGCCGATGATGTCGGGACGCGGGCTCGGCCACACCGGCGGCACCCTCGACAAGCTCGAGGCGATCCCCGGGTTCCGCACGGGACTCTCGCTCGCGGAGGCCAGGGCGCAGGTGATGAAGCTCGGCTGCGCGATGATCGGGCAAACGCCCGAGATTGCCCCCGCCGACCGCCGGTTGTACGCGCTGCGGGACGTGACCGGCACCGTCGCCGCGATTCCGCTGATCGCCGCCAGCATCATGTCCAAGAAGCTCGCCGAGGGGCTGAACGCGCTCGTCCTCGACGTGAAGCGCGGCAGCGGCGCGTTCCTCCCGACGCTCGAGCAGAGTCTCGAGCTCGCGCAGACGATGATCGCGCTCGGGGAGGATCGCGGCTGCCCCACCGTCGCGCTGCTCAGCGCCATGGACCGCCCGCTCGGGCGCGCCTGCGGCAACGCCCTCGAAACCGAGGAGGCGATCCTCGCGCTGCGCGGCGAGGGGCCGGCGGATCTGATGGAGGTGACCTACGCGCTGGGCGTCGAGATGCTGCTCGCGGCCGGTGTGGAGAAGACGTCCAAGAAGGCGCGCCAGCGCCTCGAGAACGCCCTCGGGTCGGGGCTCGCCGCCGAGACGTTCGAGCGGGTGATCGAGGCGCAGGGCGGCAACCCCAAGGTCGTCGAGGATGCCTCGGTGCTCCCGCAAGCGCAGGAGGTGGAGGTATACAACGCGCCCCGCACCGGCGTGGTCCAGCGCGTGGAGCCGAAGGTCGTCGGCCGGGCCGTCGTCGCGATGGGGGGCGGGCGTCTCGCCGTCGACGATGCGGTGGATCCCACGGTCGGGTTCGTCATCACGGTGAAGCCCGGCGACAAGATCCCGGCGGGGGAGCCGATCGCCTCGGTGTTCGCCAGGGATCCGGCGGGGATCAAGCTCGGCTTCGAGGCGCTGGAGCAGGCAATCGTGATCGGCGACAAGCTCACCGAGAAACCGTTGCCGCTCGTGTCGCACCGCGTCTCGAAAGACGGCACCGAGGAACTGGCACGGGAAACGGGGAAGGGGAAACGGGACACGTAAGCCACGTTTCCCGTTTCTCGTATCCTGTTTCCACTTCTTACACGTCCAGGTTCCGCACGAACTTCGCGTTTTCCTCGATGAATTTCCGCCGCGGCTCCACTTCGTCGCCCATCAGCGTCTCGAACAACTGCGACGCCTCGAACGCATCCTCCATGGTCACTTTCAGGAGCGTGCGGCGCGCGGGATCCATGGTGGTGTTGCGCAGCTGGTCGGGGTTCATCTCCCCCAGCCCTTTGTAGCGCTGGATCAGGACGGTGCCGTGGCCCGCCTCGCCGTTGTTGAGGCGCTTCACGTAGGCGTCCCGTTCCTTCTCTTCGTAGGCGTAGAACTCCTCCTTGCCCTTGGCGACGCGGTATAGCGGCGGCTGCGCGATGTAGATGTAGCCCGCGTCGATCAGGAACTTCATTTCTTTGTAGAAGAACGTGAGCAGCAAGGTCCGGATGTGCGCGCCGTCCACGTCGGCGTCCGTCATGATGATGATCTTGTGGTAGCGCGCGTCGTCGAGCGTGAAGCCCTCGCCGACGCCGGTCCCGATCGCCGTGATGATCGTCCGGATCTCTTCGTTCGAGAGAATCTTGTCGATCCGCGCCTTCTGGACGTTCAGGATCTTGCCCCGCAGCGGGAGGATCGCCTGGAAGGTGCGGTCCCGGCCTTGCTTGGCCGAGCCGCCGGCGGAATCGCCCTCGACGAGATACAGCTCCGTGAGCTTGGGATCGGAGACCGAGCAGTCGGCGAGCTTCCCAGGAAGCAGTCCGCCCTCGAGCCCGCTCTTCTTGCGGACGAGCTCGCGCGCTTTGCGCGCCGCTTCGCGTGCCCGCGCTGCGCTCACGGCCTTGGCGATGATGGTGCGCGCCACGCTCGGGCTCTTGTCGAAAAAGTCGCCCAGGGCGTCGTTCACGACGCTCTTCACGATCCCCTCGACCTCGGAGTTGCCGAGCTTGGTCTTGGTCTGCCCCTCGAACTGCGGGTCTTTCACCTTGACGTGCAGAACCGCGGTCAGTCCTTCACGAACGTCGTCCCCCGTAAGGGTGAACTCTTCCTTCTTGAGGAGGCCGTCCTTCTTCGCCCACTCGTTGATGGTGCGGGTGAGCGCAGAGCGGAAGCCTGTGAGGTGCGTGCCGCCTTCGTGGGTGTTGATGTTGTTGACGAATGAGAAGGTGTTGTCGTTGTAGCCGTCGTCGTACTGAATCGCGCCTTCGACGACGACCCCTTCTCGCGTGGTCTCGAACACGATCGGCTTGGGGTGCAGCGACTTGCGGTTGCCGAGCAGGTGCTTCACGAACTCGGCGAGGCCGCCCTTGTAGAAGAACGTCTCCTCCTTCTGCTGCCCCTTGCGCTCGTCCTTGAGCGTGATCGTGAGGGCCTTGTTCAGGAAGGCGAGCTCGCGCAGCCGAGTGGCGATCGTGGCGTAGTCGAACCGCGTCTCCGTGAAGATCTTCGTGTCGGGCTTGAACCAAACGGTCGTGCCGGTGCCCTTCGCCTTCCCGATGACCTCGAGCTTCTTCTTGGTCTCGCCCCGCTCGAACGCCATGTAATGCCGCTTGCCGTCGCGGTCGACCCACACCTCGAGCTTCTCAGACAGCGCGTTCACGACCGACACGCCCACGCCGTGCAAGCCCCCCGAGACCTTGTAGGTGCTCTTGTCGAACTTCCCCCCGGCGTGGAGCACCGTGAGCGCCACCTCGACGCCGGGCTTCTTCTCGGTCTTGTGGATGTCGATGGGGATGCCGCGGCCGTTGTCGACCACCGTGATGGCATTGTCGGCGTGGATGGTGACGTCGATCTGTGTACAGTAGCCGGCCAGCGCCTCGTCCACCGAGTTGTCCACCACTTCGTACACGAGGTGGTGGAGCCCGCGTCCGGACACCGATCCGATGTACATCGCGGGGCGGCGCCGCACCGCCTCCAGGCCCTTCAGGACCTGGATCGAGTCGGCCTGGTAGTCGCCGTTCCCCTTGTCCTTCTTGTCCTTCGACGCGCGAGGTTTTGCCTTCGCCATAACCCTCTACTGAGAGAGAAGCCAGCGGATCGTCTTGATCCGTCCGGCGCCGCGGCCGACGTTGATCGCCGCCATGATCTGCGGCCCCATGAGCTGCAGCTCGGTCATCCAGGGGCTCGTCGCGACCCGCACGAACAGCGTCCCGTCGGGGGTCACGCTCTCGGGCGCCGTGACTCGGGCGATCTGCGGGCCGACCAGCCCGGGCCAGTCGGGAATCACCTGTGCCTGCGCGAGCCGCGTAGCGAGCCCCGCCTTGGCGAGATAGGCCCGCAATGCCTCTCCCACCCCCGTCGGCTTCCCCCCTCCGCGCCTCCGTTCGGCCATGGGTCCCCCCCTACAAGAAGCGCCACGGGGTACCCCGTGGCGCCGCGCGGCGGCGCCGCGAGTGCCCCAGATAACCCACTAAAAATACCCAGAAGTTATTGTCGTGGCAAGACTTACTCTCATCGCCCGCGGAAGCGCGGCGGCCGCTTCTCCAGGAACGCCGTCAACCCTTCCTTCATGTCCTCGGTCGCCGCGAGGAGGCCGAAGTGATTGGCTTCGAGCAGCAATCCCTCATCCAGCGTCATCTCCAGCCCCTGGTCCACCGCCTCCAGGGCGAGGCGCACCGCCAGCGGGCCCATCGCGAGGATACCCCGCAGCGTGCGTTCCGCGGTCGCCAGGAGGTCCGCCGCCGGAACCACCTCGTTCACCAGGCCGATGCGGTGGGCTTCGTGGGCGTCGATCATGTCGCCGGTGAGGATCAAGCGGAGGGCGTTACCCTTGCCGACCAGCCGCGGCAGTCGCTGCGTGCCGCCATACCCCGGGGTGATGCCGAGCTTGACCTCTGGTTGGCCGAACTTCGCGGCATCGCTCGCGATCCGCAGGTGACAGGCCATGGCGAGCTCGCAGCCGCCGCCCAGCGCGTAGCCGTTCACCGCGGCGATGACGGGCTTGCCGCCGGTCTCGAAGCGCCGCAGCATCGCCTGGCCGCGCCGCGCCCGGGCCTTCCCGTCGAACGGGCCCTGCTTCGCGAGGTCCCCAATGTCCGCCCCCGCCACGAACGCCTTCGGCCCGGCACCCGTGAGGATCGCGCCCTTGATCGCGTCCTCGGTGGCCACGCGCTCCGCCGCGTCGGCCAGCTCGTCCACCACCTGGTTGTTCAGGGCGTTCAGCTTGTCGGGGCGGTTGATGGTGATCAGCGCGACGCCGTCTTTGATCTCGAAGAGGAGAGTTTGGTAGCTCATGGCGGAGAATGGTACAACGAGAACGCGGAAGGGGGAACTCGGAACGCGGAGCAGGCGGGCCAACCCCTGCGTCGCTCTGTTCCACGTTCCGCGTTCCGACTTCCGCGTTATGTTGCTCCCATGCCCGTCCAAGCCATCGCCTGGTCTCCCTCCGGCGCCGTTCGCATCGTGGACCAGCGCGCGTTGCCCGAGGCGAAGATCGAGCGCGACCTGGAGAGTGGGGAAGCGGTGGCGGAAGCGATCCGCACGCTGCAGCTGCGCGGCGCGCCTCTCATCGGGATCGCGGCCGCGATGGGCCTCGTCGCGGGAACGCGGGAGCTGCGGGCGGCGCCGCGCGAACGCTTCCTGGCTCGGGTCGACGAGCTGGTGCGGCTGCTTGGGGCCACGCGGCCCACCGCCGTGAACCTGCGCTGGGCGCTCGACCGCATGGCGCGGGTCGCGAGGGGGACGCCTGGGACGTGGGGAGGGGCGGCGGTCTGGGAGCGCCTCCAGGCCGAGGCGACGGCCATCTGGGAGGAAGACCGCGCCATGTGCCGGCGGATCGGCGAGGCGGGGTTGCCGCTCCTCCCGGACGGCGCGAAGGTGCTCACCCATTGCAATGCCGGAGCGCTCGCCACCGGCGGGATCGGGACCGCGCTCGCGCCTATCTATCTCGCTCACGAAGCGGGGCGACGGCTGCACGTTTTCGTCGACGAAACGCGGCCCGTGCTCCAGGGCGCCCGGCTCACCGCCTGGGAGCTCGTGCATGCCGGGATCCCCTGCACCGTGATCGCGGACGCCGTCGCCGGGTTGCTGATGCGCCAGGCGCGAGTGGACCTCGTGATCGTGGGCGCCGACCGCATCGCGGCGAACGGCGACTTCGCCAACAAGATCGGCACCTACTCGCTCGCCGTGCTGGCCCGGCATCACGGTGTGCCGTTCTACTGCGCCGCGCCCTCCACGACGATCGATCCTGCGCTCGCCGACGGCGACGGCATACCGATCGAGCAGCGCGGCCCCGAGGAGGTGAAGACGGTAGCGGGGCGGCCCGTCGCGCCGGCCGCCGCCGCCGCGCTCAATCCCGCCTTCGACGTCACGCCGGCGCGCTACGTCAGCGGGTTCGTGACCGACCGCGGTCTCGAGCAGCCGCCGTTCGCGGACGCGGCGGGACGCGGGTGAGGGGCCCCCTCGTCGCCGTGGTGGGAGGCGCCACGTGCACGCCGCAGGAAGCCGAGTGGGCGGCCGCCGTCGGACGGCTGCTGGCCGGGCAGGGAGCGGTGCTGCTGTGCGGCGGGCTCGGCGGCGTGATGGCCGCGGCGGCGCGCGGCGCGAAGCAGGCCGGCGGGCTCACCGTCGGCATTCTCCCGGGCAGCGATCCGGCCGCAGCGAATCCGGACATCGATGTCGCGCTCGCGACGGGAATGGGCGAGATGCGCAACGCGCTGATCGTGCGTGCGGCGGGCGCCCTGATCGCCATCGGAGGCGGTTGGGGCACGCTCTCGGAAATCGCCCTGGCGCGCCGCATCGAGACGCCCGTGGTGGGGCTGCATGATTCCTTCATGCCGAGCGTGGACATTCCGCGTGTCGAGCGGCCGGAAGAGGCGGTGCGCTGGGCGTTGGAGCAGGCGCGGCGCCGGGAGGTATAATTGAGCGTATGAACGCGGGAACGAAGTTCGCCGTCGGCGCGGTGCTGATCGTCGGCTCGGTCGGCTACCTCATGGCATCGGGCGTGAAGCAGACGGGCCAGTACTTCCTGACGCCGACGGAGCTGACGCAGAAGATCGCGGTCGACCCTTCCTTTTATGAAGTCGGCATGAAGGTCGGGGCCCGCGTGGTGCCGGGCACCGTGTCCAGGGACGTCGCCACCCAGACGCTGCGCTTCCAGGTGACCGACGGTAGCGCCCGCTATCCGGTCGTGTTTCACGGCCTGCCGCCCGATACGTTCACCGACAGTGTGGAGGTCGTGGTCGAGGGTCGGCTCAAGCGGGACGGCGTGATTTACGCGACGAACGTGCTCGCCAAGTGCGGGTCGCGCTACGAAGCGGTGCCGAAAGCGTAGATGACTCTGCTCGGCACGTTGGCCCTGTGGCTCGCCCTGCTCGTGGGGGTCTGGGGGGCGCTCGCGGGATTCGTGGGGGGACTCAACGGTCGTGCCGACCTCGCGCACAGCGCCCGCCACGCCGTGTTCGCGATGTGCGGCGCACTCCTCGTGGCCGTGGTTTCGCTCGAGTGGGCGCTGTTCCAGCACGACTTCAACGTCGAGTACGTTGCCGCCTACACGAGCCGTAATCTGCCGATCTTCTACACCTGGTCGGCCCTGTACGCAGGCCAAAAGGGCAGCCTCCTCTTCTGGGCCACGGTGTTGTCGGTGTTCGGATCGCTCGCGCTGGTGCTCACGCCGCGCCACCATCGCGAGCTCCTCCCCTACGTGGCGGGCGTCGTGTCGCTCGTCGCCGCCTTCTTCGTTTCGGTCATGCTGTTCGGGCACGCGAACCCGTTCCAGCGACTGCCGTACACGCCGCTGGACGGAAACGGCCTCAACCCGCAGCTCCAGAACCCCGGCATGGTGTTCCACCCGCCGATGCTGTACCTCGGCTACATCTCCATCACCATCCCGTTCGCGTTCGCGATCGCCGCGCTGCTCTCCCGACGGCTCGACACCGACTGGCTGGTCGCGATTCGCAAATGGACGCTGTTGTCGTGGCTGTTTCTCTCGATCGGGATCTGTCTCGGCATGTGGTGGGCCTACGTCGAGCTCGGGTGGGGCGGCTACTGGGCGTGGGACCCGGTGGAGAACGCATCGCTCCTGCCGTGGCTCACCATGACCGCGTTCCTCCACTCGGTGATGATCCAGGAAAAGCGCGGCATGTTGAAAAAGTGGAACCTGGCCCTGATCATCGGGTCGTGGCTCCTGTCGATCTTCGGCACGTTCATCACGCGGTCCGGTGTGATCTCGAGCGTGCACTCGTTCACGCAGTCGAGCGTCGGGTATTTCTTCCTCGCGTTCCTGATCGTGGCGGGGACGGCGAGCTTCGCGCTGTACACGAGCCGGCTGCCGTTGCTCGCGGCCGAGGCGCGCCTCGAGTCGATGGTGAGCCGCGAGGCGAGCTTCCTGTTCAACAACCTGCTCTTCATCGGGATCGCCTTCTCCGTGCTGTGGGGCACCCTGTTCCCGATCCTGTCCGAGCTGGTCCAGGGGACCAAGGTGACCGTGGGACCGCCGTTCTTCAACCAGGTGAACATCCCGCTCGGACTCGCGCTGCTCGCGCTCACCGGCATCGGGCCGCTCATCGCCTGGCGCCGAGCCTCGATCCCGAACCTGCAGCGTCAGTTCGCCGTGCCCGGCACCGTCGGCGTGTTCACCGCCTTGATCCTGCTGGTCGCGGGAATGCGGGACTTCTACGCGCTGATGGCGATGGCGCTGGGCGGGTTTGTCGCGGGCACCGTCGTGCAGGAGTTCGCCCGCGGGGCGCGCGCCCGGCATCGCCAGTACGGGGAGGGGTATGCGCTGGCGCTCGGCCGCCTGCTGGCCCGCAACCGCCGGCGGTACGGCGGCTACATCGTGCACACGGGCATCGTCATCCTGTTCGTCGCGTTCGCGGGCATGGCGTTCAAGACCGAGACCGAGGCCAGCTTGCGGCCGGGTGAGTCCGCGTCGATCAAGAGCCCGTACGGCTGGACCTACCGGCTCACGCATCTCGGGATCTCGCAGTACGACGCGCTCAACCGCCAGGTGACCGCGGCGACGCTCGAGGTGACCCGGGACGGCAAACGGCTCGGCGTGCTCACCCCCGAGAAACGCCAGCACGTGGACGGGCTCGGTCGGCCGACATTCCAGCCGTCCAGCGAGGTCGGCATCCGGAGCGATCTGCGCGAGGATCTCTACGTCGTCCTCGGCGGCGTGGTCAACGGCACCGAGCAGGCGGTGTTCCGGTTCACGATCAACCCGCTCGTGTGGTGGGTGTGGTACGGCGGGATGATCATCGCCCTCGGGGGCCTGATCGTGATGTGGCCGGGAGGCTCGCCGGCCGCCAAACGGTCGCAGGCGGGGTATGCGGTGCGGCTGGTGGGGGAGGACCGATGACCGTTACACGACGCCACGACGGCGAGCTACACCTGAACCGCCGTGCGTTCCTGACGCTCGGAGCCGGGTCTTTCCTCGGCGTCGTGGCGTCGTGGCGTCATGCAACGCTTCAGAGCCCCGACTCCCTCCCAGGCACCGGACCATCCGGCCGCCTCTGGGATCCGGCCCGCGCCGGCAGGCCCCTCGAGCCCGTCACCATCGCCGATAATGACGCCGGCATCCGGGCGATCGAGAAGCAGCTCCACTGCACATGCGGCTGCAATCTCGACGTGTACACCTGCCGGACGACGGACTTCACCTGCACGGTCAGCCCGGCGATGCACGAGCAGGTGGTCGACCTGGCAGCGCAGGGGATGACAGGGCCCCAGATCATCGATCAGTTCGTGCGCGAGCATGGCGTCGCGATCCTCATGGCGCCGCCCAAACGCGGATTCAACCTGGCCGGCTACTTCGTTCCCTCCTTGGCCATCATCGCGGCGGGCGTGGTCCTGACCCTGGTGCTGCGCCGCTGGGCGCGGACGGCGGCGCCGGACCCGGTTCCCGCCCGACCCCTCGCCGCCGCTGGCACGCCCGAGGAGCTCGAGCGACTGCGCGGCGAGCTCGATCGGCTCTCGGTTTGACCACGGTGCTCGAGCTGGTCGCGGGGATCCTGCTCGCGGCGGGCGCCGTGTATTTCGTGCTGCGGCCGATCTTTCGACCCCAGCTAACGGGAAACGGGAATCGGGAACCGGGAAACGGGAGTGACGGGGAGGATCCCGAAGATGATTTCTCGCCGCGCGCCGTCGCCCTCCGCGCGCTGAAAGAGATCGAGTTCGATCGCGCGACCGGCAAGCTCTCCGATGCAGACTACGACGCGCTGAAGAACCGATACACCGCCGAAGCTCTTACCGCGCTACGGGCCGAACGGCCGGGAAGCGAGAAAAGGGAAACGGGAAACGTGGCTGCACCGCCGTTTCCCGTTTCCCGTGTCCCGTTTCCCGTCTGTCCGACCCACGGTCCTCGCCCCGAAGCGGACGCCGTCTTCTGCTCCGAGTGCGGGCGCCGCCTCGCGACCGCGCCCGGCTATTGCGCCCGGTGCGGCACGGCGCTCGAGCGCGACGCCCATTACTGCCATTCGTGTGGGGCGCGCGTCGCCGCCTAGTGGGCTCTTGCGTTTCGCGACGCGCTCCCGTATCAGTGTGCGACCTTCAACCGGGAGCGCCGGTGTGACGAGACTCTCAGCGCGCGTCGGGATCGTCCTCGTGGGGTTGGCCGTCGTGGCGACGGCGGCACAAGGACAGCGGCGCATCCGGGGAGGGCGCGCCGTGATGGTCGATCGGCCCGGACTGGGGCCGCGCGTCGGCTACGACTTCAACGTCGACCACCTGTTCCTCGGCGGCCAGCTCAACCTGCCGGTGGGGCGGCGCTGGGCGCTCGTGCCGTCGGCGGAGTTTTATCCGGGCCAGACCGGCTCCCTGTTCCGGTTGAACGCCGACCTGAAATACCATCCGCCCACCGTGTACGGCCTGTTCTATTTCGGCGCGGGGTTCGCGTACCTGCACGCCAGCGGTGCGAGCGACGCCGGCGCCAACCTGTTCGCGGGCTGGGAGGGCCGCCGAGCGCGCCCGTTCAAGCCGTTTCTCGAAGCCAAGTTCGTGTTTGCCGACAACACGTCGTTCAATGTCCTGGCGGGGCTCAACTTCCCCCTCTAGCTAGAACTCGAAGCGCTCGATCCGCCGCAATCCGACCCAGAGCGGGACCGCCGTGGCCGCTGCGCACAGCGCGGCGGCCGCCGCAAACCACGCGATCATCCACGCGTCCACCACCACCGGCTGCCCCAGGAAGACGGCCCGGACGTACTGGTACACCGCCTGCCACAGCAGGAAGATCACGGCACCGAGCAGCGCGATCGTCGCCATCATGAAGACCAGCCCGCCGAACGACGTGGGGATCTGGGCCGCGTTCTCGGTCTCGAACTGCGGGTACAACGCGCCGAAGCCGAGCGCCAGCGCGGCGATCGCGAACGTGAGCCCGCAGATCGTCACCAGGCCCACCACCATCATGAAGGGTCGGACCTGAAGCAACACGTTCGTGAGTCCGGTGAGCAGCAGCGCCAGCGCGAGCAGGGGGAGCGCTCCCACCCAGTACTTGGACCAGAGGAGCGCCCGCAGGTCGAGCGGGCTCGAGCGCAGGAGCCACATGTGCCGGCCCTCGAGCGACACGGCGGGAAAGATGAAGCGCGCGGCGATGGCCGCCAACACGAAGCCCGCGAGCCCGAGGTTGAGAAACGATACCAGGGTGACGTAGAAGAAGCCCACCTGCTCGCCCCGGTGCAGCGGCAGCATCTTGATGTTGAACAGGTAGACCACCACGAGCACCGCCAGCAGGATGAGCTGGCTCCACTGCGTCGTGTCGCGGAAGAAGAGCTTGATGTCCTTGAGGACGAACTCTCGCTTGGCGACCGGGAGAAAGGCGAGCAGCGTGCCCACCGTCCACCGCCACAGCCCGCCGCGCACGAACCGCTCGGCCCCCTCCTGGGCTTTGGTGAACCCGGTCGCGTACAGCTGGCGGTGCAGCAGCGCGCCCAGCGTGACCGCCGCGGCGGCCGTGGTCCACAGTAAGACCAGCGGCAGGGGGTCGATGGCCCCCTGCAGGAAACCCATGGTCGCCTTCGTCGCCCACTCGCTCGGCAGGAGCGGCGAGGTCGGTGTGCGCAGCACCGCGATGAAGTCGAGCAGGTTGCGGAACCCTTCCGGGGAGACGAGCCGCTCCGGTCGGATCAGCCGAAACAGCAGGATCACCACGCCCGCCGCCCCGAGCGCGACGATCGAGAGCAGATCGCGCGTGCGGCGCGCCGGGAAAATGTTCACGAGCACGAGCGTGAGCGCCGAGCCCGCGACGGCCGGGAGCACGAGCATCGGAAAGATCGTGAGCACGGCGTAGGGGACGAACAGGGGACCGCCCCGGTAGGTCACCCCGTACGCGGTCAGGATCGGCACCGCCATCAGTGCGACCATCCACGACGAGTGCAGCAGCGTTTCGCTCAGCTTCGCGAGATAGATGCGCAGCCAGTCCACGGGCGCCGAGACGAGCAGATCGAGGTCCTTCGCGAGAAAAAAGCTCGACAGCGCCGTGATGACGTTCGACAACACGAGGATCGCAATGAAGGAAAGGAGCACCACGCCGAGCACCTTCCCGGCCAGCAGAGAACCCAGGTCGGGGTCGGCCCGGAAGTGCCGCAGCACCAGGTACAGCAGCAGGTAGACGGCAAGCCAGAACAGAACGCCGACGATCACCAGGGTGACCAGCTTCCCGGATCCGCCCCGCGAGCGCTCCTCGCGGATTCGTTGCAGCGCCGTGCGCCACTTGGGCTCGAGCACCCGCCACAACGACGGCTGTTTCACGCCGCGTGCCCCCCGTCTCCTTCGCCCAGCACCTCGACCAGGTCGCGGACCTGCGCCCCTCCGGTGAGCTTCAAGAACAGCTCCTCGAGGCTCGCGTCGCCGGCGCGATGCTGCCGGCGCAGGTCGTCCACGGTCCCCTCGGCGACGATCTTGCCGTGCTGGATGATCGCGATGCGGTCGCACATCGCGTCGGCGACCTCCAGCGTGTGGGTGCTCATCAGCACCGTGCCGCCCCGGCCTACGAACTGGCGGAAGATGTCCTTGAGCAGCCGGGCCGCTTTGGGGTCGAGGCCCACCATCGGCTCGTCCACCACGATGCACTGCGGCCGGTGGATGAGCGCGCTCGAGATGATCAGCTTCTGGCGCATGCCGTGACTGTAGGCTTCGACCAGCTCGTCCTTCCAGCTCACCAGCTCGAATACCTCGAGCAGCTCGGCGATGCGCCGCTCGACCGCGTCGCCGTCCTGGCCGTACAGCCCGGCCACGAAACGCAGAAACTCGACTCCGGTGAGCTTGTCGTACACGAACGGCCGGTCGGGAATGAAGCCGAGCCGCATCTTGGCCGGGATCGGATTCCGATGCACGTCGTCGCCGCCCAGCAGCACGCGCCCGTTCGTGGGCCGGAGGATGCCGGCGATGATGCGGAGCGTCGTGGTCTTGCCGGCCCCATTCGGGCCGAGGAATCCGTAGAGGAGGCCGCGCGGGACCTCCAGCGAGATGTCGTCGACGGCGACGAAGCTGCCGTAATGCTTGGTCAGGTTCTCCAGTCGGATCATAGCACCTCGAGCTTGACGCGCCCGATCAGGCGCACGAGCTCCGCCTGCCGCGCCAGACCGCCGACACCGAACCGCACATGCGCGGCGCCGGCCGGGACCTCGTCCAGCATGGGGTCCACGGCTACCCAGTCACCGAGGTACACCTCGGCCCACGCGTGATAGTAGAAGCGCCCGTCCACCGGCACGAGTCCCACCACGGTCCGAGCGGGCAGACCGGCTGCCCGCGCCAGCGCGACGAACAGGACCGCGTGCTCGTTGCAGTCTCCGACCCGCTTTTCGAGCACCTGGAGGGCGCTGGGCACGGCGGCGGTGACCCGTCGCTCCACATGGGCGTGCACCCACGTGGCGAGGCGCCGGACGGCGGTCGCTCCGTCCTGCTCTGGTCCGATGATCAGCCGAGCCTGCGCCTGGAGGCGGGGGTCGTTGCTCTGGATCAATGGCGCGGGGACGAGCCAGCGGGCGAGGCTCGAGTCGCGGACCGGCAAACGGTAGCGGGCGACGAGCGCCGCTCCGGCCTCGCGGCGGATCACCAGGGTGTCACCGCTCAGCTGCTGGCGTCCGCCACCGACATCGAGCGCCTCGGGCGCCGCTCCCCGCACCCGCACGCGGACCACCGACAGCGTGTCGCGCGGGAGCGGCGCCCGCGCGGCGAGCATGGTCGTCGCCACCACATCGCCCGGGCCCGGCGCGGCGCTCGCGCGAATCAGACGGGTCGTATCCCGGTGTCGAAAATTCGTGTACGCGAGCTCGAACGCGGTCCGCTCCATGACGAAGCCGACCGGGTTCTCGGCGCGCACGATATGGCCCTGCGCGTCGATCCATGCGCGCGTCGTCATCCCCCCCCTCCCTTCCCCCTCGCGCTGCTCGATGCGGAACGCCCGCACGGTGTCGAAATGCGCGGGCACCCATGCCAGGGCGGTCGAGTCGTACTCGGCGCTGTCGGCGACGACGAGCGTGGACTCCGCCGCCACGAGCACCGTCACCGGGTGCTCGGCGAGGAGTATCGGATCGAACACGACGCTCGCATAGGTCTTCCCGCCCTTCAGCTCGCCGCCAAACGCCAGCCGCAGCGGCAACAGGGTCGGGAGCACGATCGGGCGCGCCAGGGGGATGTGGCTGGTCTCGGAGTCCGGGCCGGCGAGCAGGGTCACCGTCAGCAGCGTGTCGCCCGCGACGAGGCTGCGCGCGGCGAAGCGACCCAGGTCGCCGTCGAACCGGGCGTCGACCCGCTCGAGCCGCAGCGTTCGGGACAGGCTCGCGCGGCTCATGGCCGCGGTCCGGTGCAGCACACCGAGCGCCGGGATGCGGAGCACGAGGATGTCCGTCACGCCGATGCTCGTCGCCTGGGTGTCGATCGTGGACGATGCGAACCCGACCTGCTGGCCTGCGACGTCCAGGCGATAGTAGACCGCGCCTGGCGGCACGCTCAGCGCCGCTTCCGCCAGCCGTGTGCCCGTGGGGCGGAAGAACTCCCGCTTCACGAGCCACCCGAGCGACGCGGCCCACGCGCCCAGGATCGCGACCGCCCATGACCGGCGCGTCATGACTCGGCCGCCCCGCTCGTGCGCAGGGCCGCCTCGAATACGTCGCGCTCTTCGGGGGTCTCCACGACGATGGATACGCTCCCGGGAAAGACGGCGTTCGCGAGATGTGTCTTGAGGATGGGCATCATGATGGCGGCGGTGTCCTCGACCGAGAGGTTCCCGGCCCCGATGCCGATCGGCGGCACCGCCAGGCTCGTGAACTCCCACTCCTGCGCCTGATGCAGGGTCGCGCGCCACGCGCGCGCCACACCGTCGCGAGTCACCGGCTCGGTGTCGCTTTGGATGATCGCGTGGATGACGAACTCCGCCGGCAGCTCACCTCCACCCGCGGTCACCACCGCCGCTCCCACCGCGAGCTCCTTCTGCACCTGCAACCCGCGCGTGAACTTGGGGCCTCCCACCGTTTCCAGCCGGCGAACGGCGGGTGTGGTCGGATCGAGACGGGTCGTGGCGGGACGCACGACCGCCGCCGCCGCGAGGAACGCGAGATCGTCCACGACCACGCGGATCACCTGCCGGCGGCCTCCCGCGAGCGGCGATACATCCGCGTGGCATCGTCCGGGCGATTGAGCCGGTCGAGCACAATCCCCAGGCCGTAGAGCGCCCGCGCGTTGCGCGGCTCGAGCTCGACGGCGCGCTCGTACGCGGCCTGGGCCCCGTCGAGCTCGTCCACGTGATTGAGCGCCTCGCCCAGATAAAACCAGGCGGCCGCCCGGCCGGGGTCGACCTCCGACGCGCGCCGCAGGTGGGGAACGGCTTCGCTCCACAACCCGCGGCGCGAGAGCACGACGCCGAGGCCTGTGAGCGCCTGCCCCTGGATCGGGTCGACGCGCAGCGCCCGCTCGTAATCCGCCTGCGCCGCGCGGTAGTGGGCCGCGCCCGCCAGCAGGCCGGCCCGTTCGACCAAGAGCGAGACGTTGTCCGGGTCGGCCGCGATGGCGTCGTCGAGCGTCGGCTCAGGCCTTGGTCCGGCGGGTGCCAGCACGTCTCCCGGCACCGCGGGTGGTGGAGGCGACGGCAGCTGCGCGGTGACCGGGGGAGGCAGCCCAGCGCGGGCTACATCCGCCGGCGATGCGATGGTGCTGGTCTCGGTGAGCGATTCCGCTTCCTCGATCAGCTCGGCTGCCACGCGCGCCCGCTCGGCCGCCGACTGCCACCGCGGCTCGCGCTTGCGGATCATCCGACCACCTCGCGCGTGACCCAGGACAGGTACCGCTCGAGTCCCCGGTCGACCGGCAGCGCCAGCAGTTCCGGCACCTGGTATGGATGCCGTTCCCTCACGGCGGCGCACAGCGCCTCCCACCTCGACGCGTCCGTCTTCAGCAGGACCACGACCTCGCCCTCCTCCGTCACCTGTCCCTCCCAGCGGTAGATCGAGCGGGCGCCCGGGAGGAGCGTCCCACAAGCTACCAGGCGTGCTGCGACCAGGGCTGTGACGAGCGCCCGCGCGTCGGCATCGTTCGCGAGCGTGGTCAGCACGACGAGCGCGGTCGGAGCCATGGGGAGGGCTAACGTAGGGAGCGGAAGGGGGTTAGGCAAGGGAACGGAGGGAAAAGACGGTAGCAGGCGGTAGAGGACGGTAGAGGTTTGCACCAGCGAGCGCCCTCTACCGTCTTCTACCGTCCTCTACCGTCTTCCACCGCCGAGAGTTGACCCGGGCACCGTGAGCCATCTAGGCTACGAGTCTATGTCCAGTGAGTCGTTAGTTGTCAGAGGCGCCCGCGAGCACAACCTCAAAGACATCACGGTCGAAATCCCGCGCGACAGTCTGACCGTCATCACGGGGCTGTCGGGATCGGGGAAGTCGTCCCTCGCGTTCGACACGATCTACGCCGAGGGGCAGCGCCGTTACGTGGAATCGCTCTCCGCCTACGCCCGCCAGTTCCTCGGGTTGATGGAGAAGCCCGACGTGGACGCGATCGAAGGGCTCTCGCCGGCCATCTCGATCGAGCAGAAGAGCGCCGGCCATAACCCGCGCTCCACGGTCGGGACGATCACCGAGGTCTACGACTACCTGCGCCTCCTGTGGGCGCGGCTCGGCACACCGCACTGTCCCAAGGACGGGTCGCCGATCCAGCGCCAGAGCGCCTCGCAGATCACGGACCTGGTGCTGGCCTGGCCGGAGGGGACGAAGCTCGAGGTCCTCGCCCCGCTGGTGCGCGGCCGCAAAGGCGAGTTCCGCGACGTGTTCGAGGCCGCCAAGAAGCAGGGGTTCGTGCGGGTTCGGGTAGACGGCGAGACCTACGACCTGGCCCAGGTCCCGAAGCTCAACCGTCGCCAGAACCACGATATCGCGGTGGTGGTCGACCGGCTCGTGGTCCGCCGGGCGGACCGCTCGCGGCTCGCCGACTCGATCGAGACGGCGCTCAAGGCCGCGGACGGGACCGTGGAGGTGGTGCGCGGCGGCACGTCCACGCTCTTTTCCGAGCGCTATGCCTGCCCCACGTGCGGCCTGTCGCTGCCCGAGCTCGAGCCGCGGCAGTTCTCGTTCAATTCGCCGTTCGGTGCGTGCCCCGACTGCTCGGGACTCGGCACCCGACGCGAGGTGAGCCCCGACCTGGTGCTGGGCGACCCGAGCTTGTCGATCCTGGAAGGGGTGATCCTGCCGTGGGGCGAGCCGAGCGGCTACGTGCGCAAGGTCATCCTGCCGAGTCTGGCCCGCGCATTCAAGTTCGATTTGAACACGCCGTGGCAGGCGCTGCCCGCCGCCGTGAAGAAGGTCGTCTTGTCCGGGGCGCCCGGAAAGACGCTCACGTTCCAGTACGACAGCGAGCGCTGGCACGGCGCGTACGAGTCGGGTTGGGACGGGGTCCTGAAGCATGTCGAGCGGCGCTACCGGGAGACCGCCTCCGACAGCGTGCGCGAGCAGCTCGAGGAGTATATGATCGAGCAGCCGTGCCCCACGTGCGGCGGCAAGCGGCTGCGTCCGGAGAGCCTGTCGGTGCTGCTGCACGGTCAGAGCATCGGCGCCGT
>Ga0209808_1000564_pt1 | contig 18343 bp, 17 predicted proteins | sample GraSoiAngelo_157_FD_186171 | JGI IMG/M metagenome (GOLD analysis project Ga0209808, IMG submission 186171) | Grasslands soil microbial communities from the Angelo Coastal Reserve, California, USA - 14_1009_16_20cm (SPAdes) (version 2) | ecosystem: Environmental > Terrestrial > Soil > Grasslands ... | reverse complement strand
CACAACCACCCCAATCAGACGTTTCTGGCTGATAGCCACGCCGTTGCGTCGGCGACGGCTTCGTCGGCTCGGCATCGCTTGCTGCGTTTTCGCCGCCGTCGTGATCGGCCTATGCCTGCTCGCAACCCGGGTTGACCTTTTGGCTTACCCTTGCTCGTACCGTCCGGGCCCGTATGGCTCAAGCCTGTCGAACGCTGATCTCGAGATCCCAGTGAGCGACTACGTGGTTCATGACCTCATTGGTCGCAAAGACTGCGTCTGGATCCCACAATCCTCATCAGGGCTCCCCGTTTTCTACTGGCGGTAATTCAGCCAGGAATCGATCTGGCCGGGCTCCGATCAACCGGCTATTCTGCAGCCGTGGCTCGGCGTCTCTTCGTGGTCCAGGACGACCTGATATTCGCGCAGCGCGTTCGAGGCGCGGCCGGGCGGTTGGGTGTCCCGGTGGAGGCCATCGGCGCCGCCACGGCACGCAGCCGCGCCTGGAAAGGAGACGATGTCGTCGTCCTGCAGGCCACACTGAGGCCTGAACAGCAGCTTGCCCTGGTGGATGAGCTTGTCCACCGCCAGCCGAGCCCCCTCGTAATCGCCGTGACCGGGCACCTGGAGACCGCCCTGCGGCAGCGGCTGAAGGCGCTCGGCGCCACCCTGGCGGCGCACTCCAGCATGGATCGCGTGCTGGCCCGCGCGCTGCGGATCAGTGCTCGTGGTGCTGATGCGGCGCCACATCCGTCGGCTTGACCGCGGGCGCCTCCATCATGCGCAGCATGGCGAGCCCGTCGGTGCGGAGAAACCGCCAGCCGAGCAGCGCCATGATCGCCAGAAAGATCACGTTCAGCACGCTGGTGTAGTTCAGCGACGGAGGGCTGGTCAGCGCGACCACCGGATGATGCGCCGGGACGAGGCCCAGGACTTGAAAGAGCAGGCCGATGGTAAACCCGGCCACCGCCATCGCGGCATACGACATCACCAGCAGGTAGATGGCCATCCGGCGGCCGTAGTACTTGCGATAGATATTCAGGATCGGCAGGATGATCAGGTCGGCAAAGATGAAGGCGATCACACCGCCGAAACTGATGCCGCCGTTCCAGAGCACCGCGGCCAGGGGGACGTTGCCCACCGAGCAAACGAAGCTCAGCAGGGAAATCACCGGTCCGATCAGGGGGCCCCAGACCTGGGATAGGACCGGGTGATTGGTCAGGAAGAACCCCTGCCAGAACGAGGTGGGCACCCAGGCAGCCAGCGCTCCGGCGATCAACAGCCCCAGCCCGATGTCCGTCCACACCGACGTGACGTCCATCCAGAAGTAATGGCTGATCGCCGTCAAGCCGCGCCGCGAAGACAACCGGCGCAGAAATGGCCCTTCGGTGACCGACATGTCCATCTCACCGTGGCCCTCCATCCGACCGCGGCGACCCTGCTCCGCCTGGCGGCGGGCTTCTGCAACCAGGGCCGGTCGCAACGTCCAGCGGAACAGCAGCGCCAGGATGACGATCATCAACAGGCCGCCGGCAAATTCAGCGCCGACGAACGACCAGCCCAGCAGGATCAGCAAGATCAGTCCGAGCTCGAAGACCAGGTTGGTGGACGCAAACTCGAACACGATGGCGGCGGGAAAGCTGGCGCCCTTGCGGAACAACGACCGGGCGATGGCGACCGCCGCGTAGGAGCAGGATGACGACGCCGCCCCGAGCAGCGTCGCCGTCGCCAGGCTGCGCGCCGAATCCGAACCCAACGCTCGGGCCACCGCGGTTCGCGACACGAGCGTCTGGACGATCGCCGACAGAATGAAACCCAGGGCGAGCGGCCAGAGGACCTCCCAGAGCATGTTGAAGGCGGCGGCCAGCGCCTGGCCGGCGGCCTCGACGATGGATCACCTTCTCAGCCTACTGCGCGCGCGAGACTAGCTCTTCAGCGCCACCGACCATCGTTCCTCGATGTGCTGGATGCGATAGATCAAATAGGCGCCGGCCCAGGTCACGATGAAGGCCCCGACGATGACGAAACCCATGACGCCGATGTCCATGCCGCGGATCGCGTCCCAGGCGCCACCGCGCAGGTCGAGCTGCTGCACGAGAAGCTGGCTCAGCTCGAAAAGACCGACGAACAGTGCAACAAACACCGACAGCGCCGTCACCGTCAGGTTGTAGAAGACCTTGCGCACCGGGTTGGAGAATGCCCAGGCGTACGCCCGTGACATGAATGCCCCGTCGGCGGTATCCATCAACGACATGCCGGCGGCGAAGATCAGCGGCAGCGAGATCAGGGCGTAGAGCGGGATCCGCTGGGCCGCGGCGCCGGCCGAGATCGCCAGGAACGAGATCTCGGACGCCGTGTCGAAGCCGAGGCCGAAGAGGAAGCCGACCAGGTACATCTGCCAGCTGTGGGTGATCAGCCTGAAGAGGCGGCCGAAGATGCGGGTCAGCAGGCCGCCGGCCACCAGGTCGTGTTCCAGGGAATCCCGATCGTACTGCCCCGCCTTCATGCGCCGGAAGAGGCGAATGATGTCGACCAGGATGATCAAATTCAGGATGCCAATCAGCAGCAGGAAGATGCCCGAGACGCCGGTGCCAATCAGGCCGCCCAGGTTTTTCAGCTCGCCGTTCCCATTGACGAGGTTGGTCACGACGAACTGGGTGGCCACGCCCAGGGCGAGGGCGATCAAGAAGACGACCGTCGAGTGGCCGAGTGAAAAGAAAAATCCGACGCCGAGCGGCTTCTTGCCTTCTTGCAGCAGCTTGCGCGTGGTGTTGTCGATGGCCGAGATATGGTCGGCGTCGAAGGCGTGCCGCAGCCCGAAGGCATAAGCCAGGCCCCCCAGACCCAACATCACCGGGTAGCGGGGGGCGACCAGCAACAGCATGATCCCCCAGCCGGCCAGATGCAGCAGCGCCACACCGCCGAACAGGCTGGTCAGACGCAACGACACCGACGTCATCGAGATCGCCCGCCAGCTCCGCCAGGTCGCTCGCGCCGTCGCCATCCGGACATCAAGTATAGATTATTGCGAATCGTTCGCAATAACGAATCGGTTACGACGTTGGGTCGCCGGGGCGCGACGCCGCTAGGTGCCGCTGACGTGTAGCAGACGGCCGATCCCGTAGCCGGCCGCGGCGGACACCATGCCGATCACGAGCATCTGGAGGCCGCTGATCCGCCAGTCCCCCACCAGCGTCAGGGCTTTATACGCCCCGACGCCGAAGAGCACCGCCGCGCAGAGCGGCACCGCCATGATGGTCGCGAGACCCACGGAGATCCCGAACATCGGGACGAACAAAAACGGGATCAGGGGGATCAGCGAGCCGATCAGCGTCGAAAAGCCGGTGACGAGGGCGCGGCGAACCACCCCTTTATCGCTCACGGGCGTGAGATGGAGCTCATCGCGCATCATCACGTCGACCCACACCTTTTTGTCTGAGGTGATCTCGTCGACCACCCGTTCCAGCACGTCTCCGTGGAGACCCTTGTCCCGAAAGATCTGGCGCACCTCCTCGGTCTCGACGTCGGGCATCTCTTCGACCTCTCGCTGCTCTTTGGCTAGCTGGGCCAGGTAGTAATCGCGCTCCGCCAGCGCCGACGTGTACATCACGCCGCCCATGGCAATCGATTCCGAGAAGGTTGCCGCCAGGGCGGCGGCCACGATGATGCGGAGCTGCGCGGTGGCGGCGGCGACGCCCAACACCAGGCCGAGGACATTGACCAGGCCATCCTGGCCGCCAAGAATGACGTCCCGAAGCGAGCGACCGATCCCGCCCTTGTCGACGTCGGGCTCATGCAGCGGTTTGGTTTGATCGCGAGGCGTTGGGTCGGGCTGCGCCATCGATCTATCTTCGCATCAAGCTTCGCGACTGGCCGCTATCGGGTCCTGGCGGCTTTCGCCTGGCAGCGAGCGCAGCGGCCGTGGACGACGAGGTCGGCGTTGCTCACCATGAACTCGTGCTCGTCCGTGATGTGGTGCAGCACGGGCACCATGTGGTCGCCCTCGATATGCAGCGTCGAACCGCACTGGTCGCAAACGAGGTGGTAATGGTCGGTTCCCTCTTCGGCGAGCTCGTAGTAGGCGCGGTCCCGAATCCGGGTCTCCTTGACGAGGCCCAGCTCCTCCAGCACTTCGAGTGACCGATAGATCGTCGCCAGGTTGAAACGCGGATACTGGCGGCGAACCGAGCCCAGGATGTCCTCCGCGCTCATGTGTTTCTTGCTGTGACGCAACGTGTCCCAGACCAGCTGCCGCTGCATCGTCAGGCGATAGCCGGACGTATGCAGCGCTTCGGTGGCCGACTCCCTTGGCGTCATCGCCTCATTGTGGCAGGCGATTGCGCCGTCATTGCCGGCTGATCGCCGGCTGTCGCACCTTTGTCATCGAGCCGGAAAAAGATCACCCAGATGGCCACGAAGTAGATCAGGTTGCCGAGTCCGAACATCACGAGCCCGGCGACCAGCTGGTCGTCGAGCGGCGAGAGCGGCGTCACTCGCGGAGCGGCGGCGTAGAACGGATAGAGCACGGTCGGCGAAAGGATGAAGCCCAGCCCGAGGATGGTGGGCGGCACCCCGGCAAACCCGAGGTAGGCGATCTTCCCGATCACGCTCATGCTCTTTGGCCGTCCGGACGGGACCAGGATCGGCCACCAGAAGAGCGCCCCAACCGCGATGAAGCTCAGGTGCTCGAGGACGTGAACCGGCTGGTTGCGAAGCGTCGCCTCGTAGAGGAATGGCAGGTGCCATGCGGCGAGCACGACGTTGAAGACGACGTTGGCCGCCAGTGGCGAGATATGAACCCGGTCGAGGAACGTCTCAAACGCTCGTCTGGCACCTCCGGCGCCACTCGCGTGGGGCGACGCCCCGGCGCGCCACTGCTCCGGCAGGCCGAGCAAGAGCAGCGGCGGGACCACCATCGCCAGCAGCAGGTGCTGCAGCATGTGCAAGCTGAATAAATACCGATCGCCGCCCGTATCGATCGGCGACGCGAGGGCAACGAACATCGCCAGCAGGCCGGCGGCGAAGAACAATCGCGCCAGCGGCGACCAGGACGCGTCGCGTCCTCGGCTCCGCACCAGCCACACATAGGCGGCGGCCAGCGCCAGGGTGCCCGCCAGCACGCTGGGCTCCCACGTCCACGATGTCAGGCTCAGGCTGGCATGCAGGGGCGCCATGGGTTCAGCCCTGAACACCCTCCTGGACGATCGGTTGGGCGAGCAGCCAGAGACTCGACATCGTATAGAAGACCATGGCGGCAATCCAGGGCCACTCGGCGCGCCTCCCCTGGGTCTCGGTTCGAGCCGCCCGCCCGAGATACCCATGCGCGAGCACGACGGCGGCGACATGAACGCCGATGATCAGCAGGATCTCGAAGTACCAGATGAACGCTGTCGGAATGAGATTTCGGTTCGGTTCATACTCGACGGTCCCAAACAGGTTGAGCGTGCCACTTCCGAACGGGTCCGAGGCCTGGTGGATGAGCAGCTGTCCGTTGATGGCCAGGTAACCGAAGTTGTGCGCCAGCAGGTACCCGAATGCGATCGGCACCAGAGATGGGATCAGTCCCGCGATCACGTTGATCAGTGGCTCATCGAGGTGGCCGACGGCGCGGACCGCCGCCGCGAAGCCGGTAAATAGCGCCCAGATCAGAAGGACGAGGCCGACGAAGACGACCAGCAGCAGCACCGTGTACCCGGCGGCACCCGGCCTGAGGCTGTCGGGCAGCCGGCCGACAACGTCCTTCCAGGCGGGCGTGGCCAGCAGACCATCGAAGCTCACCGAGACGAGCAGCATCAAGACGAACGTCAACCGGCTGATGGAGGCCTCGAACGGTCGCCCCAGCCCGCCGAAGAATCCCCGATGTCCGGGTGCGCCAAACCGGAAATACCCCAACCGCCCCCAGGTGGCGAAGAGGACGGAAAAGACCTCGCCACGGCGGAGCCATGTTTCCGCGCCAAAGAGCGCGGCCATCACCGCGTTCAGGACCCCGTAGGCGAGAATCACCTCCGCCGCGCCGGCCGGCGACGTGGTAACACCGTTGAAGATCAACTCGCCGCAGGCAAACAGGAAGAACAGGATCGTCGCCGGCCAGTAGCCCCAGGACCGTGGCCAGGCAAGGCGGGCTCGCGGGCCGACCAGCCGGGCGACGACATTCAAGGGACTGATGTAGGGCCAGTAGTTCCCAACAATCGCAACGCTGATCGGTACCGCGATCCAGAAGACCAGCCACACGGCAGTGACCACGACGTTGTCCGGGGTGCTTTGCGATCCGAACAGCCCGCCAGCGACCAGGATCAGCGCCAGCAAGACCATCAGCCAGCCCGGCCAGCTGGGCGTCTGCGGCACGGGGGGCAGGTCGTCGCCGGTCGGCTGGACACGCGCCACCGGGCGGCGAAGAACCAGCAGGAACGAGACGAACACCACCGCGCCGGCCCCGATGAGAAAGAGATAAAGCGGCGCCGGCAGGTCGTAACGAGTGCCGAAGGCGTGGAGAGGCACGAGGATCATGGCGAACACGATACCGAATGTCCCTACCGGTTTCGGCGTGATTTCGTGGTCGGCGGCTTCGCGGTTTGCTGATGCCGCCGGCGACGGAGCTCCTGGATGATCGCGATCACGCCAAAAATGATGACGAACGCCAGAATGCCGTAGAACTCCACGTACCGTCCGAGGATCGTGAAGATGCTGTCCCCCGGCGCGCCGGTCGGTGCCGTGGCGGCATAGTCGCCAAAGCCATTGGCGTTGACGCTGGCATAGGGATCGCCACCGCCGGCCCGCAGGGTCCGCAGCGCCCGCCAGCCGCTCCCGTCGTTGTACTGGATCTCTTTGAAGGCACCGGGCGGAAAGCGCATCGTCAGGTGAATAATCCCCGCGACGGTGACCGGGCCGTCGCCCGGCTGCGCCACGCAGGTGATGCGATAGACGTTGCCGCGAATATCGATGCCGGGCGGAGGAGCCGGCGGGTTGGCCAGCGGCTCGATCGTGCATTTGACGCTCTGCGCGCCGGACGGCGCTTTGAAGGTGGCTGGGGCGAAATACATCACGACCTGGCTGTCGCCGGTTTGCGGGCCGCCGCCGGCCACCTGGCCGTTCTGCACCGGTAGCGTCACCTCGCCGGGCAGCGGCGGCTTGTTGCCGGCCGCGAGGTTGGGGGGTGGCGACACCCAGCGGTAGGGCTCCGGCGGCACGACGATGCCGTCGAACACCGGCGGTGCGGCGCGAGTGTGGAGCAGCGCCGCGGCCAGCAGGCCCAGCGCCAGCGCCAGCAATCCAGCCCCCCGCCGCGTCGCTACGCCCAGAACCAGGCCCCCCAATCGGCGATGGTGTGCGCCACGGCGCAGGGCAGCACCCGCCCGGTCAGCGCCCGCAGGCCACCTAGCGCCAGGCCGACCGCCGTGTCCAGCGGCATGGCGCCCAGCCCGTAGCGAGGCAGGTGGATGAGAGCGAACACGAGCGCGCCGGCAACGATGGCGATCAGCGGACCCGCCTCCTCGCTCCACCGCTGGTACAGCGCGCCGCGGATCGCGGTCTCTTCGAGGGTGGCGATCACCGCCGCGATCGCCGCCCATTCCCAGAACGCCGCGAGCGGCCGTCCGCTGAACGGCGAGAGCATCACCGGCACGAGCAGGACGGCGCCGGTTGCGAGGCCGGCAAGCACGGCCCGGATGGAGAACCCTGGAGAATCTCCCTCCCCCCTTGCGGGGGAGGGTCGGGGTGGGGGGTCACTGCGCTCGATCAAGGTGATCGCCAGCAGGCAGCCCGCGAACACGATCGTGCTGAAGACGTCGCCGGCCGGTAGCAGCAGGGCCCGAAGCAGCGCCGCGCCCAGCACCAGAAGCGTGACTCGCGCGGCCCGCCCCGGCGCGGCGAGTCGAACCTGGATCACCGCGGCAGCGGGATGAAGCCTACGGTCCCGGTTGCGTACACCGGCGGATAGACGGTGACGCTGTGGCGAATGCCCTGCCACTGCCAGATCACGGCCGCGGCGCGGGTGTTCTGCCCCATCGCGCCGGCGGTCGCAGCGAACTTGAGGCCGGCGCCGTTGGCCAGCGTCCCGTCCGGCAGGTCGAGCCCGCGGGCCGCGGCGGCCATGCTCGCGGCGGCGAGATCGTGCGCCTTCGGCATGACGTAATGGAAGAGGGTCCAGGCGGCACTGAATCCCGCCAGCGACTCCTCGGTCGGGTCGGTCCCGAATTCGCCCCGGTAGGCGGCGGCGAATCGCGCGTAGATGGCCTTCCCGGTGTCGTTCAAGGCCTCCGGGTTGAAACCGTGCGGAGGGCGGTCCGAGGCAAAGACGCCGATCGCGTCGGCGCCCAACATGGCGCCAAAGTCGGGGACGCATTGGGCCATCGTCGAACCGATGAAGGCGTCGACGTGCAAGCCGCTGTTCAGCATGGCGCGCCGAAAGTCGACGCCGTCGGCGATGTAGGAGGCGAGAACGAGGATGTTCGGCTGCGCGATGCGGACCTGCGCAAGCGTGGACGCCCAGTCGGGCGCGTGCGCGTCGTAGACGATGTTTGCTACGACCTGGATCTTTTCCCGCTCCGCCTGGCTGGCGACGGCCGCCGCGACCGACGACGGATAGCCATCCAGGTTATGGACGATCGCCATTCGCAATCCCCACGGCGGCAGGTTCAGGCGCGGAGCCAGCACCTGGGCGGCGAAATGACTCGACAGCTCGCCCAGGTTCGTGCCGGTTGCCCCCACCCGAAAGACCAGTGGATACCCGCGACCGGTGAGCTGGTCGGCGACCGCGCCGGCTTCCCAGTAGAGCAACCCCCGCGATTGGGCCGCGGCACTGACCGGCATCGAGAGGCTGCTCGAGTAGGACCCCAGGATACTGTGCACGCCCTGCGCCTTGAGCTCTTGCACGCGGCCGGCCGCATCCGATTCGGCCGTCAGATCCTTCGTGATCAATTCGATCGGGACGCCATCGACCCCACCGTCGGCGTTGACCAGATCGCGAGCGATCTGAACGCCCGCATACTCCTGTTTCGCCAGCGGGGCCTGGGTCCCGGTCAGCGGAAACAGCGCGCCCACTTTGAGGCTCGCGACGGCTCCGCTGGGGGCGGTGGCGCATGCACTGCAGGCGATGACCACCCCGATGGCGGCGAACTGCCGAAATCGCACCAGGTGCATTCTAGATCGGGCCACGCCGTTCCTCGCCCAGTTGGGCGAGGGTCGGGGTGGGGTCAGACCTGTTCGATGCCCTTGAAAAGGATCGTCACGAAGGCCCCCAGCGCCGTGATCCCCACGAGGCCGTAGAGGATTGGCCCGATCGTCGTGAAGGGCACGTCGAAGAAGGCCGCGGCGGCCGCCCCAAAGACGGTCAGGGCAATTGATGCCGACGACGCCCGACCCCAGCGAGTGTGGCGAACCCGCAGCGTGCGCCGGCGTACCAGCTGGAACGCGATCCCCCCGACGATCGGGAAGGCATATCGCAGCGTCACCAGCGCCGCCAGCCACTGGGGCAGGATGCCGATCACGGCCAGCGAGATCGCCGCCACGCTGAAGAAGATGCCGTCCATAAAAGGGTCGTAGAGGCGACCCCAGCGAGTCGAGGCGTGACGGCGCCGGGCGAGCCAGCCGTCCACCAGGTCGGTCACGGCCGCCAGGCCAAAGACTCCCACGAGCGGCAGGTACGATCCCTGGCTCGCCCAGTGCGCGCCCCAGGCGACCCAGACGGCGGCGAACCCGCGCACTTCCGTCAGCCGGTTCGGCCAGCCAAGCGACGACTGCAGTTCACCCGACTCGAGGTTGACCATCAGGCCGAGGTGGAGGGCAAGGTCGAACATCAGCACGCCCCACCACAGCAAGCTGGTCAGCGCAAACACGATTGCCTCGGTCATCCCGTAGGCGCGAAGCACCGCAAGCGCGGTCAGGACGATGCCGATCGCGCCGGTGATGCTGAAGCGGAGCCATGAGGCGCGGAGCTCGTCGTTCAGATGAAAAATCTGCATCGATCGGATCCAGGAGGCCCGCCAGAAGGCCGCCCAGGCACGGCGGCTGTAGCCGCCCTCCTTGAGATCGTGGAGGAGGCCGATGACGAACAGGTTGGGCGGGAGGTCAGGCTCGTCTTTGTGACCTGGCCCTTCGGTCGGGCGGCGGACCACCATCTGAGTAAAGTCGCTTTCGCCCGAACCGTCAAGGACCCTACGGCAGCCCGGCCCGCCGGCCGACGCGAGTGGCGCTCGGGGCGTCGCCCCACGCGAGTGGCGCTTTCGTGCCATACGAGCGTTTGAGAAGTTCGTGCCATACGAGCGTTTGAGGCGTTCTAGGGCACGATCGGCGGTAGCGAAGTGCCGGGCAACGGCGGCAGCGACGGCAAGAGCCCGGGTAGCCCAGACCCGTCGGGTGCGCCGCCAGTCGGGTTGCTGCCGGGCGTTGAGCCGCAGCCGGCCAGCGGAGTGGCCGGGTCCGGGGTGATGACCAGGTCCGTGATCGCCAGATCCGGCGAGAGGTCGGCCGGCGCCGGCTGCCCGGTGAGCTTGCAGAGTGTCATCGGGGAAACCTCGGCCGGGCGCGCCCAGTCGGCCGGCTTCTTGTTGCCGTAATAGGCCTTGACGAACTGCCGCCAGGACGACGCCGGTCCGATCTCGCCCCACAGCCCACCGGCCGGGCCCGTCATCGACTCGTTGTGCGGCGCCGGCTTCGTCACGGTTCGGCCCATCCAGGACGCAACCGCGAGGTCCGAGGTATAGCCGATGTACCAGGCATCCTTGAAATCCGTCGTGGTGCCCGACTTGGCGGCGACCGGGAAGCCCATCGTCGGGCGGACGGCGCCCTTGAGAATGTCCGTCAGCAGATACGTGGCGGAGGCCGGCAGCACCCGCTCGCCCGCGTCGGGCTGCGGCGCATTGGCTTCCAGCACGGTCCCGGCGGCGTCGCGGACTTCGAGCACATCCAGCGGCCGAACGCGATGGCCGCCGTTGGCGAAGGCGCTGTAGGCGGAGAGATGGTCGATCATGCGCAGCTCACTCGCACCGAGCGTCGTCGGCAGGCTCGGGTCGAGCGGGGTGCTGATGCCAAGGTTCTTCGCGGTGGTGAAGACCTTCTGGATGCCGACGTCCTTGAACAGATGGACCGACGAGATATTGCGGGATTGCTGCAACGACTGGCGGAGCGTGATGGTGCCGAGCTCCTTGTTGTCCCAGTCGTGCACCGGATAGCCGGGGAAGGCGTGGGCGCCGTTGCTGTCGTCGAGAGGCGAGGCCGGCGTCCAGCCGTTCATGAGCGCCGTGACATAGGTGTACGGCTTGAACGAGGAACCGGGCTGGCGGGGCGCGACCGCGTAATTGACCTGGCCACCGATGTCGTCGTTGTAGTAGTCGGCGCTGCCCACCATGGCCAGCACCTCTCCCGTGTGCGGGTTCATCACCAGCATGGCGCCGTTGTTGACGCGATAGCTGCGAGCGTAGCGGCCCACGCCGTCGTGAACCGCCTGCTGCGCCAGCGCCTGCGTTTTCGGATCCAGGGTGGTAACGATTCGCAGCCCGCCTCGGAGCAGGTAACCGGGATCGTAGCGCTGCTCAAGCTCGTTCCAGACATAGTCCACGAAGTGTGGCGCCAGCGAGGCACGGTGACCGAACGCCGCCTGATGGGCGGCCGTGAGCATCGGGCGCAAGTCCTCTTGATAGGCCTTGTCCGCGACGGCCGCGGTCACATAGCCGTCGCGCACCATCGCATCCAGGACGTCCCGCTGGCGTCCGCGGGCGTGGGCGAACCCTTCGGGAAGGAACGGATTCAGGTCGCTGGGCCGCTGCGGCAGGCCGGCCAGAAGGCTGGCTTGCGCCAGGTCCAGCTTGCGGGCGGAGGTCCCAAAGTACGTCTGCGACGCGGCCTCGACGCCAAATGACTGGTTGCCATAGAAGATGGTATTCAGGTACATCTCCAGGATCTGATCCTTGGTGTACTGCCGTTCCAGCTCGACCGCGAGCACCAGCTCGCGGGCTTTGCGATCGAGGCTGCGGCTGCCGGCGCTATCCCCCAGCAGGTAATTCTTGACCAGCTGTTGGGTGATGGTGCTGCCGCCCTGCGCCGCGCGCTGGTGCAGGATGTCGTAGACACCTGCCGCCAGCAACCGAACCGGGTTGACGGCCCCGTGATTGTAGAAATCGCGGTCCTCGATTGCGATGGTGGCGTGGCGCAGGTCCCAGGCCACGTCGTTGAGAGCCACGACCGTTCGCCGCTGCTGATACCGCTCTTCGAGGAGGGTGACCCCGTCTCGGGCGTAGATCCGGGTCGTCTGCGGCAGGCTTTGCGCGCTCAGGTGATCGAGGCTGGGCAGCTCGCCGGCGTACGTGTAGAGCAGGGTTCCCGTCCCCACCAGGGTGGTCAGCAGGCCGGCCGTGGTAAGGAGCAGGATCCGGCGCCACCAGCGATGCCCGCCTGGCCGCCGTTGTCGCCGGCGCCGGACGGGAGTCTCACCCATGGAGCGACCGGTAAACGACGGCATCGGCCGGAAGGTTACCGTGTCCGCGCGTTTGGACGCTTAGTGAAGAAGCGCTGCGCGCCCGTAGCTCGCGGCGGCATAGAGCGGCCCCATCAGGAGCCCCATGAAGACGATGCCAACACTAGCCAGTCCGATGGCGGCCCGGATGCCACCGTCGAGCCGGACCGGCACCACCTCGAACACCGGCGAATCCAGGAACACCGTACGAATGACGCGGAGGTAGCCAAAGGCCGCCAGCGCCATGTTGGCCACACCGATGACGGCCAGCCAGGCATAGCCGCCGTCGACCGCGGCTTGCAGGACGAGCAGCTTGCCGAAGAACCCTGCCAGCGGCGGCAAGCCGGCCAGGGACAGCAGGGCCAGGACGAGCGTCAGCGCCAGGCCGGGAGACCAGCGCGACATACCGGCGAGGTCACGGATGGCATCGCTGTGCACCGAGCGCGCGTAAGCGACGACGGGGCCGAACGCGCCGAGGCTGGTCAAGGCCAGGGCAACCAGGAATACCAGCAAGGCACTGATGCCGACCCGCTTCAGGTCGGTGAAAGCCATCAACGCGAAGCCGGCCTGCGCGATGCCCGAATAGGCCAGCAGCCGGCGCACGCTGGTTTGGGTCAGCGCCAGGAGGTTGCCGGCGGTCATCGCCACCGCGGCCACGACCGCGATCATCGCCGGATACCCGATCCGGGTGCCGCTGAACGTCGCCGCCGCGAGACGACCGAACACGGCGAAGGCCGCGACCACGCCAACCGACTCAACGAAGACCACCACGCGCAATGGAATGCCGACCTCGAATCCGCGCGTCCACCAGCGGACCGGGAGCAATCCTAGACGAAACGCAAACCCGCCCAGGATCAGGCTGAGCGCCAGCAGCACCGCGGCCTGATTCGGGTTGACCGAGGCCAGCGCGCGCCCGGCCGCAGTCAGGTTGGTCTGGCCAGTGAGCCCGAACACCAACGCCAGGCCGTACACGAGGAGGCCCGAGCTGGCGGCGCCCACCGCCAGATAGCCGAGGCTGGCGCTGATGGCCCCGGCGCCTCGCCGTGTCAGCGCGGTCAAGACATAGAGGTTGACGGCGAGCAGCTCCAGCGACAGAAACACCGAAACCATCTCGGCGGCCGAGGCGGCGAGGAGGGCGCCGAGCGTCGCGAGCAGGAAGAATCCGGGGACGGCCGCCGCCGGCGACTCGCCCGGGAGCACGTCGGCACGGCTGGCCAGCAGGGTGAGCGCGGCGGCCCCGAGCAGGACGACGTCAACGACGACGGCAAAGCCGTCGAGCGTAAAGGCGCCGTCCAGGATCGTGATCGTCTGCTTGAATTGCGTCGCCAGCGCCAGGAACGCCCCGACCAGCGCGACCAGCGCGACCGTGGTCGTGGTCCCCGGCATGAACCGGGCCAGCAGGAAGACCACGAGCGCGCCGGCAAGGAGCCACAGCTCCGGGGAGAAGGCGAGCACATTCCCGAATGTCGTCACCCGCTACCTCGGGAGAGCATCGTCAGCACGGAGAAGTTGACACTGTCCATCAGGATCGCTGGCAGCACCCCCAGCAGGACGATCAGGGAGAGCAGGCCGACGCCGTTGGCCAACTCGAGGGTTCCCACGTCGCGGACACGGGCGTACTGCTCGGCCGCCGGCCCGAAGAAGATTCGTTGACTGGTCCAGATCAGGACGCCGGCTACCACTAGCACGCCCAGCAAGGCCAGCGGGGTGGCGAGTCGATGGCCTGGATACGCCCCCAGCACGACCAGGAGCTGGCCGACGAAGCCGGCAAGTCCCGGGAAGCCGGCGGCGGCCAGCGCCGCCAGCACCCATAGAACCGTGCTCCGGCTCATCCGTCCGGCCAGACCGCCCATCGCCCGAAGTGAGCTGGTGTTGGCGCGCTCGATGATGGCGGCCGCCAGCAGCAGCAATAGGCTGGCCGAAAGACCATCGGCGAGCATGGTCAGGACGGCGCCATTGATCGCGAGCGGAACAGCGGCCGCGGCTCCCAGCAGCACGAGCCCCATGTGGCTCATGACGACGTAGCCGAGCAGCCGTCGAAGATTATCCTGGGCGAGCGCGGCGACCGCGCTCCAGAGCACCGTGACCACCGCAATCACGACCACGGCACCGACGAACCTGTGGAAGGCCTCCTGGAATTCGCCCGCATCGACCCGGATGATGCCGTAGCCGCCCAGCTTCAGCAACAGCCCCGCCAGGATCATCGCGACCGGCGCCGGCGCCTCGGCCTGGGCGTCGATGAACCAGGTATGGAACGGAAAGACCGGCAGTCGCACGGCAAAGGCGATAAAGAACAGCCAGGCAATCAGGGTCGCCAGCGCGACCGGCAGTACGGCGTCGTGCAGGGTCACCATGTCGAAGGTCCGTGATGGCGCCTTGAAATACAGGATCAAAATCGCGAGCAGCAGGAGCCCGCTCCCCGCCAGGTCGATCGCCAGGAATTTCCAGGCTGCCGCGAGCCGACGCGGGCCACCAAAGCGGGCGATCAACAGGAACATCGGGATGGTCTGCAGCTGCCAGAACAGGAAGAAGAGCAGGTAATCCAGCGAGGCGAAGACCCCGTTCACCCCGGTCTCCAGGATGAGCAGCAAGATGAAGTACTCCTTTGTTTGCTCACGCACCCGGCCGGACGTCAGGACGGCAAAGAGAAAGAGAAATGCGCTCAGCAGGAGCATTGCCATGCTGACGCCGTCGACGCCGAGGTGATAGGAGGACCCGGCCCCGACAAGCCAGGGGCGGGTCTCTTCATAGGCAAAAGTGCCGCTCTGATCCCGAAAGCCGTACCACATGACGACGGCCAGGCCGAGCACCAGCCCCGTCGTCCCGATGGCGAACGAGCGCATCCGTTCCCGATGGGCGTCCGTCCGCGTTGGAAAGAAGAGCAACCCGATTGCCGCCAACGCCGGCACCCAGACCATGCCACTCAGGAGCACGGTGGGCAGCGCAACCGTCGTGGTTGTCGCCTGCGGGACCGCCTCCAGCAGCGTCATCCGATTTTTCCGATGGCGCGACCGGCGAGCATGATGCTGACGGTCGCCAGGGCAACCACTGCCGCGAACAGGCCGATCAACACCTGGCGCGTGCGAACATCCGAGAGCCAGCGCCGCGGTCGGCCCGCGAAGGCCACGCTGTCGGCGACCAGGTCGATGGTGGCATCGAGCCGCCCTTCGATCCAGCCGGCGGCGCGACTCGCCGGTAGCAGCACGTGCGCTGCGCCGAACTGGTAGGCTCGCTCGACAAACAGTCCCTCCCCCATCGCGCGTCGAACCGGTTCGAGCGCCACGGCCGGACTCCGGCGGCGGCCATAGATACCCCAGGCGATGGCCGCGCCCAGGACGGCAGCAGCAGCGGTGATGGCGGCCGCCACGAAGTGCGAATTCGACAGCGCCACGCCCGGGAAGGTGACAAAGGCAATCGGGTCGGTCCGCCCGCGGAACCCGCGGATTCCGGCGACGATGCACGGGATCGCCAGGATGACCATCGCGGTCGCCACCCGGCCGCCTGCATCGCCGATGCGGTCCGGGTCGAACCGGCGGCGGCGCGCCGTCTCTCCGGTGAACGCCAGCCTGAAGATGCGGACCAGCGCCATCGCGCCAAGGAGTGTGACAGCCGTGATGACGATGATGGCGATCGGGCTGCGGAGCGCCAGCGCCTTTGACAGGATGGCGTCCTTGCTCCAGAAGGTGCTGAATGGCGGAATCCCGGCCCCCGCCGCCACGGCGATCAGCATCACCCAGCCGGTGAGCGGCATTCGCTGCCACAGCCCGCCCATTTCCGCCAGCCGCTCGGTGCGCAGCTCTCGAATGATCACGCCGGCGGCGAGAAAGAGCAGCGCCTTGGGCCAGGCGTGGGCGAAGACCTCGAAGATGCCGGCGCCGTAGGCGCCGATGCCGAGCGCCAGCATCATCAGGCCGAGCTCGCTCATGGTGGTATAAGCGATGGCGCGTTTGAGGTTCTCCTGGAAGAGCGCCCAGAGCACCCCCAGGACGGCGGTCACACCACCGACGATGGCCAGCAGCGCCAGCCCACGCGGGCTGGCGTGGAACAGGGCGTAAGCCCGGGCCACCAGGTAGACGCCGCACAACGCGGCACCGGCGGAGTGAAGCAGCGCGGCTGCCGGCGCCGGCGCCTGGGCGCTCCCCGGAAGCCACGCATGCAGCGGAAACTGCGCCGACTTGGCGGCCGCCCCCAGGAAGATCAGGATTGACATGATGAACAGACCGTTGGCGCTGACCTTGCCGCCCGTGTACTGAGTCGCCAGCGTCTGGAAGTTGAGCTCGCTGAATCGGAAGAACAGGTACCCAACGCCTCCCAGCAGCGCCAGATCGCCGGCAGCCGAGATGATGAAGGCCCTCGAAGCCGCTGCCGCCGCATCTTCACGCTGCCACCAGTGGCCGATCATCAGGTAGGTCGACAGCGTGACCAACCCGAAGAAGAGGAGCATCTCGAAGTAGCTGGTCGAAAGCGTCACCCCCGTCATCGCAAAGGTGGCGAACAGGAGCACGCTGAAAAACCGGACGGGGCCGTCCTCGCGGCGAATGAACGCCAGGGCGTAGACCTGCACCAGCAGGCTGGTCAGTGTGACGGCGATCAACATCACGGCCGCCAATGGGTCTGCCAGTACCCCCCACTGGAGGAGGAATTCGGATGCCACCCCGGACTGTCCAGTGAACAGCTGCAGGAAAGTCGCGTTGCGCTCCAGGTGCAGTGGGTGGGCGATCTCGATGGCTACCACCACGAGGGCGCAGCCAACGGCCGCCAGCGTGAAGAGGATCGCGATGGCGGCGCTGACCCGGCGCGAGTCGACGGTAAAGGCGAGCACGATGACGAGCGCGATCAGGGGCAAGAGCAGCGCGAGGAGTGCGAACAATGTCGGGCTCCAGGTGTCGAGTGGACCCTTGGGCGCCGCGGCGAGCAGGGCGAGCATCACGGTCCTGCCGGCCTACTCGCGGTCCGCGTCGACGGCGAAACTGCGGTGTTCACGGTAGATCAGCGCTGCCATGGTGAGGCCGACCGCGAGCTCCGCCACGGCGGTCGTACCGGCGAACAGGGCCACGGCGGCGCCCGCACCAAACGTCCGCGCACCGAGGCCGAAGGTGCCAAAAGCGACGAAAGCGATCGCGCCCGCCGCAAACATGAACTGCGTCCCGAGAAGCATGACGATCGCGCTCCGCCGGGCGACCAGAGCAAAGGCGCCCACGGCAAAAAGCGCCGCGGACGCAACCACCAGTTGGTTAAGCCCGACGTTCATCGGCGCGGGCCGCTCCCCCGTGTCGGCCCTCCCCCTCGGAGGGAGGGCAGGGTGGGGGCGGCGAGCATCAGCCCGCTGCCAAGCGCGGCTGACGCGAGGATCACCACCAGGACGGCGAGCCCGACAACGTACTTTGTGCCGAGCGCTTCACCAACGCCGGGCCCCGCATTCCCGATCAGACCAATCGGCCACGAAGTCGTCGCCAGCACCACAACGAGCAAGGCCAGCAGGGCCGCGACCACGGCCGCGCCGACGATCCAATCCCGGCGGAGCGGTCCTTGAGTCGACCGGCCGAGGCCGGTCGTGCGGCGCAAGAGGCCGATAAGCAACGCCGCGCTCACCGTCGTGAAGACCAGAAGCTGGACCGCGAAGAGCAGGAAGGGTGCGATCGTCAGGTAGAGGACCGCGATCAGCACCATGCTGGAGGAGAAAGCGCCGATCGCCCAGAGCGTGTCCCGCACCAGGACGCTCGTCAGCGCGCTGACGATCATCAAGGTCAAGACAACATAGAGCAGGATCACGAGCGGCGCCGATGTGACTGGCTGCGGCAGGGCGCCGATCAAGGGCACGGCGTCAGATTCTAACTGGCGAGACCGGAATCAGTATTCGACCTCGCCTTCACCGGGTGGCCAGTAGGTCTCCTCTTTGATCGAGGCCTGCTCGAA
>Ga0209808_1000560_pt1 | contig 18373 bp, 12 predicted proteins | sample GraSoiAngelo_157_FD_186171 | JGI IMG/M metagenome (GOLD analysis project Ga0209808, IMG submission 186171) | Grasslands soil microbial communities from the Angelo Coastal Reserve, California, USA - 14_1009_16_20cm (SPAdes) (version 2) | ecosystem: Environmental > Terrestrial > Soil > Grasslands ... | reverse complement strand
CAGAGTTCTGAAGACAAGCTCTACGACCAAACCGCAAGCCCGGCGTTAGTGGAGATCCGTCTAAGCGAAACGTTCACCGGAGATATCGATGGCGAATCAACGGTTCGGGCTTTACAGATCCTACGCGACGATCAATCTGCCTCCCTCGTCAGCATGCAACGATTTCGCGGAAAACTGGGCGGACGCCAGGGCACCTTCGTGCTTCAAGGTTCAGAAATCGTCGAGAACGGCAAGATCAAGGCGACATGGTTTGTCGTTCCCGGATCGGGGACAGGTGGTTTTTCCGGGCTGCGCGGCGAGGGCGGCTTTGAAGGCCACTTTGGAAAACGGTCCGACGGAACGCTGGATTATTGGTTCGAATGATGTAGCTACGATTATAGCTAGCTGGACACATGGACGTGGGCCAAAGGGACCGCGTGATACCTGCCAGAACCGCGGGAATCGACTTGCGCCTGACGGCGTATTCTAAGAAAATCTAAAGTAGAACATTTTCTCCCACGATGATTAGGAGATAGAAATGCCTTCTTGGATGAAATGGGCCATCGCGTTGGCCATTGGATTCGCCATCATAGCGACAGGTTTTCGCGTCTCTTGGGGCGGCACCTGGATTCTCCGGCCGTTTTTTATTCTGAATTGTCTGGTTCTCATCATTGTGGTGCTGCTCCAGAGCGGCAAAGCCGCTGACCTTGCTGGCGCCTTTGGCGGGGCGGGCAGTCAAACAGCCTTCGGCCCCCGCGGCGCCGCGAATGTCCTTTCCAAAGCCACCACCTGGTGCGCCATTATGTTCATGGTTTGCGCCTTTGCGATGACCCTGCGTACAGACAAGGGGGTCGTGGAAAGCGGCTCCATCCTGCAAAAGGTTTCCAAGCCCGCGCCGAAACCGGCTCCGGCGGTTCCGCAGTCCAATACGCATGATTCGTTGCCGACGGGGCAACAACCGGCTGCGCAGCCTCCGGCTTCGCAAGCTCCGGCGGGACAGCAGCCTGCGCAGTCAGCTCCTGCGAAATCTCAGTCTCGGCCGGCGCCAGCGTCACAGCAGGCTCCGGCAGCTTCACAACCTGCTCCCGCGCCGACGAAAAAGCCATAAGGTTGTCCGGGGTGTCTCTGGCACCGTTCAGGACAGTCAGGATACCATGTTGCATCTTTTTTCCAAGAACCCCGACGGAGAACCGACGGCTGCGAACGGAGAACTGCTTAGCGGTTGCGGGCTTCTCGTTCCACGGCTAGAATGGTTTACATCCCACTGTGCGGTAGTGGCGGAACTGGCAGACGCACCAGCTTGAGGGGCTGGCGGTAGCAATACCGTGGAGGTTCGAGTCCTCTCTACCGCACCATGATTTTTCCCACCACTTACAAGGCCAGGCAACGGACGATGGTCAAACTGCGTGCGATCTTCCTCTGCGTTCTGACTGCGCTGGCGGCTTCTGTTCGTTGCGCCGCTCAGAGTGCAGCGCCCGTGACGGCGCAGACCTCGTCCACGGAAAAGATCATCATCGACACGGACATTGGCGATGACATCGATGATGCCTTCGCGGTGGCCCTGGCCTTGCGCAGCCCGGAGCTGCAGATCCTCGGAATCACCACGACCTTCGGCGACACGGAAATGCGCGCCAAGCTTCTGGACCGCATGCTAGGTGAAGCAGGCCGTGGGGACATCCCCGTGGCCGCCGGCCCACCGACACCGCCAAAGACCACATTCACACAACTGCGCTACGCGCAAGGCGGACATTTTGCGAAGCCGTCGCATCCGGATGCGGTCAGGTTTCTGCTGGATAAGATTCGGAGCAACCCAGGGGAAATCACGCTGGTCGCCATCGGGCCGCTGGTGAATGTGGGGGCTGCCATCGACAAAGATCCTGTTACTTTCCGCAGGCTGAAGCGCGCGGTGATGATGGGCGGCTCGATCTACCGCGGTTACGGCGACATCGGCTCTGGCACGCCCCATGGCCCCGAGCCCGAATGGAACATCAAGAATGACATTCCTTCGGCGCAGAAACTGTTTGCTGCGGGCGTGCCGTTGTTCGTGATGCCACTCGATTCCACTCAATTGAAAATGGACGCTGCGAATCGCAAGTTCCTCTTTCGCCAGGGCACGCCGATTACGGACGCGCTCACTCTGCTGTATCACGAGTGGGGCCAAGAAACGCCGACGCTGTTTGATCCCATGACCATCGCGTTCATTCTTAAACCGCAGCTTTGTCCAGTGGAGGCCATGCACATTCGCGTGGACCATCAAGGGTTTACTCGTCCTGACCCGGGGCCTCCCAACGCACCGCATTCACCGAACGCACAACTATGCTTGAACTCGAACCCCGAAGCCTTCTTCCAGTTCCTCATCGCGCGTCTCGCGAGCCCATAGCGTGTGTGGTTGCAAGTGACATTCTTACGGGCAAAAACTGAGTCCCAAGATTCCAGACAGGTTGTTTAATCTTTCGGAGGCTCCGCTTTTCCGTTTGGCATTACCTTCCAGACGCAAATCTGACCGTAGGTTCCGCGGTCGCGCCCGGCGTAATATTCGCCCGTCAAATGATGGTTGTCGTCGCTGCACATCCTTAGCATGGCGGTGCCAAAATGCATGTGCATCGACTTTCGCGCATTGGCCAGCGGCTGGCATTGATATTGGTAGACCAGTCCGGCTCCATTCAAGTCCGAAACTTGGATCACCGCCACACAACTTCTCGACATGGAGGTGCGGGTTGTGAGAAAGATGGAAATCTGCGTCCAGCTTTGGAAGATTTGCAGTATCACGTCGCACTGTTTGTCGAAATTGTCGAAAGAAGAGGCCAAGAAGCCATCCCAGCGCCCGGCCAAGTTCGGAATTTTGGATAGCCCCAGTTTGCGCACGTAGCTTGTCCGCCAGAGATGTTTGTCAAAGAGGGTGTAGAGCGCGCCATATAGGCTCAGGGTGGAAGGAGCTTCCATCCACCAGGGGAGCGACACATGCACCGCCGCCAGAAACTTGGACGAGCCCCAGGCCAGCACGATGGCCAGTGCTGCCAGGATGAGAGGGACAAATCTCCTCTCGTCGGAGTCTGTGGTGTAGCTGTGCATGATCCTTACCCGCTCGGCATGCGCGGCCTCGCAAAACGGTCATTCTGGCCAATCGCTGGTGCACTGCGGCTGGGAGACGGGTGAGAGTGAGATTCGTCTGGTAACTGGTTTCCTGAAGAGGGTACCCGCCCGAATTGCTTGACGATTTCACTTCTAAGTTATACCTCCCCTACCAAGCATGACTGCGCTATTTCCTGGATTAGACGGGAGATCTTTTGATTTGGTGGCCTGGGGTCGAACGGCAGAAAGGCACCAAAGTGACCCTAGTAACTCTTGTAATATTATGGCTGGGTCGCCAACAACGCTTCGGGTACTTGCACAGGGAGTTCGCCCCCAAACCAACAAAGGCGGCCGCCAGAACGGGGGCATTCAGCGCTGCGTGGCGGGCAATGCGGCGCCACACGAACTGCAAAAGCGCGCGCCAGCGGCACAAGGTTTTCCGCAAGCCGTGCAAAAAAAGCTTCCCTCGGCTGGAGGTTGTGGAGGAGGAGCAGCGACAGGTTGCGGCGGCCCTTGCCTTTCCGAGGAGAGCGCCCAGACCAAAGCGATGATCCAGCCGATGAACGTCCATCCCGCAAAGAGGTTCAACAGAAATATGGCCGTGAAGTCAGACCGGTGCCGCGCCAGAAACGCGGGCAGGAAGTAAAGAAACAGCGACACAAGCATGAAAATGGGATGGAAGTGAAAGAAGGGGACAAACCACAAAGAAAAGAACATCATAGAAGCACGCTCCTGGTAGGAATGTCTTTTATCACGGATTCAGGCAATTGGGACGCAAATGCTCTTGGAGCGCGCGCGTTGCCCCCCTAGGGCTTGCCGATGAACGCCCGCCATTCCTTCACCGTGCCTCTTGTGTTTTCCCATCCGATGTATTCTAGTTGTCTGCCCTGAACCTCAGCTTGGCTCCGTCGGGGCTGGGATTTTAGGCTTTCTCAAGACAAGCATGGTCACTTACGACAGTGGCGGAAATCACGCGGAAACACCGCGAGGCGGCTCTGTTTCGCGCTACCTCTTGAGCACGGATCACAAGACGATTGGGCTGCAATACCTGTGGCTGGCGCTCTTCAGCGTATTTGCGGGCATGGCCATGTCGCTGGTCATGCGCATTCATCTTGCTTGGCCCAGCGTACACCTCCCTTTCTTCTCCGCTCTCGGGGGCACGCCGGAGCGCTACGCCCTGCTGCCGCTGCTTCATGGGTCGCTGATGGTGTTTTTCGTTTTGACCGCGGCACCGCAGTTGGGATTCGGAAATTATTTTCTCCCGCTGCAAATCGGCGCGCGCGAAATGGCGTTTCCCACGCTCAATCTTTTTTCGTTTTGGGCTACGGTCGTTTCGTTCTTTGGGATAGCGAGCGCCTTTTTGATCGCTCCGCAAACAGGAATCGCTCTTTGGGTTGCCAGCGTGTCGCTTTTTTGCGGTGCGGCTCTCTGCAGCGCGATCAATTTCGCGGTGACCACCATTGATCTGCGCGCGCAGGGGATGACGCTACCGCGGCTGCCGCTGACAGTGTGGGCCTGGTTCATCAATGCAATCCTGGGGATGCTGATTTTCAGCATTCTGCTTGCCGCTTGCCTCTGTCTTCTTTCAGATCGCTTTTTCAGCACGCAGTTTTTCTCGGCGCTGGACCTTCTCGCCTCGCAACCCCCAAGCCTTGCACCCGACGCGTTGCTCGTGCTGTGGCAACGCTTGTTTTGGTTCTTCGCACAAGCGGAAGTTTACATCGCGATGCTCCCGTGTTTCGGCGTCGTGACGCACTTGATCGCCACGTTTTCGCGCAAGCCGGTCTGGAAAGAACGGCTTGTTGTACTTGCTCTTTGCGGCGTGGGCTTGGTTGGATTTTGCGTTTGGGGCCAGCACGTGTTTTCGAGCGGGCTGAACCCTCTTTCGCCGTTGGTGTTCTCTGTGCTGGCGTCCTCGCTGGGTTTGCCCGCGACCATACTGCTCGTAAGTTGGTTTGCCACGCTCTGGAAAGGGCGCATTCGGTTCCATACTTCTTTGCTCTTTGTGCTGGGCTTTGTTTCGCTTTTTGTCTCCGGCGGGCTCTCCGGAATTCTTCTAGCGCACACCGCTCTCACTGCCACTGCCGTCGCGGAAGACCTTGTGACGGGGCATTTCCACCTGGTGATGGGCGTAGCTGCGACATTTGCCATTCTGGGTGGGTTGTTTTTCTGGTTCCCGAAACTGTTTGGCCGCCGCCTCAATGAGCCCTTGGGCAAGCTGCATTTCTGGCTGACTTTTGCGGGGGTCTACTGCGTTTTTATGCCCATGCACTGGCTCGGGCTTTTGTCCCACGCGGGCAAGAACCCTCGCGCGAACCTGGCCGCCATCGCGGCGTGGATTGGTCCCGCGCGCTCGTTCATTACCGCGGGCATTGTCATCACGGTTTTTGCTCAGGGAATCTTCTTGTTCAATTTTCTCTGGAGCCTGTTTCGCGGCGAAGGAGTCAAAGAGTGCAACCCGTGGCGAGCCACGACACTCGAATGGAGTGTGGCTCTGTCGACCCCATCAGACGATCTTGGCGCGTGCGAGCCCATTGTTTATCGCGGGGCCTATGAATTCGGCGTGCCGGGCGCAGCCGAGGACTTCATTCCGCAGCACGTTGCTCCGGATCGCGTCGCGAAGGCAAACTAGTCTAAATTAAATTGGAAGGAGGCAGGAAGAATAGAATGGCAGGCGCAGCTGCACCTCCGGAAATTGAACTCATCATCAAGGATTCGCGAGGCGGCGGTGGAGGCGGGGGCCGACCGCCAGACGGTGGCGATGGCGGGGATGACGGCGATCGCGATAAGCGACGGCGCAAAGGCTCGCCTTCGCCGAGACGATTCTCCACGGGAATTGCCATCGGCATGGTCTCCATCCTGATGTTTTTCATGGCGCTGGCGAGCGCCTTCCTGGTTCTCCATCATGGCAGCAAGGTTTGGGTGGCGGTGCGATTGCCGCGGATTCTCTGGGCCAATACGGCCGTCCTTCTGGGAAGCAGCTTCACTCTGGAGCGCGCGCGCTTGCGGCTTTCTCTTGGGGATGCTCCCGCCTTTCGCAAGCTGTGGCTGCTGACAACTGGGATGGGAGTTCTTTTTGTTGCCGGCCAGCTCGTCGCGTGGCGCCGATTGGTGGCGCAAGGCGTGTACATCGCGAGCAATCAGGCGAGCAGTTTCTTTTACATATTCACTGGCGCGCACGGCGTGCATTTGCTGGGGGGAGTGGCGGCGCTGCTGTTTGTAGCGCTGCACGATTTTGAAAAGTCGCAAATCTCCGTTTCTCTCGCCGCGGAAATCACTTCTTACTACTGGCACTTCATGGACGCGTTGTGGATTTTTCTGTTCGCGCTTCTGTATCTCGGCAAATAAATTCGAATTGTCGGATGCCTAGTGTCAGAGGTCTTAGCAAACAGCCACGCTGAAAAGGGTGTCTTCATAAGCCCCACAATAACAAGCGCTTACACGAGGGAGAGTTCAAAATAATTTCTTGTGGGTTTTCGGCCGGGCCGTTTTCTGGTATGAGCTTGCCCCAGAAATGGCCCGTGCAATGGATGACCTCGACTTTCCGGGATGGCAGCCAGCCAAGTCCGTCGAAGTAGTTGAAGGCAACGGGCTGACCCAGGTGCTGGTGAAGGGCCAGCCATATATGCGTTGGCAGTCCGGGGATGAAGGATGCACGCGGCTGGCAATCGTGCAATTGTATAAGTGCGGGTTGGGGACGGAAGAAGATTTGGCGGCGGCGTTTGGCCGACACATCAACTCGGTACAGAACTACCTAAGGGATTTTGCCGGTGAGGGCATCCAGGGCTTGATGACGGAGCGCCGCGGGCCCAAAGGTCAGTGGAAGCTCACCCCGGAGTTGCGCGGGAAGATCTTGCACATCGTTTTGCGGGAAGGTATCTGGAAACTGGAGGCGATTCAGCAGCGCTTGCTGGAAGCCTGGCAGGAGGCGGTGAGCGTTCCGAGCATTCAACAAGTGTTGGAGGAAAACGGGCTGGACGAAGCGAACGCTGGGGGCGTCGGCGGCGCGGTGGTTCAAGCTGAGCTTTTTGCCCGCGAGCCGGAGCCGCAGCTGCAGCTGGTTCTGCCGTTGGAGGGTTCTGCCGTCCCCTTCAGGGAGCCAGTGAGCACAGGCAGCATAGCGGAAAGGCAGAGCGGAACAGTAACCAACAACGCTGCGGGAGAAGAGGTCGGAGCCGCAGACTTAGGCACAGAACGGCAGCGAAATTCCTATTCGTCCGCCCAGCGAGTCTATTTGGATCGGCTGGAGCAAGGTGCTTACAACGCGTATGCTGGCGGGCTGCTGTTTGCGCCGTTGCTGGCGCGATATCAGTTCATTCCGACGTTGAGTCGAGTCATCACGACAGCAGCCCACGAAGGCTACAGCCTGGCGGAGTTGGCGTTGACGTTGTTTTACTTGGATGTATTCGGGTTTCGATCGCTGGAGGACTTCAAGCGGGCTTATCCGGAGGAGTTCGGCGTGCTGATGGGGCGCACGCAGAGTCCGAGCCTGTTTACGCTGCGACGGTTCCTGCACCAGGTGAGAAAGCTGGGCCAAGGCGAAGCGTTGATCGATGGGTTTGCGCGGACCTATTTGCAGTCCGGCCTGGCCGCGTGGGGCGTGATGTATATCGATGGTCATTTCATGCCGTACTACGGGCTGTATCCGATCAGCAAGGGCTGGCACGGCGTGCGCCAAATGCCGATGAAAGGCAGCTACAATTTTCTGGCGGTGGACGAGCGCTTCGTTCCCTGGCTGTTCCTGATCCGCTCTTCGTCGGAGGATCTGCTGCAAAAGATACCGGAGCTGATCGAGAAAGCCAAACGAATCGGGGAGCAAGCCGGAGTGAGTCGGCAGCGACTGGGCCAATTGATCGTGGTGTTCGATCGGGAGGGCTACAGTGCGGAGTTGTACCGCTACCTGGAGGGCAAGGATCAGGGAGCGGGCAAGCGGCGGGCGCTGTTCGTCAGTTGGGCCAAATATTCCGATAAATGGGTGAACGATCTGGCGGAGGAGCAATTCAACCGCGTGGCGCAGGTGACTTACGAGATCCGGGAAGCGGAAGCGATCCCCTACCTGGAGACCACGCGCACGATGAACAAGTATGGCAAGATTCGGGCCGTGGTGATCCAAAGTGGAAGGCACAAAAAGCGAGCGGCCATATACACCAACGGCACCGCCGAGGAACTGGGGGCGGAGCGGATCGTGCAATTGATTTGTGGGCGCTGGGGAGAGGAGAATGCCATCAAGGAATTATTGCACAAGCATCTCATCAACTACACGCCGGGCTACGTCCTGGAGGAATTGGAAGAGCAACCGCTGGTGGAAAACCCAGAGCACAGGGAACTAAAGAAACAGCGGGCGGGGTTGGTCAGTGAGTTGAACCGCTTGAAAATTGAATTGGCCGATCACCTGCTTGAGCCGCCGGCCAAAAAACCCGGGACCCCATCCCGGAGTCAAAAGGAGGTAATGGACGACATCGCGGTGATCGAGGGTAAGATTCTGTTGGCGGATGATCAATTGGAAAAACTGCCGTCGGAAATCCGCTTTGACGAGGCACACGCCGGAGAAAAACTGTTAAAACTCAATCACGAGAAGAAGCGGTTTCTGGATTGCATCAAGGTGTTTGTCTGCAACTCAAGAGCCGAAATGTGCCGCCTGCTGTTGAAACATTATGATCGGCCGAAGGAGGTCATACCAGCGCTGGCGATGATTGTCGAGCGAACGGGCTATGTGAAATTGGAAGGAGGGCGCTTAGAAGTCACCTTGAGAAGATTTACGGATCGCGAAATCGACTATGCTGCCCGGCACCTATGCGAGGACCTCAACCGCATGCAGCCCGTAACCTTGGACAAATTTCATCTTCCGATCCGCTACCATGTCCAGTAGGACCCACAAGAAATTTTCTTAAAACGCGCGAGAAGGTGGCTGTTTGCTAAGACCTCTGTAGTGTAGTGTCCGACAAATAAACGTATAATATGTCCAACAAATAGCTTGACAATGCATGCGCTTTGTGCTAGCTTGACCTCATGCCGCGTGCCACTCCCGCCTTGCCCATCCAGCCAGCCGAGCAACAACAATTGCAACAGTGGTTGTCGGCCTTCGGTACCCCCCAGCAAGTCGCCGTACGAAGCAAGATTGTGCTGGCTGCCGCGGAAGGGCAATCCGACAATGGCATCGCTCAGCAATTACAGGTGAGTCGCCAGACGGTCACCCTGTGGCGCGCCCGCTTCGCCCAAGGCGGCCCGGAAAGTCTGTGGGAGATTGCTCCCGGGCGGGGCCGCAAACCGACCTTTGGGCCGGAGAAGGTCCAAGCCATTGTGGACGCCACGCTGCGCACCAAGCCCAAGGGCATGACGCAGTGGAGTTGCCGACTCATGGCCGCCCACCAGGGACTCAGTAAGTCCACCGTCAACAACATCTGGCAGAGTCACAATCTCAAACCCCATCGGGTCAAGACCTTCAAATTGTCGCGGGATGCCAAGTTTCTGGAGAAGTTGACCGATGTGGTGGGCCTCTATCTGAATCCGCCGCAACAGGCGATCGTGCTGTGCGTGGATGAAAAGAGCCAAATTCAAGCGCTGGATCGCACCCAGCCGGGCCTGCCCATGAAAAAGGGTCGCTGCGGGACGATGACGCACGACTACAAACGCAACGGAACCACTACGCTATTCGCCGCTCTGGAAGTCCTCCAAGGCAAAGTGATTGGGCAGTGCTACGCCCGACATCGGCACCAAGAATTCTTGAAATTTCTGCGGCGCCTGGACCAAGAGTTTCCTGGAGAGATCCCCCTGCACTTGGTGATGGACAACTATGGCACCCACAAGGAGCCCCGGGTTCGAGCCTGGCTGAAGCGCCACGCTCGTTTTGTGTGTCACTTTGTGCCTACCAGTTCCAGTTGGTTGAACCTGGTGGAGCGCTGGTTTGCCGAGTTAACCCGCAAGCGCATTCGCCGCGGCTCGTTTGGCAGCGTGGAAGATCTCCAGAAAGCAATTGAGGAATTCCTGGCGGCTTGGAACGAGAAGCCGAAACCTTTCGTCTGGACCGCCACAGTGGAATCGATCGTAGAAAAGCTTTCCCGCTGTCGGCAGACTTTGGAAAAGATTCAGCCGGGTTGCACTCTACCACGCAGGCGGAAAGCGAAACATTGACTTGTACTCTTATTTATCGGACATAACACTAGCACTTTACGAAGTCGGCGATAGCATCCACCACGCGCGCGATTTGATCCTTTCGCAATTCGGGATACATCGGCAGAGAGAGAACTTCCTGCGCCGCGCGTTCCGCGTGGGGAAAGTCGCCCCGCATGTGGCCCAGGTGCGCATACAAAGGCTGCAAATGCAAAGGATAGGGATAATAAACAGTGCTGCCGATTTTTCGCGTGGCTAAGTGTTGCTGGAGAACGTCGCGCCGCTCGCTTCGAATCGTGTACTGGTGGTAGACGTGTTCGCAATCTTGGGGCTCGTGCGGCGGTATCACTCCCGGGACTTGCTGCAGCAGGCGCGTGTACTCCGCGGCATGCGAACGCCGAGCGCGCCGCCAATCGGCAAGATGGCGAAGCTTGACACGCAGGATGGCCGCTTGAATTTCATCGAGGCGGCTGTTCCAGCCGGGCTCGCTGCTCAGGTACTTCGCGGTCTGGCCGTGATTGCGCAGCGCGCGGAGGCGCGCCGCGAGTTCCGAGGAATTCGTGACGAGCATTCCCGCGTCGCCATATGCGCCTAGATTTTTTGTGGGATAGAAGCTGATGCAACCCGCGTCGCCGAAGGAGCCAGTACGGCGTCCTTTATATACTGCGCCAAAGGCCTGCGCGCAATCTTCAATGAGCGGCAGCTTGCGCGACTTTGCAAAGGCAACAATCGGATCCATGTCGGCCGCGAGGCCGTAGAGATGCACGGCGATGATGGCGCGCGTGCGCGGCGTGACGCGGCGTTCCAATTCGGAGGGATCGAGATTGTAAGTTTCCGGGCGAACGTCGGCGAAGACCGGCTTTGCTCCTAGTGCGCTGACGGCGCTGCCGGTGGCCACGAACGTGGACGTCGGCAGGAGCACCTCGTCGCCGGGCTGCACACCGCATGCCCGCAAGGCCAGAATCAGCGCGTCGGTGCCGGAAGCGACGCCCACGCCATGAGCCACGCCGCAAAGCGCGTCGATTTCTTCTTCCAGCGCGGCGCCCTCGGGCCCGAGCACAAATTGTTGCGAAGACAGCACGCGTTCGATCGCCGTGCGAATCTCAGCGCCAATCGCAGCGTATTGCGCCGAAAGATCGAATTGCGGAATCGGTTCGAACGCTGGATTGGCTTGTGGATGCGTGCTCATGGTGGTTGGTTCAGGCGCCCTTCAGTATACGCGAGCGGAGGCGCTGCGGGTTTTGCGGCGCGATGGATATAATGTGCCTGTCGGAGGCCAGCCCGCGGCACGATAAGAGCAAGAAGCGGAAAGCGCAGCAGGAATCATGTTTGCCGATCGCACAAATTGGAATCTGGCGCCAAACCGCTTGAGCGAGGCGCTTGCGCGGCACCGCGCGGCGGAAAAGCCGTTGATAGATTTGACCGTTTCGAATCCCACGGAATGCGGTTTTGCGTATGAGGGACGCACAATTCTGGAGGCACTGCGCAATCCTGAAGCGCTGAAATACCAGCCAGCGCCTCGGGGACTGGTGTCCGCGCGCCAGGCCGTGTGCGAGTACTACGCGGAACATCACGCCGCTGTGGGCGTCGACGACATTATTCTGACCACGAGCACCAGCGAGGCGTACTCGTTCGTGTTTCGATTGTTGTGCAATCCGGGCGACGAAATTCTCATTCCGGCGCCGAGCTATCCGCTCTTTGATTTTCTCGCCGACATCCAGGACGTGAAGCTGGTGCGCTATCCGTTGCTCTACGACCATGGCTGGCAGATCGAGTTTCATGTGTTGGAGCAAGCGATTACACCACGCACGCGCGCGGTCATTGTGGTACACCCCAATAATCCCACCGGTCATTTCACGAAGCGCGCCGAAGTGGAGAAATTGAACGCCATCGGCGCGGCGCGGGGACTGGCGCTGATTGCGGACGAAGTCTTTCTCGATTTTCCCCTTCGTGCGAACGACGCGGTCGACTTCCATGAAGATGATGCAACCAACTGTCATTCCGAGCTTGTAGCTCAAGCCTTTAGGCCTGAGGAATCTACTTCTGGAAAAACTTCAAGAAGGTTCCTCGCTACTCGCCACTCGCCACTCGCCACTTCTGCTCGAAGCTTCGCCGGGAATCCCGACGCGCTGACGTTCACGATGAGCGGCATCTCGAAAATTTGCGGCCTGCCGCAAATGAAAGCTGCCTGGCTGGTGACCAGCGGCCCGCAAGAGTTGAAAAAGGAAGCCCTGGCGCGGCTCGAAGTGATTGCCGATTCCTACCTTTCGATGAACGGGCCGGTGCAATTGGCCATGCCGTCATTTCTGGCGCAACGCCGGGCGTTTCAAGATCAATTTCTAGCGCGCGTTCGCCGGAATTTAGCCGAGCTCGACCGTCAACTGGCTTCGCAGAAAGTCTGCAGCCGTTTAGAGGTGGAAGGCGGCTGGTATGCGGTGCTGCGCGTTCCCGCGACACGTTCGGACGAAGAGCTTGCCCTTGCCCTGCTGAATGACGCTGGCGTTTATGTCCACCCCGGCCATTTTTTCGATTTTCCGTCGGAGGGCTACATAGTTGTGAGTTTAATCTCCCAGGAGGCCGAGTTCGCAAAAGGGTTGAAGAACCTTCTAATGCAATTCCATTAGCTTCATTTTCTCCCGCTCTGGGGAAACTAGCGCAGCTAACTATAAGAAGGACTTGATTCAGTATAAATCATCTACAAGATACGGGACGAAGATACGGTTTACAGTAGAAAGGCTGTCCTAAATTTGTGCCATCCCTCCATTATCTCCGCACAAAATAAAGAAGTTAGCCCGCCTTTTGCAAAATCTACATAGTTTTCAGAGTGGCAAAGACATTGCAAACACGTTAACCAGCCGGTTGTGTGTGTGGGCCTTCCGGACAATCCAGAGGTTAGAAATTTACGGGAGCGAATGATATGAAATCTGTCTTATGGAGAGGCAGTTTAGCACCTCTCACTCTATCGTTTCTAGCGTTCATGACTTTTCTCGGTTTCTTCCCATCCTCCGGTTATGCGGACGTGAACGGGCGTATCCGTGGAACGGTGGTAGATGCGTTGGGTGCTGCGGTCGCGGACGCAAGCGTTAAGATTGTGAACACTGCTACCAACCTGGAGCGAACATTAACGACCGCGCAAGACGGGTCGTTTGACGCCCCAGACCTCCCACCCGGGACGTATGACGTTACAGTGTCGAAGACCGCATTTCGGACTTTCAAGCAGGTGAGTCTCAAACTGGAATCCGCAGCCACGTATGTTGTCTCCGTGAGCCTGGAAGTCGGAGAAATGTCCGCCACAGTAGAGGTGACGGCGCAGAGGCTGCAAGCCGATTCCACGACCATGCAGTTGGGAGGGGAACTCGCGGGAGCAGACCTGAAGGACTTTCCCCTGTTGAACCGCGCGTGGATTAACCTTCAGACTTCTTTGCCAGGCGTCGTAGCTTCTTCGGACCGCTTCGGCAGCAATTTCTCCACGAACGGAAGCAGAACACAGTCGAACAACTACACCGTAAATGGAACGGATTCGAACGACCTGCCATTAAACACGCCGATTGCCAATGCGATTAACCCGGACGCAATTCAGGAAGTCAAGGTAGTGGACAGTACTCTCAATCCGGAATATGGAAGAAATTCCGGCGGGACCTTGATGGTGACCACAAAGTCCGGCACAAACGAATTCCACGGCAGCGCGTTTGAGTTCTATAGAGATACGTTCATGAACGCTAAAAACTTCTTTTCCACGAAGGTTCCTCCATTCCATCAGAATCAATTCGGTGGAACAGTCGGCGGACCCATTCTGAAGAACAAATTGTTTGGTTTCTTCTCTTATCAAGGCACACGCCAATTCCAAGGCATTGCGCAGAGTTCGCAAGTATTTACGCCAGCCCAGCGAACTGGGGACTTCAGCGGGGCAGGGGCTCTAAAGGGAACGTCTCCAATTCCCTTGACAGGTGAGGATGGTGTTGTGCATCCAGCCGGGACTTCCTATGCGACACTTTTCCCAACCAATCATATTCCCGCGGTTGATTTCTCATCCGTTTCAACTAACTTACTGAGCAAATACATCCCTCAGCCAAACCCGGCCGGCGGGACGGCATTCCAGTACTCGGAGCTGATCACCACCAATCCCAACCAGTACCTCGCACGAACGGATTACAACCTCAGCTCGGCGGACAATATATTCTTTTATATGTTCATTCAGCGGGCCACAACGCAGGATACGCTTCCGTTTCTGCCAGGAGCTACCACACCCTTGCCCGGATTTGGACAGTTCTCAAGGACAAAGATTTATCAATATACTGCCGGTGAGACCCATATCTTCAACCAGCATATGTTGAACGAGTTCAAGATCGGCTATAACCGTTTCAATTTCGACGCTGTAGAGCCAGCCAACGTTGTTTCGCCTTCCAGTCTTGGCTTTACGGGCATCGTCCCTCAGAACACGAAGGCCAACAGTGCGCCGAGAATCGATGTTACCGGCCTATTTACCATGGGTTTTTCTGATAACGGACCACAACCGCGCTTGGATGACACGGGCCAAATTATCGATAATTTTTCCTATACGGCGGGCAAGCACGCGTACAAGTGGGGAGTAGACTTTCGGCGAGGCCACGTAGCGAATCCATTCTATTTCCAAAACAATGGAGCATTTAGCTTCGCGGGTGGTGGCACGTTTACGACGGGCAACCCAGGCGCCGACTTTCTGCTTGGGTTTCCGGATAGTTATGGCCAGTCGAGCGGGAGCTTCATTGACGCCAGAGCCTGGGAGTACTACTCCTTTATTCAAGATCAGTGGAGGCTCCGCTCGAATCTGACCTTCACGTATGGAATTGGCTGGCAGATTGATAAGCCATTGACTGATCATTTCAATCACGACCTGGCAATCAATGCCTACAAGACCGGTGTTCAGTCAACAGTTTTCCCATCCGCTCCTGCAGGGCTCTTGTTCCCTGGCGACCAGGGAATCAACGCGTCCGGAGGGTCCCGCACGCACTACAATAACTTTGCGCCGCGCATCGGGTTCGCGTGGAATCCGATAAAGAAGTTGACTGTCCGCGCGGGTTGGGGGATTTACTATGACAATTCCGAAGAAGAACTCACCTTGCAGAACCTCATCGCTCCTCCATTTGCCCTCATCGATTTTGGCGCCGGCGACGTGGGCCTGCCGCCGAGCTTTGCTGCGCCTTTTACTGACCAGACGGGTACGACGACAATTGCGAACAAGTACCCATTTGCGCCACCGGCAGCGGGTTCTGCGGTCAACTTTGGGTTTTTCGAACCGTTCTCGCTAAACGTTGTCGACCCGAATTTCAACACGCAATATGTGATGAACACGCAACTCACTGTACAGTATCAAGTCAGGCCAAGCATCCTTGCCACGCTTAGCTACGTTGGCGCACAGGGAAGAAGGCTGGAGGGTGTGCACGAGCTTAACCCTTACAATGCCAGCGTTTGCTTGGCCACACCTGGTTGCCAGTCCAACCGCGTTGTCGAGTTCGCCTTTCCCGGTGTGGGCACGATTGATGACGCGTCTGTCTTTGCTTCGGTTGGCGAGCAGTCCACGTTCTTGCATTCGAAGTACAACTCGTTCCAGGCGACTGTCGAGAAGACTCTTTCCCATGGTCTGCAATTGCGGGGGGCGTACACGTACGCGCACGCACTGGACAACGGGTCAAGCTTCGAAGCAGGGAACGTTATTCCAAACAATTTCAATCTGACCTACGGCAATTCGGCGTTCGACGCCCGCCATCGGTTGGTGGCCCAGTACCTGTATCAATTGCCTGACTGGGGTTTCCACCATCTGCCAAGCCGCATCACGAAGGGGTGGACGCTGTCAGGCGTGACCTCACTTCAGACTGGTTTCCCAATACCGCTTACCGATTCCAGCTTCCGAAGCTTGCAGTGTACGCCTTTAATCAGCTTCTACGGATGCTGGGACCGCCCGGACTTTGTAAAAACTGCAGCCATATTTTCTGATCCACGCAATGTTCAGACGTTACCGAACGCGTCTGGCGTGAACCATACTGGAAACTACTACTTCGATCCAGCCAGTTACAAACACAATGCCTTCGGTACCGTCGGGACTGCTGGCCGGAACGTATTTCATGGCCCCGGAATCAACAACAGCGACCTTTCCTTTTACAAAGATACGAACATCACGGAGAAGACCAAACTCCAGCTTCGCGTGGATCTGTTCAACGCCTTCAACCACGCGCAATTCAACAATCCTTCGGGCAATGTGAACAGCACGCTTTTCGGGCGCGTGACCACCACGCGTATCGCCGCGCGCATTACGCAGTTGAGCGCAAGCTTCAACTTCTAGTCCGGCGGACCTCCGGTGCGTCGCATTGTTGGATTGGAAAGGGCCGACTCCAGACTGGAGTCGGCCCTTTTGTTGTACGCCGTGCATGTTCGGCAGCTAGCGGGTGAAAGTCCCGCCCCAACCTGATGGAGGTGAAGGGTAGCGAAGCGCATGGGCACCACCGTGAGGTGGGGTCTAAAGGAAGCGTGGAGCAAAGATACGGGCCGATGGACAAGAACTGGATTTGAGGCCTACGGCGTCGCACGAGCGGGCAACTGATCGCAAAGTCCGTATCCATCAAGGGCGCTGGTGGTAAATCCGGCGGTCGCGTATCGAAAGCAGTCGGACTTATCGCGGGAGATCTGTTGCATGTCTCGTATTCGTGACTGAGCGTGGAGTAATTCACGCTGATCCTGCAACAGAAGTCAGCAGCGGGCGTAGTACTCACGGAAGTGAGGAAGGCCCAAACAGTGAGAGTGAGCAGTAGAACGTCGAACTCACGGTGGCACTGCGCCAGCCAATCAGCTACGGCTGAGCTTTGCAGGTTCAGAAGACGGTGAAGCCGAAACGGAAATCTGCAGAGCGGTGAAGCCTCGTGGCGAACGACGATTCGAACCTTACGGCCCGTCAGGGCTCAACTCACTGAACCGCCGTATGCGGACCTGCATGTACGGAGGTGTGGGAGGGGAGGACGGGTGACCGTCCCCCCTATCCCCATTAGTCCCTACGAGAGATACGATGAAAAAAGGGAGCTTAACTCAGTGGCTTGATATCGACATTGTGTGCGTCGCGACTCATAGCTTAGGCTAGGTTGTGATGGGGCCTGCCTGTCGAGGACAAGGGAAGCGGCTCCGCAATTCGGTGATATGACAATGAAACTTAGGCGGTTGAGTGAATCAGTGCGCGGTTCTGTGTGTAACGTGTTGCGGCTGTGCACTGCAGTGTTCCTATCGACAGGCGCGTCTTTGGCACAGGCACCCCTGCCTGCAATGGGCGGCAGATTGGGCCAGGCCACGTTCGTCAGCCCAAATTTTGTGCTGAATTTAGACGTTCAGGTGCGAGGGCCCGACGGCGCGCCTCTAAAGTCGGCAGCCGTGGTGACGTTGCACGCGGCTTCCGGACTGCCGATTTCAACCGCGACGACGAAGCGTGCTCAGGCACTGTTTACGCAACTTGCGCCGGGCCAGTATTACATTGAAGTAGAAGCCTCAGGGTACTGGAAGACTAGGGAGGACGCAATTATCGATCCCGCGGTTACTGATAATGTCGTGAAAGTGTCCTTGTTGCCGGCGGCTGTAGGCAGCGCGCAGGCCATCTACTACCACACTACGCTCCTCGCACCCGATGTTCAGAAAGAGCTTGAAAAAGGCGTTGCGGCGCTGAAGGTAAACCGGGTAGACCAGGCACGGAAATCACTGAGCACGGTGCTGAAAAAGTCGCCCAATCATCCTGCGGCGCTGTATGTGATGGGCATATCTTCCGAAAAGAAGGGCAACATCGCGGAGGCGCGGCAGTATTGGGAAAAGTCATTTCTGTTTGACCCTACGCAGGAAGTCGCCGTTTACGCATTAGGTCAGTCATATTTGAATGAGAACAATTACGCGAAAGCGGGAGTTGGGAAGGCGGCTTCTTCAACTATCCCCCAATTCGTGGAAAGCACACGCTCTCGTGGCATCGGCAGCGTTCCGGCAAGGGAAATATGGAGAAGCAGTAGCTCAAGCCGAACGGGCCTGGGAGTTGGGCGGAGAAGGAGCAGGCAGCATTTCGATTGTACTAGCGCAGGCACTCACGGTAAATTTGTTCTGGCGGATCGCGACAGAAATTTATAGCCTTGGTGAGTTCCAGTCATTACTTCACCATTCTGCGCGATGATTTTTGATTCCTGAGCCGATCAACAGCCTTGCACGGCGCAGA
>Ga0209808_1000557_pt1 | contig 18383 bp, 22 predicted proteins | sample GraSoiAngelo_157_FD_186171 | JGI IMG/M metagenome (GOLD analysis project Ga0209808, IMG submission 186171) | Grasslands soil microbial communities from the Angelo Coastal Reserve, California, USA - 14_1009_16_20cm (SPAdes) (version 2) | ecosystem: Environmental > Terrestrial > Soil > Grasslands ... | reverse complement strand
TCAAGCACGAGTTCGGCCTCGATCGGCCGCTGCCCGTGCAGTACGGACTGATGATGAAGCACATCTTCGTCAGCCGGGATTTGATCTCGTACGGCAGCCACACGAAGGTGATCCCCGAGATCCTGAGCGCGGCGCCGGTGACGCTGTCGCTCGTCTTCGGGGCCGCCGTGATCTGGATCGTCTTCAGCATCCTCACGGGTCTCGCCGCTGCCGTCTTCCGGGGGACGGTCATCGATCCGCTCTTAATGATCCTGGCGCTGATCGGCATCTCGATCCCGGTCTTCTGGCTCGGCGAAGTGGTCAACCTCGTCACGCAGAGTCGGCTTCACGGCTTCTTCCTCTTCAGCTGGGTACCGCCGCTTGGGTACACGCCTTTCACCCAGGACCCGCTGTTGTGGTTCGAGGGACTGGTGTTCCCGTGGCTAACGCTCTCGGTGCTGTACATCGGCTTCTACGCACGCGTGCTGCGCGCCAACCTGATCGAGACCGAGAACGAGGACTACGTCCGCACTGCGCGGGCGAAGGGGATTTCGGAGCGCCGCGTGCTGCTCCGCCACACCCTGCGCACCTCGATGATCACGTTCGTCAGCCTCTTCGGGCTCGACTTCGGGGTGCTCGTCGGCGGCGGCGCCCTGCTGACGGAGGTCGTCTTCGGTCTGCCGGGCGTCGGGCTGTTGACCTACCACTCGCTGACATCGCTCGACCTGCCTGTGATCATGACGACGGTGATCTACGGCGCCTTCTTCATCACGCTCGCGAGTGCCCTGGTCGACCTGGTCTACGCGTGGCTCGACCCGAGGGTGCGTCCCGCGTAGATGGCGGTCAACTGATGGCAGAGCCGCTGCTCGAGGTTCGCGACCTCAAGGTCTCGTTCCGGACCGAGGACGGAATCGTCCGCGCCGTCGACGGAATCTCTTTCACGGTCGACGAGGGCGAGGTCGTCGGGATCGTCGGTGAGTCGGGCTCCGGCAAGAGCGTGACGATGATGTCGGTGATGCGGCTGATCACGGATCCGAACGTGATCTACCAGGGGGAGATCCTCTACAAGGGACGCAACCTGATGCAGGTCTCGCGCGATGCGATGCGGGAAGTGCGGGGCGAGGAGATCGCAATGATCTTCCAGGACCCGATGACGTCGCTGAATCCGGTCTACACGGTCGGATGGCAGATCGAGGAGCAGCTGAACGAGCACTACGACCTCAAGAAGGGCCAGGCGCGGCGGCGGGCGAGCGAGCTGCTCGCTCAGGTCGGGATCCCCAGGCCCGAGCAGCGCATCGACGACTATCCGCATCAGTTCTCGGGCGGAATGCGGCAGCGCGTGATGATCGCGCTCGCGCTCTCGTGTAACCCGGATCTGCTGATCGCCGACGAGCCGACCACGGCCCTCGACGTCACGATCCAGGCTCAGATTCTCGAGCTGATCAAGGATCTCAGGCGAGACTTCGGTTCAGCGGTGGTCCTGATTACCCACGACCTCGGAGTCGTGGCGGACATCGCCGACCGGATCCTTGTCATGTACGCGGGGCGGATCGTCGAGGAGGGAAACAAGGAGCAGATCTTCTACGACCCGCAGCATCCGTACACCTGGGGGCTGCTCGGCTCGATCGCCAGGCTCGACCGGCCGAAGGCGCGCAGGCTCACGGCAATCGCCGGCCAGCCGCCGTCGCTGATCAACCGGCCGAAGGGCTGCAGCTTCCGGCCACGTTGTCCGCAGGCGTTCGACCGCTGCCGCGCGGAGGATCCCCAGCTGACGGTGAAGGTGGGCGACGGGCACCTGGACGCCTGCCACCTGTCGGTCGAGGACAAACGGGCCCGACGCGACGCGACCATCAGCCCCGAGCTGGCGGACACGGCATGAGCTCTCAGAACGGTGGGCCGCTGCTCGAGGCGGAGCACGTGTTCAAGTACTTCCCGATCAAGCGCGGGATCCTGATCCAGCGCGAAGTGGCGCAGGTGCATGCGGTCGACGACGTGTCGCTCGAGGTTCGGCGCGGCGAGACGCTCGGGTTAGTCGGGGAATCAGGCTGCGGCAAGTCCACCCTCGGGCGCTGCTTCGTGCGGCTCTTCCCGCTAACCGACGGCCGGATCGTCTTCGACGGGCAAGACATCTCGAAGCTCTCGCGGCGTGGGATGCGCCCGTTGCGGCGGGAGCTGCAGATTGTCTTCCAGGATCCCTACGCCTCGCTGAACCCGCGCAAGCGGGTCGGGTCGATCGTCGGCGCGCCGCTCGCGATCCACGGCATCGGCGACCGGCGCGAGCGAAAGCGGCAGGTGCAGGAGCTTCTCGAGAAGGTTGGGCTCTCGCCGGAGCACTACAACCGCTTTCCGCACGAGTTCTCGGGCGGCCAGCGGCAGCGGATCGGGGTCGCCCGCGCGCTGGCGCTCCGCCCCAAGCTCGTGATCGCCGACGAACCCGTCTCGGCACTCGACGTCTCGATCCAAGCTCAGGTGATCAACCTGCTCGCCGACCTGCAGGAGGACTTCGAGCTCACCTATGTCTTCATCGCCCATGACCTCGGGGTCGTCCGCCACGTCTCGGACCGGATCGCGGTCATGTACCTCGGCAAAATCGTCGAGCTCTCGCCGGCGGAGGAGCTGTACGAACGGCCGATCATGCCGTACACGGAGGCCTTGCTCTCCGCGGTTCCGATCCCGGATCCGCGCGAGTCGGCGGGCCGGGAGCGAATCGTCCTCGAAGGCGACGTGCCTTCGCCGATCAACCCGCCGTCGGGCTGCCGCTTCCATCCGCGCTGCCGCTACGCGACCGAGATCTGCTCCCAGCTCGAGCCGCCGCTCGTGGACTATGGGAACGGGCACCTTGCGGCCTGCCACCACCCGCTCAACGTCGACAAGGAGACGCTCGCGCGGGCGACCGTCGACGACCGGCGAACGCCGGCAGAGGCAGACGAGGCGGCGAAGCCGACCGAGCCCGCCCAGCGGGCCCGCTGACTCGGGCATCATCCCGCCGCATGAAGGTCGGGATCGTTGTCCCGTATTCGTGGTCGTTCTGGGGCGGCGTTCCCGAGCACGCCGACCACCAGGCCAGAGCCCTCGAGAGGCTCGGCGTCGACGCGCGGATCCTGATCGGCCACGACCCGCCCGGGCGGCTGACGAAATACCTCCACCCGCGCGTGGGCCGGCACGAGCGGCCGCCCGCCTACATGATCCCGGTCGGGCGCTCGGTGATCGTCCCGGCGAACGGCGCCCTCCCGAACGTCGTCATCAGTCCGAGCGCGATCTTCAGGATGAAGCACGTGCTCGAGCGGGAACGCTTCGACCTTCTACACGTTCACGAGCCCATGACGCCGGCGATCGGCGTCGCCGCGCTCTCGTTCGCGCGGATACCGCTCGTCGCCACCTTCCACGCCTCGGGCGAGCTCGCCTGGATGAAGCTCGCGACTCCGGTCTTCGGCTTCCTCGCCGAGCGGCTCGACTATCGGATCGCGGTCTCGCCGGAAGCGGCCACCACTGTGAGTAGGTATCTGCCCGGCGAGTACGAGGTGATCCCGAACGGCGTCGCGATGCCCGAGCGCGCCGCCCCCGGCGCGCGTGAGAACAGGATCGTCTTCGTCGGCCGCCATGAGCCGCGCAAGGGCCTGCCGGTGCTGCTGCGCGCCTGGCCGGAGATCAGACGTCAGACCGGTGCGCGCCTCGCAGTGGTTGGTGCCGACCCGCTGCAGGTTCGACTACTGCTGACTCGCCTGAGGGTCCTGGACGACGGAATCGACGCCCTCGGCTTCGTCTCCGAGCAGGAGCGAACGGAGGAGTTGCTGAAAGCGAAGGCATTCGTCGCCCCGTCCGTCGGCGGCGAGAGTTTCGGCATGGTCCTGACCGAGGCGTTCGCGTGCGCCACGCCGGTCGTCGCGTCGGACATTCCCGGATATCGTGACGTGATGACGCCGGAGACAGGCGTGCTCGTGCCTCCCGACGATCCGCGCGCCCTCGCGAACGCGATCGTGAGTCTTCTCGCGGACGAGCCGCGAAGGCTCGAGCTTGCCGACGGTGCCCGCCGCCGGGCCCGCGCGTACTCGTGGGACGACATTGGCCGCCGGTTGCTCGCGATCTATCAGCGTGTCACCGGCGAGTCGCCCGCGACGCTCGCGGCGGCCGGGTGAACCTGCCCGCGATCACGCGGAATCCCTGGCTGCGCGTCGCCGTCGTTCTCGCGGCCGCCGCCGGCCTCGGAACCCTCGTTTGGTGGCGGGGCCCGAATTGGGGCCAGGTCGGCAACGCCTTCACGATCGTCCGCTGGGAGTGGGTGGTGGCGGCGATCGGCCTCAACCTCGTCTCGGTCATCGCTCGCGCCCTCGCCTGGAAAACCGTGATCGACCAGGCGATGGCCCCGCCGCGGCCGCGCTTTCCGCTCGTCTTCTCGGCCTTCTCTGTCGGCCTGTTCGCGAACGCGGTCCTGCCCGGGCGTATCGGAGAGCTCGCGCGCGTTGCGGTTCTGACCCGCAAGCTGCCCGGGAGAACAGGGGCCTGGGCGTCGCTGCTCGGAACCGTGTTCGCGCACCGGCTCTTCGATCTCGTTCCGTCGCTCTTGCTCGTGATCTACGTGCTGCTGACCGCGAAGGTGCCCCACTGGGCATACACGAGCCTGGAGGTCGTGCTCGGACTTGGGTTCGCGTTGCTCACCTTCGGAATCGCGAGCGCGAGACTTCACCAGCGGTCGGTGCTCGACGAGCTCAGCCGCTTCCAGCGGGTGATAGTGATGGCCCGCCAGGGCCTGGGGGTCCTGAAGTCGCCGCTGCCGGCGCTTGTCGCGGCCGTCTTCCAGTGCCTGGGCTGGCTTTGTCAGCTGCTCGCCGTCTACTCCACCATGCATGCCTTCCACATTCACGCGCCGCTACCAGCGGCCGCGCTTGTCCTTGTGCTGATGAACATCGCGACTCTGTTCCCGCTCTGGCCCGGCAACATCGGCCTCGTACAGGCGGCGGTCGCGCTGCCGTTGATCTCCTACGGGGTCGCCAAAGCGCGCGGCATCGCCTTCGGCTTCGGGCTGCAGGGAATCGAGGCCTCCGTGGGGGTTGGGGTCGGGATGCTCTTCCTCGCGCGCGAAGGCCTGTCGTTCGCAATGCTGCGCGTGATGCCCGGTGCGGAGGCGGCCGAGCTTCCCGAAGAGGAGGCTCCAGCCCCGGAATCACGTGCGCGCGCTCGCATCTCCGGCTAGCCTCAAAGGCGTTCTCTCTGCGCGCGACGCGGCCGCCCTCTTGGCCGAGGGCTTTCGCCGCGGCGGGGTCGAGGCGAAGGCGCTGCCGATCGCGGACGGCGGCGAGGGGACGGCCGAGGTGCTCGGCGCGCGCGTTCGCGAGCGCGTGCGCGTCAGCGACGCTTTCGGCCGCCCGCGCGATGCGCCTATCCGCGCGCTGGCGGACGGAACGGCGGTGGTCGAGGCGGCGGAGGCGATCCCGCTCGACCCGCGGCGCCTGGATCCGCTCACCGCATCCAGCCGCGGTCTCGGCGAGCTAATCGCAAGGGTCGAGGCCGACCGATTGCTCGTCTGCCTCGGCGGCACGGCGAACGTGGACGGCGGTGCGGGGTTGCGGGAGGTGGTACGCGAGCTCCCGGCGCCGACGACAGTCTTCTGCGACGCGCTGGTGCCGCTCCGCGACGCAGCCAGGCGGTTTGCGCCCCAGAAGGGAGCGACGCCGGACCAGGTCGAGCTGCTCGAGAAGCAGCTCGCTTCGCTGAGCGAGCTCGCGCCCTACGCCGAGGTGCCCGGCGCGGGCGCCGCGGGCGGCCTCGGCGCCGCTCTCGCCGCGCTCGGCGCCGAGCTCGTGCCCGGCGCTCGAGAAGTCCTCGACCGTTTGAGCTTCCGAGACCGGGTGCGTGAAGCCGATCTAGTCGTCACCGGCGAGGGCACGGTCGACGAAACGACCACGACCGGCAAGGCGCCCGGCGAGGCGCTGCGGGTCTGCCTTGACGAAGGCACCCGCTGCGTCGTCTTCGGCGGCCGCGTCGTGGTTGAGCTCGCAGGCGCGGAGACGGTCGCCCTCAGCGGCGATCCCGCGCGGGCGGCCACGGATCTCATTGCGCTGGGCGAGAAACTCTCAAGTTAGGCCCAGTCTCGCGACGACGACGGTCTCCGCCGCCTCGCTGCTGCCCGCGTGGCCGGTGACAGCGCCGAGGAACGCGTCGCGTTCGAGCGCATATAGCTGCGTCTCCTTGCGGGCCCGCGCGGTCGCGGTGCGCGGAATGTCGCGTAGGAGCGCGATCTCGCCGAAGTAGTCGCCGGGCCCGAGCACGTTCGCTTCTCGGCCGTCGACCTCGATCTCGATCTCCCCGGAATCGAGGATGTAGAAGCGATCGCCGTGGTCGCCCTGTCGAAAGACGGTCTCGCCGGCCGGGACCTTCATCCGCGTCAGGCTCGAAGCCAGCGCTTCGAGCGTGGGAGGAGGCAGGGGCGCGAACATCTCAATTCCTCGCAGCGCCTTGAGCTCGGCGGTCGGCACTGTGAGCGTGCGATCAATGTGGCCGAGCAGGCGGAACGAAGGAATCGTCACCGCCGGTAGCACGGCGCCGGCCACGATCAGCGCGCCGCGGATGCCAAGCCAGCTGATCAACGCGGGCGCCAGGATCGCGCCGATTCCCCCCGTGGCATAGAAGGCGCTGTGGAGCACGCCGAACACCCGCGCCAGCACCTCCTCGGGAACGGCCCGCTGCAACAACGTGAAACCAGCCACGTCAACGAGCGTCAACCCGAGCCCGGCCACGCCGATCAACACGAACGCCGGCACGGCACTTGCCCAGAGGCCGATCACGAGGATCGGCGCACCCCAGAGGATGAGTGCGAGCCCGAATGTGAGACCGAGCCGGCGGACGCCAACCAGGGCGACGGCCGCGATCCCGCCGATCAGTCCGCCGACGCCGAGCGCTGCGTTCAAATAGCCGATTCCCGGTGAGCCGAGGTCGAGCAGCTGGATCGCAGCCACCGCGATCATTACGATCAAGGCGCCGTAGACGAGCGTCTGGGCGGCGAAGAGCCCGACGATCAGGCGGAGCCGCGAGTCGCGCCCGATCGTCCGGAACCCGGCCAGCGCCTCTTCCTTCCAGCCCCCCCGCGGCGCTTCTCTCGTTTCCTCGGGCGCCGGCAACCTGATCAGGGCCAACATCGCTGCCGACCAAAGGAAGGCCACGGCGGTCACCACGAACACCGTTTCGACGTTCGAGACAGCGAGCAGCACGCCGCCGAGCGCCGGCCCGACGAAGTAGCCACCCGCTTCGATCGTGGTCGAGGCGACGTTCGCCGCCGCGAGTTCCTCCGGCGTCTCCGCGAGCGTCGGCAGCAAGGCCGCCTCCGCCGGCTGGAACGCCTGCGAGACGAGCGCGACCAACACTGCGAGCAGGTACACCGTCACCGCCGGGGCGTCCAGAGCTATTGCGCCCGCCGAGACCGCGAGCGCTCCCGCCCGGATGAGGTCGGAAACCAGCATTACCCGCAAGCGCGGGAAGCGGTCGCCCAGCATCCCTCCAAAAGGTGCGGCGATCGCCGCCGGAAACCAGCGGATCAGGCCGACGAGGCCGACCGCGCCGGCGCCGCCTTGTCGATAGGCGTAGACCATCAGCGCGATCACGTACCCCCAGGTGCCGACCGACGAGCCGACCCAAGCGAGCTGGAGGCGCCGGAGCCGCGGGTTCGAATAGATACCCTTGAACGCGCGTACCGAGTCCAGCAACTGGCGCCGCAGAGCTTGCATTCGCGAAGGATCGCAGGGCTGATTGCGTTTTTGAAGCGAACGAGGGAAGATTTCGTTCAGATGCGGCGTCTAGTTGATCGACAGCAAAGTTTTGGAAGGAGGAGAAATGACGGACGAGCCACGTGAGGAGAATCGGCCAGACGAAGAGGAAGTAGAGGGACACGGTCCCATCGAGCCGAGCCTCGACAAGGCGCAGACCGAGGACGACGATGTTGAGGCGCATTCGCCTCCAATCGGACCCTCGCCCTCGATCGGACCCGAGCCTTCGATCGGACCGTAAGCTCGATTAAAGCTTGAGAGAGCGCGTTCGGGCCGGGATCTCCCGGCCCGACGTCGTTCTCCGTTCTAAAACGCCACGTCCGCGCGAAGCACGTCGTCGAGCGCCCCGAGCAGCCGCAGCACGGGCTCGCGCTGCTCCTCGTCCAGGCCCTCGAGTGCCGACGCGATTCGCGCGATTATGCCTGCATCGCTGCCGCTTCGAGTCAGCACTGCCCGCGCGTGCCGAGCGCGTTGAAGAAGGTCCAACGCGATCGCTGCCTGATTAGCGAACAGGCCGAGCAGCTCCATCTGGCCCAGCGAGAACTCGACTTCCTGGGAGCGGTCGAGCACGTTCAGAACGCCGAGCGCGCGCTCGTCATGCAGGAGCGGCACCGTCATCATCGCTTTGGGCACGTAGCCGGTGCTCTCGGCCGTCTCACGCGCATGGCGGGGATCCTGCTCGAGGTCGTCGATCACGAGCGGTTGTCGGGTCACGAGCACCCAGCCTGCGACGCCCGTGCTCGAAGGGAAGCGCGTCCCGACCAGGCTGTCGGAGCCTTCGCCGGCGACTGCTTCGAAGACGAGCTCGTCGGCCTCCTCGTCGTGCAGGAAGATCGATGCGGCTCTGGCGGAGAAGATCGCCCGCGCCACCTCGACGATCGACTGGAGCAGAGCTCGATGCTCGGCTTCGGCCGACATGACGCCGGCCGAGACGGCGGCTTGCAGATCGCTGTCAGTCACACTGCTCCTCCGACGTTCGACGCGGTCAGGTAGAGGATGTTCTTGAGTTGGAAGGGGGTCAGCCCCGGGTGCTTGGCAAGGATCAGGGCGCAGATCCCGCTCATGTGCGGCGTCGCGAAGCTGTTGCCCGACGAGCGGATCTTGGCACCGCCGATCCACGCGACCTCGACGTTGACCCCGCGGGCGAAGAACTCGACCGGGGGCGAGGGGTTGTAGAAGAACGTGAGCGGGTCGTGCTCCTCATGGCTCCCAACCGAGATCACGGACGAGAAGCGCCACGGATAGCTCTCGACCGGCATGTTGTGCGCCGAGGCCACTAGCACACTTCGGCGGAAGTAGGCGCTGTCGGCAAGCTCGTGCAACAGGCCGGAAAACTGCTTCTTGGTCGTCGAGAGGCTCATGTTGATCACGTCGTACCCCTGGCCGATCGCCCAGCGCAGGCCCTCGAGCAGAACCGCGCCGCTGCCCTTGAAGCCGGCGCCGAGCACACGGACGCTGAAGAGCCGGGCGTCCGGCGCGAGCGAGCGCACGATCCCCGCGCAGGCGGTGCCGTGCCCGCAGAGGTCGCCTTCGGTGTCGTCCTCGACGACGATCTCGCCTTCTTCCGTCTTACGCAGCGCGACTGCCCCCTCGAGCGCGCCGACAAGCGGGTGATCGGGCTGGACGCCGCTGTCGAGGATGCAGACCCGGATCCCTGCGCCAGTCGAATCGCCGAGCGCCCAGTCGCGCGTGACGCGCTCGGGCCATTCGACGCTGACGCCGATGGTCTCCGAGGCGGCCGCCGGCAGGCTCCACGCAGGCAGCGTCTCGCCGGTGTACCGCTCGGGTTGCTGCTGTGGCTGCACCATGCGCCGATCCTAAACAGCGGTCACAGGAGCTACGGCTCGACGCAGAGAACAGGACCGAGCAGCCGCGTCCAAACGGCGGTGTCCGACACCTGGTTTTGTCAAGGGCAAATTGCGCCGAAAGTGTGACAATCGCGCTGGCAGACTTCGTTCGCCTACGAGTCGGCGAAGCGCCTGCGGAGCGCGTCGAGAAGAGGCCGCTCGGGCTCGTAGCCTTCCTGCGCGAGCGTCGACTCGAGATCGGCGATGAGCGCGTGGCGGAACTCGGCGTCCGCTTCGGCCCTCGCGACGATTACGTCGAGCCCGGTGCGGGCGGAAGGAAGCTCCTGTGCCGCGCGGACCCACGCTTCGGGCGCCGGGGGAAGGGCTCCGATCAGCTCAGCCAGTCTGTCTTCATTGAATGCGCTCATACGCTCACCTGCCCACCAGACTGTGTTGGGACGGGTTTTCTTCCCTCGAGCTCTTCGCGCAGCTTGACGAGACAGCGCGAGATGCGGCTGGCGATCGTGCCGGCGGGCAGCTCGAGCGCCTCGCCGATCGTGCGATAGGTCTCGTCGCGCGCGAAGAAGCGGTCGAGGACCTCGCGGCAGTTCTCGCTCAGACCGGCCATCGCGTCGTGGACGTCAAGAGCGTCATCGATCCGTGCGATCGCATCTTCGTCCGGATCCGCCGCGAGCTCGCTCTCGTCGGTCGTGTCCTCGCGAGAGCCCGACCGCAGGCGGTCGACACAGACGCGGCGCGTCAGCTGAGCGATCCAGGGCTGGATCGCCTCGTCGCTGCGGAGCGAGTCGAGGCGCTCGTAGACCTTGGCGAAGACCTCCTGGAAGACGTCTTCGGCATCGTGCTCGCGGAGGCGGAACCCCTGCGTCGCGATCGCGTAGACATACCGCGAGAAGCGCTCGACGAGCGCTGCCCAGGCTTCCTGGTCGCCGTCGCGGCAGCGGGCGACGAGTTGCGCGGCCGAGACCGTCTGGCCCATTGCGTCGTGACCCTAGGTCGAGACTTGCTGCTGCTCCAAATCGCGCAGCCGCTTGGCCATCACCTGGAGAAGCTTCCAGGCGATTTGTGCATTCGTCTCGACCAGCGGCCGAAACTCCCACGACGTGAGCCCGTAGCAGGTGAGGTCGGAATCCGCTGTAACGGTCGCAGTCCGGCGTGCCTGGTCGTCGATCAGCGCCATCTCGCCAAAGTAGTCGCCCGGACCTAGTCGGCCTCGGTCTTCGCCGTGGACGTCGACGCGCGCGGCCCCCTCGCCGATCACGAAGAAACCGACGCCGCCCGCGCCCTCCACCGCCACTGTGTCACCCGACCTGACGCGGCGTTCCTTGAAAGAACGGGCGATTCGCTCGAGCTCGCCGTGCGAAAGGCCCTGAAAGAGCGGGATCCGCTCGAGTAGCTCGATCGGCGCTTCGGCCATTGGCGGATTCTATGTCCGAAAGCCTGAGGGGACTAGGGCTTGGCGGGTTGGGCTCGAGCTTTGCGTTGCGGACGCGATGTCACAGCTCCATTAGCCGGGTTCATACGGCCGCGCCGGCGAAGCCGGCACGGCCTCTGGGTCGGCGTCGCGAGCGAGCGCCTCAACGCGAGTCGCAAGCTCTTCGATCTTGCCCTGCGCCGAGTCGAGCTTGCCAAGGCAGAAGCGGTACAACTCCTCACCCCGCTCCCAGAGCGCGATCGCTTCGTCGAGCGCGGTCTCTCCGCTTTCGAGACGCTGGACGATCTGCTCGAGCTCCCGCTGCGCGGCCTCGAAGGTCGGCTCACTCGACACGGGCGCCGAACCTTCCGTCGCTCACCTCGACCTCGATCCGCTCGCCGCCGTCGACGGCGGTTGCGGAGCGGACGATTGTCTCGCCCGCGCGCACGATCGCATAGCCGCGGTTCACCGTTGCACGCGGTGAGAGCGCGCGCAGCCGGCCGGCGGCGTGCTCCAACGCGGCCCGGCGGCGTTCGACAAGCAGCGCCGGCGCGCGACGTAGGCGCTCGTGGGCCTGCGCAAGGCGCGCGACCTTCAATTCGAGCGAGCGGCGAGCGCCCCGCCCGAGGCCGGCGCGGGCCCGCTCGAGACGTTCGTGGAGCTCTCCGAGATCCGGGACGACCAACCGCGCCGCGGCCGTTGGCGTGGAGGCTCGAATGTCCGCGGCGAGGTCGCAGAGCGGCGTGTCCTGCTCGTGTCCGACCGCGGAGACCACCGGGACCGAGGAGGTTGCGATCGCACGGACGAGCCGCTCGTCGCTGAAAGGCAGCAGATCCTCGAAGCTACCGCCGCCGCGGGCGATGACGACGGCGTCCAGCTCCGGGACCTCGCAGAGGCGGCGCAGCGCCTCGACGACCGCGCCCGCGGCGCGAGGGCCTTGCACGTAGGTCTCGGCGACGACGACGTGCGCCGGCGGGAACCGCGTCTGGATTCCGATCAGGACATCGCGCTTCGCGGCCGCGTCGTTGCCGGTAACGAGCCCGATCGTGCGCGGCCAGACGGGCAGCGCTCGCTTGCGTTCCGCCGCGAACAGCCCCTCTGCCGCCAGCTTGCGTTTCAGCCGCTCCAGCGCGGCGAGGTGATCGCCAAGCCCGAACCGCTCGAGCGAGAGAGCGCGCAGGCGGAACTCTCCGCGCGCCGCATAGAGCTCGGGCCGTCCGTAGGCGTGGACGCGGTCGCCGTCGGCGAGGTCGAGCCGCAGGGCGTCGAACCGGCCGCGCGGCATCGAGACGCCGAGGCAGGCGCCGTCGGCGGGATCCTTGAGCGTGAAGAAGACGCTCTGCCAGCGCGGATGCCGCCTCAGCTCCGTCACCTCTCCCTCGACCCAGACCGTCGGCAGCCGCTGCAGCCAGGTGGAGATCCCGCGGTTGAACGCAGAGACCGAGAAGACCTTGCGGTCGCCGTAAGCAGTCGCCTCGACCTTCATCATCGCGAAAAATGCTCTCGCATTTTCCGCGAGACTAGCTTGACCCGTCGCTCCGCTCGGGTGAACCCGTTAAAGGAGGATGCGCGCCGCGGTCTCGTGGTCGCAGCCGCTGCGGACCATCTCGACTGCGCGATGCAGGTCTGCCTCGCTGTGGGCGAGCTTCTCGGCGATTGGGAGCGAAAAACCGGCCTCCATCAGCACGTGGAGCCGCCAGCTTTCGACCTTCGCTCGCTCGTCCTGTGGTGTCTCGATCATCTGGGTCATGAGGTCAGTCTGCTTCGCCTTTTCCTAGACGAACCCTGCCGCCCGAAGTTTGTGTCCCCGACTAATCGGTTCGAAACGCGCCTTCGAGCCTCGACTCCGCAGCCGTGACCGCGGTCTCCAGGCGGCGGGTCAAGTCGTGCACCCGGGCCTCGAGCACCTCGCGCTCCGCCTCGGCATCGGCGCCGATCGCCCTGATCTGAGACCGCAGCTCTGCTTCGACGTCCGAGAAGCGGCGTTGGAAGTCGGCCAGGAACTCGTCGCGGCGATGCTCGATCCGGCCCACGATCTCGGTCAGTTTGCGGTCGCCTCGCGCGGCGCCCGCGTCAGACACCTGGGCGAGGCGTTCCGCGAGGACGGACTGCGCGTCGTGCGCGAACTGCGCGACCGCGCGTTCGAGCTCGCGAGAGAGCCGCTTGGCGGCGTCGTCACGCGCGGCCTTGACAGTCGCTGAGAACTGCTCGACCGCCGCCTCGGAGAGGCGGTTCGCGGTCCGGTCGACAATTCGGGTCAGCTGATCGATCTGGCGCCGCTCGACGTCGGCGAAGCCCGCCTGAATCCGGCGCACGGCGTCCGTCTCCTCGGCGGCAATGCGCTCACGGAGCTCGCGCTCGCGCTGACGCAGCCGCTCCGAAACCTCGTGCAGCGCCCGCCGCCGCTCGCTCTCGTGCACCTCGACCTCGCGTCGGGCAGCAGTCCCGGCCTCTCCGGCGACACGTTCGAATTCCTCTCGGAGCTTGGCGAGAATCGCGCGCTGGTCCTCGCTGGCGGACTTGAGCTGCTCCATCTCCGTTTCGAGTCTCGCCTGGGCCTCGGTGACCGCCTCGCGCTGGCGCTGCGCCAGCTCACCGAGACGGGTCGTCAAACCCTGCTGAATCCGGTCGAGATCTCCGGACCATTCCGTCAGCCGCTGCTCGACCCGGCGCTCGACGAGGGCCAGGGCCTCTCCGAGCTCGGCCCCGAGCCGCCGCTCTCGCTGGGTCAACTCGCTACGCCGTGCTTCGGCGAGCTTCCGTTCCTCTTCGGCGAGCCGCGAGGCCGAATCGGCGCGCGCCCGCGCCAGCGTGCGCTCGAGCTCCTCCCCCCGCCGCACTGTCTCGCGTTCGACGAGCTTTTCCAGCGCAGCCTCCGCCTCGTCCAACTCGGCGCGGATTCGCCGGCTCCGCGCCAGCCCGGCGCCGAGCGGCAGCGTCAGGAGGGCCGCCGCACAGCAGACGGTCAGTCCGGCCGCTGCCACAGCCGTGCCCCGGTCGACGTCGAGCGCGAAAACAACCCAACCGGCTGCAGTGGCGAGTCCGAGGAGGCCGGCGACTCCGACGACCTCGCGCCGGGAGCCCCGTCCTGAGAGCGCCGCCGCAATCGTGGCCGCGACCAGCACCACTCCGGCGGCGAAGGCAATCTGCACAGCGGTCTCGGTACTCACAACGCTGGATCGTAGATCAGCCGAATCGAAGCACGAGCAACGCGGCGGCCAATGAGATGCTCGCGGCCGCCATCAAGCGAAGCGCACGCTCGGACGGGCCGGTCAGCGTTTCAGGGGCGATCGGAATGCGTGACCCGTCCGTTCGCTCGATCGTGCCCGTGACGGAGACGGTCCTGCGGCGAACGTCACGGACCGGAGTAGACAGCGTTTGCTGGGCGCGGATCAGCAGCGCGGCGAACACGGCCGTGAGCACTGCTTCGCCCGTGATCCGGTCGGCCATCGCGAAGTAGGCCGTCAGCACCGGGAACGCGCCCCAGCCGGTCGCCAGCCAGAAGCCGTTGTGGAAGAAACCGCCGAACAGCTCGAGGTTGTAAGCGCAAGCGATGAAGGCGCCGAAGGCGACGAATACGAATAGCCAGAGGTCGTGCGTGACGGCAACAACAATTCCGATCGCAGATGCACCGGCAAGGGAGAGGGCCGCGAGCGCGACGAGGACCTCGGTCGGAATCCGCGTCTGAAGAGGGCGGCCGTTCAGCTCGTCGAGGGCATGCGCGCCGATGCCGAGGCCGAGGCCGAAGGCCGTGACGGTGAGCGCGAGCCGCCCAGCCGGGACGTGCGGAGCAAGACACGCACCGATGACGACATAGCTCAGGTGCCACGCCGTATAGGGCAGGTGCAGGAGCGTCACGTAGTCGCGCCAGCCGCCGGGGGCGAGGGCGTAGAAAGCCGGACGCGCCTCGCTGTTCACGCCCGCCGGCCCCAGATCACGATCCCGCCGCCGAGGCTCAAGCGCCGATGTCGCACTTCGTCGATGCCGGCCGCGCGCCACAGCGCGAGCTGGCGTTCGAGTGGGTAGCCGCGCCAGAACCCGCGGATGCTGCCTCCGAGAAAGCGGCCGACCTCGTGCCACCCGGGCGAGACGATTCGTCCCGCCGCCGGAAGCACGGCGCCGACGTAAGCTCGCCAGAGCGGCCGCCAGAGCCCGGCCGGGACGGCGAACTCGAGGCTCGCGACCATGCCGCCCGCGCGGACGACGCGGGCGAGCTCACTGAGGGTCGCCGCCGGGTCGTCGACATAACGAAGGAGGTACGTGAAGGTGAGCGCGTCGAAGGAGGCGTCGTCGAACGGGAGGTCTTCGGCGCCCGCCTCGACGAGCTCGACGTCCGCGGGCAGACGCTCGCGCGCAACCGCGAGCATCTCCGGGCTCTGGTCGACACCGACGACGGTGCAGCCCTTCTGGCGGAGCAGCTCTTCTGCGACCGCGCCCGTACCGGTGGCGACGTCCAGCACTTTTTCGCCGGGGCCTGCCTCGATTCGAGAGACGAGGTATCTCCGCCAGCGGGGGTCCTGTCCGAGTGAGAGCAGCCGCGCGTAGCGCTCGTACGTGGGGCCGAGCGGTGCGAACAGCTCGAGCGCGCGGCGCGTCCGGGCGGAGGCGGACTCGGCCACAGTTCGAGTCTATTCTCGCCGCGTGGCGCTGACTCAGGATCTGCGGCGGATCGCCGAAGCCGCGGTTCGCTACGCGCAGCCGGGCGAAGAGGTCGTTGGCATCGTCCCGACCGAGCCTTCCTCGGGGGCGCGGTCCTACCTCTGCGCCTACAGCGGCGAGGGTGGCGAAACGAGCTGGCTCGTACTCGAGGAGGACGGGAACGCGGTTCAGGATCGCGCGCGCATACGGGAGGTCGTTTCGATCGCCGCCCTCGTCGAGCTCGCCGAGGAAACGGCCGGTGGCGGCGACCTGGACGAGCTCCGTTCCCAGCTCGTCGCACTGCGCCTCACGGAGAACCCGGCAGGAATCGAGGAGGCGGAGGAAGCCGGGCTCGCTCTCGAGGCGGTAATCGGCGCGGCGCCCCGTGTTGCGACGCCGGCGCGGCTCGATGAGATCGGCGCTGCGACCCTCAGGCTCGAACGCGCCCTCGGCGGACAGGGCTCACCGTTCGCCGTTGCCATGAAGCAGGCGACGGCGACGGTCGAGAAGCTGAGCCGCGACGTGGAGGCTGCGTACAAGGTTCCGCTGGACTGAATGCGCGGGCTACAGTGAGGTGATGGAAGGCAGCGGTCCCGGCTTTCCCTTCGGCGGTGATCCGGAGGACTTGATGCGCAGCCTGCGCGAGTTCGCCGAGCAGCAGGCCGAGACCGTGCAGGAGGCGCAGCGGGAGCAGTTCGCGACCTTGACGCTGAACACCGCGGTCGAGCTGACGGCGGCGGCGCTCCAGCAGGTGTCCGCCCAGGGCGGGCCCGACGAGCAGGCGATCGCACTCCGCGACGCGATGCGCGTGCTCTTTCCCGAGGCGGTCGCGCTTGTAAGCGCCGCGCGCCAGGGCTTCATGCGCGAGGGTTAGTGCGCGGGCGCCGCGCCTAGCTCCCGCTGTTCCTCCTCGGCTTCAGCGGTCAGATCGCCGATCAGCTCCTGTGTTCGCTCGGGCGCGAGCCGAACTGAAAGCGCCAACGCGTACACCGCGAGGCTGAACAAGGCGACGACGACGATGTCCCACCAGAACGGGATGGTGTCCCGGCCGTCGTACTGGCCGAGCCAGGAGATGACCGCCATGCCGATGAGCGCAGGCGGCACGAGCGCGTACGAGAGCACCGTCGCCGAGGTGATGAAGCCGACGAACTTCTGCCAGCCGGGAAAGGGGAGGAAGAGGATGACGCCGACGACGAAGGTGAGGACGATGCCGACGATCGGCACCCGCTTAGAGTTCAGCCAGTGCAGCGGTGACCAGACATAGCCCTCGCGGCTGAGGGCGTAAGACAGGCGTGAGCTCGAGGCGACGTAGATCAGGCCCGTCCCGCCGGGAGAGACGGCCGCGTCGACGTACAGCAGGACGGCGAGCCAGCCGAGCCCGACGGCGGTCGCAAGCCCCGCGAATGGCCCCGCGAGCCCGTTGAAGGCCAGCTTCCCCCAGCCGTTCGAGAGGAGCGGCTTCGACTGCGGCCACGAGCGCGGAGTTACCCACGTCGGCGCGAATCAATCAATCTAGCCCTGCTCGAACGTGATCTCGGCCGCCTCGCAAACTCGGCGGTAACCGATCTGCTCGTAGATCCTGTTCGCGGTCGGGTTCGCGAGGTCTGTGAAGAGGAAGCAGAAGCGCCGCTTGGCGAGCAGGCGCTCAGAGAGCTCGGCGACCAGGGCCGAGGCATAGCCGTGCCGCCTGTACTCGGGCGGTGTGTAGACGGGCCCGATCCGGATCCCGTTCGGAGTCGGGTTTCCGAATGCCGCGAGCGAGACCGTGCGACCGTCTTCCCAGAGAGAGATCCCGGCTTCTCCGGCCTGCAGGCGATGGTCGACGGCGTGGGCGACAGACTTGTCGTCGGGGGACTCGCCGAGCGCCTCCTCCGCGAAGGCCCGAAACCAGTCGAGGAGCAAGGGACGGTCGTGAGCTCCGGCGTCACGCAACCGGCCGGAGATTGCGGCCGGCGGCTCGACGCGCCCGAGCGAGAAGACGCCTTGGGCTCGGTTCGTGCGGGGCGTGGCACCTGTTCTCGCCGCCCAGGATGCGGCGAACGCCTGCGCTTCCGGCAGCGCCGCGACCACGCCGGGAAGCTCATCGTCGATAGCGGCCGCGAGTGCCTCGAGCACCGAATCGTCGCGCGGGCGAGCCAAGACGAGGTTGTGCGGCGGCGTCCTGAGCGCGGCGCCGACCGTGTCCGAGCCGTCCTCGGCCAGCCATAGCCCATAGTCCGGGTAGTGCAAAGGGTGGTCTCGGAGCGTCCCGGCGATCCCAAGAATGAGGTTGTGGCGCGCCTCGTCCTCGAGCAACAGCGCCGAAGCCGCCTCGAGGAAGGCGCCGGGATCCTCGACGCGGCAAACGTCCATGCGTGGATCGTAGGCCCCGCGCGTGTTCAGGAGGCCTTGGCGAAACGCAGTCTGTGCCGCCGGAATGCGCTGCTCGCCACCGGCTCCGCCCTGGTATCGCAGTCGCGCCCGTAGCTTTCAGCTACGAACGCTCTCTGCGTCCTTGCCTCGGAACGACCATCGCGCCCCGACGACGAGCGGCGTCTCGCCAAGCCCTCCAACTACAATCCGCCCCGCTCGTGATCCTGGATCGCACGATCGCGCGAATGCTGCCGGCGGTGCCGAAGCCGCTCGTGCAAATGCTGGCGCAGCGCTACATCGCCGGGCCGACGCTCTCGGATGCCTGCCGCGTGGTCAAGACGGCCAACGCGCAGGGCAAGCTGGCCACGATCGACGTCCTCGGCGAGGAGATCACTCGGGACGACGAGGCTCGTGCGATCGCAGGCGCCTACCGCGACG
>Ga0209808_1000556_pt1 | contig 18386 bp, 20 predicted proteins | sample GraSoiAngelo_157_FD_186171 | JGI IMG/M metagenome (GOLD analysis project Ga0209808, IMG submission 186171) | Grasslands soil microbial communities from the Angelo Coastal Reserve, California, USA - 14_1009_16_20cm (SPAdes) (version 2) | ecosystem: Environmental > Terrestrial > Soil > Grasslands ... | reverse complement strand
CCGCGGTCGGCGCAGGCATGAGACCGAGCTGGGTCATCTGGTCGAGCTGGTCGAAGTAGATGCGGGCCTCCGCAATCTTTCCGTTCTCGACCCGGAGGAGCTGGACGCCGTAGCCGACGACCTTCTTGTACGTCGGCGCGATTGTGCCAGTCGGGCTCTCAAGCGGGGCGGTGTGCGTGCCTTCCATCAAGATCTCCTGGACGACCCAGGGGCCGCTGGTGATCTCGCTGCGGACCTTCATCTTGCCGTCCGGGAACGCCTTCAGCCAGGTTGTGGCGTAGGCAGTGGCATCCTTGGCGTTGGTGGCCTTGAAGCCGCCCGGCGCGTTGAACTTGATGTCGTCGGAGTGCAGCTCATTCAGCGCCTTCTCATCGTGGGCGTTGAACGCGGCTACGAAACGGGCAGTCGTGTCTTTGGATTCGGTCATTGCGTCTCCTCCTAAGGAGTACCGCGAGGCGGAGGGCCAAGAAGGCTACTGCCATCCGAGGCCGGCAACCGCGAGGACCGTACCAGCCCCCGACTCAGTCCAGAACAGTTGCCACCATAGCAGAAAATGGTTGCGAGTGCGTGCTAATATTCCGCGGATCGAGCGCCCACGCTTGCTATCCGTTGCCGAGGCTGCCGCCGAGCTCAACGCGTCGGAGGCCTACGTACGCCGGATGCTGCTGCGGCAGCGACTGTACGGAATCAAAGTCGGAATCGTGTGGGCCATTCTCCCGGACGACCTGGAAGCCTTCCGGCGCACGCGTCGCCCTCCTGGCCGGCCGCGCAAGCTACCGGTAAGTGCCATTGACCAGGCCTCGGCCGTCCGCGTGGTCGGGGAGCGCAAGCGCGCCGCGACCAATCGACTCCTCAGAAAGCCACGACGGCAGTCGTAGGAAACCGGACCGCCGCCCGCGCGATCACAGTCGATACGTGACCTGGTCGCGGACGAAACATCATGAGCTTGGAGTTAAGCGGGCCGCTCGGCACTTCCGCCATCAGCTCAAAGGTGCAACGGGCTGGGGAGCGGTCCGCTATCGCCACCATACGCCTCAATTGGTCGATGTGCGGAGTACATGAGAATTCTTGCCGAGGGCGGTGGAAGGCGGCTGCGGAATGCCGGCGAGTGGCCCCGGCCGGGTTCGTTGACCACTGTCAACCGAATGTCGCGATCGCCCACCCGCAGGGTTCCTGAGTAGCCAGGCTACGGAAAAAAGATGCGTGCGCAGAACCGTTGGGATTGGAGCACTATGAGCGATGGCCCCGAGGGACACGTTCACCGGAGTCGGAGTTGGTCGCAAGACCGGTTTCGAAGCCGGAGAGGCGATCCGTTGGGGTCGTTTTCTTTCCCGGCGACTTGGCGCGGTAGTCGGCGGCACCTGTTCGACATCGGCCCGTCAGTAGGCCGTTATCCGAGCTGATAAGTGAACTCGACACAGGGCTTGGTACTCGGGACCGTGTGTCCCCTCTCCCGCTCCACTTTTCGATTTGGGGCGTTTCAAACCTCGTCGATACGCCCCTTCCGCAACAGTCGTCAGACAGGCGCTCCTCATTTAGACCGATTCACCAACGAGGCGTGACGTACTACAAGGCGGGAATCCTGCCCTAGCCGGAGCTCTGCACCCGGTCCGGAATCCGCAGCGACACCGCGCCCCACGCCATCGCTCCCGCCGCGAATATGCCCGGGGCGAACGCGAATGCCGCCTGCCCTGTGGCGTCCCATAACGCCCCGGCGAGCAGCGGAATTACGAATGCGATCGCGTATTGCAGCGTGAAGATCGCCGCGCTCATGCGCGCCACATCACCGGCCGGAGCCACACGTGGAGGAAGGCTGAGAACGACCACGAACGCAAGCGCCGTTGAGAAGCCCAGGACAAAGGCTGCACTCACGACACCGACACCTGGCGCCAGCACCAGGCCGAGCTGTGCCGCGGCCATGATCACGGCGGACCCGATAAAACCCGCACGACCGGTCAGCAGGCGCGGCCAGAGGGCCACGGCCGGCGCCGTCAGCAGCTGCGACCCATTGAGGACGGCGAGCGTGGGGGAGATGAGGTTGTGACGACCCGTCTGTTGAAGAAAGTCTGGGATGAACGCATTCGCGCCGAAGTACGCGGCTGACGCCATGCCCATGACCAGGCCGATGCGGATCGCCTGGCCCTGACGCCAGTCGGGCCACCATCGCGGCCGAGGCGCTGAGCCAGGCGTGCGGGACGGTGCAACCGCAGCGATCGCGATAGCGCTCACCAGCACCAGCGCGGACCACGAGGCGAGGGCCCAGCGCCAGTCGCCGTGCGCGATGGGCAGCACCCCGACCGGCGTCGTGAACACCGTCGGCAGCGTCTCGCCGATCAGGATGCCGTTGGCGTACACGGCCGTGGCGATCGCGATCCGGCGCGGAAACCATTCCCGGACGAGAGATGGAAATGGTGAACACCGTCGGCAACGTCTCGCCGATCAGGATGCCGTTGGCGTACACGGCCGTGGCGATCGCGATCCGGCGCGGAAACCATTCCCGGACGAGAGATGGAAATGCCGGCTGCGACAGGGCCACGCCGACTCCCATCAGGAACGTGGCCGAAAAAAGGACCGGAATGCTGGGACCGTAGCCTCGCACGGCGCCGAACAGCGCCACCGATCCCAGGCCGATGACCAGGGCTCCGCGGACGCCGAGCTTGGCGATCAGCAGCGATCCTGGCACCGACGCGAGGGCGAGAATCAACACAGGCCCGGACACCAGCGCGCCCACCGACTTCTCATCGAGGTTGAGCTCGTGGTGGATCAACGGGATCAGCGGCGGAACGGCGAGCATCGTCAGTCTCAGGTCGATGCCTCCGAGCCAGAGCAGGAGGAGGCGCACCCAATCGGCGCGCGTCAACCTCAAGTCGACGCGCCTAGATCGACGATACTGGTCGCCATGGCCGGACTTCTGATCGTTACCGCGACGGGTCCTGAGGACCCGACGCGCGCTAGCGTGCCGTTCCACATCGCGGTCAACGGGGCGGGACCCTCAGGAACCGAGGTCGGGGTCGCACTCGCCGGTGACGCAGCGGAGCTGATCAAGCCCGACGTCATCGCCAATGTGCTCGGCCTGGGCGTGCCACCACTCCGCGAGCTTCTCGACAAATGCATCGACCAGAACGTTCCCGTCTACGTTTGAAAAGGCTGTGCGGAGGCCCGTGGGGTCTTGGTGGAGATGCTCACACCGAACATGAAATACATCACGCCGCCGGACCTCGTCCGGTTGACGATGGAGGCAGACAAGGTCCTCAGCTTCTAGTCGCGCCGATGGCAGCTAGCGCGCTTGGGTTTTCGAGCGCCGACAGGTCACCGGGGTCCCTGCCGATATAGACCGACTTCACGACGCGACGCAGGATCTTCGCGTTGCGCGTACGCGGTAGGTCCGTCACGAAATGGACCGCCTTGGGGCGCAATGGCTTGCCCAGCGCGGCGGCCACCAGGTCCTGCAGCTCCACGCCCAGCTCCTCGCGTGGCGTCTGGTTCGGCCGCAGGATGACGAAGCAAACAAGCGCCTCGCCCTTCAGCTCGTCGGGAACGCCGATCGCCGCCGCCTCCGCGACCGCTCCATGTCCGACGAGCACCGACTCCACCTCAGCCGGCCCGAGCCGCTTGCCGGCGATCTTGATCGTGTCGTCCGAACGCCCCAGCACGTACCAGAGGCCATCCTCCGGGTCGACGTAAGCCCAGTCGCCGTGCAGCCACACGTTTTCGAAGCGGCTCCAGTAAGTGTCGAGGTAGCGCTGCCGGTCGCCCCAGAATCCGCGGGTCATACCAGGCCACGGGTTGCGGATGACAAGCTCACCGACCTCACCGCGAACTGAACGACCCTCCGCGTCCAGGACATCGGCCGCCATGCCGGGCACCGGACCCGCGAACGAACAAGGCCTCAGGTGCGTGATCACGTTGCCGCACAGAATTCCGCCCGAGGCCTCGGTGCCGCCGGTGTAGTTGATGACCGGAATTCGGCCGCCTCCGATGTGCTTGAAGAACCAGTGGAACGGCTCGGGGTTCCACGGCTCGCCGGTGCCTCCGAGAATGCGAAGCGAGGAGAGGTCGTGGCGCGCGGGCACCTCGTCGCCATGCGTCATAAGGCCGCGCACGAGCGTCGGTGACACGCCGAGCACGGTCGCCTTGTGATGGTCGACGATGCGCCACAGCCGATCCGCCGCGGGATAGTCCGGCGTGCCTTCGTACAGGACCATCGTGGCGCCGAGCACAAGGGTGCCGAAGATAAGCCACGGGCCCATCATCCAGCCGATGTCCGTGTACCAGAACACGACATCGTCCGCCCCGATGTCGAAACCGTGCGCCATGTCCTGCGCCGCTTTAATGGGAAAACCGCCATGCACGTGCAGCGTGCCCTTCGGCTTGCCCGTCGTCCCTGAGGTGTAGATGATCATCAGCGGGTCCTCGGGGTCGAGCTGCTCGGTCTCGGCCCGGTCGGGGTGGTCTTCGAGAAGCACCTCCCAAACCTCGTCGCGTCCATGCGTCCACGGGATCTCGCGTACGACGCGTCGGTGCACGATGACCTTCTTCACGGTCGGACAGCTGAGCAGGGCTCGGTCGGCCGTCTCTTTCATCGCCACGACGTGGCCGCGCCTGTAGAAACCGTCGGCGCAGATCAGCACCTTCGCCTCGCCGTCACGCAGGCGAGTGGCTATCGCGTCAGGGCCGTAGCCGGAAAACAGGGGGATGATCACCGCGCCGATCTTCGCCGTGGCGAGCACCGAGACCGCGACCTCGGGGCACATCGGCATGAAGATCCCGACCCGGTCGCCCTGCCTGATTCCCATCCGGCGAAGCGCGCCCGCGAGCCGCGATACCTGCTGGTCCAGCTCGGCATAGCTCAGCTTGCGCACGTCACCCGGCTCGCCTTCCCAGATGATCGCGGTCTTGTCATGGGAAGGGCCGTTGCGATGGCGGTCGAGGCAGCTCTGGATGATGTTCATGCGGCCGCCGACCCACCACTTCGCCCAGGGCTTCCCCTGCGACAGGTCGACCACCTTGTCGTAATCGCGATAAAACGCGACGTCGATGTCCTTGATCGCCGCGTCCCAGAACCATTCGATATCGTCGTCGGCGCGCTTCAGCAGCTCATCGAAAGTCTCGATCCCGTGGCGATCCATGAAGCGTTTGAGACGGCTCCGTTCGATCACCTCGGGGCTCGGCTCCCAGATCACATCCCCGATGACGACAGGCTGCATCGCCGGACTATTGTCTCCAGAAGGCCATGAGCGAGCTGCCTGACGACTTCGCGGACAGTCTGAGCCGGGTCCTCGATCCGAGGCACCGCGAAGCGGCGGCGGAGATCATCGAGGCGGCGACGATGCTCGACGACGTCGGCCTCCGCCACTTCCTCCGACTCTTCGCCGCGCGCGTTCGCGCGTCCGACTCGCCGATCAGAGCCGACGAGCTGCGAAAGTACCTCCAGCAAGCAGCTCGCGCGCGACCATGACGCGTTGCTTGATGCGGTCGGCGTCCTGGACCAGCAGCCAGTAGTTGTCCCACGCAGCTCGCGCGACGGCCAGCGCGACGAGCGCTCCAGCAAGCAGCTCGCGCGCGACCATGACGCGTTGCTTGATGCGGTCGGCGTCCTGGACCAGCAGCCAGTAGTTGTCCCACGCAGCTCGCGCGACGGCCAGCGCGACGAGTGGTTTGGCGCGCAGTCGAGCCGCGCGCACCGCCTGCTGCTGGGCGTAGCACCATCGGTCCCAGGCGCGCTCCACGGTCGATTCGACGAGGTCGATCCAGTCGGCGTCCTCGCCGCTGGCGGTGGGAGGAGGCAGGGCAAGAACCTTCCACTTTCTGTCCTCCCGAATCAGCGTCATCACCGGCTGTCCGGTCGGCCGACCCGCGTGGCGGGTCGGGCGCGGGTTCTTTGGATTTGCCGCCATCAGCCTCTGCTGGATGGCGAAAACCAGGTCGTGGGCGGCATCCAGCGTCGCCGGCGGAAGAGATGGGTGTCGCCTGCCGAGCCGGATCTGCAGGGCGCGGATCGCCTCGCGCAGGCGAGGCGGCGCTTCGCCCTGGTCATGCAGGCGAAGCATCTCGAAGTCCTCGAGCAGGACATCTGATTCGGCCAGGAGAAGCCTGCGGTGCGCTTCGGCGGGCGCGGACACGCGAGCACGATGGCTCGCCTCGGCCTACGTGTCAAGCCCAGATTTACATAGTCAGGCAATTCCGAGTAGCCGCCTGCCATTGCCGACGAGGACTTTTTGCAGCGCGGGCTCAGGAATGTCGAGGCCTCGCAACTCATCCAGGCAGCGCTGCGGCTGGATGAAGGGATAGTCGCTGCCGAACACGAACTGGTCCTGCAGGCGTCCTTTCATGTCGCGCATGACTTCGATCGGGATGTAGCGCGGCGCCCACCCCGAGATGTCGATGTAGATGTTGGTCTTGTGCAGCGCCATGGCCAGGAGCTCGAGGTGCCATGGGTATCCGAAGTGTGCGGCGATGATCTTCAGGTCGGGAAACGCGGCGGCGGGCGGGTCGAGCCATATGGGTCGGGCGAAATCGATGCGAATGCCTTGTCCCCCGGGCTGGCCCGCTCCGATGCCGCTCGTCCCGGTGTGGAACAAGGTGATCAAGCCGAGGTCCTGGCACCTCTCGTACAGGGGCCAGTACTGCTCGTCGTTGGGCGCGAATGCCTGGAGCGACGGATGCAGCTTCACGCCCTTCAGTCCCAGATCCGCTATCCGGTCCAGCTCCGCGACAGCCCGTTCGCCCTTCAGCGGGTCGACGCTGCCGAAACCGACGAATGTCTTCGGATATGCGCGCACCGCCTCCGCGACCAGGTCGTTGGGCACGCGAGGCCGGCCCGTCGCCGTTTCCGCGTCCCACGCCAGGAGCACCGCCATGACGTCGAGCCCGTCGTATTCCGCCGCCAGCTCGTCCACCGTCTTGCGCGCCACCTTCGATCTGAAGTAAGACTCGGCGGCCTCGATGTACCCCTTCATCGAGACGTCAAGCCAGTCCGGTGTCGGCAGGTGAACGTGAAAATCGATCGCCTTCAAGGCGAGACTTATCTTCATGGAAGCGGCGCTGCTCGTGCTCGCAGGTGGGGACAGCCGGCGCATGGGTCGGCCCAAGCCGTGGGTCGAGGTGGGGGATACCGTCCTGCTGCGCTACGTGGTGGAAAGGCTGGCTCCCGCGTTTTCGGAGGTGATGGTGTCCTTCAGCGAGCCGGAGCAGATGGAGCAGCTCGTGCCGTATCGAGTCGTGTTCGACCGCAAGCGCGCGGCCGGACCGCTGGCGGGTCTCGAGGCCGGCCTGATGGCGGCTCGCCACGAAGTGCTGTTCGCCGTCGCTTGCGATATGCCCTACGTCACGCGCCGGGTGGCCGAAATTGCCGTCGCCGCGGCGCGGCGCTGCGATGCGGCCATCCCTCGTCACGACGGGCTGTTCGAGCCGGTGTGCGGCGCCTACCGCAAATCTTCCCTTCCCGCCATCGTGGGCGCGCTCGATGCCGGCAACTACACCGCCCACGATGTTGTGGAGCTCATGGATGTCACGTGGCTCGAGGGTCTGGACCCCGCGCAATTCGAAAGCCTCAACACCCCCGCCGATCTCGAGCGGTTCAATGCCGCTCTTTCGGCACAGCGATAATTGGTCCACACGCCTTGAAAATCGTCGTCACCGTAAAACAAGTTCCAGATCCCAACTCGAACCTCACCCTCGAGGCCGACAACACCATTTCCCGCGAGAAGGAGGTGGTCCTGGACCCCGGCGACGAATGCGGCGTGGAGGAAGGCCTGCAGCTGAAAGAGGCGCACGGGGGCGAGGTGATCCTCGTTTCGATGGGCCCGGAGCGCGCCAAGGATGCGATACGCAAAGGACTCTCGATGGGGGCCGACCGCGGTGTGCTGATAACCGACCCATCGCTCGCCGGCGCTGACGCACTGCTGACGGCTCGAGTGCTAGCGGCGGCGATCAAGAAAGAAGAGCCGGACCTCGTGATATGCGCGACCGAGTCATATGACGGCAGCACCGGCATGGTGCCGCCCATGCTCGCGGAGCTCCTCGGCTTCCCGCAGCTCACCTTTGCCAAGAAGGTCGAGATCGACGGCTCGACCGTGAAGGTCCACCGGCAGACCGCCGACGGCTACCAGGTCGTCGAGGCCGCAACCCCGGCGCTAATCACCGTGACCGCCGCGATCGCGGAACCGCGATACGCGTCGCTCAAAGGCATCATGGCCGCGCGCTCGAAGGAGATCAAGGAGGTCGCCGCCGGCGATCTTGGAGTCGAGAAGGGCAGGCCCGCGGAAACGATCGAGGGCGTCGTCGATGCCGAGTCGCGGAAGGCGGGCGAGGTCATCCAGGACGACGGCAACGCGGTCGAGAAGATCGTTCAGGTGCTCGCCGCGGCAAAGGTTCTGTAGTGGCGGCAATCCTGGTCTACGCCGAGCTCAGCGAAGGCAAGGTTGCGACGACCTCGCTCGAGCTGATGGCCAAGGCGCGGGAGCTTGGTGAGGTATACGCCGTCGCGCTTGGTTCGGGCGCCAAAGCCGCGGCCGCGACGCTGGGCAAGCACGGCGCTAAGGCGGTCCACGTCAACGAGGACAGCGTCTTCGACGACTACATCGCCGAGCCGGCGACCGACGCGCTCGCGTCGCTGGTCGAAAGCGAAAAGCCAGACCTCATCCTGTTCGGCTTCACGTCCGACTCGCGCGAAGTCGCGGGACGGCTCGCCGCGCGACTTGGCGTGGGTCTCATCTCCAACGCCGGCGACGTCACCGCCAAGGACGGCGGATTTGTCGCGAAGGTGCCTTACTTCGGCGGCGCGAAGGTGGCGTCGATGAAAGCCAACGCCAAGCCGGCGATCGTGCTGGTTCGACCCAAGTCATTCGAGGCTTCGGAGAAGGGCGGAACAGCCGAGGTGAAGCAGCTCGACGTCAAGGTCGCGGAAGGATCCAGGCGCGCGCACATCACCGAGCGCGTGGCCGAAGCGTCGGAAAAGATCAAGCTCGAAGAAGCCCGGGTCGTGATCAGCGGCGGCCGTGGCATGGGCGGGCCGCAGAACTTCCCGTTGTTGGAGGATCTCGCAAGCGCCCTCGGTGGTGCTGTCGGCGCGAGCCGTGCGGTCGTGGACGCCGGCTGGGTGCCTTACTCGATGCAGGTGGGGCAGACAGGCAAGTCGGTGAGGCCGGGCGTGTACATCGCGGTCGGCATCTCTGGCGCGATGCAGCACACGGTCGGCATGAAGACCTCGAAGGTCATCATCGCCATCAACAAGGACGCCGAGGCGCCGATCATGAAGATGGCCGACCTCGGGGTCGTGGGCGACGCAATGAAGATCGTGCCTGCGCTGACGGCCGCCGTCAAAGCCAAAAAGACCAAGTAGTTACCAAGTAGTCAAGACGCACGGATAAAGAAGAGGCTCAACGACTTCTCGCCGAGCGCGTCGAGCGCCGGCGAGCCCGTGATTTCGAAGCCGCCGACGCGATTCGCGCGCAATTGAAAGCGGGTGGATGGGATGTCGTCGACAGCTCGACCGGCAGCCAGCTCCAGGCGATCAAAGCCCCACCCATCGGGGAAGCAAGGCCGGCGGGACGGGCGGTCACGCTGCTCACGATCGTCCATGGCTGGCAGCCGGATGCTGAGCGTTGGCTGCTTTCGGTTTTCACGCACACCACGGCAGACTTCGAGGCAGTCGTCGTCGACAACTCCGGAGATCCGCGCATCGCGGGATGGCTCGAGAACCGGTCCGCGGAACGCCTGCGGGCGATCGCGCTTGATCCCCCGCTGGGATTCGGGTCGGCGGTCAACGCGGGCATTGACGCTGCGGCCGGCGAGGTCGTGATTCTCTTCGACCCCGGAGTCGAGCTCGAGGGCGACGCGGTCTCGCCGCTACTCGAGGCGCTCTCCGATCCTGCGGTGGCGATCGCGGGCCCATTTGGCCTGCGCGGGAAGGGAACGCTCAAAGAGTTCGAGGCAAGCCCGGGTCCCGATGTGGACGCCATCGAGGGCTACTGCATGGCCTTCCGCCGCGCCGACGCCATCGCGGTCGAAGGCTTCGATTCGCGGTTCCGCTTCTACCGCATCGCGGATGTCGAGTTCAGCTTCCGCCTGCGCGCGCGAGGGGGACGGGCCGTGGTCGTGACAGGCTTGCCGGTCGTGAAGCACGAGCACCGGCTCTGGGAAGCCACTGAGCCGCAGGAACGGGAACGGCTCTCCAAACGCAACATGTACCGCTTCCTCGACCGCTGGCGCGATCGCGATGACCTTCTGGTCGGCCAATAGAATTCGCCCGGTGGAGAACGAGTACGGGAAGCTGGTCGGTGAGCTACACGCCCGGCGCAAGAAGAACCTGGCGATGGGTGGTGCCGAGAAGATCGACAAGCAGCATCAGCGGGGAAAGCTGACCGTCCGTGAGCGGATCGGCCTGCTGTTCGACCAGGGCACGTTCGTCGAGCTGGGGTTGCTCGCTCATCAGCAGCCTGTTCGTGGCGGCGAAAGCGATCCCGACGGCACGCCCGCGGATGGGGTGGTCACCGGCCACGGCGACGTCGATGGCAGGCAGGTCTGGGTGATTGCGTACGACTTCACGGTGATGGCCGGCTCGATGGGAGCGGTGGGCGAGCAGTTCAAGGCCGCGCGCGTCCGCGAGCTGGCGCTGCGCTACCGCAAGCCCATCGTCTGGCTGCTCGACTCCGCGGGCGCCCGGATCCAGGAGGCGGCCGGCTCAACGTTTGCCGGCAGCGGCTGGCTTTTCGCCGACCAGGTGGTCGGAGCGCGCCTGGTGAAGGCGGCGACCGGGGAGGACGTGACCGACCACGAAATGGGCGGGTCGCAAGTGCACTGCTATGAATCGGGCGTCGGAGACAACGAGGTGGCGGACGACGTGGAGTGCATCGCCATGGTTCGCCGCTTCTTGTCCTACCTTCCCTCGAGCAACACGGAGCAGCCGCCATTGGTTGTAACCGGCGATCCGCCAGACCGCCTGGTCGACGGCCTCGACAAGATCGTGCCGGTCAATCCACGCTCGGCATACGACGTACGCAAGGTCGTCAAGGCTGTCTTCGACCAGGAGTCGTGGTTCGAGCTCAAGCCGACCTGGGCCAAGAACATCGTCGTCGGATTCGCCCGCGCCGGCGGCCAATCCGTCGGCGTCGTAGCGAACCAGCCGATGCAGAAGGGAGGCGCCCTCGACTCCGATGCAGCTGACAAAGCCGCGCGCTTCATCCGCATGTGCGACGCGTTCAACATACCGCTGGTGTACCTGATGGACGTGCCTGGATTCATGGTCGGATCACAGGTCGAGAAGGAAGGCATCATCCGGCACGGCGCCAAGATGCTGTACGCGACCAGCGAGGCGACAGTGCCGAAGGTCACAGTCATCATGCGCAAGGCGTACGGAGCGGGCTATTACGTCATGAACGGCAAGGGCTACCAACCCGACACGATCGTCGCCTGGCCGTTTGCCGAGATCTCGGTCATGGGACCCGAGGGCGCGGTCAACATCATCTTCAACAAACAGGTCGAGGCGGCCGAAGACCCGACGGCGACGCGCGCCCAGCTGATCGAGACAATCCGCGCTCAGATCACTCCTTACCTCGCTGCGGGGTGGGCGATGATCGATGACGTAATCGACCCTGTCGAGACTCGGCGCGTGATCATCAAAGGCATCGAGCAGGCACGGGACAAGAAGATCGACCGGCCCTGGCGCAAGCACGGAAACATTCCCGTATGACTGTTTCAGTCGAACAAGGTCGCAAAATTCTCGTTTGAAACGTAATGACTGAAGTCAAAGCAGAGCTGGTGGGGAGTGTCTGGAAGGTCAAGACGCAGGTTGGTGCGCAAGTGGCCGAGGAAGATGAGCTCCTGATCCTCGAGTCGATGAAGATGGAGATCCCTGTCACCGCGCCCCGGGCGGGCACCGTGAAAGAGGTGCGGGTGAAGGAGGGTGAGGTCGTCAAGGAGGGCCAGGTCCTGGTCGTGCTCGAATGAAGCCCGCGCAGCTCCTGCTCGCGTACATGCGACTGGTGGAGAGGGAGCGAGAGCTGCGCGACGAGATCGAGCGGGTGGAATCTCTTCTCGCTTCCGATCCCAGCGTGGCGCATGCGGAGGAGGCCGTGGCCAGCGCGCGGGCCGAGCGGGAGGCGATTCAGCTTCGTCTTCGCGAGTCCGACCGCGACCGAGAAGCTCACCGCACGAGGTTGCGTTCGCGCGAGAAGGAGCTCATGAGCGGGCGCATCCGCAGCCCGAGCGAGCTGATCCAGATGAACGAGGAGGTCCAGCACATGAGGGCCCGCTTCGCCGAGGAAGAGGACGCCGAGCTGCGACTCATGGAAGAGGGCGAGCTCGCCGAACAGGCGGTGGTGGAGGCGGCCGAGCGGCTGGAGGAGACTCGCACAAGGTCCGCGTCGGATGAGCCCGTATTGCGAAAGGACCTCGAGTCGTGGCAGTCAGAGCTGGAAACAGTCAAGGCTGACAGCGCTGCGACCTGGGCACAGGTTCCGTCCGCGGCGCAGAGCGCCTATCTGCGCGTTCGCGTCCACCCACCCGTGGCCGAGGTCGACCGCAACCAGTGTCAGGCCTGCCACGTCACCGTGACGTCTTCGGGGATGCAGGCGTTGCGCAAGGGAGACCAGATCGTCCACTGCGAGAACTGCGGCCGCATCCTGGTGATGTCCTGAAGCTCCTCCGTTTGTTCACGGATGGCGCGTCGCGCGGCAATCCGGGTCCGGCGGGCATTGGTGTTGTGATCGAGGACGAGAACGGCATGCGCCTCCGTGGCCTGCACCGCTGGCTGGGTGTGACCACCAACAACGAGGCTGAGTACCACGCCCTCATCGAGGGCCTGAGGGCGGTGAAGGATTGGAAGCCAGACCGTCTCGAGGTCTACCTGGATTCCAAGCTCGTGGTCGAGCAGATGAACGGCCGATATCGCATCAAAGCGCCCGAGCTCATCCCGCTTCACGAGAAAGCGATTGGGCTGCTGCGGCAGTTTCCCGACGTGCACGTGGCGCACCTCGACCGAGAGAAGAATCGCGGTGCCGATGCACTCGCCAACATGGCGATCGACGCGAATGTCCCGCGGAAGAAGTTCGGTGGCTAAAGTTACCTACTCGGTCGAGACCCACGAGAAAGCGATTGGGCTGCTGCGGCAGTTTCCCGACGTGCACGTGGCGCACGTCGACCGAGAGAAGAATCGCGGTGCCGACGCACTTGCCAACATGGCGATCGACGCGAATGTCCCGAGGAAGAAGTTCGGTGGCTAAGGTCACCTACTCGGTCGAGACCGAGCTGGATCCAAAGATCGTTTGGGACGGGTTGACTGAGTTCGGCCCCAGGCGCGCGCAGCTGTGGCCTGACCTGTCGCCATCCTTCGAGGTGCTGGATCGCGGCGAAGGCTGGGCGCGGGTGCGCGAATGCACGGACAGCCTAGGCATCTGGTCGATCGAGCGGTACGAGTGGAGGGAACCGGTGATCACGGCCACAGTCGAGGAGGCCAACGCGGCCCAGGCGGGCGGAACGTGGCGCATGGAGGTGCGGCCCCGGCCTGACGGAGGCAGCATCCTGATGATCAGCATGGACCGCCAAGCGAAGGGGTTTGTGGGCCACCTCGTCCACGGCCTGTTCCAGGTCACCAACGGCAGGTTCCTCGCCGCGCGCACCCGGCGCATGCTTTCGAAGCTGCGTGGGTAGACTTACCGGCGGGCCGAGGCGGACGGGTGACCGCCGGCGAAGTAAATAGCGTTGGAGGAAAGTCCGGGCTCCACAGAGCAGGGCGCTGGGTAACACCCAGTCGGGGCGACCCGAAGGAAAGTGCCACAGAAAATTACCGCCCGGCAGCGGCTAACTCCGGAGAGACGCTGTCAGGTAAGGGTGAAAAGGTGGGGTAAGAGCCCACCGGCGGACGGGTGACCGGCCGGCCAGGTAAACCCCGCCCGGAGCAAGACCAAATAGGAGGACGTTTTAACGGCGGCTCGCCCAGTCCTCGGGTATCGGTCGCTAGAGACGCCGGGCAACCGGCGTTCGAGACAGATGGTCACCGTCCCGCAAGGGACACAGAACCCGGCTTACAGTCCGCTCTCGGCCCACCTTCTGTATTCCTAAAAGCCGCAAGTTACGGGCCGGTGTTTGCGGTCCCGGCTTCGCTGAACTCAAAGAACAGCGCGGTGGGACCTTGCATGAGAGCAATGCGGCCACAGTAAGTCGACGGTCGACTTTCTGTTCACGTACGAGAACTGCCTCACGTTCTCGGGGGAGGTCCGGCACGCGCCATCAGTCGGTGGCTAGGTTGGAACCCAAGCCTGAGGACTGTCCACTATGTGCTGAATCCCACACGGCGCACCCGGCCGATAATTTGATCTCCGGATCAGCTTGCGGGTGCACAGGAAGGTGGGCGGTGTTTCGTCAACGTGGGCGTTATCGGACCCTTCTTACGCGCAGGATGGCGAAGGCCCCGATGACGGCGCAGACGCCGGCGACCGCGTACAGCGCTCCGTAACCTGTGCCGATCCTCAGGATGGCCGGCGCGATGGCCGGAGCAATGGAAAAGGGAAGCGCGCTGGCGATGTTGAGCACGCCCAGATCCTTGGCGACCTTGTGTTTGTCCGGAAGCACGTCGGCCACGAGCGCAAGGTCGACAGCTAAATATGTTCCGAAACCGAGTCCGCCGATAGCCATGCCGACGAGGAACCCGTTAAAGCTGCTCGCGACCGCGATTAGGAACATGGCGACGCCGTAGACGATGGACGCGGTGAAGACGAAGATCTTCCGCCGTCCTGTCCGGTCCGAGAGCTTGCCGCAAATGAGTGAAGCGGCAATGACCACGACGGAATTGGTGAGCGTGCCCAGGAAAATCTGTTGCGGCACATCGGCCTCGGCACTGCCGATCTTGTTCAGCAGGTAGTAGGCCTGGTAGGTGGCCAGGAAGGCGTAGGCCAGAACGAACATGAAGCGGCTGACGAAAGCCCAAGCGAAGTCCGGGCTCTTCCGCGGCGCGACATAGAACGTCCTGGCAAATTCCCCCAGGGACCAGATCGGCCGGTCGGCCTTGTCAAGCCGGCGATCCCTCAGCACGACCGCGAAGAGCAGGATGAAGAACCCTCCAACCGCGAGGGGAACCAGGAAGGTTGCGAGCTGGTTGCCACTGACCAGCTTCACCAGGAACGTGCCGCTCACCGCCGCGATCGGAAGGCAGATTCCCAGGACCCCAGAGACCTGGCCGCGTTGAGCGGGCTGGACCTGGTCTGGCAGCACCGCTACAAGGGCGGCGAGAAGCGCGTTGAAAAAAAGCTGAGCGAGGCACCATCCCACGAGGACGACCAGGGTGTTGGGTGCCAACGCGACAAGGAGAATGCCAAGCGAACCACCCACCAGGCCGATAACCATCCACGGCCGTCGCATGCCTAGCCGAGACGACGTGCGGTCGCTCATCCTGCCGAAAAACGGATTACCCAGCACTGACACCAGGGCGCCGATACCAGCAACAAGCGCAAGGCTGTTCGGTGCGTCCTTGATCCCTACGAGTGTGTTGACTTTCAACGGCAAGGTGACCAGCAGGGGCGGGAGGAAAAGCAGGTTGGTGCTCATGAACGCCAACGTGTACAGGGAGATGAAGCCCCACCCGACTCGCTGTTTCCCAGCGACCCCTAGCTGCGGCCCAGCCTCGGCTGGGATTCGGTGCTTCAAGACGCGCACCGCAGCGGGCACACACAGTTGGGGTTATCGCCACACGCGCTACTGAGCATCGCGATCACCGCTTACGTGCGCCACGGCTGACCCACGGCGTTTAAGTCTGGCGCTCCATACGCAAACCACGCGAGAGGCCGGCTCAGGGCGGCCTGGCATCTCGTCGACTGAGCGACTACGGGCGGGCGATACCGCCCGTGGTGAGCCGCCCCACGAAAGCCCCACCCGACTCGCTGTTTCCCAGCGACCCGCGAGAGGCCGGCTCAGGGCGGCCGGCATCTCGTCGACTGAGCGACTACGGGCGGGCGATACCGCCCGTGGTGAGCCGCCCCACGATCACGCAGCGGTCGCTGAAACTGGGGTTCGGGCAGGCACTGAAGCCGGGAATCGGAAGCGGATGGTGTACTCAACGACGGCCAGGTTGATGCCCCAGCCCGCGCCCAGCATGAGGGCGGTGGTGAGTTCGCTGGGGCCAAATACGGCGTTCCCGATGCCTTGCGTGAGCACTTGCGTGCCGGCACCGAGTGCCAGCGCGTAGGCACGTGCCATCCATGCTCGGTGGCGGGCGACGTCGCGGTTGCGGATCGCGACGAACCCGAGGATGATGCTGGCGGCCATGCCGGTCCCGAACCCGAGCCGGAACACATGGGCCAACGCCCCGCCCGGCACGCGGGGGTAAAACGCTGTCATCCACAGCGCCGAGAACGCCACAGCCAGGCCCAGCACAACCAGGACCCGACCGGCCGCCCGGTGCCAGTTGGGCCGGCGGCGCCGCAGCCCGGTGGAGAACTGGAAGGCGCCGAGGATGACGTACAACACAGCGCCGACGATGTGCACGATCACGGGCACTGGCGAAGCAGTGATGCGCGGGTTAGCGGGCAGCAGGTGGGGACCGCCAGCCAGCTCGACCAGGCGCAGAGAGCCGGCTATGGCGGGGATCACGACGAGGGCGATGAGTGGGTACGGCACCCACCCGATCGACCGAGTCGACCGGGCGGGGCGCGCTGCGGCGTGGACGGTCACTTGGCGCCGACCACGTCGAGCTGCGAGGTGACAGGGTTGATGATGGGCGGAGCGGCCGGGGCGCGCTGCGCGCGCCACAGCGAGTAGCCGAGGCCGACGAGGGCGAGGCCGGTGGGAATGGCGAACAGCCTCTCGTACTGCGGCACGAGGCCGACGGCGATGGTTGCCAGAGTGCCAAGGGCGAGAAGTGCCGCAGCCCACCGAGCGACGACGTTGGCGCGGAACAATGCGATGGCGAAGGTGAAGCCGCCAGCAATGTAGGTGATACCGGTGAACAGGATGGCGGGGTGCATCAGCCCGATGTCGCCGGTCGTGGGGCGATTGACGGCCACGGCGATGACGTCGTTCACGTAGGCGGTTGAACTGTGAGCGATGGATGGAAGGACAAGCGCGGCGACGTATGCGGTTCCCAGCATGCTGAGGTAGCCGGCGGCGAACAGGACGTACCCGAGCAGGCCGAGCACGCCGATCTTCGTCACCTGGTTCAGGTAAACACCGGTGATGCCGGCGAGCGCCAGGACGGCCATGAGCATCTTCAAGGAATCACGGGTCATCGCGTCGGTGCTGGTAATCGAGGTGGCGTCCAGGTAGGGATGATTGATCTGGACGGCGATGAAGATCAATCCTGCCAAGGCGGCGGCAGCGCCGGCCGCTCGGAAGAGGGTGGTCGAGGTGATGGTCATGTCGTTCTCCTTTTGGATTGGTGGGCACCGTCAAGGTGCGATTCATCGAGCTGGTTGGGTCAACCGAACAGACTCACTCGGCAGCCATCAATCACCTGCCTTCGAGGTCGGAATTGACGTGAGGTTGATGACCTCGGAACCGTGCAGAGCCTCGAGAAATGGCTGAAAGCTGCCCCAAACCTGGCAATGCAGCCGGCAGCCGTCGACCTCGACATCGGTGACCCCAGACGCCAGCGCTACTTTTCGCGCGGGAGCCGGGCCGACAAAGGTCACGTCGACTCGGTGGTTGGATAGCTCCTTCACGCCTGTCAGCCTGCGGCTGCGACCCCACCGCCCGAATCGTCTGAATTGATGATTCGATGGGTAGTCGACTGGGCTACGACCGCAAGAGCCCGGTAAGTTCGTATTCACGATGGCCAGAACTCGGCGCCCGTCGGGCAATCTTCCGGCCGAACTCACAAGCTTCGTCGGCCGCCGCCGGGAGCTTGGCGAGATCAGGAAGAAGCTCACGGCCGCCCGCCTCGTCAGCCTCGTTGGGCCGGGGGGAGCCGGGAAGAGCCGGCTCGCCCTTCGAACAGCAGCCGACCTTGCTCGGGGATTCGCCGACGGCGCCTGGTGGGTCGAGCTCGCCGAGGTTCGGGATGGCGCCCTCGTGGCGAACTCCGTGGTCGCGGCTCTCGACCTCCGAGACCAGGCTGGGACCCGACCGGCGCAGATCCTCGCCTCGTACCTACGGGAGAAGCGGCTGCTTCTCGTTGTCGATAACTGCGAACACCTTCTCGGCGAAGCCGCTCAGCTCGTGGCCGACGTCCTTCGCGCTGCGCCGAACGTGCGGGTGATCACCACCAGCCGGGAGCCTCTCCAGGTGCCGGGCGAGCAGGTAGTAGCGGTACCGCCTCTCGAACTACCAGCCGGAGATGGAACAGAGTCCCTGGCCCGGCTTCGACAAAACGAGGCCGTCATGCTCTTTACCGAGCGCGCGGCTGCGGCGTCAGGTGCGTTTGAGTTGACCACCGAAAATCGAGCGGCCATTGTGGG
>Ga0209808_1000554_pt1 | contig 18416 bp, 16 predicted proteins | sample GraSoiAngelo_157_FD_186171 | JGI IMG/M metagenome (GOLD analysis project Ga0209808, IMG submission 186171) | Grasslands soil microbial communities from the Angelo Coastal Reserve, California, USA - 14_1009_16_20cm (SPAdes) (version 2) | ecosystem: Environmental > Terrestrial > Soil > Grasslands ... | reverse complement strand
CTCGATGTGCTCGATATTGTCGACCGTGGTCGTGAGCGCGCGTTCCTCACTGTAAACTAGCCGTTGCGCGATCTGGTCGGCCGGCAATCCGGTGTAACTCCAAATCACACTGACCACCGGGATATTGATAGCGGGAAAAATATCGGTTGGCGTCTTGGTCAGGACGAAAGGCGTCATCAAGAGCAGCAGTAAGGCTGCGACGACAAAGGTATATGGGCGCCGGAGAGCTAAGCGAACAATCCACATAACGTCCCTCCGATCTGGCTAAGCCGAACGAGAGCGCACCCATGGGTCCGCCACAAAGATATGGCTGTCATGAGAGAACGGTTCGTTTTCACGCGCTCAAAGTACGCCTCGCGATCCACCAGCCGCTATGGCGCATGAGTGGGATATTTCAGTGCCGCCGCCGAGGTGACCGGTTTTCCCTCGTTTGAGGGAGGCTTAAAATCGGAAACGGCTAACGGTTACCTGAGAGCCGGAATTGTTGCGGTTGGGGCGGCGTGCCCGTTACAGTCGGCGAGGTTTGGAATGAATGTTCCTTTGTTTACGCGACATCTGGCGCGCCTCACATTTGTCGCCTTCTTGCTCACGTTTATCGCGGCCCGCACGTTGGTCATTCTAATCATGACACGCAAAGTGCCGGATTTGTACGTCCACCTCGGCGGGACACACGTGCATCATCTTAACTGTAGCATTTTTCTTTTAGCCACCGTTGCCGCCGTGTTGTTGTTCGCGCCGCTGAATGCAGCGCAGCGAAGTTTCTGCGCGATAGTTTACGGCGTTGGCATGGCATTGACCTTCGATGAGTTCGGGTTGTGGCTGAATCTCGGCGGCAGTTACTGGCAACGCGCAAGTTTTCGATGCCGTAGTCGTGATATCGAGCCTAGTTGGGTTGCTGGCCTTCGCGCCCCGATGGCAACGGATTCGTTCACGTCATTTCGTAGTCGGGATCGTGTTGCTAATCGCACTGGTGTCGTTTGGCATGTTGCTCATCAAATCGTTGAGCCACGCGAACGACAAAATCAGACCGCGTTTGCTCGAGATGGAGAAGAGCGGGCCAAACTAGAAACATTATCCGCGGCTCACTATTTCCCTTTTCCATCAGCTGCAAAAACAGGAGCCCTGGAGCGGAGTTTTTCTGATTGCGCCAACACAACGACGAAAAGTTGACGACTGTCAGTCAGTAGCACCGCCCAATAGCACGAGCTTCGCTATCGTTTCAGCCTAGCGAAAGAGATTATCAGCTTCTATGAAGATAGGGGCGCAGCGTAGACTGGTTTCTAAAGTGAAACGCGTTTTGATCCTTGTGATGATGGTAGCAGGGATCGTTACGCTGTTTTTCGGTTGTGAGCGTTCGGCCAAAACGGAGAGCTCGAACCTACCAACTCCCGAAACGGATCCCTTAGCGCAGCCGAAGTCCCTTCAGCAAGTTGGCGCGCCGGTTGAGATGACTCGTGAGAAAATCCCGGCGGACAATCCGCAGACCCCTGAGAAAGTTTCGCTGGGCCAGAGACTTTTCTTGGACCCTCGTCTATCGATTGACGGCACCGTCTCATGCAGCACATGCCATGATCCAAAACTTGCCTTTACCGACAGGAGGCCCACCTCCTTTGGCGTCAAAGGCCGCGTCGGCCAACGCAATGCCCCGACCGTTCTGAACGCTCTCTATAATAAGACTCAGTTCTGGGACGGTCGGGTGAACACGCTCGAGGAACAGGCTGCACTCCCGATTGTCAACGCCGTTGAGATGGGTCAACCCAACCTGGATGCTGCGGTGGCGCAGATCGCAGCGGTCGAGGAATATCAGCAAGCTTTCCGTGTCGTCTTTGGCCGCTCTCCCAACGGCCCTGACCTGTTGCGCGCCATCGCGTCCTACGAACGAACCCAACTGTCGTTTGATTCTCCGTTCGATCACTTCATCGCTGGTGAGAAGAACGCGATTGACGACTCGGCCAAGCGCGGCTGGGAGCTCTTCAACAACCAGGCGCGCTGCAACAAATGTCATGCGTTGACGGAAACCACGCGGGACGTAACGAACCTTATCGATAACGACTTTCATAACATCGGGATCGGCATCATCCGACATAACGTCGTCGCGCTGGCGCGCCAGGCCGAGCAGCTCATTAAAACAGGCGACACGGCGGCCATCGATCGCGCCGCCATCCAATCGGACATGTCAGCGCTGGGTCGCTTTCTCATCACCAAGCAGGAAAAGGACATCGCCTCGTTTAAAACACCGAACATACGCAACGTGCTGGTGACGGGGCCTTACTTTCACGACGGTTCGCAAGAGACGCTTTGGGACGTGATCGATCATTACAACAAAGGCGACGGCTTGCAGAATCCGTATCTCGACGGAGACATCCAGCCGCTCGCTCTGACCGAGAGTGATATCGACGATCTCGTCGCCTTCATGGCGTCGCTCACAAGCCCGAACTACAAGGAACAGGGAGAAGCGGAATTGGCGCGCCAGCGCGTACTCTCTCGGACGACCCGGCCTCAGCGCGACACCGCTCGAGCGTTCGGCCCGAAACCATCGCAGCCCGCTCCGCCCAAGTAGATTAAGGAAAGCGACGACACCACCCGAAATGAAAGCCCTGTACTTTCGCGATACCGGCTCGCTTGCGAATCTGCGGGTTGAGAACGTCGAAGTTCCGCGAATCGACACTCCTGATGAAGCCTTGGTTCAGGTGCGCGCCGCCGCAATCAACCCAAGCGATCCCAAAAGCGTGCTCGGAAAGATTTCAGAGACGAAGCCTCCTCGAGTGCCGGGAAGAGATTTCGCCGGGGTCGTCGTAGAAGGTTCAGCGACCTGGAAAGGCAAAGAAGTTTTTGGAACCGGTGGAAGCCTGGGGTTTGGTCGAAATGGTTCACATGCAGAGTTTGTGTCCGTGCCCGTCGAGGCCTTGGTTGAGAAACCGAAACAGCTCAGTTTCGAGCAAGCAGCTACTTTAGGACTGGCGTATCTGACTGCATGGAGCGCGATCGTCACAGCGGGTCGCGTGTCGCCCAATGATATTGTGCTAGTGCTCGGAGCGACGGGCGCGGTCGGATCCGCTGCGGTGAAGATCGCGAAGCACATCGGCGCCAAAAGGGTCATCGGCGTTCTCAGAAAAGAGGCGGACCGCGCCAGGACCGCTGGCATTCCTTCCGATGATTGGCTTGTCCTGGAAAAGGAACCTTTACCTCAGGGTCTTTTTGAAATCACCCAAGGCAAGGGAGCGGACCTCATTCTTGATATGATCGGAGGATCATCCTTTGAGTCAGTCAATCAATGTCTGGCTCATCGCGGTCGTCACGTAGTAATCGCATCGATCGAGCAGAGAGTTTCGTTCAGTTTGGTAGACTTCTATCACCGTGAAGCACGACTGATTGGGGTTGATACCTTGAAGCTTTCTTTCTCAGAGAGCGCGGAAGTTCTGCGAGAAATCGTCCCACTGGTGAACGCCGGCGTCCTGACGCCGCCTGAATTAGATAGTATTGCTATCGAGCAAGGGCCGCGTGCTTACCAAGCCGTCCTGGAGGGAAGCGCGGGCCGGAAGCAGGTCATTCGCTTCTGACCATTTCCAACCGAACCCCACATCGGGGTAGTGGCGGGCGGCACGCGTTACCGCGCGCTCAACCAAGCGAGTGGCACCGGAAATGATGCCACCTCATTCTGAGATAAAAAGCGTTGGTAATCGCCAGGCGTGTCGATGTCGATCGCTGCGGCGGGAAAATTGAAGGGTGCAACATCGTGTCGCCGCGAGAAAATGATCCCTTTAGCTCCGGTGTCTCCTTTGAGCTCCAACAGATCGGGAAAACAAGATCGATCAAACAAGGCGGGAATCCCGAGAGTGACTGCGTAGGCAGACGCGATGATCGGTTTGCCACTCGTTAGGCGCAATTGGATGAGCTGCCTGAGGGTTGCAGCGCTCACGAACGGCTGATCGCACGCTAGTAAAATCGCGGCGTCAGTTTTCGCAGCGGAGTTGATCACATTTTGTACGCCGAGACCGATGGAGGAGCCCACCCCGATCGACCACTGAGGGTGGATCACAATCGAGGCAGCAAGCCCAGTCAGTTCCAAGGCGATTTGTGCTGTCTCCTCGCCAACAACGACTACGACTGCGCGCAGCCAGCCTCTACCGGGGTTGCGACAATGTGCCTGACGAATGTTTCGCCTCGAAACAGCGCGAGCTGCTTCGGTTATCCGAAGCGAGTCGAGCCTCCAGCGAGTACGACAGCGGCGACTCTCATTGGAAGACTACGCGGCTTGTCCGCTGGTCGTAGTTGCGGCTGTACGAATGTCAATCTTGCGTTCGCGCAGGAAACCACCGCAACGGTTGGAAAGGACCGCGGCGACTTCGGACACGATTGAGAGCCCGATTTCTTCGGGTGCTTCGCTGCCAATGTCGAGTCCGACGGGCGCGTAGAGGTTTCTGACCCCCGCTTCGAAATCGAGCGGTCGATACTCGCTCAGCCGCGCCAGCAACTCAGCGTGACGTTTTCTTGGCCCGAGCAATCCAACATATCGAAGTTGGAGCGGCAGAAGACGATCGAGCGCGAGGAAGTCGCGACCAAAATTGTGAGTCATGACTAACGCGGCAGTCTGCGCGTCGGGACGAAAATCTTCCGCGAATTCCGAAGGATGAGCGAAATGCTGGATCACCCAGCCAAGATTTCCCGCGAGCTGAATAATCGGCTCGATCTCAGGCCCGGTACCGAAAAGTAATAATCGAACGGGAAGCGCCAGCGTGTCTATGAAATTGCCGGGCCGTTCCGCAAGAAGAACATCAGCGGCCAGCAGCTCGGAGCCGAGCGGCCCGCCTTCAAAACATGTGCGAATTCGGCAAACGTCTCGCTGCGCGAGCAAACGACCAACCTCTGTGATCAGATTGCCATTCGTCCCTGCAGCTGGGAGCGGCTCGACGAGAATCTTCAAACGACCATCGCATCCGTAAAGGCGTCGCGTATCAAACGACAGTAAGACCGCCGAACCATCGTTGATCACGCGCCGTCCGTAACGACCGATTTCCTCTTCCAAACAACCGCCGCTGAGGACACCTAAAGTTGTGCCCTTCGCCTCGACCAAAAGCCGGGCGCCCGGCTTGCGATAGGTAGAACCTTCCGTTTGAACCAGGGTCGCAAGGGCGAATGGCTGCGCAGGATTTGCTACGACCCGCTCGATGATCTGGTGCAATGCTTTCATTCGTTAGGCCAAAACCGACGATTTCAGCAAGTCCTCGATCCTGACTGGCAATTCCCGCACGCGCACGCCTGTTGCGTGATAGACCGCCGCGGTAATCGCAGCCGCGATACCGGCTAGTCCTATCTCGCCGATGCCGCGCGCGCCTACGGCGTTGAGCTCTAAATCAGGATGATCGAGGAAGTGCACCTCGAGCTTGGGCACGTCGGCGTTCACGGCCACGATGTAGTCGGCTAGGTTTGAGTTAATCGGAGCACCATTTTGCGGGTCGTAGCTCGTGTGCTCCAACAACGCCATTCCGATTCCCATCACGAGTGCGCCTTCGATTTGATTGCGGCCAGCGAGGGGATTGATAATTCTGCCGCCATCAATCACCGTCACAACGCGATTGACCCGTAGCCGCGCGATCTCCGGTTGCCATGTTACTTCGGCAAAGTGACAACCGTATGAGTGCATGGAGAACTTCGGCTTCGCTTTGCTGCCGAAAATCCCTTCGGATCTGCCGCTGCCCGTGACGAGACGAAGGTCAGCGCGTTTGAGTAGGTCCGCGAACGGAACGCCTCCGCCAGATCCATCGGCTTTGACAAATACTCGTCCGCCTTTGAACGCCAGATCGTCCTGCTTGCGATTTTCGAAAGGCGAGCCTGGCGTAGTGGTCGCGGCGTTCAAGAGCGCTGTGATTGCATTGTCAGCGGCGGCAAAAACTGCAGGAACCACAGAAGCGGTCGCCCAGGAACCGCCCGAAACCGGGCCGTGCGGAAGCATTGTATCGCCGAGCACCACTTCTACTTTCTCGACTGGCACACCGGTCTTGTCCGCGGTGAGCAGGGCGAGAACTGTATAGGTGCCGGTGCCGATATCCTGTACCCCACAGGCGACACGAGCGCTGCCATCATCGCGCAGCTCGACATTGGCCGCGGCGTCGTCTCGCGTGGCGATCCACGCCGCGCCAGCTACGCCCCAGCCAAGTGTTAATCCGTCGCGTTTCATCGCACCAACTTCCGCGTTTCGCTTCGACCAGCCGAATTTTTCAGACCCAACCTGGAGGCACTCGACGTAATGCCGCGACGAAAATGGAATGCCTTCGCCCTCATCGATCTTTGGCTCGTTCAGGATGCGGAGTTGAACCGGATCGATCTTGAGCTGATCAGCCAGCTCGTTCATGGCCGACTCAGTCGCATAGAGTCCGGGCACAGCGCCCGGACCGCGCATGTCGGATGGTGTGCCGATGTTGCGGCGTGCGCGTCCGAAATGCACCCGAAGATTGGGCACGCTGTAATGGAACGATGTCGCTTCACCACAATTCTCATGATAGTCATCGAGCATTGACCGTTCGTACACATAGTCTTGCTGGAGCGAAATGAGTTTGCCCTCGGGTGTGGCGCCCAGTCGCATACGCTGCTGCGTGTGCGCGCGATGACCGGCCGCCTGGAACGTCATTTTGCGGCTAAGGACCAGCTTGACCGGCTTCCCTAACTGTCGTGCCGCCGCCACAGCGAGCGGACAATGCGTCCATGGCCAAAGCTTGCTGCCGAAACCCGAGCCAACGAACTTGGTGATGACGCGCACGTTCTCGTACGGCAGACCGAACATTTGCGCGAGCACGCTCCGTAGATTGAAGATGGCTTGCGACTCCTCATAGACGGTCAAGTGATCGCCGTCCCACATCGCAGTTGTTCCCTGCAGTTCGATGGGAACGTGCGTCTCGGTTGGCGTGACATAGGTTTGATCGAGCTTCACCGGTGCACTGGCAAAGGCCGCCGCAGCATTGCCGCGCTCACTTTGCACGCGCTTCTCCGGCCCGTAACTGGTTCCGACGACCGCCGGATCATTGTCGGCTGTGAGCTTGAATTCGACGTTGGGCTTGTCTTTCGAGTAGCTAACGACAACCGCGTCCGCGGCGGCTTTGGCGCTCTCGAAAGTGTCAGCGACGGCGAGCGCGACGTATTGACCATAGTAGCGAACGACATCGTCCTCGAAGGCCGGACGCCGTTCTATGCAAATGCCTTCATTCCCCTTCCCGGCGCTCGAACGGAAAATTTTTCCGATGTTTTCGCGATGAAGGATCGCACGCACGCCAGGCATCTTTTCCGCCGCCGCGGTATCGAGCTTGGTGATCTTGCCGTTCGCGATCGTGGCCTCGACCGGCACGGCATATAACAATCCGGGGAAGTGGAAGTCGGAGGCATACTGCGCTGTTCCGGTCACCTTTAACGGCCCATCGACGCGCGGAGTGTCGCGGCCGATCGGTGATGCTGTAGTTTCCTGAGACATGTTAGGCGAGCTGCGTCGCAAGTTTCAAAGCATGGACCAGGCAGCGCTTGGCCAGCTCGACCTTGAAGGCGTTCTGACTCTGAGGCTTTGCATCGCGCATCGCCGCGTCAGCCGCTTTCTGGAAAACGGCCTCGGTCGCCGCTTGATTTGTTAATTCCCCTTCGGCCTCAGTCGACCGCCAGGGTTTCGTGCCTACGCCACCGAGCGCAATGCGAGCGCGCGTAATTTTTCCGTTGGCGACGGTGACGACAACCGCAGCGGAGGCGAGCGCAAATTCAAAAGAAGCGCGATCGCGCAGTTTCAGATAAAGAGACCGGCTTCCAGGTGCGGGCGGCAGAAGCGTAACGTGAGTAACTAAATCGCCCGGTTCCAACACGGTCTCACGTTGTGGCGTGTTTCCCGGCAGGAGATGAAAATCTGCAATCGGAATTCTCCGCTCGCCCTTTGGCCCATGCACATGAATAATCGCTTCGAGTGCGGCCAACGCCACGTTCATGTCGGATGGATTGGTGGCGATGCAATGGTCGCTCGTGCCGAGAATAGCGAGACTGCGGTTTACGCCGGTGATCGCCGAGCAGCCGCTGCCGGGTTCGCGCTTGTTACACGGCATATTCGTTTCTCGGAAATACATGCACCTGGTCCGTTGCAGCAAATTACCAGCGGTGGTCGCCATGTTCCGAAGCTGCGGCGACGCGCCGCTCAGGAGTGCTTCAGAAAGAACGGGGTAGTTTTTCTTAACGAGCGGATGGTAAGCCAGATCCGAATTGCGCACGACGGCGCCAATCGTTAATCCGCCATCGGGAAGAGCTTCGATTTTATCGAGCGGCAGGTGATTGATATCGACCAATGTTTGCGGCGTCTCGACATTCAACTTCATCAGATCGACCAGGGTGGTGCCGCCGCCGATGAAGCGAATCTCGGCGCCTTGTTGTGCGGTTGTCGCCTTCGCCGCCGTCGCGATCGCTTGCGCGCTATCGCTGGCCCGAGTGAGTGCGAAAGTTTTCATCCTGCTTTCTGCGGCTTGGTGCCTTGGCGGACACTTTGAATGGCAGCTACAATGTTTTGGTATGCTCCGCAGCGGCAAATATTGCCGCTCATGAACTCCTTCACTTCCGCCTCCTCCGGCCCGCACGGTTCCTTCAACAGCGCCACCGCCGACATGATTTGCCCTGAGGTGCAGTAGCCGCATTGGTAGGCATCAGAGGCAACAAACGCAACCTGCATCGGGTGCAGATTTTCCGGCTGTCCAAGACCTTCCACCGTTGTGATCTCATCGCCTTGGTACATCGCCGCGAAACACAGACATGAATTCACACGGCGTCCGTTGATATGGACGGTACACGCACCGCACTGGCCGTGGTCGCAACCTTTTTTCGACCCTGTCAGATGCAGATGTTCGCGCAGGCAATCGAGGAGCGTGGTGCGCGGATCGATCCGCAAATCATATTTCTTGCCGTTGACACGAAGCGACACGGGGATGGCGTCTTTCGATTCTGCGGAAAGTCCCTGCTCTAGCTTTTCAGAACGTTGACCGAGCGTTGTAATTGCCGGCCCTGCCGTCGCCAACAAGCTGGCCATTCCGATTCGAGAGAGAAAAGTGCGACGCGTAGATTGCCCAAACCCGAATCGAGTCTCCTCTTCAGGTCTTTCGGGACTCTCATCTTGATTAGGCATGGAAACCGCCTTGGGAGAGAGAATGAGAAATTGCTACTGTTAGGGGCAAGCTAATTTTCAAAAACCGGAATTTATTTTTCCGAGGTGAGCTGGCTCCCTCTTTCGAGACAAGAGAAAGCTGATAATTCTACCTAACCAAGCCTTGCTAAAGCAAAGTGGAGAAGTCCCTGAACGTTCCGTTGATCAGGCCGCGGTGCGCACTGCCTTCACTTCGACGCCCGCTTCCTTTTCGAGCGCCTTGATTAGAGCGGAGGCGTTTTCTTGTCCGAAGCCAAGGGCAACGGCTGACCCAAGATTTTTGCCGGCAACGTGCAGCGCCGGGATGGGTGACTGCAGACTTTCAGCAAATCTTTTAATGAGCTCCGCGTCCTTGAGCATGAGTTTAAGGGCGAAGCTGGTCGAAAAATCGCGTTTCAAGATGTTTTGACCATTGCTCACGAGTAGCGGTGAGCGGAAGTCGGCGACTTTTACGACTTCCATCACGGTCTTCAAATCAAGGCCGGCTTTTTGGGCGAGAACCAGGCCTTCCGCGAGGGCTTCCATTTCCAGCGCCACGATGAGGTTTCCCACCAGCTTCATGGCCGCTGCATTTCCGTTTTTGCCAAAGTAATGAACGGTTTGTCCTAAATGCTCCAAGATTGGTTTTACCTTTTCAAAAACGGCTTTGTTGCCCGCGGCCATAATCCAAAGCTTGGCATCGGCGGATTCTTGTTTGCTGCCAAAGACTGGGGCGTCGAGAAAATCCACGCCACGCTTTGCGTAAGCTTCTTGTTCTCGCAAGCTCGTCTCAGGAAGGACCGTGCTCATGTCGATCGCGATCTGGCCTTGGTTGATTCCGCTGAGAATTCCGTTGGCGCCAAAGACAACGTCCTCGACGGCCTGGTCGTTACTCAAACAGTACATGACCAGATCGACGTTGCGAACGGCGTCCCTTGGAGTATCGGCGACGCGGGCGCCGTTACGGGCGAACGGTTCGCACTTCTCAGCGCTTCGATTCCAGACGGTAAGTTCGTATCCGGCTTTGAGAAGGTTGGACGCCATGCCGCTGCCCATGGTCCCGAGACCGAGATAAGAGATTGTCTTCATCATAAAACGTTATTTTCTTTTCCTTATTTGCCAGGCGTGGATCAATCAGCGCTAAGAGCTGAACTTGCATCCCAATGCTTAGCCTCGCTTCCATGCCCGAATCTATGATTTGGGGACATACTCCCGCGACCGGGCATGCGAGTGATTTATTGTTGACTCCTATGGACCAATCGCCACTCCCTCTTTTGGGGAAGTATACCCGTAAAAGTGCGATTTTTCGTTTTTCTTTGTTCGGCGACGGATGCCGGCATTCTAGTGCCTGTTTGGAATTGCAACTGGCGTCGCCACTCTTCAACGACTTGGGGTCGCGATTTTGCCTACAAACACAATCGGTTTTTTCCGGAGAGATCAGGTCCATCGCACCACTACGATGAAAGGCGCAAATCTCATCTTTGTGCTTTACCGTCGGAAATAAAAAAAGTACCAGAGGAGACGGCCGGCTTAAGCGAGGATCAAACGACAATGGCATTCCTCACTGCGCTACTCACGACATCGCAGCTCATTAGCCGAATCCGTGAACGGAGGATGGCTCAGGCGTTAACGAGATAGGGTAAAAAAATGTAGATTTCTACGATGCACCCCTCAAACGCGCTCGATCCGCACTCGCCACAGGCACGCGCGATTTACGATTTGGGGATTGTTTCAACGATCGTTTTCATCTTCATTTTCTTGATCGTAGCGGGTGCAATCGTCTACGCGATCTTTCGTTTCCGCGCGCGTGAGGGTGAGCCCGAGCCGAAGCAATTCGCCGGAAGCGAGAGAGTGGAAATCACCTGGACGGTGATTCCGTTCCTGATCGTCGTGCTCCTTTTCGTGCTGACCCTGCGCGGAATGAATCGCGCTGATCCCCCGCCAGCGCCTTCACCCGATTTGGTTGTGACAGGGCACCAGTTCTGGTGGGAAGCACAGTACCCGGCGTCGGGAGCAGTGACGGCGAATGAAATCCACATTCCTGTCGGCAAACCTTTATCGGTGCAGTTGGATTCGAAGGATGTGTTGCACGAATTTTGGGTGCCGGAATTGGCGCGCAAAATGACGACGGTACCGGGCCAGCCCAACCACATTTGGTTACAAGCCGATAAACCTGGCGTCTACATCGGTACTTGCTCGGAATTTTGCGGCACGCAACACGCCTGGATGCGCATCCTGGTCGTCGCGGACAAGCCTTCGAAGTTTGAAGAATGGGAACGGGCTCAACTTCATCCGGGCCAGGCGCCGACAAGCGACGCTGCAACCAAGGGACTGGCATTGTTTCAGACATCGACTTGTATCAATTGCCACGCCATCCGCGGCGTCACTGGTGCCGATGCGCACGTGGCGCCGGATCTCACGCACGTCGCCAGTCGGAGACAACTCGCGGCGGGCATTCTGGAAAATACTCCGGCAAATATGCGGTTCTGGCTCAAGAACCCGCAGCACATCAAGCCCGGCGCGCTCATGCCCGACTTCAATTTCACTGATCAGGAGCTCGATCAACTTGGGGCGTATCTGGAGACATTACGATGAATGGCGCGCCCGCCACGGCGACCCTGGCAATGGTATTAGACCCTGCTGAGCGAGGGCATCATCGGCTGGCATGGCTCTCGACGGTTGACCACAAACGCATCGCCGTTCTCTACCTGTTGGCCGGTCTGTTCTTTTTTGTAGTCGGCGGGACCGAGGCGCTTTTCATGCGCCTGCAACTAGCCGTGCCCAATAATCACTTCCTTCAGCCGAATACCTACAATCAACTCTTCACCATGCACGGCACGACGATGATTTTTCTCGTCGTCATGCCGCTGTCGTTCGGCTTGGTAAATTATTTCCTCCCCTTGCAGATCGGCGCTCGCGACATGGCCTTCCCACGTTTGAACGCGCTTGGTTTTTGGTTGGTCCCGTTCGGAGGAATTCTTTTGCACTTTAGTATGCTCGCGGGCGGCGCTCCCGCGGTCGGCTGGTTTTCCTACGCGCCTTTAAGTGAAACACCTTATTCCTCAACTCTGGGAGTCGATTACTGGGCGGTCGCGCTGTTTGTGCTCGGCATCGGATCGATCGGCTTTGCCATCAATGTCATCGCGACAGTTATCTCCCGGCGCGCTCCCGGAATGACGATGCGGCGTCTTCCGCTATTTACCTGGATCAATTTCGTCAATGCTTTCATCATCATTCTCGCGTTGCCGGTTTTAAACGCCGGGTTGGCGATGCTCCTGATCGATCGACAGCTCGAGGGCCATTTTTTCCTCCCCTTCCATGGCGGGTCGGCGGTTTTGTGGCAGCACATCTTTTGGGCGTTCGGTCATCCGGAGGTGTACATCATGGTGCTTCCGGCCTTCGGGATTGTTTCGGAAGTGATCCCGGTTTTCTCCAGGAAACCAATTTTCGGCTACGAGTTTGTCGCCGGTTCAAGTGTGGCAATTGCGATCCTGAGCATGAGTGTTTGGGGGCACCACATGTTTACGGTTGGGATGGGCCGCGCAGCCGATTCGTTTTTCGCCATTGCCTCACTGCTGATTGCGATTCCGACCGGCGTGAAAGTGCTCAACTGGACGGCGACAATGCTCGGCGGCCGGATTCGGTTTGACGTGCCGATGTTGTTTTGCATCGCCTTTCTCATTCAATTCCTTTGCGCCGGGATAACCGGGGTCAGCCATGCGGTCGTGCCGCTCGATTGGCAGACAAAGAACAGCTATTTTCTCATAGCGCATTTTCACTTTGTTGCCGCGGGCGCAATCCTCTTCGCGCTCATGGCTGGCATTCAATATTGGTTTCCGAAAATGACCGGACGGATGCTCTCGGAGCGGCTCGGCAAGTGGTCTTTCTGGCTGCTGGTTATCGGCTTCAACATGACCTTCATTATTCAGCATTTTCTGGGTCTCTACGGGATGCCGAGGCGCGTGTTCACTTATCCGGACCTGCCGCATTGGGCTTGGATGAACATGCTCTCGACCGCCGGCGCTTTCTTTATGGCCGCAGCGTCGCTCATTCTGGTTTGGAACCTCGTTGTCTCGTTCTTTCGAGGAAAAATAGCGGGCGATAATCCGTGGAACGCGTGGACGCTGGAATGGGCTACGACTTCGCCACCGCCGCATGAAAATTTTGACGCGCTGCCGCCGATCCGCGGCCGTCGGCCGTTATGGGATATCGCGAATCCAGATCGGCCCGATCCGGTGGTCGGCAAGGATACCGCCGAGATCGAGAGTCCGGACAAGAACAAGGCTGGGATTCTTACCTTCATCCTGTCCGAAGCTGGGTTCTTTGCGGTTCTCCTGCTCGCGTATTTGTATTTCTACGCCCACCCGCAACCTGGCCCGACACCGAGAGGACTCGATGTTTCTCGGACGCTGGTTTTCAGCGTTTGCCTGTTCGCCAGCAGTTTAACCTTTTGGCGATCCGAGATTGCCATGAGCAAACGACATCGCGGCTCCATGCTTGGCTGGCTTGCGCTGACTATCGCGCTGGGAGGTGTCTTCTTAGTTGGCCAGGGAACCGAGTATTGGAAATTGTTTCAGACTGGAGTCGATGTCAGCACCAACCTTTTCGCGACCACATTCTTTACTCTCACCGGCTTTCACGGTTTGCACGTGTTCTTCGGCCTGGTCGCACTTCTGATTTTTCTCTGGCTTGCATGGCAGGGTGATTTTGCTTTGGGCCACGGATCTGCGTTCGCAGCCGCGGGCTACTACTGGCATTTCGTGGATATCGTTTGGGTTTTTGTCCTGTTCACCGTTTACATCCTTCCACTCCTTCGATGACTACATACCAATTCCTCACGACTGCCTGGAGATGGAATTCCATTCTCCTGATTTTTTGCGCGCTCGCTGTCGCGGGATATTTTCTCGCCTTCCGGCGACGGGGCCGCCCCGCCTATTTTAGCGCTGCGCTCGTCGTATTTCTTGTGGCTCTTATCTCGCCGGTCAATGCGTTGGCCGACGGTTATCTTTTCAGCGCGCATATGGTTCAGCACATCGTGCTCGTGCTGATCGTTCCCGCGCTTTTGTTATTCAGTTTGCCGCGATCGCTTTCGCTTCCGCGCCTACTCATCGCCTTGACTCATCCGTTTATCGGTTGGATCGCCGGCGTTGGTGCGATGTGGCTCTGGCATGCGCCTGCGCTCTGCAACGCGGCGACAACATCGAAGACCGTCGGCGCGATTCAAACAACCTCGCTGCTATTAATGGGAAGCGTGTTCTGGTGGCAGGTGCTCGCTCCGCGGGACGCCGACCGGCTATCGCCCGCTGCGGGGATTGTTTATCTGTTTACCGCGTGCACCGCCTGCAGCATCCTAGGCATCATTCTGACCTTTGCGCCGGTTTCGATTTGCCCGGTTTACCAACACCCCGTCGATCGTTTGGGAATGCTCGACATCATCCGCAGTCAATGGGGCCTAACGAGTGATAGAGACCAGCAAATCGGCGGATTGCTGATGTGGGTTCCGATGTGCTTGATTTATCTTGCTGCAATTCTGGCGCAGCTCGCTCGCTGGCATTCGGATCCTGCCCCGCAGGTGGAGGAATCTAATGCCTAACGAACAATCACCCATTGCCCGACAGAATTGGGAGCCGCTGCCGGCGGAACATCTCCCGCGGCCCACCTATTTCCCCGCCGGATTGGCGATGGGAATCGCATTTCTTTTCTGGGGCTTGATCACTTCGTTGGTCACTTTCGTTGTCGGTCTCGCTCTCTTCATCGCGTCGCTCGCTGGATGGATCGCGGAAATTCGTTATGAACGAAAACGTCACTGATCACTCTTTGGCCCAAGTCGAAGCGCCTGAGGAAATCAGTCGTCGCCGTTTTTTAGAGAAGCTCTCCATCGCCCTCGGAAGCTTTTGCGCCGCCGTCGTAGGACTCCCACTCATTGGGTTCGTGATTGCGCCATTGTTTCGCAAAGTACCGGAGCAATGGGTAACTCTCGGCAAGGTCGGCGACTTTCAAATAGGCAAGACGGTAAGCGTTACCGTGCTCGATCCCTCGCCATTGCCATGGGCTGGCATCACCGCAAAGAGTGCGGTGTGGTTGCGTCGCGAAAGTGAGACCAGCTTCATCGCATTCTCGGCTAACTGCACTCACCTCGGTTGCCCGGTGCGCTGGATGGAGGGAGCGGAACTATTCCTCTGTCCCTGCCACGGCGGCGTCTACTACAAAGATGGAAACGTCGCTGCCGGTCCGCCGCCGCGTCCGCTTTTTCGCTACGACGTGCGCATCAAAAATGGCGAAGTGAAAATCAATTCGGTCGTCGTCCCAATTTCCACCACCTTATGAAGCGGCTTTTCACCGCGACGTGGCTTTGGCTCGACGATCGCGTTGGGATCAGCGTGCTACTCAAGCCGATGAAGCATATCGCGCCGCAAGATGCCAAATGGTGGTACGTTTTTGGAACCGCCACGATGATTGCTTTCATCGTGCAAGTGGTGAGCGGCGTGGCTCTGGCATTTTCTTTCATTCCTTCGTCTTCGCAAGCCTACGAGACTCTGGTCTTCATCACGAACAACGCGCCCTTCGGTCGCTTTCTGCGCGGACTCCATTACTACGGCGCTTCCGCCATGGTGCTAATGATCGGGGCGCACATGGCACAAACTTTTTTGTTCGGTTGCTACAAATTCCCGCGCGAGATGACCTGGTCGACCGGCGTGCTGTTGCTGGGTTTCACCCTTGCTATGGGCTTTACCGGCCAGCTACTGCGCTGGGACCAGACCGCTGCGTGGTCGGTCGTGGTAGCGGCCGAACAAGCCGGTCGCGTTCCCTTGATCGGCGATTGGCTGGCGCGCTTCATTTTGGGAGGGAACACTATCGGCGGCGCCACCTTGAGCCGCTTTTTTGCCATCCACGTCTTCGTCATTCCCGCCATCATGTTTGCCTTCATCGGCCTGCATGTCTGGCTCGTCTTGCGCCACGGTATTTCGGAGCCGCCGACCGCCGGTAAGATGGTTAACCCAGAAACTTATCGCAAAGAATATGAGGAACTCCTAAAAAAAAGCGGCCGGCCTTTTTGGCCAGACTTAGCCTGGCGCGATGCAATCTTTGGCACAGGGCTGATCCTGACGATCGTCCTGTTTGCGCTCTTCATCGGCCCGCCCGCGCTCGACAAGCCTCCTGATCCGAGCGTGCTCGACGCAGATCCGCGTCCCGATTGGTATCTTCTCTGGTACTTCGCACTGCTTGCATTGATCCCGGCCAAAATCGAGGGCTACCTCATGATTCTCATGCCAGTCCTTATCGGCATCACGCTGCTAATTATTCCCGTCCTAAATAATAAGGGCGAGCGCGCTGCGTCTCGGCGCCCATGGGCAATTGCCGTTGTCTTGTTGTCCGTGATCATGATTGGCTCGCTCTGGGTTGCCGGACAGCAATCACCTTGGTCGCCAAATTTCCAGGCGTTGCCTCTCACCGAAAAAGTTATCGGTGCAACGAGCGGGCCGGTTTTTGAAGGCGCGCAGCTTTTTCACGACAAGGCTTGTCTCAGTTGTCATTTGATCCGGGGCCATGGCGGTCGTCGGGGGCCCGATCTCACTTACGTCGGAGACAAACTGACGCGAGATAATATTATCATTCGCATCGTCAACGGCGGGGACAACATGCCGGCGTTCGGCAGCTCGCTCAAACCGCGGGAGATCGATGCGCTGGTAGCTTTTTTGCAATCGCGCAAGCGCCCAATTCGACCGCAAGATCAAGCGCCGATCGCACAAAAGTAACTCTTCCAAGGATCACTGCCGCATAGTCTAATTCGAACAAGATCTGCTTAAGACAACTGCATAACAGTGCCGCTGGCCTTGGGAATCGCGTCGTAGGTCGCAGCCGCTATCGCCTGCATTCATGGCACAGCGTATTCGATGCAGCTAAGAGACCGCTACTGCGAGAACGCAGTGGACCGTGCCTTTACTCGTAGAAGCTAATATTTCACTTGGCTAGGTGAAGTTGTGCGGTTGCGGTAGCTGGCGACTTCCGGTCGATTGTCGCAAAGTCTGAATCATTAGAGAGATATTGGTCGATGGCCGAGAAATCCTCCATCTCGTGTCCCTGGCGCATCGCCAGCCGATACAGTTCTTTCGCAGCATTGGTTAAAGGCATGGCCACACCGGATTCGTACGCACTCACTGTGGCAAGATGCAGGTCTTTTTGCATCCAGCGTAGGGGGAATTCCGCCTGGTAATTTCCGCTTTCGATCTTCTCCCTCTTCGAGGCGAGAAAAGGCGCGACCGCAGGCGAACCGAACAATGAATCGAACAACACCTTTTGCGAGAGCCCAAGTCCTGTACCCAACGCCATGGCTTCGGCGAATGCGGCCATGGCATTGCCCAATAATAGATTGACTACCATTTTCATGGACGTGCCCTTCCCATGGCCGCCGACATGAACAATTTTGTTGCCCATGCACAACAGCAATGGGCGAATTGTGTCCACGTCGGCGGCATCACCCCCAACCCAAAAAGTAAGTTTCCCATCGGCGGCCAGGGGCGCTGAACCGGTTACGGGTGCGTCGATAAAACGGATCTGGCCGGCCGCAGCCGCTGTCGCCATCCTCTTCGAGAAGGAAGGGTTAACCGAACTGCAATCAATCCAAATCGTGTTCGGTTTGAGATGACTTAGAAATCCGTTCCCGCCCAGTGCTGCTTGCTCCACTGCGTCGGGATGAGCCAACATGGTGAACAAGACGTCCACTTGCTCCGCTAGTTTTGGCGACGAATCAGCGAGCGTCGCACCTCGGTCGAGCAACAACTCCGCTTTGTCGCGCGTGCGATTGAACACGACCAGGGAATAGTTGCGCTTCTGCAGGTTCGCCGCCATGCGGCTACCCATGATACCCAAGCCTATAAATCCAATTTTCATTTTAATTCCATCTAGTTGCTGTTCGATTTCGAAGTTCGATTCATCCATATCAATGATCGGTTTCATTCTCATCGCGCTTGTTAATTTCAGTAGTCGTCGGCGTGGCCGAGGGAGGGTGCTGGTTGCATAGCTTTGGACCGCTGAGTGAGGCCAAGTAGCTCCGCCAGGCGCGACTCGTAGGAGTCGCACGTAGAGCAATTGCCGTTCGGCTCCACCCATTCCGGGTGCTGGATGCGTAAGTCGTCGTGGATCTGCTGTTGGAGCTGGATGTAAGAATGAATTTGGGCAGACATGGTAATTTCCTCAGTGAAGTTCAAGACGAACACTCCGTTTTTACAACTTCAAGATATCGGTGGCCCTCGCGCTGCCGCTATGGCGCAGGCGCGGGATC
>Ga0209808_1000551_pt1 | contig 18449 bp, 15 predicted proteins | sample GraSoiAngelo_157_FD_186171 | JGI IMG/M metagenome (GOLD analysis project Ga0209808, IMG submission 186171) | Grasslands soil microbial communities from the Angelo Coastal Reserve, California, USA - 14_1009_16_20cm (SPAdes) (version 2) | ecosystem: Environmental > Terrestrial > Soil > Grasslands ... | reverse complement strand
AGTTGAACCCGCTGGCGACGAGCTGCAGCACCGGCAGCGTCAGCAGCTCCATCAGGTGCTGGGCCTCCTTTTTGAACCACTCGTGCTCGGCCTTGAGCGCGTTGATCGGCCCGCGCCAGAACTCCACGTCCGCGGTCGCGGCCGCCCGCACGGCGCCCAGGCCTTCCATCGCCTTCCGGCCCAGGATGGCGAGCAGCGCCGGCGTCCCGAACCGGCCGAACAGGAACCAGGTCATGCCGCGCACGCCCACCCACCCCAGCAGGGCCAGCCCCAGGGTCCCGACGATCCCCAACTGGAACCCCTGCTGGGCCAGCCACGGCGTGATAGCGTCGATCAGCTCGCGGTACAAGAACAGCACCTCGAACAGGGCGACCGCCAACTCGACCAGCACCATCGAGACGATCTGTCCGATCGCGCGGGTCGCGATCGCCTCGTTCAGCACCTGGATGCAGGCGAAGCTGCCCCCGATGATGATGAACAGAAAGAACCACAGGAGCACGACGAGGGCCAGCGCGTTCACCTGGTAGCCCGTCAAGTCCGAGAGCAGCTCGCTCATCGTCGGACGCAGCGTGAAGGTGAAGATCGTGGCCTCGATGGCGGACCAGAACAGCAGCAGCATGAACGCGATCCACGGCACCCCCGGCTGGCGCGAGCTCGAATCCAGCATCGCGAAGGGCGACGTGACCAGGTTCTTCAGGGTCCGCCACAACAGCCCGACGCCAAGGCGGAGCAGACCCCAGATCCAGCCCACGAACACGAGGAGGAAGCGCGCCAGGCCGAACCAGTAAAACCACGCCATGCGGACCGCGTCCCACCAGGACATGAGCAGCGCCGCCAGAAAGCGTCCGCGGCCCGAGCGGAACGGAATGGTGTAGAGCGAGACCATCGTGCCCCAGACGCCCGCCACCAGCACCGTCGCCGGGAAGAAGAGCAACAAGAACTTCCCCACGATCTGCCAGAAGGAATCACCCGAGAGCACCGTGCGGAACACCAGCGCCTGCCAATCGAGGATCCAGGACAGGCCCGCCCAGATCCAGCCCCACACCGTCTGGAGAATCCAGCTCCACTGCTCGGTCTGGGCAGTGCCTAGCGGTTGTTGCATGTCAGTGCTCCCTCACTGGGGTGGGAACCGGGATTGGCGGTCGTGGGAACCGACGGCGCACCCGGACGCCCGAGCGGCCGGGACACATTGATAGTGACCGTCTCCGCCGTGTCAAGCGGCGCCGGTGATCTGCGTCACAAACAGGGCTGACAGCTTTGCCCCTCGGACGTATACTGTTGCCCATGCGCGACGACGAAACTCCCAAACGCCTGATCGTCGTGGGCGACCGGGTGTTGATCTCCCCGGAAGAGGGGGAGGAGCGCACCAATGTCGGGCTGTATCTCCCCCCCACGGCGCTCGAGAGCCGACAGGTCCAGGGCGGTCGCATCGTCGCGACCGGGCCGGGGACGCCCATGACCGAGCCCGCCAGCATGGACGACGAGCCGTGGAAGATCCACGGCCCGGACGTGAAGTACCTCCCCATGCAGGCCCAGGTCGGCGACTACGGGTTGTTCTTCCGGAAGGCGGCCGTCGAGATCACGTTCGAAGGCAAGAAGTACCTTGTCATACCGCAGGCGGCGATCCTCGTGCTCGTGCGGGAAGCGACCCCCGAGGAAGTGGAGTAGCGCATGGCCGACATCGGATGGGCCCGGAGCCACGGCAACCGCGCGGAGAAGGAAGGCCTGCGGCGGGGCGCGTGGTACCGGATCGTGGAAGACCATGGTAAGGAATGGGTGGTGCTGGATGTGCACCAAGTCGAAGTGCGCGTGCCCAGAGACAACGTCGACGTCCGAAAGGACCGGCCGAAGTCCTGGAGCGTGGTGCACGAGCCGCATCTCGTGTGCCCGGGGTGCCACAGGCGCCAGTACGTGTCGGGCCAGCCCAAGGACGTGAAATGCCACGAGTGCGGCAACAGCTTCGGCGTGGATTGGACCGATCGGGGTTGAGGGCGATCGCCTAATTCAGATCCAGGTCGCGCGATTCGGGCCCCGGTGCGGACGCCGGGGCTCGCTTTCTTTGGGCCCATGTCCCCGTTCACCGGCGGGCTCCCCCGCGCCCGCGCGTTGCTGGCCGAGCGATTCGGCCATCCCGTGTTCCGCGCCCATCAAGTCCGGGTGCTGGGCCCGCTGCTCGCGGGCCAGAGCGTGCTCGCGGTCCTCCCCACGGGCGCCGGCAAGTCGCTCTGTTACCAGCTACCCGCGCTCATGACCGAGGGTCTGACACTCGTCGTCTCGCCCCTCATCTCGCTGATGCAAGATCAGGTGAGCAGGCTGCGGCGCCGCGGAGTCGCCGCGGCCTATTTGAACAGCCTGCTCACCGCCGCCGAGCGACGCACCATCCTCGATGCGGCGCTCGACGGGAGCATTCGGCTGCTGTACTGCGCGCCCGAGCGGCTCGGCTCGCTGGTGCGAACCCTGCGGCAGGCGGGCGGCTCGGTCTCGCTGCTCGCGGTCGACGAGGCGCATTGCATCGTCGAGTGGGGGAACGAGTTTCGGCCGGTGTACCGCCAGCTCGGCAAGTACCGCTACCTCCTGAAGCATCCCCCGACCTTGGCGCTCACGGGGAGCGCGACGCCCGCCACGCGCGCGGAGATTCTGCGGGTGCTGCGCCTGCCGGAGGCGGCGGTGGTGATGACCTCATTCGATCGGCCGAACCTCGCGTTCGCGGTCGAGCGCGTGAGCGACGACCGGAACCGGTTCGCGCGTATCCGCCGCCTGATCCGCGACGTCCCCGGGCATACCATCGTGTACACGCCGACCCGCCGTCTCACCGAGCTCGTGACCCGCGCGTTGCTGCGCATGGGTGTGCGGGCCGCCCCCTATCACGCCGGGCTGTGCGCCGCCACGCGGCGCGAGGTGCTGATCGAGTTCCTGCGCGACCGAGTGCCGGTGGTGGTCGCGACCAGCGCGTTCGGCATGGGGATCGACAAGCCGGACGTGCGCCAGGTGCTGCACTGGGGGACGCCGCGCACGCTCGAAAGCTATTACCAGGAGGCTGGCAGGGCGGGGCGGGATGGCGCGGCGGCGCAGTGCCTGATCCTGTGGAGCCCGGCCGACTTCGCGTGGGCCGAGTGCGCGCCCGAGATGCGTGCCTACATCGCCCGTCCGGTTTGCCGCCGCCGCATGCTGCTCGCCTACTTCGGCGAGGCGGTGCGACACTGCAGCGGCTGCGACCGCTGCCCGCGCCCCCCCTCCCCCTCCGCCAGTTAGGCAGGGCAACGCCTACCCGTTCGTCCAGTTGCGGGGTGAGGCGGTCGAAATAGCTTTGCCCGGATAGCGTGGGCGCGAGCCCACCGCTCTCGCATCGCCACACTCCCTCTCTCCTCGAGGACGACCGCCATGGCCGGCCGCAATTTCTTGTTCGTTCCCGGTCCCACGAACGTGCCCGACCGGATCCTTCGCGCGATGGACCGCGCCATGGAAGATCACCGGTCCTCCGCCTTTCCGGCGCTCGCCTCCGGGCTGCTGCGCGACCTGAAGAGCGTCTTCAAAACCACCGCCGGTCAGCCGTTCATCTTCCCGGCCACGGGCACCGGCGGCTGGGAGGCGGCGCTCGTCAACACGTTGTCGCCGGGAGACCGCGTCCTCGCCCCGCGGTACGGCCAGTTCAGCCACCTGTGGATCGACCTCGCCCAGCGGCACGGCCTGCGAGTGGACATCATCGACGTCGATTGGGGCGAGGGCGCACCGGTCGAGCGCATCGAGGAGATCCTCACCGCGGACACCCAGCACGAAGTGAAGGGTGTACTCATCGTTCACAACGAGACCGCGACCGGCGTGACGAGCGACCTCGCCGCCGTGCGGCGGGCGATGGACGCCGCCCGACACCCGGCGCTGCTCTATGTGGACGGGGTGAGCTCGATCGGTGCGATCGACTTCCGCATGGACGAGTGGAAGGTGGACCTCGCCATCACGGGGTCGCAGAAGGGGCTGATGCTGCCCCCCGGGCTCGGCCTCGTGTGCGCCAGTCCCAGAGCGCTCGCCGCCGGCAATCAGGCGAAGTGTCCGCGCGTGTTCTTCGACTTCGGCGACATGAGCAAGGCCAACGCGACGGGCTACTTCCCCTACACGCCCTCACTCCCGTTGTTGCACGGCTTGCGCGAGTCCCTCGCCATGCTGTTCGAGGAGGGACTGGACAACGTATTCGCGCGTCATCGCCGCCTGGCCGACGGCGTGCGCGCTGCCGTGCGGGCCTGGGGCTTGAAGCTGTGTGCCCGGGCGCCGAAATGGCATTCGGACACCGTGAGCGCGATCCTGGTGCCCGACGGGTTCAACGCGGCGGACGTCATCGATGTCGCGTTCCGGCGCTACAACCTCGCGCTGGGCGCTGGGCTCGCCCGCGTGGCCGGCAAGCTGTTCCGCATCGGCCATCTGGGCGACTTGAACGAGCTCATGCTGCTCGGCGCCATCGCCGGGACGGAGATGGCGATGCGCGACGTCGGCATCAAGGTCACGCTCGGAGCCGGCGTCGCGGCGGCCGCCGAGCACTACCGCGGCAGCGCGGCCCCGCTGCCGCCGCGCGCCGTGGCGGCGCCCTCGGCCGACGCCCAGCCCCAGCCCCAGCCCCCAGGCGGCAAGCCCGGTTCCTTGGCCTCGCGCGCCGCCGTGCGGGCATGAGCCTGACGCGCTACGAGCCGGCCACGTCCCGGCTGCAGCGCAGTGAGCTCGCGGTGCCCGGCTCGCAACCGGCGTTGTTCGCGAAGGCGCTCGCGAGCGATGCGGACGTCGTATTCCTCGACCTCGAGGACGCCGTCGCGCCGGCGGACAAGGAGCAGGCGCGCCAGAACGTCATTGCCGGGCTGCTGGAGCACGACTGGCGCGCGCGTGGCAAGACGGTCAGCGTGCGCATCAACGGCATCGACACCCACTACATGTACCGCGACGTGGTGGACGTCGTGGAACAGGCGGGACACCGGCTGGACGTCGTGCTGCTGCCGAAGGTCGGCGTCCCCGCCGATGTCTACCTCGTGGACGCGCTGCTCACGCAGATCGAGGCCGCGCGCCGCCTCCCCCACCGCATCGGTGTGGAGGTCCTGATCGAGACGGCCCTGGGCATGGCCAACGTGGAGGCCATCGCGCAGGCCAGCCGCCGCCTCGAGGCGATGCACTTCGGAGTGGCCGAACCGTGAGCATCGGGGGCCCCAACCCGGACTACCCCGGCGATCAATGGCATGCGGCATTGTCGCGCATGGTCACGGCGTGCCGCGCCTACGGGCTCCGACCGATCGACGGGCCGTACGGTGACTTCAAGGATCCGGAGGGCTTTCGCGCTGCCGCCCGGCGGGCCGCGGCGCTCGGCTACGAGGGGAAGTGGGCGATCCACCCCTCGCAGATCGCGCTCGCGAACGAGGTCTTTACGCCGCCGGCGGTGGAGCTGGAGCGGGCGCGGCGCATCCTCGACGCGCTGGACCAGGCGGCGCGCGAGGGCCGCGGCGCGGCGCAGCTCGACGGTCGCATGATCGACGCGGCGTCGGCGCGCATGGCGCGCAACATCGTCGCGATCGCATCGACCATCGCCGCCCGCGAGCGCGTCGCCCCTCCCCTGGCCGCGACGCGAGTCTGACCCGTGAATATTCACGAATACCAGGCGAAGGAGCTGCTGGCCGGGTTCGGGGTTGGCGTGCCCAAGGGCGGGGTCGCCTACAGCGCGGATCAGGCCGTGTATCGCGCCGTCGAGATCGGGGGCAGCCGCTGGGTGGTGAAGGCCCAAATCCATTCGGGCGCTCGCGGCAAGGCGGGCGGCGTCCGGCTCTGCGCCGGGGACGTCGACGTCCGCCAGGCAGCCAAGGAGCTGCTGGGGAAAACGCTCGTGACCGCCCAGACCGGGCCGGACGGCCTCCCGGTCCACCGCCTGCTCGTCGAAGAGGCGCTGCCGATCGCGCGCGAGTTGTACCTCGGGCTCGTCCTCGACCGCGGGCGCGAGCGCATCGTCGTCGTCGCGCACCCGCACGGCGGTATGGAGATCGAGGAGATCGCCCAGCGCGAGCCCGAGGCGATCCTCCGCGAAGTCGTCGAGCCTGCGGTCGGCATGCAGGCGTTCCAGGCGCGCGAGCTCGCGTTCGGGCTGGGTCTCGCACCCGCACAGGTGAATCAGGCCGTCGTCGTCATCCTCGGGGCATATCGCGCGTTCCGGGAACTGGACGCGACCATGGTCGAGATCAATCCGCTCGTCGTCACCGCGGACGGGCGGGTGCTGGCGCTCGACGTGAAGATGAGCTTCGACGACAACGCGATGTTCCGCCGGCCCAATGTGGCCGAGCTGCGGGATTACGCGCAGGAGGATCCGCGTGAGGCCGAGGCCGCTCAGCACGGGCTCAATTACGTGGCGCTGGACGGGGATATCGGCTGCATCATCAACGGGGCGGGGCTCGCGATGGCCACCATGGACATGATCAAGCACGCCGGGGGCGAGCCGGCCAACTTCCTCGACATCGGCGGCGGCGCCTCGCCCGACCGGGTGGCCGCCGCGTTCCGCCTGGTGCTCTCGGACAAGAACGTGCGCGCCATCCTCGTCAACGTGTTCGCCGGCATCAACCGGTGCGACTGGGTCGCGCAGGGCGTGGTGCAGGCGGTCCGCGAGGTCCAGGTCACGGTCCCCCTGGTGGTCCGGCTCGCCGGGACCAACGTGCAGGAAGGCCGCCGCATCCTGAAGGAGAGCGGGCTGCCGATCATCACGACCGACACGCTCGCGGAAGCGGCCGACCGGGTGGTGGCGGCGCGCGACGGGGCGCGAGCGGCATGAGCATCCTGCTGGACGAGCGCACCCCCGTCATCGTTCAGGGCTTCACGGGCGACAAGGGCACGTTCCACGCGAAAGAGATGATCGCCTACGGCACGCACGTCGTGGGCGGCGTGACGCCGGGGAAGGGCGGCGCCACGCACCTCGAGCGGCCGGTGTTCAATACCGTCAAGGAGGCGGTCGCGGCCACCGGCGCCGTGGCCTCGCTCGTGCTGGTGCCGGCCCCGTTCTGCGCCGATGCCGTCATGGAGGCGGCCGACGCCGGCATCCGGCTCGTCGTGACGATCACCGACGGCGTCCCCGCCCAGGACATGATGCGCGTCAAGCGGTACCTGTGGCGCTACGCCAAGGAGCGGCGTACCCGCCTGATCGGCCCCAACTGCGCCGGCGTGATCAGCCCGGGCAAGGCCATGATGGGAATCATGCCGGGTCACATCTACACGCGCGGCGCCGTCGGCGTGGTCACGCGCTCCGGCACCCTCGGCTATGAAGCGGCCGCACAGATGCAGGCGCTCGGCGTCGGCATTACGACGAGCGTGGGGATCGGCGGCGATCCCATCAACGGGAGCTCGTTTGTCGACCTGCTGGCGCTGTTCGAAGAGGATCCGGAGACCGACGCGGTCATGATGATCGGCGAGATCGGCGGCCCGCAGGAGGCGGACGCGGCCCGCTTCGTCAAGGAGCACATGACCAAGCCCGTGATCGGGTACGTCGCCGGCCTCACGGCGCCGAAGGGCCGGCGCATGGGGCACGCCGGCGCGATCATCTCGGCGTTTGGTGACACCGCGGCCGAGAAGGCCGAGATCATGCGCTCGGCGGGCCTCGTCGTCGCGCCCAGTCCCGCCGACCTCGGCGCCACCGTCGCCCAGGCGCTGGCGCGAAAGCCCGCCCGCCGGGTGATGGTCTCGCCGTGAGTGGGCGGAGCCGGCCGACGGTCGTCGTGACGCGACGGCTCCCGGCGCCCGTGGAGCAGCGGCTGGCGCAGGAATTCGACGCCCGCGTGAACCAGGACGACCACTCGTTCACGACCGCGGAACTGCGCGAGGCGCTGCGCGGCGCGGATGCCCTCGTGCCCACGGTGAGCGACCGCATCACCGCCCAGACGCTCGCCGTCGAGCCGCTGCGGGCGCGGATCCTCGCGAATTTCGGCGTCGGATACAATCACATCGACGTCGCCGCCGCCAAAGCCCGCGGCCTCGTCGTCACGAACACGCCCGACGTCCTCACCGACGACACCGCGGACGACGCCATCATGCTCATGCTCATGGTGGCGCGCCGCGCGGGGGAAGGGGAGCGGCATGTGCGGAGCGGCACGTGGACGGGGTGGCGACCCACGCACATGCTCGGCACCAAGGTCAGCGGCAAGACGTTGGGACTGATCGGACTGGGTCGCATCGGCCGGGCGGTGGCGCGCCGTGCCCGTCAGGGGTTTGGGATGCGCGTGGTGTTTCACGACCCCTATCCGCCACCCGCCAACGTCGTCGCCGATCTCGCGGCCGAGCCGAAGGCCACGGTGGAAGACGTGCTGCGCGAAGCCGACTTCGTGTCGCTGCATTCCCCGGCCACGCCCGAAACCCGCCACCTGATGAACGCCGAGCGGCTCGCCCTCATGCGGCCCACCGCTTTCCTCATCAATACCGCCCGCGGCGACATCGTGGACGAAGCGGCGCTCGTCGCCGCGCTCGAGCGCCGGCAGATCGCCGGGGCCGCGCTCGACGTGTATGAGCAGGAGCCTCACGTGACGCCCGCTCTCCTGACCATGGAGAACGTCGTGCTGCTGCCGCACCTGGGCAGCGCCACCCAAGAGACGCGTGTGGCCATGGGCATGCGGGCGTTGGACAACCTCGCGGCGTTCTTCGCCGGATCCGCCCCGCGCGATCGCGTGGTGTGAGCGACAACCGTCTCGTCTCCGCCGCCCTCACCGCCTCCGAGTACCTCGACGATGTGGCGGAGTTGTTGTTCGACCAGTTTCTCGATGTGATCCGCGCGCATCAGCCGGAGCTCGAGCCAGTGCTGCGGGGCCAGCCCACGGCTGCTGGAGCGTCCCCCGAGCTGATCGCGCGCGCCATCCAGGCGCAGGGGACGTGGTTCCAGCTGCTCTCCATCGCCGAACAGAACGCCGCGATGCGCCAGCGGCGCCAGGCGGAGGTGGAGCGGGGCCCCGAGCAGCTGCGGGGCACGTTCGCCCAGGTCGTGAGCGCCGCCGCCGCCCAGGGGGTCTCGGCAGACGAGATGCGGGCGCTCGTGGCACGCCTGCGCGTCCGACCGGTGATCACCGCCCATCCTACCGAGGCCAAACGCGTCACCGTGCTCGAGAAGCACCGCCGGATCTACCGCCGGCTGGTCGAGCTCGAAGCGCCGCGCTGGACCCCGCGCGAGCGGAGCGACCTGATCAACGCCGTGCGAACGGAGATCGAGCTGCTGTGGCTCACCGGCGAGCTGCGACTGGAGAAGCCCACGGTCGCCCAGGAGCTCGCCTGGGGACTGTACTTCGTGACGGAGAACCTGTTCGACGTCGTCCCCGACCTCGTGGACAAGCTCGAGCGCGCGCTGCGCCAGGCCTATCCTGAGGGGCAGTTTCAGGTGCCGTCATTTTTCCAGTTCGGGTCGTGGATCGGCGGCGACCGTGACGGCAATCCCTTCGTCACCAACGAGGTGACGCGCCGGACCGTGTACGACAATCGCGTCGCGAGTCTGCGCCGCTACCGGCAACGGCTGGGCGAGCTGTTGCGGGCGCTCTCCGCCACTGAGCGCGCGGCCCGGATCAGCCTCGAGTTCCGGGAGGCCCTCGCTCGCCAGGTCGACCAGAGCGGGGCCGGCGAGCACATCGCCGCGCGCAACCCCGGCGAGGTGTTCCGCCAGTACGTCGCGTGCATGCTGCGGCGCCTGGACGCCACGCTCACGTGCGCGGAGCACGGCACGACGGCCCCCTCCCCGGATGCCGCGGGCTACCGCGCGGCGGACGAGCTCATCGCCGACCTGCAGACGCTCGAGTCGGGCCTCGCCGATGCCCGCGCCGCGCACGCCGCCGCGCGGCTCGTGCGGCCGGTGCGACGCGAGGTGGAGGCGTTTCGGTTCAGCACCTTCCGACTCGACGTGCGGGAAAACACCACGCGACTCACCGCCGCGCTCACCGCGCTGTGGCGCGCGCGGCACCCCGGCGACTCCCAGGCCCCCGCGCCCCAGTCGCCCGCCTGGGCGGCCTGGCTGCAGGGCGAGCTCACCCGCCCGCTCCGGCCCCCCGCCGACTGCCCGCCGCCCACGCTCCCCCCCGAGGCGGCCGAGACGCTCGGCATGTTCCGGTTGATCCGCGAGCTGCGGGACGAGCTCGACCGCGAGGCGATCGGCACCTTCATCCTCAGCATGACCCACGACGCGGCCGACGTGCTGGGCGCGTGCCTGCTCGCCAAGGAAGCCGGCTTGTTCGCCGACGCGGCGGGCACCGAGAGCTGCACGCTGCCAATTGTGCCGCTGTTCGAGTCCGTCGACGACCTGCGGCGCGCGCCGGAGATCGTGCACGACCTGCTGCAGGTGCCCCTGATACGGCGCAGTATCCGCGCGCAGGGGGGCGTCTACGAGGTCATGATCGGGTATTCCGACTCGAACAAGGACGGGGGTTTCCTTACGTCGAACTGGGAGCTGGCGAAGGCGCAGCTCAAGCTGACGCGGCTCGGCCGAGAGTGCGGCGTCCCGATCGCGTGCTTCCACGGGCGCGGCGGATCGGTGAGCCGGGGCGGGGCGCCGACCGGGCGCGCCATCGCGGCGCAGCCGGCCGGCTCGATCGCCGGACGCCTGCGCATCACCGAGCAGGGGGAGGTCGTGTCGTTCAAGTACGCCAACCGCGGTACGGCAGCCTACCAGACGGAGCTGTTGGCCGCGAGCGTGCTCGAGCACTCCCTCAAGTCCGAGCGGGAGGACGCGCTCGTACCCACGGCCGAGTTCGATGAGGCCATGGAAGCGCTGTCCGGCGCAGCGCACGCCGCCTATCGCCGGCTGATCGAGCACCCCCATCTCGTCACGTACTTCCAGGCGGCGAGCCCCCTCGAGGAGATCGCGCTGCTCAACATCGGGTCGCGCCCCACGCGACGGTTCGGCGCACGCACGCTCGGCGACCTGCGTGCGATCCCGTGGGTGTTCGCGTGGACCCAGAACCGTCACTGCATTCCCGGGTGGTACGGGGTCGGCACTGGACTCGCGACCTTCCTCGACGTGCGGGGCGCGCGCGGAGCGGCGTTGCTCGGGCGGATGTTCGCCGGCTGCCGCCTGTTCCGCCTGATCGTGGACGAGGCCGAGAAGACGCTCGCCTACGTCGATCTCGATATCGCCCGCGCGTACGCTGATCTGGTCGCCGACCCCTGGGTACGGAACGAGCTGGCTTCCCTGGTCGCCGACGAATACCACCGCACCGTCGACGCGGTGCGGCGCCTCAGCGGCGAGAGCGTGCTGGCGGAGCGGTTCCCACAGTTCCGGGAACGGCTCTCCCGCCGGTTGCCGACGCTGAACCAGGTGAACCACCAACAGATCGAGCTGTTGCGGCGCTACCGCGCGGGGCAAGAAGACGCGCTGGCGGGGCTGCTCCTGTCGATCAACTGCATAGCCGCGGGGTTCGGGACGACGGGCTAGGAGCTAGATTCCCACCCATGCACGACAGCCTCTACTTCACCGACCAGCACCGCCAGGTTCGCGACATGGTGCGCGACTTCGCGAGCCAGGTGATCCGGCCTAGCGCGAGGGCGTACGATCTCGAGAGCCGCTTCCCCTGGGACAACGTGAAGCGCATGGCCGAGCTCGGTCTGTTCGGCATCCCCTGGCCGGAGGAGCTCGGCGGCTCGGGGATGGACTATCTCTCGTACATCGTCGTGATCCACGAGCTCGCTAAGGTCGATGCGAGCCACGCGATCACGGTCAGCGCGCACACCACGCTCGGCACCTCACCGATCATGGACTTTGGGACGGGCGAGCAGAAGCAGCGTTACGTCCCGCTGCTGGCGGCCGGCAAGGTGCTGGGTGGTTTCGGGTTGACGGAGCCCGGGGCCGGCTCGGACGCCGGGGGCACCAAGACCACGGCGGTCGCCCGGGGCGACCACTATGTCCTGAACGGCTCCAAAATCTTCATCACGCACGCCGGGGTGGGCGAGGTCTTCGTCGTCACCGCCCGCACCGATCCCGCCGCCCAGAAGACGCACGGCATCACCGCGTTCATCGTCACCAAGGACACCTGTGACCTCGAGGAAACGAGACGCGTCGGGATCGGTCACGACCCGTCGCTTCCGAAGTGTCCCGGCGTCGCGGCGGCCAAGAAGGAGGACAAGCTGGGCTGGCGCGCCTCCGACACGCGGGAGCTCGTGTTCCAGGACGCGGTCGTGCCCCGCGAAAATGTGCTGGGACCGGTGAACAACGGCTTCCGTCAATTCCTGCACACGCTGGACGGCGGCCGCATCGGCCTCGGCGCGCTGGCGCTCGGGCTAGCGGAGGGGGCCTTGGAGGAGTGCCTTCAGTACACCGCCACGCGCAAGCAATTCGGGCGGCCGGTGGCGAGCTTTCAGGGCGTGCACTTCGCGCTCGCGGACATGGCGACCGAGATCGAGGCCGCGACCCACCTGGTCTACCATTCGGCGTGGCTCAAGCAGACGGGCCAGCCGTTCAAGAAGGAGGCCGCGATGGCGAAGCTGTACGCGTCGGAGCTCGCCATGCGCGCCACGACCAAGGCCGTCCAGCTGCACGGTGGCTACGGCTACACCACGGACTATCCCGTGGAGCGGATGATGCGGGACGCCAAAATCTGCGAGATCGGCGAAGGCACGAGCGAGATCCAGCGGATTGTGATCGCCCGCCAGCTCCTCGGGGACCTGGTCGACTAGCTAAAAGCAACCTGCACCAGCCTTCACCGATCTCCACCAACCTCCATTCCCAGGTTGCGCACCAGAAACGCCCACCGATCCGCCTGCTCCTCGATCACCTTGCTGGTCGGCTTGCCGGCGCCATGCCCGGCCTTGGTCTCGATCTCGATCAGCACGGGCGCGGGACCCGCCTGCGCCGCCTGCAGGGCAGCTGCGAACTTGAAGGAGTGCCCCGGCACCACGCGATCGTCGTGATCGGCGGTCGTGATCAATGTCGCCGGATACCGCGTCCCGGCCTTGAGATTGTGCAGCGGCGAGTACCTGTAGAGATACGGGAACTGCGCCGCGCTGTCCGCCGAGCCGAACTCGGTGACCCAGGCCCAGCCGATCGTGAACTTGTGGAACCGCAACATGTCCATGACGCCGACCGCCGGCAGGGCCGCGCCGAACAACTCGGGGCGTTGCGTGATTGCCGCGCCTACCAGCAGGCCCCCGTTCGAGCCGCCCCCGACCGCGAGCTTCGCCGGCGACGTATAACCCTGCGCGATGAGATACTCCGCGGCGGCCATGAAATCGTCGAATACGTTCTGCTTCTTCTCGTGCATTCCCGCCTGGTGCCACGCTTCGCCGTACTCACCGCCGCCCCGCAGGTTCGGCATGGCGTATACACCGCCCAGCTCGAGCCACGCGAGCACGCTCACCGAGAAGCTCGGCGTGAGACTGATGTTGAACCCGCCGTAGCCGTAGAGATACGTCGGATTCGAGCCGTCGAGCTTGATGCCCTTCTTGTGGGTGACGAACATCGGGACACGCGTGCCGTCCTTGCTGGTGTAGAACACCTGTTTCGTCTCGTACCCCGACGGATCGAAGTCGATGGCCGGCGCCTTGAAGACGCTCGACGTGCCTTGCCTGAAGTCGTAACGGAAAATCGTGGTGGGGTACAGGAACGAGGTGAACGCGTAGAACATCGCGTCGTCCTTGCGCTCCCCCGAGATCGACGCCACGGCACCCAGCGTCGGCAGCGCCACGTCCGTGAGAAATCGCCCGTCCAGCGCGAACAGCCGCAGCCGCGAATGGGCATCGTGCATGTAGTGCGCGACGAACTCATCGTGGATGATCTGGACGCCCTCGAGCACGTCCTCGCTCTCCGGGATGATCTCGCGCCAGCGCGCGCGCTCCGGCTGCCGGGTGTCGATGGCGATCACGCGTTTCTTCGGGGCATTCAGGTCGGTGAGAAAGTAGAACACCGGTCCATCGTTGCCGATGAAGCCGTAGCCCGCGTCGAAATCGTCGAGCAGCCGCGTCACCGCGCCCGTCACCTTGGGGCGCGTGGCGCTCCGCAGGTCGAGACAATACACGCGGTTCCGCCGGTCGGTGCCGAGCCACACGTGCAGGACGACGTACCGGCCGTCGTCGGTCACTGCCGCGCCGAACCCCCAGTCCGGTTGATCGGGACGCTCGTACACGAGCACGTCCTGCGCCTGATCGGTGCCGAGGCGGTGATAGTAGACCTTCTGGAACCGATTGACGCTCGTCAACGCCTGCTCGGCGGCTTCCGGGTAGCGACTGTAGAAGAACCCGCGGCCGTCGTGCGTCCACGAAGCGCCCGAGAACTTGATCCAGCGCAGGTGGTCCGACCGGTCGCGCGCCGTCGCGATGTCGCGCACGTGGAACTCCTCCCAATCCGACCCGCTCGCCGAAGTGCCGTAGGCGAGCAGCCGACCGTCCTCCGACACCGCCAGCGTGGAGAGCGCGACGGTCCCGTCCGGCGACAGCACGTTCGCGTCGAGCAGCACCTCGGCATCGGCCACGAGCGACGCCTGCTTGTACAGCACCGATTGGTTCTGCAAGCCGTCGTTCTTGAAGAAGAAGAACCGCCCCGCCTTGTGGAATGGCGCGCCGTATTTGGGATAGTTCCACAGTTGCGTGAGCCGCTGGCGGAGGGTCGCCCGCTGCGGGATCTGGGCCAGGTACGATTCCGTGACCCGGTTCTCCGCCTCGATCCAGGCGCGCGTTTCCGGCGCGTCGGGCTCCTCGAGCCAGCGGTACGGGTCCGGCACTCGCGTGCCGTGGTAGTCTTCCACCACCTCGCTGTGGCGCGCCGGTGGATATTGGATCGTTTGGCCGGGCGCCGCTTCGGCGGCCCCACCGAGCAACATGCCTGTCAGGAGTACCCCCGCATACAGAAAGCCGTTGTGTGCATGCAGCATAGGAGGAAATCTCGGGGCTGTTGACGTAAGTCGCAAGCCCACTTAGATTTAGAGAATGCATTGGGCTTCCGGACTGCTCGCCGCGTTGAGCACCTTCGGTGCGCCACGATCGGGTGGTCCATCCAATCGGGTCAACTCCTCCTCCGTCCATCGGCTCGGAATGAGTGCTTGCTGGGACAACAATCGGATCCCGACGGGCTGCTGGCCGTCCGGGATCGAGGGCACATGCTTTGAAACGGGAAATATTGATCAGCGGGAGCCCGCGGGAGACCCGCGTGGCCATCCTGGAGGACGACCGCCTTGTTGAGCTCCTGGTGGATCGTCCCGACGCCCGCCGCATGGTGGGTGACATCTACCTCGGCACCGTGGACGCGGTCCTGCCGGGGATACAGGCGGCCTTCGTCAACATCGGCGCGGAAAAGAGCGCCTTCCTCCATGCCTCCGATCTGATCGAATCGGAGGACGAAGACGAGCCGCGCGATCCGGACGACGACACCGACAACGGCAATGGCGGCTCGAACGGCGGGGGAGGAGAAAGAGGGGGTGGGGGGGGAGGAGGCCGGTCGCGACGCCGTCTGCCGAACGTCGCCGACGAGCTGAAAAAGGGTCAGGCCAAGCTCGTCCAGGTCATCAAAGAGCCCATCGGGACCAAGGGACCGCGCGTCACGGCGCAGGTGTCGCTCGCCGGCCGGTTTCTGGTCTACATGCCGTTCGCCTCGAAGGTCGGCGTCTCCCGCAAAATCGAGAACCGCGACCAGCGCGCCAAGCTCCGCGACATGGTCGCCAAGCTCGTCCCCAAAGACTCGGGCGGCTGGATCATCCGCACGGTGGCCGAAGATCTGACCGAGCAGAGCTCCAAGCACGAGATCGACCACCTGTACGAGATGTGGAAGAAGATCAAGCGCAAGGCCAGCTCGGCGCGCCCGCCGGCGCTGCTGCAGCGCGAGACCAGCCTCACCCGCGGCATCATCCGCGACCTCTTCAGTGACAAGGTCGACTCGCTGCTCGTCGATTCGAAGATGTTGCACAACGAGGTCGTGCAGTACTTGAAGCAGATCGACCCGGATCTGATCGAGCGCGTGAAGCTGCACGCGGCCGAGGCCTCGCTGTTCGACGAGTACGACATCGAAGCGGAGGTCCGCAAGCTCTTCATCCCGCGGGTAGAGCTGCCGACCGGCGGATACCTCATCATCCAGCCCACCGAGGCGTTGACCTCGATCGACGTGAACACCGGCCGTTATACCGGCAAGAAGGACCCCGAGAGCACGATCCTCAAGACGAACCTCGAGGCGGCTCGCGAAGTGGCGCGCCAGCTGCGGCTGCGGGACATCGGCGGGATCATCGTGGTGGACTTCATCGACATGGAGTCGCGCGGCAACCGCGATAAGGTGCTGCAGGAGCTGCGGACCCATCTCGGTCGCGACCGCGCGCGCACCAAGGCGTTCGCCGTTTCTGAGCTGGGGCTGATCGAGATGACGCGCCAGCGGGTGCGCCCGTCGCTATGGCACTCGATGACCGCCGAATGCCCCACCTGCAACGGGACCGGCCGGGTGTTTCGCCCCGAGGTGGTCGTGCGGCGGATGGAGCGCTCGCTCAAGCGCGCTGGCGCCGAGCATAAGGAGCGCCAGCTCGCAGTGCGGCTGCACCCCGAAGTGGCGCTGTATCTCGTGGAGCAGGAGCCGAACTTCCTGCGTCAACTCGAGAAGCAGACCGGGCTCGAGCTCGAGGTGCGCGACGACCCGATGATGCGCCTCGACGAGTTCCGCATGGTGGCCCAGCCGGCGGGGCGGGACGTGACGGAGCAGTACGCGGTGGCGTGACAGAAGAAGGAGCACGGCGCACCTTGACGGAACCCCAAGTCCCAGTTAGAGTTCGCGGCCCCATGTCCTACGCCATCTTTTCCATCGGCGCCGTGCAGTACCGGGCCGAGCCCGGCATCACGATCAAGGTCCCGCTGCTCCAGGGCGAGCCCGGGAGCAAGGTGACGTTCGATCGCGTACTGCTCGCGAGCGACGGCACGCACGTGCACACCGGCAAGCCGGTGCTGAAGGGCGCCAAGGTGACGGCCGAAGTGGTGCGTCACGGCAAGGGCAAGAAAATCCGGATCTACCGCTTCGCCCGCCGTACCGGGTACCGGCGTCACGCCGGACATCGCCAGCCGTTCACCGAAGTCAAGATCGCCGACGTGAAGCTCAAGGACTGAGGGAACGTATGGCCCACAAGAAAGGCGTCGGCTCCTCCCGCAACGGCCGCGATTCCGGTCCCAAATACTTGGGCGTGAAACGCTTCGCCGGAGAGTTCGTCACGGCGGGGAGCATCCTCGTCAAACAGCGCGGCACAAAGTTCCACCCCGGGCTGAACGTGCGCCGGGCGTCGGACGACACGCTGTTCACGGTCGTCGACGGCGTGGTGAAGTTCGAGCACAAAAACAAGAAGCGCTTCAAGGTCAGCGTCCACCCGAAGGCGGGCGCCCCGGCCGCCTAGTAGGTGGGGGGGAGCTTCTTGTAGCGCTCGAACAGCTCCGTCTGCCGGCTGGTGAGCGGCATCTCCTTCCCGCGAATGAAAACGTGCTCCACGCCGGTGGTGAACTCGAAAGGATCTCCCGACCACACCACGACGTTCGCGACCTTGCCCGACTCGAGCGACCCGTACCGATCCGCCACACCGAGCATTTCCGCGGGAGCGAGCGTGACGGCCCGTAGCGCCTGGTCCCACGACATCCCATAGGACACGGCGTTGCCCGCCTGCTGGCGCAGGTTGCGCGCGTTGTGGGTGTCCGTCTCCATCAGCGCGACCTTCACGCCGGCGCGCGCGAGCAGCGCGGCGTTCTCGTACCGGATGCCGAGCGCGTCGTACGAAGGAATATTGTCGAGCGGCTCCACCAGCACGGGAACGCCGGCGGCCGCGATGTCGCGCGCGACCTCCCAGCCTTCCTGGGCGCCTGCCAGCACGAGCTTGAGCTTGAACTCACGCGCCAGGCGCAGCGCCGTCGCGATGTCGCTCCGCCGGTTCGCGTAAGCGATGAGCGGCTCCTGCGCGTGCAGCACGGGCAGCAGCGCCTCAAGGTCGCGGGCCGGCGCCGACAGCGGTTGCATCTGGGCGCGACTGAAGTCCGCCTTGCGGCGCTCGTATTCGAGCGCGTCGCGGAACACGCGGCGCAGGCGATCCGCCAACCCCGCGCGCGAGCCGCCGGCGTAGTCCTTCCCGCTCTCGGAGTCGTCGAGCACCATCCCGGCCGGCGACTTCACGACCATCTGTTCGATCGTGGCGCCATCGAGGTCGATCAGTGCCGCCTGCCCGCTGACCAGGTTGCCGGTCGGGGTGGCGAGCACGGTGGTGATTCCCTCGATCCGAGTGACCGCAATGACCGCGGACGCTGGGTTGATCCCCTCTGTGACGTTGAACGCGGCGGCGATGGTGTCGCCCTGGAGGCTTGCCTCGCGCGTCGCCGCGACGGCGCCGATCTCCACCAGACCCAGCTGGCCGCCGCCGTCGATCAGCCCCGGCGTGACCCACTTGCCCGCCGCGTCGATGCGCGTGGCGTCGGACGGGACGGCCACCCCGGTGCCGACTGCCGCGATCTTGCCGTCGCGGATCAGCACGGTCGCGTTGCTGATC
>Ga0209808_1000550_pt1 | contig 18456 bp, 20 predicted proteins | sample GraSoiAngelo_157_FD_186171 | JGI IMG/M metagenome (GOLD analysis project Ga0209808, IMG submission 186171) | Grasslands soil microbial communities from the Angelo Coastal Reserve, California, USA - 14_1009_16_20cm (SPAdes) (version 2) | ecosystem: Environmental > Terrestrial > Soil > Grasslands ... | reverse complement strand
GCGGTGAACATGACGCTGAATTTTCTCAAGAAACGCGGACGGCGGTTTCAACTCAGCCTGGACGACGTGGACGCGAGCATTCAAAACGACAGGGAATTCATGGAAGCCACGGCGACCAGCAGTCCGGTGCGCGAAGCGGACCTCTCCGAGCTGCAGCGAAGATTGAACGAGGCCATGATGAAATTGTCTGATGATCACAGAGCCGTGGTCACCATGTTCCATATCCAGGGGATGCCTCATGCGGAAATCAGTAAGATCTTGCGCGTCTCGGAAGGAACGGTACGTTCAAGGCTCTTCTACGCGAATCGGCAGTTGCAAAATTATCTGGACGAATTTCGGAAAAATCCTGTTTCTTAACCGGCGCTAAAGATGGACGAATTTGACGATAGGGAAATCGCAACGCTTCTTCGGTTGAAGCGACACGAGCAACCGCCACCGGGTTACTTTGAAAGTTTCCTTCACGAATTTCATCGCCGGCAGCGCGATGAGTTGCTTCGCCAGCCTCTTTGGCGCATCTGCTTGGAACGCGCTCACGCCTTCACGTTGGGCCTGAATGTTGGTTCGCTGGTCTCGTATCCCGCTGCTGTCACCGCGGTCCTCGTTTGCGCCGCTGTCATTTCGCTAAAGATTTATCAGCAACCCGAGACGGCTCGCGTCGCTCTCCAGAGTCCGCCGGCCTTATCGACGCCGGTGAATGCCGAGGGAGAATTGAACCTTGCATCTCCGGTCTCCATGCAGATTCTCAGGACGCAGCCGGTTCGCACTTTTCATGAAAGCGCCCAGACTCACCGAGCCGCCCCTCCGCGTTACGTGCTCGATAGCGTCCCCGTGAGTTATGAGCCCACTTTCAGGTTCTAAGCACAGCGTAATTGCATTCGCGCTGATTTTCCTCTCGGGCGGGAGCCTGCTCCTTGCACAGGAGCAGTCCGCTACGGCCATCAGCCATCAGGTCAGAGAAATCTTTGAGCGCTGCGCCAAAGCGGTGGTGAAGATTCATGGCGTCGATGAACACAGCGAAATTTGCGGCACGGGATTTTTCATCGATCCCACAGGCACGCTTTACACCGCATATACAGTGGGAGGTGAAGCGGGAAATTTCACCATCGAATTCGCCGGCAAGAAATATCCGGCGCGTCAACTTTTGGCAGACATTCGGAGTGGGACGGCCATGTTAAAGATCGATGAGACCACGCCAGCCCTGCCAATTGGTAAATCGGAAGAATTGGAAGTGGCGACCCCCGTGGTGGCGGTCGGTTATCCTTTAGATTTGCCGGAAACGCCTAATTTCGGGATGGTCGCCGGTTTCGATCACAAATATCTGGGCCGCTATTTTTCCACGACCCATCTGCGCGTCAATCTCCCGACGCAACGCGGAGAAGCGGGCGCACCATTGTTGAATATGAAAGGCGAGGTCGTTGGCATCGTGGTCAGCAGTCTCGAGAACAACTCGGCCTGTTACGCCGTCCCAATCGAAGCGGCAGAGAAAATCCGCAGCGATTTTGTTCGTTTCGGCGAGGCCAGGCACGGCTGGATCGGAGGCAATATTTCGGAGGCGCCTGAACCGGTGGAAGGTTCGCGCGCGGAAATGACGCAGGTCATGGAGGACACGCCGGCTGCCCGTGCTGGAATCAAACGCGGAGACATTCTTTTACAAGTGGGCCGGAAGAAGGTGACTCAACCAGAAGATGTGCTCGACGCGTCGTTTTTCATCACCGCGGGTGACAACGTGCCGATCACGGTGATGCGGGGGAATCAGAAACTGACTTTTCATGTGCAGGCCGAACTTCATCCGGCCAGCAAAAATGTGCCCATGCTATCCGATGGCACACAGGTTCCCACAGCAGCCGACGCAAACCGTGCGATGCCGCTGAAGCTTGAGTCCGCAGCGCAAACCACACCCTAGCAAGTGGCCACACGCTAGCGCAGAGTTTAGCGCGGCACCATCTTTCGGAACTCGGCTTCCTCGATGATCCGAACGCCAAGCTCTTTCGCTTTATCAAACTTGCTCCCTGGTTCGGCGCCGGCGAGGACGTAATCGGTTTTCTTGCTCACGCTGCCGGTGACGTGGCCGCCGAGCGCTTCAATTTTTTCGGTGGCTTCCTCGCGCGTCATTGAAGGAAGGGTTCCTGTGAGGACAAAAGTCTTACCAGCTAGCGGCAATTCCGCCTTTTTTTTCGCCGAGACTTTTTCGCTCTTTGGCTGAATTCGCAGTTCCCTCATCCGCCGCAGAATTTTCTTGCCTGCCGCCGAGGCAAAGAAGTCGAGAACGCTTTCAGCGACTACTGGCCCAACTTCGGTGACGATGCCGTCCTTTTCCGCTTTGCTTTTGGATCGCTTGGCAAACCCGGTCTTGATCAATCGTTCGGCGATTTGTTTGGCGGATTCTTTGTGCTCCCGCTTCTCGTGATAATCCAAGACGTCGTGGAGCAATTGTGAATTAGCCACATCGTCGATGCTCTCATGAAATCGGGCGAGCTGTGTTGCAGTGGTTTTTCCCACGTCTGGAATCGCGAGAGCGAAAAGCCAGCGCGAGAGCGGCAAAGTTCTGGCGCGCTCGATCGCGTGAATCGCCTTGGTGGCATTTTTCTCGCCCAAGACACGCGGGGCGTCCTCGGTGCCGAGATTCAATTTGGCGAGTTGATCGACCTTTAGCTCGAACAAATCCAGAGGCTCCCGCACGAGACCGCGCTCGACCAATTTGTCAGCGACGATTCCACCCACACTTTCGATGTCGAGCGCGCCGCGCGCGGCAAAAAATTCGACGCGGCGTGTTGTCTGCGCCGGGCAATGCAGATTTTCGCAGCGCCATGCGACAAACTCCGGGTCGCGCCGGATAGGTCTGCCGCACACCGGGCATTTGCCGTGAATGTGCTCGGAAAAGTGGAACGGTTTCGCGCCGCGCGGCCGTTGCGATTTCACCACCTCCACAACTGCTGGAATAACTTCGCCGGCTTTCTCAATCACAACCGTGTCGTCGATGCGGATGTCTTTGCGTTTGATTTCGTCCTCGTTGTGCAACGTCGCGCGCCCGACGGTGCTTCCACTCACAAGGACTGGTTCGAGCACAGCGACCGGTGTGAGAATTCCAGTACGCCCGACCTGAATGATGATGTCCTTCAAACGCGTCTGGACGCGTTCGGCGGCATATTTGTAAGCGATCGCCCAGCGCGGGGATTTTGCTGTAAATCCGAGGCGCTCGCGCTGCGCAAAGGAATTGACTTTCACCACCGCGCCGTCGGTTTGATAAGCAAACTTGTGGCGGATGCCGTCCAGCTCGTGAATCGCATCCAAAATTTCCTCGACCGATTCGGCTACCCACCAGCGCTCAGTGACTGGCAAGCCGAGCTTCTTTAGCAGTGGAAAAATTTCCGAGTGAAGATCGACGTCGACTCCTTTAGTTGCCCCGGTTCCGTAAAGGACTATCCCCAGCGGGCGTTTCGCCACGATCGCCGGGTCGAGTTGCTTAAGCGAACCGGCCGCGGCGTTACGCGGATTTGCAAACAGCGGCAGCCCCTGCTTCTTGCGTTCCTCATTAAGTTTCTCGAAGCCTTTTCTGTCCATGTAAACTTCGCCGCGCACTTCCAGAAGTTTCGGCGTGCCGTCGCGCAGACGCTCCGGCACCGAGCGGATCGTGCGGATGTTTTGTGTGATACTGTCGCCCATGTTTCCATCTCCGCGTGTGGCCGCCTGCCGCAGTTTCCCACTTTCGTAAATGAGGGAAACCGCAACGCCGTCCACCTTTGCCTCGATTACCACCGGAATTTTTTCGTCAGGCAAGAGCCGTTGGATGCGGGCGTAGAAATTTTTCACTTCCTCTTCCGAGTAAGTGTTGTCGAGGCTGAGCATCGGAACGAGGTGCGAGACCTGCTCGAATGCCTTGAGCGGTTTTCCGCCGACGCGCTGGGTGGGCGAATCGGGCGTGACGAGATGTGGGAACTGCGACTCCAAATCGACCAGATCCTTGTAGAGTTGGTCGTATTCCCGATCGCTGATTATCGGAACGGCTTCTTCGTAATAGAGCCGGTCGTGCTTGCGGATTTCTCCTCGCAGCTGCTCGATTCGCTTCGCGGCTTCCTTTTCGTCCATGACTGTCCTGCACGATACGAGCGCGCGAAATCTCGGCAACGGCTGCGCATTTGTAGGGCAAGCGCATCGCTTGCTCCCTTTCCATCGCCAACCATAAAGAAAACTCGCGGCAGGCGGTGCGCCTGCCCTACAATAACAATCGTGAAGCCCGGCGAGCGTATCCTCGGGGTGGAAGGCGGTGGCACGAAAACCGCCTGGGTGTTGGTCCAGGGTATGGAAACGAGCGGCGAGGCCAGCGCGGAATTTCGCATTCTCGATCAGGGGAAACTGCCGCCATCCAATTTGCGTCTGACAACACCGGAACGGCTGCGCGAAATCTTCGCTGAGCTGCCGAAGCAGATCGATCGCGCGGGAGTTTTTCTTGCCGGTTGCGCTACGGAGGAAGATCGCCGCTCGCTCAAGCAAATCTGTCTTGAAGTTTGGCCAAACGCCAAAATCGTCACGGGCAGCGACCGCGATTCTGGCTTGGCAGCGAGTCTCGATCATGGAGACGGCATCGTGGTCAACGCCGGAAGCGGTTCCTCTGTGACTGGGCGCCGTGGTGACCGAATCGAGAGAGCGGGCGGATGGGGACACATCTTGGGCGATGCTGGCGGCGGTTATTTTCTTTCCATCCAAGCGCTCCGCCTTGTCTTGCGCGAACACGATTTGCATCACAGCGAGATGCAGTTCACTGCCAAAATCCTGCAGGCGCTTTCGTTGAACAATTTTGATGAACTGGTTCGTTGGGTGCAAACAGCGGACAAAATGGAGATCGCGATGCTGGCGCCCGTGGTCTTTGAAGCCGCAACGGGGGGTGATGCTCGCATGATGGAGATCATCGAAGAAGGTGCGCGCGTGCTCTGTGAATACACCGAGGCCGTCGCGTCGCGTCTCCATCTGCTTGCGCCCAAAGTCGCGCTGATCGGCGGCCTTTTCTATCGGGACTCGATTTATAGGCACGCGTACCGGCGCAAACTGAAAAAGAATCTTCCTGATGCGCGCGTGACAATCGCGGAGCGAGCTCCCGAACTTGGTGCCGCGTGGCTGGCGACAGAAGCGGGTGATCACGCCGCATTTCACCCAAGGCCATCCCAAAACGAAATCGAAAGTTTGGCGGCTGCGCTTACCGAGCAGCGCAATCCGCGCTCGGGGAATCTCGAAAAAATGAGCGCACAGCAGCTCGTCGAAGTGTTTGTCGAGGAAGAAAAGTTCGTTCAGGAGGCGTTGCGCGTCGCGATCGGCGAGTTGACCAAAGCGATTGAGATTGTGGCTGAATCGCTGCGAAACGGTGGTCGCTTGTTTTATGTCGGTGCTGGGAGCAGCGGGCGCATCGGTGTGCTCGATGCGAGCGAAATCCCGCCCACTTTTGGTGCGCCGCGTGATCTGGTGCAGGGCGTGATCGCTGGTGGCGTGACGGCGCTTTATCGCAGTGCTGAGGGCGCTGAAGATCAGAAAAGTGCCGGCGCATTGGCTTTGGATGAGCGTAAAATAAAAGGCCCCGATGTTGTGATTGGAATTACGGCCAGCGGCCGGACGCCTTTTGTGCTCGGAGCGCTTGCCCGGGCAAAGTCGTTAGGTGCAAAAACGATTTTGCTCACCTGCAATCCGACTGTAGCCGGCGTCGCTGACGCCGGCCGGCCGGGATCACCCGCCTTCGCCGAGGCTACGGCGGGCAAGCCGATCGCGGCTACAGACGTCCATCTAGTAGTCACACTCGAGGTCGGACCCGAGATATTGACTGGATCGACGAGACTGAAAGCCGGGACCGCGACGAAGGTTGCCCTCAATATCATCAGCACCGGTGCCATGGTCGCGCTGGGCAAAGTGCGCGGCAATCTGATGATCGATTTGCACGCTAGCAGCACGAAATTGCGTGATCGCGCAGTGCGGGTTCTCGCCGAACTGGCGCAATGTGATTACGAGTCAGCCCGCAATTTTCTGGAGGCGGACGATTGGAATTTGCGCGCGGCGTTGGAGAAACTGTAGGAATTTCCATTTCCTATAAGCGCAACGGAAGTGGCTCATGCGAAGCTAGGTGTGACTTAACCGAAAGGAACAACCCTATGCTCTGGACAATATTCGTAATCTTGCTCGTGCTCTGGCTGCTTGGCTTCATCGGCCATTTTGGTGGCGCGCTGATCCATTTGTTGCTCGTGATCGCTGTGATCGTGCTCATCATTAATCTTGTCAGCGGGCGGCGGCCACTGTAGTCGAAAGCAGGTATGACTTAACCGAAAGGAACAACCCTATGCTCTGGACAATATTTGTTATTCTGCTGGTCCTGTGGTTGCTTGGATTGGTCAGTTCGTACACGCTCGGCGGGTTTATTCACATCCTGCTCGTCATTGCGATTGTGGTGCTGATCATTCAGTTGATCTCAGGCCGGCGGCCATTGTAAGCTCGAACCAATGAAACCAGCCGTGATCATCGGCATCGTGCTGATCATCGTCGGTGTGATTGGCTTTGCCTGGGGTGGACTAGGTTGGACGACACAAAAGAAAGACGCCCAGCTAGGCCCGCTTGAAATTACGCACAAGGAAAGTCACGGGATCGCGTTTCCGCCGATCGCGAGCGGCATTTGCCTGGCCGGCGGAATCGTCCTTGTAATCGTCGGCAGCCGAAAAAGCTAGCCGCCGGCTTTTAGCGCTGCGAAAGTCTTGGTGCCTTTGCGGTCGAGGTACAGAAGGATGCCGCGCTTCGGATCGGCTTTGTTGAGGGCCTCACGGAATGATTGCAGGTTCGTGACTGGTTTGCCGTCCACTTCCGTAATGACATCTTCGCGTTGAATGTCCTGGGCCGCGGCGATGCTGTTGTCCTCCACGTTCGTTACCACCACACCTTGCTCAACCGGGACGTGCAGGCGTTCCGCAACCTCTTTCGTCAATTCCTGCACCTGCAATCCAAATTTGCCGATCCCGCCGTCGCGGGACTGGCTTGGCTGAATTGGCCGGGCCGGTTCATTTGATGTTCGCGCGATCTCGTTAGGCAATTCACCGGTCTTGAGCGGGACTTTAATTGTTTTGCCTTTGCGCCAGACAGTGAGCTGGACATTTTGGTCGATCTTCTTTTTCAAAATCTCATGCTGAAGCTGTGAGTCGGTTTCGATGGGTGTTCCATCGATCTGCGTGATTAGATCGAACGGCCGCAAATCGCTTTTGGAAGCGGGCGCATCAGCTTCAATTGTGCGCACCACGACGCCTTTATCAGCGCCTTTGAACAAATCGCGGATTGCTGGGTCGTCGCCTAGAGTTTCGATCCGAATGCCTAGCCACGGACGCGTAATCTTGTGGCCTGCGACCAGCTCGGCCCCGATTTCTTTTGCCATGTTGATTGGAATGGCGAAGCCCAGTCCGCGGTTCATCCCGTTGATCAGCGTGTTCATCCCGATCACTTTGCCGTCGATATCGCAGAGTGGGCCGCCGCTGTTACCGGGATTAATCGAGGCATCAGTCTGCAAGTAGTCCGAGATGGAATAGCCGCCTGACTGAAACAATTTGCTTCGGCCTTTGCCGCTGATCACACCGTAGGTAAATGTGTAATCGAGCCTGAATGGCGCACCGATCGCAAAGGCAAACTGCCCAACTCGCACAGCGTCGCTGTCGCCGAGTTGGACGACCGGCAGATCTTTGGCATCGATCTTGATCACGGCGATATCGGTTTTTTCATCGGTGCCCACCATCCGCGCCGGAAAATTCCGTCCGTCTCTCAGCTTCACATCGATCTTGTCTGCGCCTTCGACCACGTGAAAGTTCGTGAAGATGTAGCCATCGGGCCGCATGATAAAACCGGAGCCTTCGCTTTGGACCGAACGCGGCGCTCCCGGATTGCGCCGCGGATTGTTTTCATCGGGCGGCCCCTGAAAGAACAGGTCGTCAAGCGGCGAGCTCTCACTGATTTCGTTCTTCTTGGAAATCTCAATAATGACAACGCTGGGCGCTACGGTCTCGAAGACTTTCGCGAAAGCATTGTTCAATTGATGAACCACGTCCTTCCCTGCCTCCGCCGCATCAGCAGGAACACTGGAAGTTGGGACGGCCTCTGGTATCGCCGCAAACGATGTACTGAGTGCAACGCACAGGGTCAAAATGGATAAACGCATCGGTTGGAATTTGGACAGCAATGAAGATGCAACGTTCAACTGGCTACGTCCAATGCCAGCTTACTCAAAGGCGCGCTCGCAGTTCAGCCGCAGAAGTACTACATTCCTTGACGAAGCTCGTATACTTTCCAGCTCAACCCTTTTTATGAGCGCGTTTAAGAGGCGAATCGTCTTTTGGGCAAGCGTCGTGCTTTTGATATTATTTTGGGCAATAGCGGTTGGTCCCGAGCCGCCTGCGCGTATATCTATGTCGCCGGAAGAACTGGTTCGAGCTGTCACCATTCAGCGCGATTCGCTCATCGACTTGTGCCTGATGGAGCACGTCGATCCGAATGGGCGCGACGCGCAAGGGCGCACCCCGCTGCTGATTGCAATGTCGCAAAAGGATGAGAAAACGGCGCGCCGGCTCGTTGACGCCGGTGCACAGGTCGATCTTGCCGATAAGAGCGGTTTTACACCGTTCATGGCAGCAGCGATGCACGGCAATCTTGCAATGTTCCAGTTGCTCCTGGCGCGTTCAACTAATCTTCGTGCCGACGCTCAGACGAAGGACAGGCAGGATCTCCTGGGATTGGCGCTCGATGGCGGTAATCCGCAGATCATTAAGACCGTGATCGAGCGCTTACCGCCGATGCCGCAGTGGAAAACCAGTACGCAGCGCGCTCTGAATGCGGCGCTGCAAGTGGCGAACAAGGACCAAATCCGATCACTGCTTGGCAAGCATTCAACGCCTCCCACGCCTGAGGGCAGAAACGTGCCGTTCCTTGCTTATTCCATCGCGGGAAACAACTCCTCGCTTTTCAGCACGCTTCTGGCTTGCGGAGCAGATCCTAACACCGTTCTGCCGTCGCGTTGCGATAAGGATTTTCTCGCGCTGCTCTCATCGAAGGCGCTTCGCAGCTACGTGGAAGAAGACAGGAATCTTACTGTCGTCATGCTCGCCGCGGGACTTGGACAGGATGACTATCTGCGCGCTCTGATCAATGCAGGCGCCAACCGGAACCGGCTGACGATCCGGGACAAGATGTCTGCGTTGGATATTGCCGCAGAAACGGGTCACTGGCGGGCCGCACAAATTCTTCTCGGCGGCGGGCCATCGCCCGATCGGTTGCGCCTCGAAATTTCTCTCGCCTTGCAACGGGTCGCCCTCGTTAAGGATGGCGTGCCGGTGTATCGCACGCAGTGTTCGACTGGCCGACCGGGTTATTCGACAAAGAGGGGCGAATTTGTGATCACCAACAAGGAGCGCAACCATCGTTCCACCATCTACCACGTGGAGATGCCGTACTTCATGCGCCTGAGCTGCCTTGATTTTGGAATGCACGCGGGATACGTGCCGGATCACCCGGCGTCACACGGCTGCATCCGGTTGCCCGAAGACGCTGCTCGCAAATTTTTCTCCGAACTTCCCGTCGGCACGCTTGTGACTGTGCAATAAGGCGACAGCCGATTGCCGGCCGGAAATCCGACGTCGCGGGCCGCATCTCTGATTTCCTTGAATCCAAACTGACTCATGTGGCATCTCAATGGAATCCTATGGAAACAAACAATATTCGAGCGGCATCCCTTGTAATGACAAACGAGCGTGGGGTCGCGAACAAGGTTTCGCCCGCCACCTGGATCGGACTCTTCCTCTCATTGTTCGCGATGCTCGTGATTCGATATGCGTTCGTGTTCTTCGTACCCGAAATGCCATTCGCCTGGGTAATTCTAAAGGAAACGTTGATGTGGGTGAGTGCAGCCGCTCTCCTGGTTATCATCCTGCGCGCCGAATATTTGCCCCTCCGCTCTATCGGCCTCGGCACCGCGCGCTGGTGGATGTCGATCTTGTGGGGGCTCGTAATCGCCGTTGTATCGGCAGCAGTCGTCGGCGGGCTGGCTTATCTTACTGGTTACGGCCACGGTCCCGGATCTGCCGCTTTCGAGAAACTGCCGCTTTGGTTAATTACGCTCATCGTTTTCCGCGCCGGAGTGGTAGAAGAACTATTTTATCGTGGTTACGCTATCGAGCGTTTGCGCATGATTGGTCTCGGACGCTTCTGGTCGGTCACAATTCCGCTGGTCATTTTTTCGCTTGGCCATTGGTCCGGCGGCGCTGCAAATATTCTGATCGCTCTTGCGGCGGGTATAATCTTAACGGGATTCTATTTGTGGCGTCGTGATTTGGTCGCCAACATGATCGGCCACGGCCTGGTGGACTTTGTTGCCAATGTGCTGCCCAAATTGTTTTCCTAGCAATCTAACCTTCCCTCTGCGGATTTTTGAAACAGCCGCTGACTAGGGGCGTAGGCTTTCGTAGCTTACGAGATGGATTGAATGACACCATTGCTTTTGTTTGCTCCAGGCGCAGGAGCGCCTTCATCGCATCCCTGGATGCAAGATTGGAAAAAGCGTTTGTCAGGAATCGGCGTTGTCGAGACTTTCGATTACGACTACCTGCGCGAAGGCCGAAGGCGACCCGATCGCTTGCCGCAGCTTATCGCCGCGCATCGAAAAGCATTAAAGCGGGTGCGAGAGCGACATCGCGCTGAATCAATCATCCTCGTCGGCAAGAGCATGGGCGGCCGCGTTGGATGTCACTTATCGCTGGAGGAAAAAGTGGATGGATTAGTTTGTCTCGGATACCCGCTCTGCGGTATGGGCGATCGGACGAAACTCCGCGATGAAGTTTTGCGCGCCCTGACTACACCAATCCTGTTTGTGCAAGGCACGCGCGACTCGCTTTGCCCGTTGGACCTTCTGGAGCGGGTTCGAGCCGAGATGAAGGCGCCAAATTTCTTGCACAGCGTTGAAGGCGGCGACCATTCCCTGCGCGTGCCTAAGAGCCAACTGCAAGGAACAAGTAAAACGCAGCAAGATATCAATCAGCAGATCCTCAAGGCCATCGGTAAGTTTGTTGACCAATTGGTACCGGTCGCGGATTAGATGAACATGAGGCGAAAGCCCAGTCAGGTTTCTATTCGCGCTGGTCAGGTCGAGTTCGTCAAAGTGGGGACGGACGCCTGGAGATGGCGCGACTTCTATCGCTGGCTGCTCAGTTTGAGGTGGCCGCGATTCGCCACCTTTGTCGCCAGTCTTTATGTCGGCCTGAATCTTCTTTTCGCCGCGCTTTACAGTCTCCAGCAAAACAGTATCGCCGGCACCACCGGCGGGCATTGGTTTTTTGATTGCTTCTTCTTCAGCGTGCAAACGCTGGCCACAGTGGGTTATGGGCACATGTATCCGCAAACGCTGTACGCCCACATCATCTCGACGATTGAAATTATGACCGGGATTTTTTTGCTCGCTGCGATGACCGGCCTCATCTTCGTGCGCTTTTCGCGCCCGACCGCGCGTGTCGTGTTCAGCAAATCGTTGGTCATTTCGCCGTTGAATGGGAAGCCGACGCTGATGGTGCGAATCGGCAACGAAAATCAGCACAGCATGGTGGAGGCGGAGTTCCGAATCATGTTCTCGCGCGATGAACCGTTGCTCGAAGGCGGAGATTTCCGCTACTTTTATGTTCTCAAACTTCATTTCGATCGGCTGACGGTTTTTCCCGCGGCGCTGACGTTGCGGCACACGATCGATGAGAAGAGTCCGCTTTTCAGCGCGACTAATGAATCTCTCAGCGCCAGCCGTGCGCTGTTTATCGTATCGGTCGTTGGAATCGACCCGGTGATTGCAGCGTCGGTTCAAACGCAGAAGGACTACAGCTGGCGCGATATTCAATTCGGCCACCGCTTCGTCGAAATCTACACCGAGCACGGCGGCGGCCGGCTCACCGTGGATTACGGCCGTCTTCACGATACCGAACCGGTGTTGTAACTTTCGCCGTTACGCCAGATTCGAATTCCGCCCGGTCACGGCTCTATTCGGGCGGCAGGAGAATCATGCGCGCAAACTGGAACATCGCGGTGACAAGTTGAAAGATAATCGAAGTGAAGAATGGCCAGAATGCGCCGAGGAAGACAGCGTTGTACAATTGCAAGAGGATTGCTGCTGTCCCGAAGGTTCCGAACAGATAAGAAACGAACCGAGTAGCGCGCTTACGTTGTATCTGTCGCAGATCCAAACGACTAAAGAGTTTCGTCATCGTAATGGCGAACAGCAAAGAAACCACGAATGCGAATCCGCTGCACCATCTCCAGATTCCTGGCGGCATCGGTTTGATCGTGAGCAACAGCAATCCAAGCATGCAAAGGCCCAGTGGCAGGATTGAATTGGTGAGCAAAAACCGCAGCCGAAGTTTGTCGGCCGGCGACCATTCGTGAATCGATTCGCGCCGAAAAACGACTACCACGCCGGCAAAACCAGCCAGCGCGACCGCGATCTGCGCGGCAATGCCAAGAGCGTCGCCAGGTTCCATCGTTTAGGTGAGTTCAGCGCGTGACCGCCAATTGTGGAAGCATTTTTTGTTGCCCGCCGATTGAGTCTCCTGTCTTTGCGCCCACGCAGATCTGCAATAATCTTTCAGAAACTACGAAAGGAATAACAATCATGGCTACTTATGTCAGTCTAATTCAGTTTACAGACCAAGGTATTCGCAACATCAAGGACACAGCTAAGCGCGGCGAAGCAGCGATAGCCGAGGCGGAGAAAATGGGTATGAAAATCGTAGAGGAATTCTGGACGATGGGCGCTTATGACGTTGTCGTTCTGTTCGAGGCGCCGGATGATGAAACGATGAGCGCGTTCACGCTTCAAATCGGCGCACTCGGTAACGTCAAGAGCCAGACGCTGCGCGCCTTTCGCCGGAAGGAGATGGAAGGCATTCTCGCGAAGATCAAATAGCTTTTTGCGCGATTCTTTGCCACAAACATCCGTCCACAGTCCGCAGACCGCGCGAACGGAAGAGTGACGCTGTAGCCAGTAAAACCGATTGCAGTTGGCTTCGACCAAACTGCATGTATTTTCTCACATGAAAACCGCCGCTCGATGTTTGATTGCGGTCGTGATGCTGGCTGCCGCGAGTTTTGCGTTTGCCCATCCGTTCAAGAGCAGGATTATCACGACTTCACCTTTGATGATCACAGTTGCTGATGATCAGAGTCTTAACATCAAAAATTTCTCCCAGGAAGGAGGAACTGATCGCGCCGTGGTTTCGGTCACTTTCACCGGAGAAAATGGTGGAACGGCCAATGTTCTCGTCGCGACACGGACCGACTTAAGTACCGGAGCCAATTCGCAAAGTTTTCCGGAGATTGGCAACAAAGTGATAATCGCGGGCCCGGCTGAAGTAACGGTCGCGCCGGTAACTGGTGCAACGCTCTTCATCACCTTCAGAAAAGAGTCCAATGAAGGCGGCAACAGCGGTGGGGTTATCGTGTTCGCCACTCCTACGCCCGCCGCAACCATTACACCGTTTCCGTTTCTCAGTCCGACACCCACGGCCACGCCCACGCCAGGGGGCTAAAAGGCCGCGAGCGTAGAAATCTTCTCCAATCCCAAGATCCGAGGTCTGTGCGCGGCGGAGCTTTGAGAATTAGGCGCGGCTTAGCCTGCCAAAGCGTCGATCGCTCTCCATTCTTCGGGAGTTAGCTTGAGCTTGGCAGCGGCGACATTTTCTTCCAAGTGCGCCAAAGACGATGTCCCTGGGATGGGCAACATCACCGGCGATCGAGCCAGGAGCCAGGCCAGCGCGACTTGATACACGCTCACACCGTGCGCCTTGGCTGCCGTATTCAGCGGGTTCTCAGGGTTTAAACCGCCGCCTCCTCCGATAGGAAACCACGGTAGAAAGCCGAGATTCTCTTTCTCGCAATAGACCAGCACGCTTTCCGATTTGCGATCCTCGATGTTGTAACGGTTCTGCACGCTTACGATCGGTACGATCTTGCGCGCCCGCGCAATTTCTTCCGGATCGACGTTGGATAATCCGATGTGCCGGATCTTGCCGGCATCTTGCATTTGTTTGAGCGCGCCGACTGAGTCTTCGATGGGAACTTTAGAATCGACAGTGTGCAATTGATACAAATCGATCCGCGCCAAGCGCAGCCGTTTCAGACTTCCTTCAACAGCTTGTTTAAGATGTTCGGGTCGGCAATTTGGCACCCACTCGCCGGGTCCCGGCCGAGTGAGACCACCCTTTGTCGCGATAACGAGTCCTTTCGGATAAGGATGGAGCGCTTCTGCGATCAGCAATTCGCTCGTGTCCGGCCCGTATGCATCGGCTGTATCGATCAAATCGACGCCCAGTTCGGTCGCACGTCTGAGAAGCTTCAGTGCGTTCGTTCGATCGGGCGGCCAACCCCAAATGCCTTCCCCAGTGATACGCATCGCGCCAAAACCGAGCCGATTGACTGTCAGGTCGCCATCCAATTTAAAAGTCATGTTCATAGCTATTTTTGGTGTCGTTGATGAGTCAGCTCCGAAGATTAGATCGGATTTCCCCGCCAAAAGCGCGGCTCCACTTGCGAGGCTCGTCCCAAGAAACATTCGCCGGGTAACCGATCGTCCTCTGTGCGGTTCGGGAAATTCATTCGTCAACATGCAGGAGTGCGTTTATGGAAAGCGTTGTTAACGGAAGGAGACGATTCCTTTCGCTCATGCATTAGAACAGCGAATGCCTCTTCGAGATCTCTGCCGAACGTGACGATACCTCCTTCGTGACCGGCCATGACGAAAATCTTTCTGCTTTGCACATCGCTGACCTTGAACAGACGCGTTACTTCGTACGCCATTTCTGGCGTGCCATAGCCAACGGCGTTCGAGCTCGTCGGAGCTTGATTTAGAATGGCCGTCCACAAGGTTGAGTCGTGACAATGAATCACCGCACCGGCCATTGCATTGGATCTGTAAATCGCAGCATGCGTCAATGATTCTGATGAAGGAACCGCGCTCCCTTGGTATTTCACCCAGTTCCTTTCGAAATTGTAAGCCACGACTTTCGTGCAATCTGCACGTGTCAGTTCGAGCAACGCGCCGGTCGCTGAACCAGTGATATAAAAATTCTTGGTCGCGCCGTCTCTTACGCTCAGGTTACCGAAGCTGGTACCATTTGGGTCTGCGCCGATCAAGAGCAGTTCAAGAAGTTTCTGCCTGCATGCGTTCAATTCGGCAAACTTGTCGAATGAAGTGATCTCAGCACGCGCGCGCTCATGCCTGAACTTTACGTATTTGCTCACGTCGCGTGCTCGGGAAAAAGGGCGCGGATGCTTTTTTCGTTTGCTTCACACACCCCGCGCTCTGTGATCAGGCCGGTCACCAAGTGTCTGGGCGTCACGTCAAACCCGTAATTTGCGGCGGGGCTTCCCTCCGGCACAATGCGCACTTCGACCTGTTGTTCATCAAACCATCCATCCACATGTGTAATTTCTTCCGCGCCGCGTTCCTCGATTGGGATCTCTTTCAACCCGTCCCGCATCTCCCAATCAATCGAAGCCGAAGGCAGCGCGACATAGAACGGAACATTGTTGGCCTTGGCCGCCAGGGCCTTCAAATATGTGCCGATCTTGTTTGCAACATCTCCCGTGTACGTGGTGCGATCTGTTCCAACAATGACGAGATCGACTTCGCCACGTTGCATCAAATGGCCCGCCGCGCTGTCCGCGATCACTCTGTGCGGCACGCCGTGCTGACTCAGTTCCCAGGCCGTAAGTTTTGAACCTTGGTTCCTGGGTCTCGTTTCAGCCACCCATACATGGAGCGGTAACCCGCTATCGTGCGCGGCATAAATCGGGGCTGTGGCTGAACCGTAATCAACAAATGCGAGCCATCCGGCGTTGCAGTGCGTTAGCACATTGACCGGCTTGCTTGTTTTCCTCCGCGCAATTTCCTGAATGAGGGCTAACCCTTGTTGCCCGATCATCCGGCAGTGCTCCACATCTTCTTCGGCAATCGAATTGGCTGTGCGCAGAGCAAGAGCCACCTTTTCTTCCGCAGTTTTTCCAGTGGCGATACTCCTCAGCTGGCGCTCGGTGGCCCAGGAAAGATTCACAGCCGTCGGCCGTGTCTCCCTGAGTTGCTCTGCTGCGCGCTCTACGTGCTCATCGAATCCCGCGGCTGCGGGACGTGCCGCGGCCTCAATTGCCGCAAGATACATCCCATAACCCGCGCTCACGCCGATCAATCCCGCTCCACGAACATGCATTTCCCGAATGGCCGCCGCCATTTGTTCAACGCTGCGGACTTCTTCGATCATGAACCGATGCGGCAAAAATCGTTGATCGATCAGCTGCACGACACCTTCATCTGGCGTAATCCAAATCGTTTGAAAATGTCTGCCGCCCACCTTCATGAATTGCGATTGTGATCTCAGCTCCTAAACATCAATTCCCATCGGAAAAGCGCCCGGAATTTCCTCCCAGCCGTAACGCTTCCAGAATTCTGCGCCGCGCCGGTTATCGCCTGCCACCAGGATAATAACGCGTTGCACTCCAGCTCTGCGCAAGCCATCGAGGCATTCATCCAGCAGACGTTTACCAAGTCCTCGTCCCTGATAAGCGGGATCAACTGCCAAATGGTAAATGTGTCCACGACGTCCATCGTCGCCGCATAATGCGACTCCGACAATTGCCGGTCCGTCGATCGCCACTCTGCTCAGGCCTGGATTCCGCGCGAGAAATGCAGCGATGCCTTTCCTGTCATCACCCTCCGTGATCTCGACACCTTCGACGCGCTGCCAGACCTGAACCGCCGCATCGTAATCGGTGATGGAAAATTCGCGCGTGTCAATCTTGCTGCTCATGTTGTAGCCGGAAACTCTAGCACGATGCGGCGCTTTTTGGCTGGATAGCGCGAGCGCGGTTGCAGATTTCTGAGAATTGTCCGACTTAACAATGTGAAGCAATTCAGCCTTATTCTTCTGGCGATTCTCGCAACCGCGACATGCGGCTGGGCTAATTTGGGCGACGGCACGGACAAGATTGATGACTCATACGGCAATCTGGTGCAGCGACGTTTGCGTGATGACGGAACGGTGAGCGTTCTTTACCATAAAGATCGCTACCTTTACCAGGTGCTCTTCGCTAATGGGCAGAGCGTTTCGGAGACGTATTTCCACGTGAAGGGCACCGATCTTTCCGAAAAAGAGATTACGAAATTCCTGAAGGCAAACGCTGCCGGCGGCACGTGGACACCGGAGAACACAGCCAAGGAGCGGCGCTTCAAGCGCAGCGATGGCAAAGCTGAGGCAACGTACGGAGACGTGAATGGCCGGCGAGTGCTCACAGTCCGGGGAGTTCGTGCGAAACCTTAGCGATTCGCGTGAGGAAAAGCGCGCTTTGGTAAGAGCAGTGCGGCAACAATTCCAACAAGAAAGAAACCGACGATCTGAATGAACATGTAACTGGCCGTGTAAACACAGGGGAACCCGTACCAGTTCCAGTAGGAAACGTTCGTCGTGATAGCGGCGAGAATTCCGGCAACAACTACGAAACCGATCCGGCCAGCAAAACTTACAATGCGCGTTTGCGCCAAAAGAAACAGAACCAAAATCGCTTCGAGCAGTTCCGTGCCAAATTCGATTCCGAGCCATTTGCCAATTGTGAACGGCCGGCCGGGCGCGTGATACATCAGGATGCCGGAAGGGTTAACCGCAATTTTTTCCACCATGTGTTTCATCGCGTCGTTCTTTTCCTGTCGTGTTGCGTTCTTTCCAACACCGGGGCCGGGAAAAATGTAGAGGCCGGTTTGGTCCCGGATGTTGCTCTGCATTGCACTGAGGACGGCCGATTCGTTTGGAATTTCGCGAATGGCGGCCTCGCCCAAAGGCAGCGCCATATGCGCGACGGACGTCCAGATAAACATGACGATTCCACCGAGAATGCCGGTAACAAGAATTTTCATTTGAAGGTTAGTTTGCTCCCAGACAAACGCTTCGCAACATCTTGACAAACGGTTCTTGTTGCGATTGAATATTGCGCGTTAGTTTCCCCTTCTCGCTAGCCATTCTCTCGGCGAGGTGTTGTTCGGAAATTCGCAGGTTTCAATCAGCAATTGCACAAAATTCCCACGTATGTCGGGACATAGTAAGTGGTCGAAGGTTAAGCGGTTTAAAGGCGCGATCGACGCGAAGCGTGGCAAGATCTTCAGCAAATTCTCAAAGGAAATCAGCATCGCGGCGAAGGCCGGCGGCGGCGATCCGAGTGGCAATCCGCGTCTGCGCAGCGCGATCCAGGCTGCGCGGGCGCAGAGTATGCCCAATGATAACATTGAGCGCGCAATCAAACGCGGCACGGGCCAGGGCAGGGACGGCCAACAATACGACGAGATCGTTTACGAAGGGTACGCGCCGGGCGGTGTGGCGATCATGGTTGAGACTGCGACCGACAACAGGAATCGCACGGGAGCGGAGATTCGGAGAATTT
>Ga0209808_1000543_pt1 | contig 18695 bp, 17 predicted proteins | sample GraSoiAngelo_157_FD_186171 | JGI IMG/M metagenome (GOLD analysis project Ga0209808, IMG submission 186171) | Grasslands soil microbial communities from the Angelo Coastal Reserve, California, USA - 14_1009_16_20cm (SPAdes) (version 2) | ecosystem: Environmental > Terrestrial > Soil > Grasslands ... | reverse complement strand
GAAAACCTTCTGCGAGCGCGAGCGTCTGGTCAGAGGTGAGACGCGGAGCGTCGGTCCAAATCGGTTGCAGCGTTCCGTGCAACCGCCAAAGCGGCGGCGCGTTTACGCCAAGATGAATATCCGACGCCCCGGCGCTTTGTCCGATGGCCAGGTATTCATCGACATGCGACAGCGGATGCGACTTGGGAGATGTCGATGTTGGGGACATGGCGTGCCGCGATTCTTATGCAGCGCGACCGCGCGCGTAAACTCAAAAGGCTTTCGGCCCGGGACGGCCGCGTGAACGGTAACTTCCCAGTTTCTTTTCGACAAAATTCACGACCACGGGTTTGAGCAAACCGGCGGCAATCCGGAGCGCACCCAAAATAAATCCCGCCTCCAAAAGGGCGTGTTTGGATTTGGTGCCGCCTTTTGCATCGACATAAACTTTTTTCTTCCGAGTCACGACCGCCGTGAGCAGCAAACCGACCGCGATCGCTCCCACGATCCACGGCACTGGCTCCCGCCGGACCGAGCGCCGAATCTTCCGCGGCAAATCCACTTCCTCCCGGACGCGATCCAGCCTGAGCGCGAGCTCTTCGCGCGATTGCGCAATCTCTTCTTTCAGCTCCGCCTCTGATTTGTTGTTTCCAGATTTTTTAGCCATTCACGATCCTTTTTAAGTTCGGCTGAGGTCGCGCGAAAGATCGGCCGTTTGATTCCGGTCCGAGCCACCAATAAAAAAATAAGGGCGATCAAAATATGCAGGCCAGCGGCGGCCAGGGCTATCCACAGCCATGAGACTTTTGCGAGATGAGCGACGGCAACAACCACCGTCGCCAGCAGAAAGACGTACCCAAACGCGAAAAACAAAAGCGCCGCGACCAGACAAAGCGCGACCAAAACAAATTGAACGAGCGCCGCTTTTGATTCCGTCGCAAAAAGTGCGGCGCGACTCTCGAAAAAGTCGGCCAACGCGCTCGCAAGCGCGACCAAACTGCCAATGAAACCCGCCTGGCACGGTCGACTCCGCGACGGCGAATTTTCGCCAGCCATTCAGCGAACCGTGATCAGCGCCGGAAAATCAATCCAAGGACAAATCCCACGCCGAGCGCGGTGAAGATAGCCTTGGTCGGATTTTCGCGAACGTACTCTTCCGCATCGTCTTGAAACGTCCGCGCGCGCGTTCGCGCATCGCCGATCGCTTGCTCGGCTTTGCCGCGGGCGCCCGTCCAGGCTTGCTCCGCTTTGCCGCGAGCGTCGTTCCAAGCTTGCTCTGCTTTGCCGCGATATTCGCCGGCAATCGCGCCGGCTGCGTCCCGCAAATCCTCAGCCGCTTGGCGGGCGTGCATTTTGCTGCTCTCGAATTTGTCCTGCGCATCCGCCGGAGCGGACGCACGATGTGATTTGTTTTCTTCAGCCATGATGTTCTCCATTTAAATTTCGTTACCGGAACTATCCGCGCGCTTACGATCTTGAGCAAATCGCACACCGGATGTCGATCTTACTGTTCCCGGAAAATGATGCGCGCCTTGGTGAGATCGTAAGGGGAAAGCTCGACCGACACTTTGTCGCCCGGGACGATGCGGATGAAATGCTTGCGCATTTTGCCGGAAATATGCGCGAGCACGTTGCGCTGACCCGCGAGATCGACCCGGAACATCGTCCCCGGCAGAACCTGGGTCACCGTGCCCTCCATCACGATCTGTTCTTCCTTCGGCATGGCGCCGGAATATATTCGCGCCGCAGTCCGGCTCAAGGTGGATCGGTTTCTCCGAAGACGATGCCAAACATATGCGGCTTCGCCGCCATTCTTACCAACGCGTTTCGGAGAACGCGTTCCACCTCGTCATTTCTTAATGCACATCTTCCAGTGAAACGCCCGGCAGATACTCGCCAAGTTCCTGGCGTTTCCACCACGCGCCAGTTTGTCGATGCTCCTGCGCGGTCGTGAAACGGTAGCGGTAAAGCGTCGCGCGAACATACCGGGGCGGACTTTGTGGAAACGGATTCCGCTCGAACAGCGCCGCGACTTTCGGCTTGCCGTCCAATAAAGAAATTACGGTCTGAACAAACCACGGATTCTGTCGGTAGGACCCGAGCGCAGCGAACCACATTTGCCAATCGAGACGCGGCTGATGCGGCGCGCACCAGCCCGGCGCCCACATCACGTCACCCGGTTTCCATTTGAATTCGTACGGCTTCCAATCGATTCCGTCGGAGCTGCCTTCAATGACAATCTCGCGCCGATCTTTCGTCATCACGCGGAAAAGACCGTAGCCGTTTACGATTCGAAACGCCTCCACTCGCGCATAAATCCGGCCGAGCATTGGCGACCATTCCGCTTCCGGCTTGAACGCGCCGTAAATCAGCCGCGCATTGAGCGGTAAAGTGAGAACGATGACAATCGCCACAGCGTAAATCGACAATCGATCTGAATATTTGTAGCGGCGGCCTACTTGTCGCGCCGTAGCTTCGCGAAGGCGGATGACCGTCGCACTCTTTCGACGCCAGATTGAATCATCGATCAACAACAAACAGAGCGCGATCGTCAGCAAGTTGAAAAAGCAATAATTCCCCGTCGCCGCAATCATGATCTGCAGAAAAACGACGAGCCCACACGCAAGCAATCGCAATCGGCGCGGCGCCCAAATGAAAAGCGGAACGATGATTTCGACGACGAGACAGAACGCGACCGAAAATTTCTTGAACCACTCAGGACTTTGATCGGCCCACCAGCTGAAAATTGTCGGTAACGGTTGCGACCAGTAGTGATAATCGAGCGCGGTCAGGTTCCACCATGAATCGTCGCCACTGGTCAGCTTCACCACGCCCGACATGACCATAAGTTTAAAGAGCAGGACCTTCAGAAGAAAAAGTGCGGCGCGCGAAACGGGCGGATCGACCCCACGCTTTGGCCAAAGCCGCCATGGCGCGAGGAAGATCGAGAAGAAGCCGGTCTCGAGAAGGAGAATGTCCCACTGAAAACTGAGGAACGTTTGTCCGGCGATTGTGAGCGAAAGATAAAAAACAACGAGCGCGACCAACGACAGTGCGGGCGCGATGCCAAAAATCAGAAGCAGCGACAACACAACTCCGCCGCCACAGAGAAAATGGAGAAAGGCGTCGCTCGAATTGAGCCAGCACAGGGTCGGCAAGATCGACAATGCGCGGTCGCCGAGTTGCGCACGGGCGGCGGGAAGAAATTCGCTGACCGGTATAATTCCGTTGGACCCAATAAGTCCGTCGATCTGCACCCAGAGCGAGACGAACGCGATCAGAAAAATCAAACCGAGAGCGCGCAAAAACGATCGCCGCGCGACAAAATAAGCCGGTGGGCGAACGTCGTCGCCCCAGAGAAGGCGCGTGATCGCCGAAGCGAACCGGCGATTAAAAGCGATGATTCTGTAAAGGCTTTCCGAAACAGCCGCAAAACCCGGAACATGATCGTAACTCCAGGCCAGCCACTTTCTGGAAGATCGACATCGCAAAGATCGAAAGACGGCTTCAGCGCCGAGAAAGACACTGCCGTCGGTCTCGATATAAATCAGCGAGCGCTCAAATTGTTCGCGCGGAATTTCTGGAAACCGTTCGGCGCTTTCCTGGGATGTCGCGTAATCGACCGCGTCGCGCGTGATCTCACGCCAGCGCTCGATCCATCGCCAGCAGAAATGGCATTCGCCGTCCCAGATAATGAGCGGCTTCGTCGGCGGATTGGGGACGCGCGGTGGAATTTTCATTGTGAAATCACGACGCAATCACAATTTAAACTCTGCCCAAATCGGCGCGTGATCGGAAGGATCTTTGCCTTGGCGCATCTCGCGATCGACTCCGGAGGCCGTGCATTTCTTTGCAAGCGACTCATTAACCAGGACAGCATCGATCCGCAGCCCGCGATTTTTTGGAAACGCAAGCATCCGATAATCCCACCAGGTAAAAACGCCCGGTTCCTGCGGATGCAGTCGCAGCGTGTCGCGCAAACCGATTCCGCAGAGTTGCTGAAAGGCGGCGCGCTCGCCGTCCGAGCACATGATCGCGCCGCGCCAAAGCTGTGGATCATGAACATCGACATCTTCCGGCGCGACATTGAAATCGCCGCAGACGACCAGATCGACATCTTTCTCTTTGGTCAGGCAATCGCGCAATCGCACGTACCATTCCAATTTGTATTTGTAAGCCGGCAAACCAACGGCCTGGCCATTCGGCGCGTAAACGGAGTAGACGCGCAAATTTCCAATCGTCGCCGAAATCACGCGAGCCTGCGGATCGACAACTTCATCGCAAAGCGACGCGCGAACTTCGGTCAATTTGTTTTTCGAAAGGATCGCGACGCCGTTGTAAGACTTTTCTCCGTGATAGGCGGAATCGTAACCGGCTGCTTGCAGCGCTAACGCCGGAAATTGTTCGTCGGTGCATTTGGTCTCCTGCAAGCAGACAATGTCGGGTTTCGTATTTTCCACCCACGCAAACAATCGGTCCTGGCGTTTGCGCAGTGAATTGATGTTCCAGGAGACGATCTTCACTACAATTCCAATTCCACGCCCGGCGTCGGCACGATGATTTCTGAATTGGGCAAATCGAGACTGAGACGCGCCCGCACCCACTCGACCGCGAGCGGATCGCCGTGGACGAGCACAACTTTTTTCGGCGCGAGCCGCGCCGCGAATCCAATGAGCGACTCGCGCGAAGCGTGCGCGCTGAATTGGAACTGTTCGATGTGACAGCGCACATGCTGAGGCGCTTCATCTGGGTCAAGGGTGACCTGTTCGTTGGGCAGCGCGTTTCGCAAAATCCCGGCAGGTGATTCCGGATCGGCGTAACCGACGAAGAAAACGGAATGTCGTGGCTGGTCGACAATTCGCTGTGCAAAGGTGTTGGACAAGGTTTTGGGAGTCATCATTCCGCTGGAGAGCGCATAAACGCGTCCGGGTCGGGCTTGCGCCTCATGAATGGTCTCGGCGTTCAAAACGAACGGCCGCAATTCATCCAGCAATTGCAAACGTGGCAACTGGCGCCGGCCCATCCGCCCACGCCGATCATAAATGTCGCTGATTTTTGAGCTCAGTCCGCCAATGTAGATCGGGAAATCAAGAATTTTGTCGCGACGTAATTTGTAAAGCATCGCCAGCACTTCCTGCGTTTTTCCGAGCGCGAAGACAGGAATCAGCACACAGCCGCCCCGCGCGAACGCGTTCTCGATTGCGTGGCCGAGCCGTTGTTCTTCGCCTGCGCGCGACCACGTTGCCGGCACCGGCGTGTCGCCGCGGGTGCATTCCATAATGAGGATGTCGACCTTCTCCTCGGGAAAAACCGCCGCCTGCGCGATCGTTTGATCATCAAAATTTACATCGCCGGTGTAAAAGAGCGTCCGCCCTTCGGCGCGAAGGAGAATTCCAGTTGAACCGAGAACGTGTCCGGCGTCGAAAAATTCGAACGTAACTGCGTCAGCGTCCGCATTCGGTGCTCGTTCACCCGAAAGTGTGTAGGACTGCCGGAGCGCGCACGATTGCCAACGGTCGGCGGCGCGATCAGTTTCACGATGAGTGAACAGCGGGTACTGAGCGGTCCCAAGCGCTTCACGCTGCCGCGTCATCACGTTCACTGAGTTATGCAGCAATACGCTGCCAATTTCAGCCGTCGGCTCGGTCATGAACACACGCGCCTGCGGTTGGCGCCGCATCAAAACCGGCAGTGTTCCGATGTGATCCTGGTGCGAGTGCGAAATAATAATCGCGTCGAGCCGGCGCTCCCCGAGCGCTTTCCAATTCGGCAGCGCTTCTTCTCCCTCGAACTTCGGGTGCATCCCGGAGTCGAGGACGAGGCGACGGTCACCGACCTCTAGATAGTACGAATTGGCGCCAATTTCAGTCCGGCGCGTCAGATTGATAAATTTCACCAGCTCTTACTTTAGATCTTCAAAACCATTCTTTAAAAATGCGCAGCCAGTTGCCGCGCAGAATTTTCTCGATGTCGGCATCGCCGAAACCGCGTTCGATCAATTTTTGGGTGAGGTTTCGGGCGTGAGAATGATTGGTCAGATCTGGAATAAAATGGGGCGTCGTCAATTTTTCGGCCATCCATTTCTTTTTTGATTCCGGCCATTGCCGGTAAATGAATTCGAAGAAATCGAAGCCGATTCCGACGCAATCAACGCCGGCAAGATCGACAATGCGCTGAACGTGGTCGACGTAACAATCGAGCGTCGATGTCTCTTGGTCCGGGCTGACCAAAACTGAGTTAACGCCGATGACGCCACCGCGCTCTCCGATCATTTTGATCTGCTCGTCACTGATGTTGCGCTCAACGTCGTAAAATTTTCGGGCGTTCGTGTGCGAAACAATTAGCGGCTTGGTCGTGAGATCGACAATCTCCTTGAAGCCGGCCGGATTGATGTGGGCAAGATCGATAAGGACGCCGAGCCGTTCACATTCGCGGACAAGACCGCGACCAAATGGTGTTAGTCCTTCCGGCGATGAGCCGCTCGCAGCAAAGATGCCGCCATGACCGGCGGCGTTCGTGCGCGCGTGCGTCAATCCAATTGCGCGAACGCCGAGTTCATAAAACGTGCGCAACAAATCCAAATCGTTCCCGAGTGGCTCGATGCCTTCCATGGTGATGAGAAATCCGATCTTTTGGGAATCGAGTGCGCGCGAAATTTCCTCATGCGTGCGACAAACGACGCAGCCCTTGGATTGCCCGGCTTCAGTGTAAAGCCGCGCGATTTGATCAAGCGCTACCTGCAATCCACGGTCAGGCAAATATCGATCTTCAATATAAATGGCAGCGCCAATGATGCCCATGCCACCGGCTTCGAAATCCGGCAAAAATTCCGCGGCGAGAACATTTGAACGACCGCGCTTTTCATACAAATCCATCGCCAAATCGAAATGCATGTCGATGACGCCGCCGGCGTGCAAGCGCTTGGCCCGAACTTCAATTGATTCTTTCGACTCCGTCATAGAGCTGGCGGCGGCGCGGCGATCGCGACTGTGCGGGCGGAGTCTTTTGGTTTTGGAAGAACGATCGCGAACAGGACCGAAATCCAACTCGCTCCGAGCGGCAACCAGGCCGGGATCCAGATTGAAAAACGCGAAATGATCCCGAGCGCAATCAAACAATACCCGGCCGAAAACGCGATCGCGCCGATAATCAGATCGACCCGCGAGAATCTCCGAAGCGCCCCGCTCAACGCCGCAGCGAGAATGATCATGGCACAATCGAAAATCCAACTGACGCGCCGGACGAATGAATTCGCTTGGATCGCGCCAATTGCGGCCGCGAAAACATCCGGCGCATTGGTGGCCACGCGCGCCAACACCAGGTGCGTCCGAATATCTTCAAGCCGAATCGCGGTCGCCGCACCGCTCTCGTGTTGTTGGGCCGCGAGCAACAATTCGTTGAGGGTAACGCGACGGGCGCGCTGGACCATACGCGGATTGACCAAGAGTGTGCCGTCGGATCGAATCGGAATTTTGGTTCCGTTCGGAAGCGTGATCGCCGTGCCGATGTCGATTACTACCTCGCCCGGCGTGAGACGCATCCAAAGAAGCGCGGCCTGAAGTGCAAACGAGGGAATTATTTCACCGCGATATTGAAACAATAACGGAACATGGAGGTCATCCGCGCTTTCTTCCGGCAGATTGATGAAGCCAAGGGTGGATAAAATCCGAACATCCTCGCCGGGTTGACGCTCGATCCCGGAAAATGCCGGAAGATCCCCCCGCCGGCCGGTCACACGGGTAAAGCCGGCAATTTCAGCGACCGGCTCGTCCGGATCGGGTGTGGCAGTCAATTCCGCGCCGAGCACCAGCTTGGGAACACGCATCGCCTGGTCGATGAAGATCTGTTCCTGATCTTTATTGCCCTCCCCCCATTGCAAAATCGGTTCAATCGCAATCACCGTCGGCTTGAATTCGAGAATGCCCTGCAAAAGCAAAGCAGTCTCGAGCGGCGCGGGCGGATTTTCGCGCCCCGTTTCAATGATCGTGATCGGCACAGTGTTGGCCGCTGGTTGTGAGTGTCGAATCAGCCAGCGCAAGAAAATTTCCTCAGAACGCTGGAACCGCGGCTCGCGCAAGAACAAGACCGCGAGCAACAACACGACAATGATGACCCAGATCGACGGCCGCTCCATCGGGCAGAAGTGAAAAGTGACGAGTGACGAGTGACAAGACTAATCCTTTGTCATGTCGAGTCCCGCGGCCGAGGGAAGACATCTCAAGATATTTCCGGCTCAGAAATAGTAAGAGATTGAACTCATTCGTCTCCCGACTCTCTCGCCGCTACCCTCGCGGCTTTGCCGTCGATGTCGCTCGGCCCACTCGCTCCATTCCTCGGCTCCGTTCGGAATGACACAGAGAAGGCCGCGGATTACTTGCTTAGCTCGAGCATTCGTAGAATCGGCAATTCGGCGCGCTTGCGAATTGATTCCGGCAGCGCGATCTCCGGTTCCATGGTGAGGAGCGCGTTGTACGCTTTCTCCAGCGTGTTCATTTTCATGAACCGGCATTCTCCGCAGAAGCAGTTGTCGGTCGGCCCGGGAATAAACGTTTTATCGGGAATTTCTTTCTTTAACCGGTGCAGCATGCCTGCTTCGGTCACGATAATGATCTCGCGCGCGGGCGAGTTTTTGCAGAACGCGATCATCTTCTCGGTCGAACAGACTTCGTCCGCCAGCATTCGCACCGCGTAAGTGCATTCAGGATGCGCTACGACCGGCGCGTCCGGATATTCGTCTCGAATTCGATTGATGCTGCGGGCTGTGAATTCGACGTGCACGTAACAGGTCCCCTGCCACAAATCCATTTTGCGACCAGTCCGTTCCATCACCCACGCGCCAAGATTTTGATCGGGAACGAACAGGATGTTTCGATCTTCGGGGGCCGCGCGCACGATCTTGTCGGCGTTGCCGCTTGTACAAATGATGTCGGACTGCGCTTTTACGCCGGCGCTGCAATTGATGTAAGCGATGACGTAATAATTTTTGTCGGCGCGTTTTATCAAAAACTCGGCCAGCTTTTCCGGTGGACACGATTCGGAAAGCGAACAGCCGGCATCGAGATCGGGCAAAATGACGCGCTTACCCGGGTTAATGATCTTCGCGGTCTCGGCCATGAAATGGACACCGCAAAAAAGAATCACGTCGGCATCGGTTTTCGCGGCCTGATAACTCAGGCCTAACGAGTCGCCGACGAAATCTGCGACTTCCTGCAGCTCCGGCACCTGATAGTTGTGCGCGAGAATGACAGCATTGCGCTCGGTTGCCAAATCCCGCAACGCTTTGGCGAGATCACCCCTGGACCGTTTTGAAACGGCAGCGCGACCTAAATTGGATGCAACGTCACGTTGCAAATTTACACTTGCCGCTACCATTGATTAATATCCGGCAAACCAATGGATTCTCAAACACATCGGCTCGGTTTTATCGGCGCGGGCAAACTGGCCGGGTCGGTCATTCGCGGTTTGATGCGGGCTAAATTTTGCCCGCCGGGCGACATCATCGCGAGCGAACCAAATGAACAGACGAGAGCGGCATTACAAAAAGAAACAGGCATTTGCCTGACCGCAGAGAACGCGGAGGTCGCGGAGAAATCGGATGTCATTTTTATCGGAGTGAAGCCAGCGATGGTGCTGCCAGTTCTCAGTGAACTGAAGGTTCATCTTGGAAATAAACTCGTCATCTCGCTCGCAGGAGGCGTTCGGATTTCGACCATGGAAAAAACCGGAAACGCGCGATTCATGCGCGCGTTAACCAATACGCCGTCGACAATTTGTCGGGCGGCGACCGGAGTTGCCCGCGGCAGTCGCACCACAACTGACGATGTCGATCTTGCGAGAAAGATTTTTGGCGCAATTGGGGTTGTCGTCGAAGTCAAAGAAGAGGAGATCGACGCGGTCACTGCGCTGAGTGGAAGCGGACCGGCTTTCGTTTACACGGTAATTGAGGCGCTTGCAGCGGGCGGAACAAAAATGGGGCTATCGGCCGAAGTCGCGTTAACACTGGCAGCCCAAACGGTTCTCGGCGCTGCCCAGCTCATGATCGAAAGCAAAATGTCGCCGGAAGAATTGCGGAGAATGGTCGTTACGCCCGGTGGAACGACCGCCGCCGGCCTTGCCACGATGGAAAAGCTCGGAACCAGCGAGAGCTTGATCGCTGCGGTCGAAGCCGCGACCAAACGCGGACAAGAAATGGCGAAAGAAAACCAATAAATTGTGGTGGCAGGCGTCTCGCCTGCGAAACCGATGCAGCCGAGGACGGCTGCCGCCACAGAAAGCGACTACAGAAGAGCTGTGCGCATTACCTCGATCGGCGCTTCGCGCTGAAACCAAATCTCAAACGCGAGCGCGCCTTGATGAAGCAACATCGACAACCCATTCGCTCCGCGCGCGCCGGCTTCGAGCGCGGCTGAGACAAGCGGCGTGCGTGCGGCGGAATAAATTGTGTCGTAAACCATCAGGTGCGGCGCGAGCACTCGCGTTGGAATCGGCGACGGATCGCCACGGTTCAGACCGATCGGTGTCGTGTTCACCACAAGATCGACATTTCCGATTTGGAATCGGATCGCTGCTTCTTCCAACGGAATCGCTTGTAAACGCGCGACGGGTCCAAGCACTTTCGGACCGGCAAAAAAATCGCGCAGTTGATCAGCAAGCTTCCGCGCTTTTTCGAAAGAGCGATTCGCAATAACCAGCCGCTCGGAATTTTCCTTTGCGCATTGGAGCGCGATCGCACGAGCCGCACCGCCTGCTCCAAGAATCATCACGCGAAGGTCGCGCAGGTCGACCGAAAACACTTCGCGGATCGCGCGCGCGAATCCGCGGCCGTCGGTATTGAAGCCGTGCAACTTGCCAGATTCGACTTGAATGACATTAACTGCGCCGATGCGCCTTACGTTTTCGTCGGCAAGATCAAGGAGACGGAGCGCCGCAATTTTATGCGGGATAGTGAGGTTAACGCCCACGAATTCTGGTTTGCGAATGAGATCGATCGCTTCGCGGAGTTCGTCAGGCGAAATTTGAAAACGCGCATACTGCATGTCGATCTTGCAATGCTTCAGCGCGGCGTTTTGCATTCTGGGTGAGAGCGAATGCTCCACCGGATCTCCGAAGACCCCGAGTCGAATTGGCGGGTCGACATCGTGCCAATCTTTTAAATCCGCGAGCGTGTAAATCTCTTTCGCGACCACGCGTTTCTTTTTCATGTAATGCCGGTCCGGCTCAGACTCATTTGGCACCGAGCTGCGCCATCATTCGGTCGAAGCGCTTGAGCACTCGTTCTTTCCCCATCACTTCGAGCATGTGATACAAACTTGGCCCAACCGAACGTCCGCTCACCGCCACGCGCGCGGGATGAACCAGATCGCCGGTCTTGCAGCCGAGCTTTTGGGCAAGCGACTTGAGCGCAGATTCAAGCGTCTGAAAATCCCACTTGTCGACCTTTGCGAATTCTTCATGCAAAGCTTTCAATCGCGAGACCGCTTCCGATTTATCAAAAACTTTTTGGACCGCCTCGGAATCGAATTCGTAATTTTCAGTGAAGAAGTACGACGTCCATTCCGGAACATCTTTGAAGAGCTTGATCTTCTCCTTTACGATCGCGAGCACTTCGCGCAGATATTTGTCGTTTGAGATGTCGATCTTTGCTCTTTCCAGAAATGGACGCGCCAACTCGATGAACCGGTCGAGCGACATCTGCGCGACGTACTGGCCGTTAAGCCAAAAACATTTGTCGAGGTCGAACGCCGCGTTACGGCGGTTGATTTTTTCGAGCTCGAACAGTTTCACCACCTCGTCGATGTCGATCTTTTCCCGGTTGTCCTTCGGCGACCAGCCAAGCAGGCAAAGATAATTGCGGACTGCCTCGGGCGCGTAACCTTGTTCGATGTAAGTCGAGACGGCGGCGCCTGCATCGCGTTTGCTCATCTTCGAGCCGTCCCGATTTAAAATGAGTGGAATATGCGCGTAGTTCGGCGGCGACACGCCGAGGGCGCGAAAGATCTCGATGTGCTTCGGCGTGTTGGAAAGATGATCTTCGCCGCGGATGACGTGGGAAATTTTCATCTCGATGTCGTCGATCACGTTCACGAAATGAAAAATCCAGGAGCCGTCGGGTCGCCGAATCGTCATGTCCGGATGCGTGCCCGGATTGGTCAGATCGAAATCGATTTTGCCGCAGACAAGATCGTTCACGACGACGTGCTCCCGCGGCGAACGGAAGCGCAACGCGCCCTGGTCTTCAAAGATGTGGCCGCCGTCCTGAAGTTTTTTCAAGTAGCGTTCGTAGATCTCAGTGCGCTGACTTTGAAAATAGGGACCGAGATTTCCGCCGATGTGGGGGCCTTCATCCCAATTCAGTCCGAGCCATTCGAGGCCTGCGTAAATCGCGGCCGCGGCTTCTTCGGTGTTGCGCTTGAGGTCGGTGTCTTCGATTCGCAGCACTAGTTTGCCGCCGTGATGGCGAACAAAGAGCCAGTTGAACAAAGCCGTGCGCGCGCCGCCGATGTGCAAATAGCCGGTCGGCGACGGAGCGAAGCGAACGCGAATTTCGGAACTCATCTCAGTTTACCTAGCCACAGATTACACAGATTTTCACAAATTCCTGTAGGGGAAGCAGTTTGCTTCCCATGGGACAGAAAACGTTACTCGATAAAGATTTTGCCGGCGCGGCGGCGAACATGTCGATCCTGTGGAAGATTAACTTTTGCGACGCGCGACTCGTGGCCGAGCAGCAAGCGAACATCTTCCACAACGTCGAAGCCGACATTAATAATCTTTCGCGTGCGCAGCCATTTCAAAATTTCACGGCGCTGAAGGGCAATCGGCAAATCGCGCAAGTCCGCGACCGAAAGAGCCCCCTTTGCCGAAGAGGCTCCAGCCCTCAAGTCGACATCGGTGGCATCGAGGAGCTGATCCTCGATCCAGTGTTCTTCTTCGGCCGCAATCATCGCCGCGCGCCAAATACTATGGCGAATATTCCGGCCGAGTGCTTTTTCCAAATAAGGAATGATCCGGCCGCGAATCCGGTTGCGCAGCGGCGCCAGATTTTTGTTCGACGCGTCCTCGCGGAATTTCAGCCGATGCTTGCCAACGTAGCGGTCGATTTCTCCGCGCCAAACTCCAAGAAACGGGCGAACAATTGTAAGATCGTCACCTTCAATCCGGCGTTTGGAAACTTCCCGGATCGCGCCCAGACCGGTCTTGCCCGAGCCGCGAAACAGGTTGATCAAAAAAGTTTCGACAAGGTCGTCGGCGTGATGTCCGAGAAAAATCGCTTGGGTGCGTCTCTGTTTCGCTACTTGCGCAAAAAAATTGTAGCGCACTTCGCGAGCCGCGGTTTCGATCGAGATTTTTTGTTTGGCCGCGAGCGCACGCACGTTGGCGGATCCCATTTCAAGATCGACATCGTACTTGGCAGCCAATTTTTCGACGAAGTTCGCATCGGCATCGCTTGAGCGGCCGCGAAGCTGATGATTTAAATGACAAACGACCAGTTTTCGGTAGCCGCGTTGGTGCAACCAATGGAGGAGCGCGACAGAATCGCGTCCGCCTGAGATAGCGATGAGGTAGCGTCCGTCGGGCGGAAACCCGCGAAGAAAATTTTTATTTTGAATCTGATTCAACGCGACCTCGCATCCAATGTTCAAAGGCAATGATAACGCTGAGTGAGTTTAGACAAAAGCAACGCTCGGCGACGTCTTCACAACAAAAGGAAACAGCATGAAAAAGAGATCGACTTACCGGCTGCTCGTTCAGTCAGAAGAGAGAACCAAAAACGTGATGGAAATTGCAGTGTACGCGCTGGTCGCGCTGAGCTGCTTGATTTCGATTTGGCAATTCGCGGAGCAACCCAACGCCCTGCCTTTGGACAAGGTTGGAACAGCGCCCGAGGAGCAGGTCGAAGTGCAAATAGCCTCGTAAAACAAGGGCCATTTGACAATGAATGAACGTTCATTCATTGTTTTGGCCCATGTCCCAACCTCAAACCGACACCGTTCTTGACCGGCCGACGCAAATTCTCGATGCCGCGGTGGCGTGCTTTGCCAAACGTGGTTTCCACCAGGCGAGCATGCACGATATCAGCGCCGAAGCCGGGATCAGCGTCGGTCTGATCTATCGCTATTTTCAAAATAAAGAGGCCGTGATTTCGGCGATGGCGGACCGACATAAACAGGAGATCCAGGAAATCCTGGAACGCGCCCGGCAAGCGCCCGGGTTACTCGAATCGCTCGAGGTCTTGTTCACTGCGCACTGCGGCGAAACCGAACCACAAGTGGTTTCCGCTTTCGTGGTCGATCTTTTTGCCGAGGCGAGTCGCAACACGCACGTGGCGGAATTGGTGCGCGACGTTTGTGAAACGTCGATGAACGGCGTGACCGATTTGATCGCGCGATCACCGGAAGCCAAGGCCACCAATTTAACCCCTCGCGAGATGGCCGAGCTGATCTTTGCGGTGAACGACGGCATGTTGATGCGCAACGTGCTCAAAATCGGTTCGGACCCTCAAGAACGACGCGAGCAGCAATTGAAAGTCGCGCGCAGTTTGTGGCGGCTCTTATTTAAGAAGCAGACCCAACCGGCTTATGCATGACGTGGCAAAACCTGTTTCAACGGAGGATAGAGTGAGACCAAGGCGCGGAGCAATGGGCGTTGCAATCGGCGGACTGGTCGCGCTAGTGATCGTTTTGGTCGGCATCAAAGTGATGCAAATCGCCAAGATGACGAGCAGTCCAATGCAAATGCCGGCGACCACCGTAACGAGCGCGACGGTGAAGGCGGAAGATTGGGCGCCAATTCTTTCGGCCGTCGGATCGGTTTCGGCCGTGCAAGGCGCCGTCCTTTCAACCGATCTAGCGGGCACGGTCGCCGAGGTGAAATTTGAAAACGGAGCGGTTGCGAAAAAGGGAGACGTTTTAGTCAGGCTCGATGTCTCATCGGAAGAAGGGCAATTACGAACGGCGGAAGCGGATTTGGAATTGGCCCGCCAAGATTTGGGGCGGACGCGCGACCTGGCTGCGCGCAAAGTGATTTCGAAAGCAGAACTAGATGCCGCCGAATCGAAATTCAAACAAAAAGAAGGCGCGGTCGACAACATGCGGGCGATGGTTGGAAAGAAGGAAGTTCGCGCGCCCTTCGATGGGCAGCTCGGCATTCGACAGGTGAACGTTGGGCAAATGATCAATGCCGGTCAGCAGGTGGTGGCATTGACCGCGCTCGACCCGGTTTATGTCGATTTTGCATTGCCACAGCAAGAGCTGGCAAAACTTTCAGCCGGCTTTGAGGTTCGGGTGCACACCGACGCGGTGCCCGGCCGGGAATTTAAAGGCAAACTTACCGCCGTTAACTCAACGGTCGATACGGTCACTCGGAATGTGACTCTGCAAGCAACGCTCGAAAATCCTGATCACGCACTTCGGCCCGGAACGTTTGCCAAAGTCGAAGTGATGCTGCCGGAAAAACATAAGGCACTGGTCGTCCCGGGCTCGGCGATTTCATATGCGCCGTTTGGAGATTCGGTTTTTGTGATCGAGAAAAAGAAGGACCCCAAGACCGGCAAGGAAGCGCAGACGATTCGTCAGCAGTTTGTTCGGGTGGGCGAAGCGCGCGGCGATTTCGTGTCGATTGTCGATGGACTGAAACCGGATGAAACCATCGTGAGCACGGGCGTCTTCAAACTGCGCAACGGAATGGCGGTGACGATTAACAACGATCTCGCGCCCAAACCGCAGGTGAATCCAACGCCGGTGGATTCGTAACCCAAGGATCGACATGAAATCTTTCACCGATCTTTTCATCAAGCGGCCGGTGCTGGCAATGGTGGTCAGCTTCGTCATTCTCATCGCCGGTTTGCAGGCGATGAAGACGATCAACGTTCGCCAATATCCGCGCAGCGACATCGCCGCCATCACCGTGACAACTGTCTACGTCGGAGCGGATGCGGAATTGGTCCGCGGATTTATTACGACGCCGCTCGAACGCGCAATCGCGGCCGCGGACGGAATCGATTACATCCAATCACAGAGTCAGCAGAGCGTTTCGACCATCACCGCGCGATTGAAACTGAACTACGACGCCAACAAAGCGTTGTCGGACATCAGCTCAAAAGTAGATGCGATCCGCCGCGATCTGCCACCGGAGGCCGAAATTCCGGTGATCGCAATCCAGGCGGCCGATTCGCAGTTCGCTTCAGCTTATCTCAGCTTTACCTCTAACATCCTTCAGCCGAATGAAGTGACCGATTATCTCGTTCGCCTGGTGCAACCGCGTCTCACCTCCGTCGGCGGCGTGCAAAAAGCGGATATTCTTGGCGGACGCACATTTGCCATGCGCGTTTGGATGAAACCCGAACGCATGGCCGCATTGAACATCAGCCCGGCTGACGTTCGCAGCGCACTGACTCGGAATAATTATCTGGCGGCCGTCGGCAGCACCAAGGGTTCGCTGCTGCAGGTGAATCTGACTGCGAACACCGATCTGCACACCGCGGACCAATTCAAACAACTCGTCGTCCGCCAGGACAAAGGCACACTCATTAGGCTGGGAGACATCGCCGACGTCGTTCTCGGCGCGGAAGATTACAACACCGAAGTGCGCTTCTCAGGCCAAAAGGCTGTCTTCATGGGCATTTGGGTGCTGCCGAACGCGAACTCGGTCGACGTAATCAAGCGCGTGCGCGTGGAACTGGATCAGATCAAGAAGGAACTCCCCACCGGCATGAACGCCGAGATGGCCTACGACGCGACCGCCTATATCAACGACGCCATCCACGAAGTCGTAAAAACTTTGATCGACACGCTGCTCATCGTCATGGTGGTGATCTTCCTCTTCCTCGGATCGTTCCGGTCCGTAATTGTGCCGGTAGTCGCGATTCCCATTTCATTGATCGGCGCGTTGTTTTTAATGCAGTTGTTCGGGTTTACGCTCAATCTCCTCACCCTGCTCGCGATTGTGCTTTCGGTCGGGTTGGTGGTCGACGACGCGATCGTTGTTGTCGAAAACGTCGAGCGTCACATGCGAGAAGGCCTGTCCCGCATGAACGCAGCGTTAGTCGGCGCGCGTGAATTGATCGGACCGATCATCGCGATGACGATCACTCTCGCCGCCGTTTACACGCCAATTGCGCTGCAAGGTGGATTGACCGGCGCGCTTTTTCGCGAATTTGCGCTCACCCTGGCCGGCGCAGTTTTTATTTCCGGTGTCGTTGCGCTTGTTCTCTCGCCCATGATGTCAGCTAACTTGTTGCGGGAGGAACATGTCGATAGGGGGTTCAGCGGTTGGGTGAATCGGACTTTCGATCGGTTTCGCAATTGGTATGGCGAGCACCTCGATCGAACGTTGTGCGCACGACCGGCAGTTTATGTGGTTTGGGGCGGGATCTCGCTCCTCGCGATTTTCATGTTCGCGGCGATTCCAAAAATGGCGACGAAAGAATTAGCGCCGAAGGAAGATCAGGGAGTGATTTTTGGAATCATTACCGCGCCGGCGAATGCGACGATCGACGATACGATTCGTTATGCCGACGCGGCTGGGAAAGTTTTCCAGGACCTACCGGACACGCGTTTTACATTTCAAATTACACAGCCGAGCGGCGGTTTCGGTGGAATGGTATTAAAACCCTGGGGCACGCGCAAGACACCGACCAAGAATTACCTGCCGCTCGTGCAGCAACAATTGGGCGCGATCCCGGGTATTCAAATGTTCCCGATCATGCCCGAAGCGCTTCCGGGCAGTGATAATTTTCCAGTCAGTTTCGTGATCGCTTCTACCGCGAGCCAGGAACGCATCCTTGAGTTGGCCAAGCAAATTTTCCTGAAAGCGATGCAGGCCCACGTTTTTCAGTTTGGTGACATCGACACTAAGATCGATCAGCCGCAAGCGCAGATCGTTTTCGATCACGACAAAGTTTCGGCGATGGGTCTCGATATGCAGCAGGTCGGCGCCGACCTTTCCGCCAGCATCGGCGGTAATTTTGTGAATCGCTTCAACATGGAAGGCCTGAGTTACAAAGTCATCCCGCAAATCAAACGGGTGGATCGGTTGAACCCCGAACAGCTGAACAGCATTTACGTCACCGGCCCGAACAAGCAGCTCGTCCCACTCAGCACGATTGCAAGCATCCAACACAAAACGGTCGCGCGCTCGCTCAATCGAATGCAGCAGCTTAATGCCGTGACCATCAGCGGCGTGCCGGCGGCTTCGGTCGATACCGCGTTAAAATTTCTTGAGGACGAGGCGCACAGAGTTCTCCCATCCGGATATGTCATCGATTACACCGGCGGCTCGCGCCAGCTAAGGATTGAAGGCAGTAAATTCGGCGCCGTCTTTGGTCTTGCTATCGTCCTGATTTTTCTGGTTCTGGCGGCGCAGTTCAACAGCTTTCGCGATCCATTCATCATTCTGCTAGGCTCGGTGCCACTGGCCATGTTTGGCGCGGGCATCTTCATGTTCTTGAAGATGCCGTTCGGCGAATTCTTCACGGATCGCTGGACGACTTCTTTCAACATCTACTCGCAGGTAGGATTGGTTACGCTGGTCGGCCTTGTTTCCAAGAACGGAATTCTGATTGTTCAATTCGCGAACGAATTGCAACGCCAGGGTCTGGATAAACTCGCTGCGATCGCGCAAGCGGCGCGCATTCGTTTGCGCCCCGTCATGATGACGAGCGTCGCCACAGTGGCTGGTCACCTGCCGCTGTGTTTTGTCACCGGCGCCGGTGCAGC
>Ga0209808_1000539_pt1 | contig 18765 bp, 16 predicted proteins | sample GraSoiAngelo_157_FD_186171 | JGI IMG/M metagenome (GOLD analysis project Ga0209808, IMG submission 186171) | Grasslands soil microbial communities from the Angelo Coastal Reserve, California, USA - 14_1009_16_20cm (SPAdes) (version 2) | ecosystem: Environmental > Terrestrial > Soil > Grasslands ... | reverse complement strand
CGAGCGCCGCCGGACCGAGCACCTGATCACGCTGCGCACGCCGACGCTGTTCGTGCACGGCACGCGCGATCCGTTCGGATTCATCGACGAGCTCGACGAGGCGCGCGGGATGATGCCGGGGCCGACTCGCCTGCTCGCCGTGCGGGACGTGGGTCACGATCTCGGCGCGCGCCGAGATGCGGCGTTCGCGGAAGCGGCGGTCGCCGAGCTCCTCGCGCTGCTCGGCTGACGCGCGGGGTGGCTCGCGCTCAGTTCGCGACCGTCACCGTCACCGTGGCCGTGCCGGTGTTGCCGCTCGCGTCGCGCGCGGAAACCCGCACGCTCTGAGTGCCGTTGGGCGTGCCCGTGGTCACCCAGGGCAGCGAGACCGGTCCCGTCGAGGACGTTGTCTGCGTGGCCACCGTCTGGCCGTTGACGTCGACGGTGTAGACGTTCGCGGTCCCCTGGGCGCCGCTCAGCCACATCACGATCCACGCCGTGCCACTGACCGTCGTGCCACTCCGCGGCTGCGTGACGAACACTTGCAGCGTGCCTGTGGACGGCGGCTGCGCGCCGTTGGCGACCGTGACCGTGCGGCTGGCCGTCGCCGTGGCCCCGGCCCCGTCCTGGACCGTGAGCGTCAGCGTGTGCGAGGCGTCGTTCGTCGCCGTCGTGTTCCACGCATAGCCGGTGGCTGCCCCGGAGACGAGCGTCGTGCCGTCGAGGGCCAGCGCGTAGGTGTAGGGCGCCGTGCCGCCGCTCGCCGACATCGTCACCGTGGTGGTGCCGCTCACGGTCGCGCCGGCCGCCGGGGCCGCGATCGCCGCCGTCAGCGCGGCGGGCGGGGTACCACCGTTGCTGACGGTGACACTCACGCTGCCGGCGCCCGTGTTGCCGCTCGCGTCGCGCGCGGACGCCGTCAGGGTCTGCGTGCCGTCGGCGGCGAGCTTCGTGTCGAACGGCAGCGAGATCGGACCCGCCGAGCCGCTGGTGGTGCTGCCGACGGTGCGGCCGCCCAGCGTCAGCGTCACGCTGTTGGCGCTGCCCGTCGCGCCGTTGATCCAGACCACCGCCCACGCCGTGCCGCTGACCGTCGTGCCGTTCGTGGGCTCGGTGATCGCGATGCGCAGCGTCCCCGGCGGCGGCGGCTGCGCGCCGCCGCCGCGCCACTTCACGTAGTCGAAGCTCCAGGCGTAGTTCTGATCGAACTGCTTGCCGCTGCCGAGGAACGCCTTCAGCACGCCGCCCGCGAAGACCTGGTCGCCGCGATCTCGGTACGTCGTGTCACCGGTCTGCGCGTAGAGCCACGCGAACGCCGGCGCGATGAGCAGATTCAAGTCCGGCCCGCCGGACTGCGCCGGCATCGACGTCGCCGGGTCGGGGACCCAGTTCTGATACCAGAACGCCTGATCGGCGGCGACCCAGGCGTTGGCCCAGAGCCAATCCATCGCCGTGCGCACGGCGGGCAGGACCCGGGAGTCGCCCGTCTTCTCGAAGTACATGATCAGCGCCTCCGACGTGAGGCCGACCATGAAGGGCTGGATGTAGTACTGGCCGGCGGCCGCCGCCGGATCACAGATGCTCGGGCACCGGAACGACTGGGAGCCGAACCATTGATCCATGTGCCCGAGTGCCTGATCCACGAGCGCGGGCAGCCGCGCGCGTGGTGCCGCGCCGACTTTCTCGGCGTTGATGTAGCTCATGATCGCGTACGCGACCTCGCGGCTGCGCCACGCGCTCTCCGTGTCAGCGAGGGGAGTCGTGTCGGCGGCGAACGCGGCGTTCTGCGACAACGCGATGACCGCGTTCCTGGAGGTGGCGTCGCCGGTCCTCAGAAAATCCAGCGTGAGGCCGTGCGTGAAGTTCCAGTACCCGGGCACACAGCCGAACCCTCCGCCCCAGCAGGCCGCCGACAGGACGTACTGATCCCGGTAGACAGCTTCCGCGCGCTGAGCGCAGGTGTTCCACGAGGCATCGCCGGTGTAATCGGCGATCTGGTAGAAGACGCGCTCGGCGTCGTAGTAGACCTCGCCGAGGTCCTCTTCGAACAGATGCGGCGCCGCGAGATAGGCGCACGCGGCCTGCCCGTAGGTCAGCATGTGGGCTTCCCAGAGGGCGAGCTGCGGAATCGGTGTCTGCGCCGCGACGGGCACGGCGGCCGCGAGCGCGCTCAGCAACACCATCGCGCCGGCGAGCCACCTGACGAACCTTCGCGTGTGAGCTCGAGTCACGGTGACGTGCTGGCATGCAGCGCACGTGCCGGTGACTCCCGTGCGCGCAGACCGCGCAAGTTTTGCTTGGTGCGGTACGGTCGACCGCATCGGAGGCACGAGCGCGGAGAAAAACCGCGCGGCCGAGGCCGCGCTGACCGCGCTCGTGCAGCGCGCTCGCGGAGAGGGTGAGGACGCAGCGCGAGGGACGGCGCCTTCTTCAAGGCGCTCGCGGTGGAGCTCGCGCGCCACGGCGTGGGGGCGTGCCCGGCGACTTCGGCGCCATCGCCGCCGTCTCCCTCGCGTCAGACGCCGGCAGCCACCACTCAGGTGGCCGGCTCAGATGGCGCCGCGCTCCCGGGGGGGCGTCGCGAGCCGGTGCGGGCGCGGCCGGGCTCAGCGTCCTTTGAAGACAGGCTCCCGCTTCTCGACGAACGCGCGCGCCGCTTCCTTGTGATCCTCGGTGAACCCGGTGCGCGTGTGGTGCATGGCCTCGAGGTCGAGGCACTGCGCCAGCGTCTGGGTCTCGGCGGCGTTCATGTTGCGCTTCATGTATCGCAGCGCGACGCGGGGGCCCTGCGCGAGCTTGCGCGCCAGCGTGAGCGCCTCGTCCTCGAGCTTTTCGTCGGGCACCACGCGGTTGACGATGCCAAGCGCCAGGGCGTGCCGGGCGTCGACGATCTCCGCCGTATAGTAGAGCTCGCGCGCCTTGGCGGTGCCGACGAGCTGCGTGAGGAACCACGAGCCGCCGAAGTCGCCCGAGTAGCCGACGCGCGCGAAGGCCGTCGCGAACTTCGCGCTCTCGCCGGCCACGCGCAGGTCGCACGCGAGCGCCATCGACAGGCCGGCGCCGGCGGCGGCGCCGCGCACCATCGCGATGGTCGGCTTGGGGATCTCGTGTAGCAGGCGCGAGACCTCCATCTTGCTGCGCAGGCCGTGCGCCTTTTCCTCGAGGCCCGTCTCGGCGAACTCGCGGCCTTCGGCCATCGCCTTGACGTCGCCGCCGGCGCAGAAACCGCGGCCGGCACCGGTCAGCACCACCACGCCGACCCCGGCATCAGCGCCCAGACGGGGCAGCGCCTCGAGCAGCGCATCGAGCATCGGCCCCGACATCGCGTTGAGCCGGTCGGGCCGGTTGAGGGTGAGCACCGCGACGCCATCCTTGACGCTCTCGAGCAGGTCGTTGGTCATGGTCGCCTCCGCGGAAGTGCCGGTATCGTACCCCAGCCGGCTCCGTCCAGGCGCGCGGCGCGGTCTGGCACCCCCCATGTCAGACCGCCGACACGGCCGACGCACGACCACGCGCCAACTTCGTGATTTTCTTGACGGGGAGCGTGGCACCCTACTTGCGAAATACCCCGGTGGATTCTCCGAGGAGGGGCACGATGATGGCTGCCTTAGCGCCGACGTCGTGGCGCCTACCGCACTGGCTCATCGCCGTCGGTTCGGTGACCACGCTGGCCATGTACGCCGGTCTCATGAAGCCGCGCGAGATCGCGGTGTGGTTCGCCACTCGCCCGGAGGTGTCGCAGGCGTTCGCCGAGCCTCACTTCGGCCGGGCGGACGCGCTGATCCTCGTCTTCTCCACGCTGTTCCTGGCGCCGTTCGCGCTCTTCATCGCGCTCGTGCTGCTGGTCTTCGCGATCGCGATGGTCGGCGGCTTCGTCCTGCCCGTGGTGCGCTGGCTCAGCCTGCCGGACTGGATCGCGACCGCGGTCGTGATCGTGGGCGGCGGCATGGCAGCGTGGGTGCAGAGCGCGCACTGGCTCCCCCGCTCGGTGTGGTTTCTCGGGCTGCTGGCGCGCGCCTGGAAGGTCATCCTGGCCTGACGCGCGGCCGGGCCGGCGGCTAGCCGCGCCCGCGCCGCGACGGCCCGGCCTCCCGCTCCAGGCCGGGCAGGATGGCCTTGAAGAACGCGTTCTCCACCAGTCGCACGAGAACCTGCCACGTGCTCGTCTTCGGGCTGTCGAGCGGTCCCGAGATGTCCGCCTTCGTGGCGACGTCCTTGCGGGGGTGGTTCTTGAGGATCTTGCTCGCGACGTCGATCGCCTTCTCCTTGACCTTCTCCCCGAACGGCTTGTCGGCGTCCTGCTCCTTGTCGTAGACCTTGAGGTCGTGGAAGAGGGGCTTGACGTAGCCGTCGATGCGTCCGTCGTGCACCCGCAGCTCCGAGTAGAGCGAGAAGACACCGGACGCCACGTCGAACTTCGCGTGCGCGCGCAGGAGATCGTTCATCTTCTGCATGTCGGTGTTCTCGATCTTGGCGTTGAGCGTGAAGTCGGGCCCCTTCGTCTCGGGCCGGAACGCCGCCTCCACCGTGGTGGCGCCGCTGCCGAGGAAGCGGCCGGTCAGCGTCGCGTGGCCATAGCCCTCGTCGCGCTGATTGCTGAATTTCTTGAGGTCCAGGTTCATCTCGTCGATGAACACGCGGTACTGCGGGCTGGCGCTCTTGTTCACCAAGCCGATGCTGGCATTGACGATCTTGATGTCGTCGGCGTGCAGGACCACGTCGCGAGCGTTGCTCACCTTCTGCGCCGCCTCCGCGCCCTGCTTGACGACCTCCTTGTGGGCGGCTGCATCGGCCTTCTTGTAGTGATAGTCGGCGGCCAGGCCGTCCACACGCAGGTTCTCCAGCCAGACGGTCGCGATCTTGGGCGAATATTCGACGTCGCCCCGTCCGCTGATGGATCCGCGCGACACGACCATGTTGGCGCGCGCCGCCACCGGGGCAAAATAGTCGAGCGGAATGTCGCGGAGGTCGATGTGCCCCTTGACGCCGGCATAGGGCTCGAGCAGGAAATCCGCCTTGCCGTCCACCTTCAGCTGGCCGCGGCCGAAGACGACCGCCTCCAGCTTGAGGGGCGACGGGTACTCACCCTCCGCCGACCGCACGTTGCGGATGTCCTGCACGACCGCCTGGATCTTCGTGACCCGCAGCGGCTGCGCCTGCCCCGTCTCGACATACGTGGCCTCGCCGGCGACGATCTTGAACTCGTTGATCTTCAGCGGGTACATCGCCTGCAGCGCGTCCTGCCAGCCGTGGTCCTTCACCGGCGTCGGGTCCTTCAACTCGGTCTCGAAGTGCGCCTTGTCGACGTAGATGATCGGCCGGACGAGCCTGAAGTCGGCGACGAGCTTGCGGTGCACGAGGGCGCGCCACTGCACGCTGGCGCTCAGCCGCTCGATCCGCATCACGGGTGGATCCGGATTCGCATTCTGGATGAACTGGACGTCGTAGAAGTCGACGGCGAACCCGATGGGGTGGAAGCTGAGCTTGCGGATGTGGGCCGTGTAGCCCTTCATCTTCCGGTTCATCTGGCGCTCGGTCATGCGCCGCAGCGGCTCGTCGAGGAAGAACGAGACGATCACGGCGAGGACCACGACGACGGCCACCGGCACCGCGAACCACAGCCAGTGGCGGCGGGACCAGGTGCCGAGCCCTCTGACGGGATTCCGCATACTCTTCCCCGCCGTATGGGGGAGCAAGCCCAGTGCCAGCGAGCTATCATCGCGGCGTGACGCGCATGCTCCTCGTCCTCCTCGCGGCCGCCGCCGTCGTCGCGGCACCGGCCGCCGGCCAGACGCCGCGTCAGATCCGCGTAGACGTCCAGTTTCGACAGACGGGAACGCAGAGCCGCGACGCGGCCGGCGCCGCCGGCGGCGTGAGCGTCAGCCCGCGCGGCAGCCTCCGCCCGCGCGGCGGCGTGGGGGCGGGCAGCACCGAGACGCGGGTGCAGCAGTCGACCGGAATCTTCACGCTCGTGCAGGATGGCGGCGAGTCGATCCTGACCGTGGCCAGCCAGGTGCCGTATCCTCAAGTTTCGTTCTATCGCGACTACGCGACCGGCGCGGGCTACATCGCCTCGGGGGTCGCCTTCCGCGACGTCGGTACCGCGCTGAAAGTCCGGGCGAGCCTGCTGCCCGGCGACCGCATCCGCGTGCGCCTGACGCCGACGATCAGCTACTTCTCGGCCGACGGCTCGGGCACGATCGAGTTCACCGAGGCAACCACCGACGTGATCGTCCCCAACGGCCGCGCGGTCCTGCTGGCCGGCAGCACCACCGACACTCACGCGATCACCCGCCAGATCCTCGGCGTCGCGCGCGAGCAGTCGACGAGCGAGACCACCGTCGTCCTCACCGCGACGTCGCGGTAGATTCCTCGGAGGGGGCTTCGCCCCCTTCCGACGGTCGTCGCGCGCTGACGCGCGCTCCTCCCTGCCTCCCCAGAGCAGAGGATTGCGCCGGCGAAGCCGGCGCTCGAACGGGTCGCACTAGGCCAAGATCCGCTTAACTGCGCGCGCGCCGTCCGAGCAGGACGACGCCGACGGTCAGCAGCAGGGCGGCGAGCGTGGCCGGGAGCACGCGGGGATGGGTGGCGCCGAGGAGCCCGCTCGCGAAGGGCCCGAGGAACATCCCGCCGTCGACGAACACGCGGAACAGCGCCGTGCGCCACGCGACCTGCGAGGCGGCAGTGGCCGAGCGCAGGAGCCCCACCGGCAGCATCCAGCCCGCCATGCTGAGACCGAAGACGACGCAGCCGGTCACGACCAACGGCAGCGGCCCGAGGCCGATCGCCGCCACCGCCGCCGCGAAGGTCAGCAGCACGACGCCGAGCACGCGCCCCGTGCCGCGCCGATCGGCGAGCGCGCCCACCGGCAGCAGGGCGAGGGTGTCGCAGAGCTGGGCGAGCATGAGCAGGCGCGCGATGCCGGAGCGCTCGAGGCCGAACTCGCGGCTGCCGCGGACGGGGATGACGAACTGCTCGAGCGTCGAGTAGGCGAGCGCGACGGCGCCGCCGGCCGCGAACGCCAGCGCCGTGGTGGCGCGGTCGCCGGGCGGGACGTGGCTCTCGACCGCCGCCGCGCTGCGCGCGAACCACGGCCGGTCGCCGCCATCGTCGGGAAGCAGCGCGAGCACCGCCCTGAGGAAGACAAGCGCCAGGAGCACCGGCGAGCACGCGATGACGAACGCCGTCTGCCACGCCAGCGCCCGCGGCAGCGTGCCGACCAGGGTCACGCCGCCGAGCATTCCGAGCATCGCGCTGAACTCGTACGCGCCCAGCGCAGAGGCGAGCCGACGATCGGCTCGGGCTCGCAGGATTGTCGTCAGCGCGCCGAGCATGCCCAGGGTGTGGCCGGCGCCCATCAGCACGCGTCCCAGGAGCAGCCAGCCGAACGCGCCTCCGAGGACCAGACACGTGACGCCCGCCAGCACGAACACGGGCGCCGCGAGCAGCGCGCGCCGCACGTGATGCGTCATCAACAGTCCCGCGGGCAGGTCCGTCAGCATGCGCGCGAAGCCGAAGGCGCCCGCCACGGCGCCGAGCTGCCAGTCGGCCAGCCCCGCGCCGCGTCCGAGCTCGGGGAGCAGCGCGGGAAACGCGCCGATAGAGAACGTCTGCAGTCCCGTGGTCAGGCACAGCATGACCAGCAGGCGATCGGGCCGCATCGGCGGCGGGATCAGGAGGCGAGCGCGGCGCGCGCGCGAGCGTGGGCGGGGTCGTCGGCGCGGAGCAGGTCGGGGTTCCGCCCGCGCGCGACGGCCACGTGATAGGCGAGCAGCTGCAGCGGGACCACCGCGAGGATCGGCGACAACGCCTCGTCCACCTCGGGCAGCGCGATCGTCTCGCCGGCGACGGACGCCGCCTCGCGGTCGTCCTCGCGCGCGAGCACCAGCACCTCGGCGCCGATGGCGCGGGCCGTGCGCGCGACGTCCAGCGCGCGGGCGCGCGCGGGCCCGGGCGGCGCGATGAGCACGAGGGCGTCGTCGGCCTCCAGCGCCGCCGACGGACCATGCAGGAACGACTCCGGCTCGAAGGCGACCGCGGGCAGCCACGCCGTCTCCGAGAGTTTCAGCGCGCCCTCGCGCGCGGTGGCGGCGTTGGGCCCGCCGCCGACGAACCAGAAGCGCCGGTGCCTCGCCAACCGCGCGCCGAGATCGTCCCACGACTCCTGGCCAAGCAGCAACGCGAGCAGATCGGGGATCGCGCCGAGCGCGCGGCGCGCGGCGTCGGCGCCGCCGACCTCCGCCGCCAGCAGCGCCAGCGCCGCCAGCGCGGCCGTGTAGCCGACCGTGTGGGCGCCGGACGTCTCGACGTCCGCCGTGTGCAGCGTGTACGTGACGCCCGCGAGGGTCACGCCCTTGCCGGTGACGCCGACGCCGACGGCGCCGCGGTCCGCGGCCAGCGTCACCGCCTCTGCGGCCACGCGCGAGCCGCGATGGCTCATCGCGACCAGCGCCTCACCCGGCTCCGGCGGCGGCCCATAGGCCGTCCACTCGGAGGCGACCACCGCCCGCGCCTTCGCGCCGAGCTTGCCGAGGCCTGCGAGCAAATGCTCGCCCACGAGCGCGGCGTGCCACGAGGAGCCGACGCCCGCGAGCCACACGCGGCTCGCGCCACGCAGCGCGCCGGCCGCGGCGGACAGCGCCGTCTCGTTGCCGCGCTCGACCAGACGGAGAACGCCCGGCTGCGCGTAGATGGCATCGTGCATGTAGTACGGGTGGGCCGCGCGGGGCGGCGAGCTCGCGGTCATGGCGCGCGGCCCAGTGTACACGGAGGTGCGGCATGGAGAAGCGGAACGGCGCGCGGACCGACGACAAGACCGCGAAGGGAACGAGCGCGCCGGCGCCGAAGGCGCCCGACGCGCTCAGCGCGAGCGAGCGACAACGGCGGGCGGCGCGCGGAGGCCGCGTGGGCGGCGGCCGCCCCCTCCGGCGCGAAGAGACGGCGCCGGGCGAGCGCGGGGACGGGCCCTATGGCGACAGCGAGCCCGGCACCCCCGAACAGCATCCGGGCGTCTGAACGGGCTCGCACCCGCTCGGACGCCCGGTGACTGCGACCCGATCAGGCGCTCTTGCGCAGCGAGCCGGCGTGCCGGTAATCGAGCCCGCGCTCCCAGCCGCGCTGGAACGCGGGCTCGTCGATCATGTCCCCGTGCAGGGACCGCACGTTCTCGCGGTTGTCGCACCACTGCGCCGCCTCGAAGCCGCAGCGGTAGGCGTGTTCCTCGACGGGATTGAACACACCGCGCTCGGCCTCGGTGAGCGAGGTCCACCAGCGGTCACGCGCGGTCTCCATGTCGAGCGCGCCCTCGTCGCGCAGCGCCTCGCGCGCGCGCTGAGCGGCCGCCTCGTCCTCCACGAGCGCGAGCGCCACGGAATGGCCCGAGCGCAGCGCGTCCTCGATGACGAAGAGGTCGTCACGCGGCACGCCCTGGCTCAGCGTGGTCTCGAGCGCATTGCCGATGGCGGCGCCACCGGCGCCGAAGAGCGCGGCGCCGAGCAGGCCGAACGCGAGGATCGGCCCGATCCCCGGCACGATGAGGCTCACGGCGGCGCCGATCGGCACGCCCACGCCCGCACCGGCGGCCAGGCCGGTCACGGCGCCGATGGCGGCGCCGGTGCCCGGCGGCTCGCCCTCGTCGACGGGCACCGAGCTGAGACGCCGCACGTCGGTGCCGGGAGTCAACAGCGTGAGATGCTCGCGCGGGATGCCGGACGCCGCAAGGCGCTGTACGGCGCGCTCGGCGGTGTCGCGTGACGAGAAGATGCCGGCGACGGATTTCATGGAATCCCTCCGCGGATCGGAGAGAGCAAACGGGGTGCCAGCTACTTGAGCGTCGCGGTGTGGAAAAGCATCCACTGATCGGCGCGCGGCGTCCACGTCACGCGGTCGCGCGTCGCATAGATGTCGACCTGCTGCAAGAGGAAGACCCACGTCGCGTCCTCGACCATGGCACGCGCGAGGTCGGCGTAGATCTTCTTGCGCGCGGCCGGATCCAGCGTGGAGCGGCCGAGGTCGAAGAGCTGATCGACCTTCTCGTTCTTGTAGTAGAGCCCGCGCCCCTTGGAGGAGACCAGGTTGTAGAGCTCGTCGCCGTCCTGCATCGGGCCGCCCGTGCCGAGCAGGTACGCATCCTGGAACTGCCTGCCGAGATAGCGCTTGAAGTACACGCCCCACTCCGCGACCTGCACCTTCGGCCGGAAGCCCGCCTTCTGCCACTGCCCGCCGAGCGCCTCGGCCACTTCCTTGTCACCCTGATAACGGCCGGCCGGGGATTCAAGGATGATGTCGAGCCCGTCGGGATAGCCGGCCTCCGCCAGCAACCGGCGCGCGCGCGCGAGATCGGGCCGATACCCCTTCACCGAGGCGTCGTAGCCGAAGACGTTCGGCGTGTACGGGCCTTCGAGGCGGCGGCCGTTGCCATCCAGCACGTTCCGGACGACAGAGTCGACGTCGGTCGCGTAATTGAGCGCCTGGCGCACGCGCACGTCACTCAGCGGTTTCTTCAGCGCGTTGAGGCCGAGATAGATCTGCCACGTGCTGGGCACGCGCTGCACCCGCACGCCCCGCACGCTCTCCAGCTCGCGCGCCAGGCTCGGCGGCACGGTGGTGATCACGTCGACCTCACCGTTGCGCAGCGCCGCCGAGCGCGTGAAGGGCTCCGGGATCGGCTTGAAGACGATGCGCTGGATCCTCGGGGCGCCGCGCCAGTGCTTGTCGAACGCCTCGACGGTCAGGTGCTCGTCCTTCACGAGCGCGACGAACCGGAACGGCCCCGTGCCCACCGGCCGCCGCGCGAACGCCGCGTTGCCCTTCTCCGCGGTGTACTTCGGCGGCAGGATCGGGAAGTCGATCAGCCGGTTCAGCAGCGGCGCGTACGACTGCTTCGTCACGAGGTTGACCGTGAGGTCGTCCACCACGTCGACGCGCGTGATCTCGCTGATGGTGGCGCGGTTGGGCGACTTCTGCTCGGGGTCGAGCACGCGCTGCACCGTGAAGCGCACGGCCTCGGCGTTGAACGGCTCGCCGTCATGGAAGACGACGCCGCGGCGCAGCCGCAGCTGCCACGTCGTGTCGTCGAGCAGCGTCCACGACTCCGCCAGCTCCGGCACGAGCTTGCCCGAGGCGTCGCGGCCGACGAGCGAGTCGAACATGCTGGCGCCGACGGCGGCGCGGATCGACGAGAGGTTCATGGTTGGATCGAGGTTCTCCGGCGTCCATGGGATCGCCACCCGCAGCTCGGCGTTTCGCTCGGACGGCGGATCGGCGGCGGGCGTCGGAGTGGCGAGCGCCAGGACCGCGGCGACGACGGTCAGCGCGCGGCGGATCACGACGCGGCGGCGCGGACGGCGTCGACGGCGGCGGCGAGATGGGTGTCGGGCACGGCGAGCGGCAGCACGCACCCCGGCGTCACGATGAGCCCGACGCCCCGCGTCTGGGCGATGGCGTCGCGCACCTCCTCGGCCACGGCGCGGGGCGGGCCGTTCAGCAGCGTTCTGGACTCGCCGAGACCGGCGGCAAGCCCGCCGTTGAACCGCCGCGACGCGTCGGCGAGCGTCGGCGCGGTCAGGCGATCGTGCCAGTTCACGGCGTGGACCGGCAGCGCCGTCCACGCGTCCCAGTAGATGTCCCTGCCGTGCAGGTGCAGGAGCGTGAGCGCCGAGGCGTCCCTCACGCGGTCGAGGACGCGGCGCGCGTACGGCAGCTCCCAGCCGGCGCTCACGGCCTGGGTCACCGCCTCTGCGTTCGCAGCCTGCGTCGCGAAGAACAGCCCGTCGGCGCCGGCCTCGAGAGCGGCCGCCGTGTAGCGCGCCGTCGTCTCGGTGATCACCTCGAGCGCCGCGCGGAGCGCGTCGGGAGCCGTCGCGATACTCTGCAGCGCGACGGCGCCGGCGAGCTTCGTCGCGATGGTGAACGGTGAGAAGACGGTCATCAAGATCGGCGCGTCGTCGACGCGGCCCTTGCGGATGAGTCGCACCGCCTCCAGCTCGCGTCCGAGCGCGCCCGCGCCGGGATCGAGCGGACGCAGGCGCGCCCAGTCGGCGACGGTCTTCACGCCGTGCTCGGTGCAGCGCTTGGCGCCGCCGGGGTGGCCCTGGTAGGCGACCTTGCAGCCCCAGTCCTCGACGCAGTAGACGCCGCTCGACATCACCTTGATGAGGTCGAGATCCCACGTCCGGTGGAACGCGAGCATCGCGTCGGCCAGTCCCTTCGCGGTGTGATCGACCTCGGGAACGTGCCGCCAGAACGCGACGGGCGGCCGGTCCGCCGCGCGCCGCTCGATCGCCGCGAGCACCCGCTCCCGCTTGGTCATTGCGGCCCACGATACCACCGTGCGAGGATCGTGACCTTGACGAGGAGGATCCCCATGCCCCAGCTCAGCCGTCGCGCCTTCCTGGCCGGGTCGGCCGCGGTCGCCGCCACCGCGCGCGCGCCGTTCGTGCACGCGCAGAAGCGCGGCGGCACCCTGCGCTTCGTGCCGCACGCGGACCTCAAGATCCTCGACCCGATCTGGACGACCGCCTACATCACGCGCAACCACGGCTACATGATCTTCGACACGCTCTTCGGCCTCGACGCGAATTTCAAGATCAAGCCGCAGATGGTCGACAAGTACACGGTCTCGAAGGACGCGATGAAGTACTCCTTCACCTTGCGCGACGGGCTGAAGTTCCACGATGGGGCGGCCGTCACCGCCGAGGACTGCGTGGCCTCGCTCAAGCGCTGGGGCGCCCGCGACTCCGCGCTCGGCCGGCTGATGATGGCCGCCGTCAACAAGATGGCGCCCGTGGACGCGAAGACGTTCACCATCGACCTCGAGACGCCGTTCGGCCTCGTGCTCGACGCGCTCGGCAAGCCCTCGGCGAGCCCGTCCTTCATCATGCCGGCGCGGCTGGCCGCGACCGATCCCAGCGAGCAGGTGAAGGACGTCATCGGCTCGGGCCCGTTCAAGTTCGTGAAAGACGAGTGGCAGCCGGGTAACCGCGTCGTGTACGTGAAGAACGCGGACTACGTACCGCGCAGCGAGAAGCCGAGCGGCGCCGCCGGCGGCAAGCGCGCGCTCGTGGATCGCGTGGAATGGCGCTACATCCCGGACGCGGCCACGGCCGCCGCCGCCCTCGAGGCCGGCGAGGTCGACTACTGGGAGAACGTCCCACTCGACTTCGCGCCGCGCCTGGAGAAGAACGCCGACCTCCGCGTGTTCGTCACCGATCCGCGCGGCAGCCAGGGCATCCTGCGCCCCAACCACCTGCAGCCACCGTTCAACAACAAGGCGGCGCGCCAGGCGCTGCTCTACGCCGTCGACCAGGCGAAGTACCTCCAGGCCGTCATCGGCAACGCGAAGTACTACAAGACCTGCCCGTCCGTCTTCATGTGCGGCGGCCTGCCGTACGAGACGGCCGCCGGCGCGCCGAAGCCCGATCTCGAGCGCGCCCGCCGGCTCCTGAAGGACTCGGGCTACGACGGGCGGCCGATCGTCGTGCTCGACCCGACCGACTCGCCGTACGCGCACGGCCCCGCGCTCGTGACCGCCGAGATGCTGCGCTCGCTCGGCGCCACGGTCGATCTGCAGGCGATGGACTGGTCGACCATGGTGCAGCGCCGCGCCAAGAAGGAGGCGCCGGCGCAGGGCGGCTGGAACGTCTTCCACACCTGGTCGACGGCGTTCGACACGATGACGCCCGCCGTGTCCTCCGTGCTGGGCGGCGCCGGCGAGAAGGCCTGGTTCGGCTGGCCGACCAGCGAGCCGATCGAGAAGCTGCGCGCGCAGTTCACCCGCGAGCTCGACGCCGCCAAGCGCAAGGCGATCGCGGAAGAGGTGCAGAAGATCGCCTACGACGAGGTGCTGTACGTGCCGTGGGGGCAGTTCGTGGTGCCGGGCGCGTTCCGCAAGAACGTCCACGGCCTGCTCGAGTTCGGCGCCACGCTCCTCTGGAATATCTCCGTATGATCGTCGGAGCGGCGCAGCTCGGGCCGATTCAGCGCGCCGATGGCCGCGCCGACGTCGTCAAGCGGCTGCTGGCCCTGCTGCACGAGGCGAAGGCGCGCGGCTGCGAGCTGGTCGTCCTCCCCGAGCTGGCGCTGACCACGTTCTTCCCACGCTGGTGGATGACCGACCAGCGTGAGATCGACGCGTTCTTCGAGACCGAGATGCCGGGCCCGGAGACGCGCCCGCTCTTCGACGAGGCCGCGCGTCTCGGACTCGGCTTCTGCCTCGGCTACGCCGAGAAGACGGCCGACGGCCATCGTTACAACACGTCGATCCTCGTCGACGCCGGCGGTCGCGTGGTGCTGAAGTACCGCAAGATCCACCTGCCCGGCCACGCCGAGCACGAGCCGGGGCGCGCATTCCAGCACCTCGAGAAACGCTACTTCGAGGTCGGCGATCTCGGCTGGCCGGTGACGCGCTACCACGGTGCCGTCGTCGGCCTGTGCATCTGCAACGACCGCCGGTGGCCCGAGACCTACCGTGTCATGGGCCTGCAGGGCGTGGAGCTGGTGCTGCTCGGCTACAACACGCCGATCCACAACCCGCCCGCGCCGGAGCAGGATCACCTCGCGGGCTTCCACAACCATCTCGCCATGCAGGCCGGCGCCTACCAGAACGCCACCTGGGTCGTCGGCGTGGCCAAGGCCGGCCGCGAGGAGGGCTGCGACCTGCTCGGCCAATCGGCGATCATCGCGCCGTCTGGCGAGATCGTCGCGATGGCGTCCAGCGTCGGCGACGAGCTGATCGTGGCGCGCTGCGACCTCGAGCTCTGCCGCGGGTACAAGGACACGACCTTCAACTTCGCCAGGCACCGCCGGCCCGAGCACTATCGCTTGATCGTCGAGCGCACGGGCGCCATCCCGCCCGTTTAGATGGGGGGCCCCGAAATGGCCCCCCAAACCCCCCAACGTTCGGAGCGCCCCGGCACAGCCGGGTCGCTCCTCTAAACCAGCCGCTACTACCCGACCATCTCGGGCTGGCGCGCGAGGCGCCGCACCGGCGAGGCGAGAATCAGGACCGCCTGGACGAGGAATCCGACGGCGGCCACGACGAGGCAGGTCTCTGCGCCGTAGAGGGCGCCCACGAGCGCGCCGAGCGCGGCGCCGATCGGCCGCGCGCCGTAGGCCGTGATGTTGATGGCCGACGCGCGGCCGAGCAGATCGCGCGGCGTCACCGTCTGACGAAGCGTCGCGGTGCTGATGACCCACACGATCGGGCCGACACCGATCAGAAAGAAGCTGACTCCCGCGAGGACGCCCGCGGGAACCCAGATCGTGAGCACCAGCACCACCGCCGCCGCGAGGCCGGCCACCGGTCCCAGCGCGACCACGACGCCGAACGGCAGCGCGCGGATGATGGGCGGCGCCAGCAGCGCGCCGGCGACCATGCCGACGCCGTACGTGGCCAGCGTGGCGCCGACGCCGAAGGGGGAGAGACCGAGCCGATGGACGGCGTAGGGCACGTAGACGGCCTGGAGCATGAAGAACGCGGTGTTGAACACGAGCTGCGTGATGAACACCGGCCGCAGCAGCGGGTGGCCGAACACGAACGCGGCGCCGTCACGCAGGTCGTGCAGCACGCGACGCGAAGGGCGCGCGAGCCGGGGCGGCTCGGGCAGCCCGGCGAGCAGGACGACGGCGCACGCCGACAGCGCGGCCGCGAACGCGAAGGCGGGCGCCCCGCCCGTCCAGCCGACGAGCGCGCCCGCCAGCGCCGGCCCGGACGCGAAGGCGACCGTGCGCGCCAGCTCGATCCGTCCGTTGGCGGCGGCCAGGGCGGCGGCCGGGACCAGCGCCGGCACCAGCGCGGGCGCGGCCACGCTGTAGGCCACGGTGCCACACGCGCCGACGAAGCCCAGCAGCGCGAGCCGCGGCAGCGTCAGCAGGCCGAGCGGCGCGAGCGCGAGCACCCCGGCGAGCGCGAGCGCGCGCATCGCCTCGGCGCCGGCCATCAGCCGAGGGCGAGACATCCGGTCGGCCAGCACGCCCGCGGGGACGGAGAGCACGAGGAACGGAAGCGTCTGCGCCGTTTGCAGCAGGCCGGTCTCGCCGGCGCCGGCGCCGAGGGCAAACACGGCAATCATGGGCGCGGCCGCGAGCGCCACCTGCTCGGCGGACTGCGCCGCGAGATTGGACCACGCCAGCCGGTTGAACGCCGACGGCAGCGCGCTCACGAAACTCAGCGTACGAGCACCGCACGGACACAGCACTCCGCATGTTGCTCCCGAATTCCCTACGCGACGCTACCTCAGCTGGTTCGAGCGCCGGCTTCGCCGGCGCAATCCTGTTCGAGCGCCGGCTTTGCCGGCGCAACGATGCTGGGGGGAGGCACCGAGGAGCACGCCGTCAGGCGTGCGACGAGGGTCGGAAGGGGGGCGAAGCCCCCCTCCGAGCTACCGTACGTCGAGCGTCTCGCGCAGGCCGTCGCCGACGAGGTTGATGGCGAGCACGGTCAGCGCGAGAAAGAGGCCGGGGAAGAGGATGATCCAGAACGCCAGCTGCACGTACGTCTTGCCCTCGGCCATGATGTTGCCCCACGACGGGATGTGGGGCGGCGTGCCGGCGCCGAGGAAAGATAGGTAGGCCTCGAACAGGATGGCCGAGGCGCAGATGTAGGTGGCCTGCACGATGAGCGGCGCCATCAGCGCCGGCAGCATGTAGCGCAGCAGAATGCGCGGCGTGCGCGCGCCGAGCGCGCGGACGCCCTCCACCATCGTGTGCTCGCGCAGCGAGAGCACGGAGGCTCGCACGACGCGGATCACCCGCGGAATCTCCGGAATCACGAGCGCGATGATGACGTTGCGCACGCTCGCTTTCATGAGCGCCATGAGGGCCAGCGCGAGCAGGATGGCCGGAATCGCCATCAGCCCGTCCATCACGCGCATCATGACGGCATCGAGGCGGCGATAGAAGCCGATGACGAGGCCGAGCGTGGTGCCGATCAGCAGGCTCACGATCGACACGGTGGCGCCGACGATCAGCGAGATGCGCGTGCCGTAGATCGTCCGCGTGTAGACGTCGCGCCCGAAGTTGTCGGTGCCGAACCAGTGCCCGGTCACGGGACTGGTCAGGCGCTCGGCCGGGCGCATCTCGAGCGGATCGCCGGTCCACCAGAGCGGCGCCAAGAGCCCGGCCACGACGATGACCGCGAGCACGACGAGGCCGACCACCAGCGTGGGCTGTCTTCGAACGAACCGAATGATCCGGGCGCCGCGCGACAGATGGTCCGGTTCGAGCGCCGGCTTCGCCGGCGCCATCCCGGGGGGAGGTTCGGAAGGGGGGCGGAGCCCCCCTCCGAGTCTAGTATTTAATGCGTGGGTCGACGACGACATAGACGAGGTCCACCACGAGGTTGAGCAGCACGTAGACGCCGGAGACCACGAGGATGACGCCCTGGATCACCGGATAGTCACGCCGGATGATCGCGTCCACCGTGAGGCGGCCGAGCCCCGGCAACGCGAACACGCTCTCGGTGACGACGGCGCCACCGATGAGCAGCGCGAAGCCGAGGCCGATGATGGTGACGATGGGCAGGGCGGCGTTCTTGAGCGCGTGGCGCACGAGCACGCGGCGCGGCGCCAGCCCCTTGGCAAACGCCGTGCGGATGTAGTCCTCGCTCAGCACGCCCAGCATCGAGGCGCGCGTCATGCGGGCGATGAGCGCCATGAACACGAGCGACAGGGTGATGGCCGGCAGGATCAGGTGGCGCAGGAAGGGCCAGAAGCCGCGCTCGATGGGCTGAAAGCCCTGCACGGGCAGCCAGTGCAGCGACACCGCGAAGACGTAGACGAGCACGAAGCCCAGCCAGAAGGTCGGCATCGAGAAGCCCGACACCGCGAACACCATCACCGCGCGATCGATCAGCGAGCCCTTCTTCCAGGCGGCGAGCACGCCGAGCGGCACCGCCACCCCGACGCTGATGAGCATGGACATGAGCGTGAGCGCGATGGTCGCTTCCGCGCGCTGGCCGATGAGCGTCGTCACGGGCAGCCCGGAATAGATGGACGTTCCGAGATCGCCGCGCACGATACGGCCGAGCCAGATGCCGACCTGGGTGACAAACGGCTGGTCGAGGCCGAGCTTGGCGCGGATCTTCGCGACGTCCTCGGCCGTCGCGTAGTCGCCGGCGATGATGACGGCGGGATCGCCTGGCGTGACGTGCAGCAGCGCGAAGACGGCGATGGCCACCACCCCCATCACGGGGATGGTGGCCACCAGCCGGCGAACGATCTCCGGAACCACGGTCAGGCGATCGACACGTTCCAGAACAGCGGCGCCGGGAACGGCAGCACGCCGCTCACCGACTTGCGGTAGGCCGTCGGCAGCACCCACTGGCCGAACGGCACGTACATCACCTCGTCGTAGGCGATCTTCTGGATCTCCTCGGCCAGCTGCTTCTGCCTGGCCCGGTCCGTCGCGCGCGCCCACTGGATTTTCAGCTCCTCGATGCGACCGTTCTCCGGCCAGCCGAACCACGCGCCGTCGCCGGCGCCCGAGATGCCGGCGTGAACGGCGGGGTTGATCACGTCCGAGGCGATCCACCACGTGAACAGCAGGTTCCAGCCGCCGTGCCCCGGCGGCTCCTTCTTCGCGCGGCGCGCCACCACCGACGACCAGTCCATGGCCTGTAAATCGACGTTGAAGCCGATCTGGCTGAGCAGCTCACGGGTGACCAGCGCCGAGCCGTGGGTGAGCGCGATATCGGTCGCGTCCAGCACCACCACGGGCCGGCCGTCGTAGCCGGACTCCTTCACGAGCTGCCGGGCGCGGTCGAGATCCGGCTTGCCGGGGGCGCCCGCC
>Ga0209808_1000538_pt1 | contig 18784 bp, 15 predicted proteins | sample GraSoiAngelo_157_FD_186171 | JGI IMG/M metagenome (GOLD analysis project Ga0209808, IMG submission 186171) | Grasslands soil microbial communities from the Angelo Coastal Reserve, California, USA - 14_1009_16_20cm (SPAdes) (version 2) | ecosystem: Environmental > Terrestrial > Soil > Grasslands ... | reverse complement strand
CTCGACTCCTCGCACATCATGCTGATCCAGGCCGATCACCGCATGAACTTCTTCGCCGGCAGCCGCTGGCCCGCGCCGGTCGCCGACGTCATCGAGGCGCTCGCCGTCGAGACGCTGCGCGGTTCGGGAGACTGGAGCTCGGTGGAGGATTCCACGAGCCCCTTTCCGTCGGACTACCTGGTGCAGGTCGCGGTGCGCCGCTTCGAGGCCGACTACACCACCCCCGGGGGGGCCCCGGAAGTGCACGTGATGCTCGACTGCATCATCGGGCGGCGCGAGGGGCGCGACGTGATCGCGACCTTCGTCGCCTCCGGTACCGCGCGCGCCGCGGCCAACCGCCTGAGCGATGTGGTGTCGGCCTTCGAGCAGGCAGCCGACTCGGCGCTCACGGCGCTCTCGCAGCAGGCCGCGCAGGCGGTGCACGCCGCCCGCAGCGCCGCCCGGGCGGCAAACTAGCCCTCAGGCCGTGCGAATGGCCGCGCCCTCGGCGCGGTGCAGCAGGTGTCCAAAGGGCGCGCTGCCTTCGGCCTGACGGGCGAGGAGCCCGAGCAGGTCCTCGGCGGTGCAGGGCTCGCCGAACAGCCGCCCCTGTCCGAAGTGGCAGGCGCTGCCGCGCAGGAACTCGAGCTGCCGCTGCGACTCGACGCCCTCGGCGATCACCTCCATGCCGAGACTGCGGCCCATCTCGATGATGGTGCGCACGATGGTCGCGTCCCCGGCATCGTCGGTCGCGTCGCGGACGAAGGACTGATCGATCTTGAGCGTGCCGATCGGGAACTGCTGCAGGGCAGAGAGCGAGGAGTAGCCGGTGCCGAAGTCGTCGATCGAGAGGTGCAGGCCCATCGCGTACAGCTCATCGAGCAGGCGCACGGTGCGCTGCGGATCGGCCATGAGGGTGGTCTCGGTGATCTCCAGCTCGAAGGCGGTCGGGGACACGTTGTGGCGGCGGAACACGGAGCGGCAGCGCAGGATGAAGCTCGCCTGGCGCAGCTGCTTCAGCGAGAGGTTGAGCGAGATGCGTCCCGGATCGCCTCCCTTGCTCTGCATCTGGCGGTAATCGAGGCACACGCGATTCAGCACCCACTCGCCGATGTCGAGGATGAGGTTGGTCTCCTCCGCCAGCGGGATGAAGTGCGAGGGTGGAATGTCGCCGTGTCCGGGCAGGCGCCAGCGCAGCAGTGCCTCGGCGCCGATGACCTTGCCGTTGCGCAGGTCGACCTTGGGCTGGTAGCGGATCTCGAGCTCGTCGCGCTCGAGCGCGCGGCGCAGCTTGCTCTTGAGCATCAGCCGCTCGACCGCCGCGGCGTTCATCTCCGGGGAGTAGAAGGCGAAGGTGTTGCCGCCGTTCTGCTTCGAGTAGTACATCGCCGCGTCGGCGTTGCGGATGAGATCGATGACGTTCTCGGCATCGCGCGGGCAGAAGGCGATGCCGACGCTCGCGGTGAGGAACACTTCCTGCTGGTTCAGCTGGAACGGGCGGCAGATCTCGGTCAGGAGCGACTTGGCGAGCTGCGCGATCGGTCCGCGGTTGTCGGCGTCGGCCGAGAGCCCGTCCACGAAGAGCGCGAACTCGTCCCCGGCGAGCCGTCCGACCACCGTCTCCTTCGGCAGCGAGCGGGTCAGGCGCTCGGCCAGCACCTCGAGCGTGCGGTCGCCCGCGCCGTGGCCGAAGGTGTCGTTCACCTCCTTGAAGCGGTCCATGTCCAGGTACAGCACCGCCACCACCTGGCCCGAGCGCAGCGCGCGCGCGATGGTCTGCTGCAGCAGGTGGTGGAACTGCATGCGGTTCGGGATCTTGGTGAGCGCGTCGTAGCGCGCCAGGTAGCGGATGCGCCGCTCGGCGCGCTTGCGGTCGGTGATGTTGCGCGCCACGAAGATGTTGCCCTGGAACTGCGGGTCGACGCTGTCGATGCGCGAGCCGGTGAAGGACACCGGGATCGTCTGTCCGCTTCTCGTGCGCACCACGGTCTCGCGGGTTTCCTGAGCCGCCTGCAGCAGATCGAAGCCGGCGCGCTCGCGCTCCTCGAGCACCGCGAGGATGCTGCGCCCGAGCAGCTCCTCTTCGCCGTATCCGAGCAGCTTGCAGGCGGCGAGGTTCGCCACCTTGATGACCCCGTCGGGCGAGGTGACGAACACGCCGTCGGTCATGCTGTTGAGGACACTGTGGAGGTAGTTCTTGTTGATGGTCGACTGCCGCAGCCGGCCCCGCATGCGCTCGAGGGCCTGCTGCAGCTCCGCGAGCGCATCGTGCGCCCGCACCTCGACCGGGCGCGTGTAGTCGCCCTGGCCGATGCGCTCGGCACTCTTTATCAGCGAGTCGACCGGCCGCTGCAGCCGCTGGGTCACGTGCCAGGCGAGGGCGGCGGCGAGGAGCGCGGCGGAGCCGGCGAGCGCAACCATCAGCAGCCACGTGAGGCGCGTGCGCCCGGCGCTCTCCGCCTGCAGCCGTCCGGCGAGACTCACCTCGGACACGGGCGCGGCCTGCTCGAGCGACACGGTGACGGTACCGAGCGTCTGCGGGATGCCGTCGATGACGGCGCGGACGGGCGCCGTCACCTCGGCGCTGAGCGCGCCCGGCGCTGGGGCGGCGCTGCGCTGCCAGGCGAAGAGGCGCCGGCCGGAGCTGCCCGTCACGGAGATCTCCGACAGCGTCGCATCGTCCAGGAAGGGCTGCAGCCGGCGCGCCACACCGTTGACGTCTGCGGCACGAAGGGCGCCGATGATCGAGTCCGCCGCGTGCGCGGCGATGCTCTGTGCGCGGGCCTGGAGCTCCGGATCCAGCCGCTCGCGCGTGGTGCGCTCGGCGAGCAAGCTCAGAGTGCGCGTGTCGGCGGCGTGCCGGAGCGCGAGCACGCCGCTCACCGCCGCCGCGGCGAGCACCACGACAAGGAAAGCGCCTCCCGCGTATCTGAACTTGAAGTTGGCGGTAGTCACGTGCGTCGCATGCGCCTGGTGCGCGGGACGCACTCGTCCCACGGCCGCGTGATCCCCCCTTAGCGTTTGGAGATTCATATTAACCGCCGCGTGGGATAGGACGCCACCCTCGGATCGGGTCGCCAAGGGCAGATTCGAGGTTTTTTTCAGCCTCAGCGGCCCTTAGGGCCGGGCCCGGCTCAGTTTCCCGACCAGACTCTCTTTATATGCCCGAGCATGAGGCCGCGCATCGTCGACATGGGGTCGGCCGTGGCGGCGAAGATAGGCGGCCGGCGCCGAAGGAGCTGCCAGCTCTCGCTTCTCAGCACTTGTCGTAGATATTCGACATTACGGTCGATGGCCTCGAGGTAGGGATTTCGCCCATCGAATAGCAATTCCAAGTAGCGGTAGGCTCCACGGAAGTCCCCATCCAGCCGCTTGGTGCGCACTTCGGCCACGAAATCCGGCGTTTGGCGCAGCAGGTCCAGCCCCGAGGCGTATTTGACCCGCCGATTGCCGTTGCTGAAGGGCAGGGCGACCCCACCCACCACGAACTCGGCATACAGCCGGTCGCGGCACTTCTCGAGATAACAGCGGTCGGCCATCTGCGCGATCATGTCCGCGGTGCCGAGCATGTGTCCGACCGTGATGTCCCGCGGGTCGGAGACGCGCTCCTCGATGTGCGCGAACGGCTGCTCGTAACCGGTGAAGTGAATGATCTCGGTCGCGACAGGCGCCCAGGAGCCGAAGCCGAGCACCGGCAGGTACTCCTCGAGAAAGCGCGCGCCGCGCGAGACGTGGGTGCGGGTGAATTCGGCGCCGTTGCGCGAGTCGCGATCGTCCGTGCGGCGCAGATACCCGACGTCGTGAAAGAGCCCCGTGATCAGGCCCACCACGGCGCGCGCGCCTCCGAGGCGCCCGGACTCGTTCTGCTGACGCTCGTAGCCGACCAGCAGCCGCGCGAGCGCGAGCGTGATGTCGAGCGTGTGCTGGCGATCGTGATAGACGGTATCGACGCCGTGATAACCGGGGACGCGGCCCGCAAACAGCCGCTCGAAGTGCTCGAAGGCGCGCGCGAGCGGCTCCATCGACAGGCCCGGCCAGGTCGGCCGGTAGAGCACCTCGACGGCGCGGAGTACGGCACGGGGCGAGCTCACCTGCACGCTGTTGGTGACGTCGAAATCGCTGCGCCGGACACTGGTCATTGTGTTACGGAACACCGCCCCTTAAGCGGCAACACGCACAGGCCGCAGTCCCCCCGAACCGCCCGACCGGCGCTCAAAGGCCAGTCTAGGCAGGTCGGCCTGTGGCGCACTGAGACACGGCGCACAGTTTGGACGGGCCGTCTGCCCTCGTGCAGCGGCGCATCAGCATGGCAGCCCATGCCTAAGGGGGCTTTTGGGGAGTCGGTGTACGGCCTTCAACCCAACTCTACAGACGGTCGAAAAGCCGCTACACGGCTGTCATGTCGTCGCACCTGCTGCGGCAGCCGCACGCGGAGCGAGTTGACGTTCCAGGTGGCGATGCGCACGAGGGGCTCTGTCAATAAATCCGCAGTCCGCCGTACTTGCGCCGGATGTGCCGGTCGAGGACGAGCGCGCCGAGCGCAAAGCCGACGATCAGCGCCACCAGCGCCGAGCCGAGCGCCCACGGCCACACGCGTCGCCCGCGCTCATCGGGTCCCTTGCCGAAGAGTCCACCGCGGGGCGCCCTCACGGCCTCCTCAGGAGGCTCGGCAGCGACAGCGGCGTTGGCCGCGGTCCGCGGGGGTTGCGCGCCGGGCGCGGGGCTCGCACTGGTGCGCGCCGCCTCGAGCTGCGCTGCGAGCCGGCCCAGGTCCTCTTTCAGCCGCGCCACTTCCGCGGTGTGCTCCGCGAGCCGCGCCCGCAGCGGCTCCTCGGCCGTCAGGTAGCTCGCGCGGACCCAGCCCTCCCGGCCGCTCGCGGTGCGCACGTGGGCCTGGTCGCCCGAGCGCTCGATCACCTCCACCTTGTCGCCGCTCTTGAGCGAGCCGATGCGCTCGCCCGTGGCATCGGGCGCGTTGTTGAGACTGACCACCAGCTGCTCGATGACGTAGAGCTCTTCCGCGCGCGAGCGCTGCGGCGCGAGCGCGCACAGCAGCAGCAGCGCCGCGGCGGCTGCCAGGCTCCTCCTCACGCGCGGATCCCGCCCCGGCCGAGTATGCCGTGTTGCCGGAGCAGCGCCGTCACGTCCGGACGTCGGCCGCGAAACTCGATGAACGCCTCGAGCGCGTCGCGGCTGCCGCCGCGGCTCAAGATCGCATCGAGAAATCGCAGCGCGGTCGGCCGGTCGAACACCCCGCGCTCCTCGAAGGCGGCAAAAGCATCCGCCGCGAGCACCTCCGCCCACTTGTAGCTGTAGTAGCCGGCGGCGTAGCCGCCCGCGAAGATGTGGCCGAAGCTGTTGGGGAAGCGGTTCCATTCCGGCACCGGCACGACCGCGACCTCGCGCCGCACCTCATCCAGGATCTCGAGCACTCGGGCGCCGCGGCCGGGGGAGTATTCCGTGTGGATGCGGAAATCGAACAGCGAGAACTCGAGCTGCCGCATCATCGAGAGCCCCGCGTGGAAGCTGCGTGTGGCGATCAGGCGCTCCTGCGTGTTCGCCGGCAGCGGCACGCCGCTCTCGAAGTGCCCGGAAATGCGCTGCAGAACCTGCGGGTTCCAGGCGTAGTTCTCGAGGAACTGGCTCGGCAGCTCGACCGCGTCCCACGCCACCCCGTTGATGCCGGCGAGGCTCGGGTAGTCGACGCTCGTGAGCAGGTGATGCAGGCCGTGGCCGAACTCGTGGAAGAGCGTGAGCACGTCGTCGTGCGTGAGCAGCGCCGGCCGACCCTCCCCGGGCGGCAGGAAATTGCACACGAGGTAGGCGACCGGCCGGGCCGCCCCGCTCGGGAGCCGCTTGCGGCCGACCTCGTGAGCAGGTGATGCAGGCCGTGGCCGAACTCGTGGAAGAGCGTGAGCACGTCGTCGTGCGTGAGCAGCGCCGGCCGACCCTCCCCGGGCGGCAGGAAATTGCACACCAGGTAGGCGACCGGCCGGGCCGCCCCGCTCGGGAGCCGCTTGCGGCCGACGCACTCGTCCATCCACGCGCCGCTGCGCTTGTTGGGGCGCGCGTAGGCGTCCAGATAGAAGCTGCCGACCACCTCGCCCGAGGCGCCCACGATCTCGAAGAAACGCACGTCCGGATGCCACACCGGTGCCCCGTTGCGCTCGCGCACCGCCACGCCGAAGAGCCGCTCGGCGACTTCGAACAGCCCGCCGAGCACCCGCGGCAGCGGGAAGTAGGGCCGCAGCTCCTCCTGCGACACGGAGAAGCGCTCGCGCTGCAGCCGCTCGGCGTGGAAGCCGACGTCCCAAGCGGCGAGCCGGTGGCCGACGAACGACTCGAGCTCGGCGAATTCCTCGAGCGCCGCGGCCCGCGCCGCGGTGGCGAGCTCGCGCAGGAACTCGAGCACCTGGGCGACGCTGTGCGCCATGCGGGTCGCGAGCGCGTACTCGGCGTAGTTCGCGAAGTCGAGCAGCCGCGCCGCCTCGTGCCTGCGCTTGAGGATCTCCTCGATCACGGCCGAGTTGTCCCAGCGGCCGGCGCAGGGTCCCCGGTCCGAGGCGCGCGTCATCCAGGCCTCGTAGAAGTCGCGCCGCAGGCCTTCCGACTCCGCATCCGTCACCACCGCGACATAGGTCGGCTGGTCGAGATTCAGGATCCAGCCCGCAACGCCCCGCTCGTGTGCGCGGCGCGCGGCGAGCTCGATGAGCATGTCGTTCAGCCCGCGCAGCTCGGACGGCTCCGTGACGCGCCGGCTCCAGCCGTTGGTGGCGTCCAGCACGTTCTCCTCGAACTTCGACTGCAGCTGGGTGAGCTCGAGCATCGCGGTCTTGAAGCGCTCCTTACGCTCGGCCGGGAGCCCGACTCCGGCGAGGCGGAAGTCCCGCATCGCATGCTCGATCACCTGGCGCTGCACCGGGGCGAGCGCCGCGCCTTCCTGATCGGCGATGGTGCGATAGGCGTGGAACAGCGGCTCGCTCTGCGCGAGGTCGGTCTGGTAGGCGGACAAGAGCGGCAGGCAGGCGTTGTAGCCGCTGCGGAGCGCGTCGGAGTTCTGCACCGCGTTCAGGTGACTCACCGGCGACCAGGTGCGCGCCACGCGATGCTGCAGCTCCTCGAGCGGCTCGATGAGCGTCGCGAAGGTCGGGAGGGTGAGCGTGGCGAGCTCCTCGATGCGCGCGCGGTTCTCGGTGAGTACCTCGCGCACCGCCGGCTCGACGTGCTCGGGGCGGATCTCGAGAAACGGCGGCAGGGGTTGCCCGTCCAGCAGGGGGTTGTGCATGCGCTCTCGCCGCGTGAGGTTCACCGCCGTTGAATGAGCCGCCATTGTAGCGGCCTCGGGATCCGCGTCCTCGGATACCATCGGGTGGCGCGTGGCGATCGTGGGCGGCCGAGGGGCTATGAGCGAGAAATTCGACCTGGTGGTGATAGGGGGCGGAAGCGGGGGGCTGGCCGCGGCGCAGCGGGCCGCCGAGTGCGGCGCCCGGGCGGCGCTCGTCGAGTCCGGCCGCCTCGGCGGCACCTGCGTGAACGTCGGCTGCGTGCCGAAGAAAATAAGCTGGTACGCCGCCGAGCTCGGCGGCGCGCTCGACGATGCGCCGGACTACGGCTTCCGGCTCGAGGTCGCCGGGCACGACTGGGCTACGCTGAAGGAGAGACGCGACGCGTACGTGCTGCGCCTCAACGAGATCTACGCCGCGAACCTCGCGAAGCGCAAGGTGGAGCTGCTGCGCGGTGCGGGCCGCTTCGTCGATGCGCGCAGCGTCGCCGCGGCCGGGCGGGTGCTCACGGCCGATCACATCGTGATCGCCACCGGCGGGCATCCCCGCCTGCCGGCGATTCCGGGAGCCGAACTCGGGATCACCTCGGACGGCTTCTTCGAGCTCGCCTCGAGGCCCGAGCGCGTCGCAGTCGTCGGCAGCAGCTACATCGCTATCGAGTTGAGCGGCATCTTCTCAGGTCTCGGCGCCGACACCGCGCTGGTGCTGCGCGGCGACACGGCGCTCAAGACCTTCGACGACATGTTGGGCGAGGAGGCGCTCGGCATGCTGCGCGATGCGGGAGTGGAGGTCGTGCTGCACGCCCCACCGGCGGCGCTCACCCGTTCCGGGCGCGGCGAGCTCGAGCTTCAGTCGCGCGACGGACGGCGTCTCGGCCCGTTCGACTGCGTACTGTGGGCGATCGGTCGAGCGGCCTCGGTCGAGGAGCTCTCGCTCGAGAAGGCCGGGGTCGCGCTCGATGTGTCCGGCTTCGTCGCGACGGACAAGTACCAGGCGTGCAGCGCTCCGGGAATCTACGCCATCGGCGACGTCACCGGGCGCGCTCAGCTCACGCCGGCCGCGATCGCGGCCGGTCGGCGCCTGTCCGACCGGCTGTTCGGCGGGCACAGCGGGCGGCACCTGGATTACGAGAACATCCCGACGGTGGTCTTCGGGCACCCGCCGATCGGCACCGTCGGGCTCTCGGAGAAGACGGCACGCGAGCGCTACGGGCACGCCAACGTCACCGTGTTCAGGTCGAGCTTCGTGCCGCTCTATCACTCCCTCACCGCCGCGAAGCCGCGCACTCACATGAAGCTCGTCACCGCGGGCTCCGAGCAGCGCATCGTGGGGCTGCACGTCGTGGGAATCGGCGCGGACGAGATGCTGCAGGGCTTCGCGGTGGCGGTGCGGATGGGGGCGACCAAGAAGGACTTCGACGACACCGTGGCGATTCACCCGACGAGCGCCGAGGAATTCGTCACCATGCGCTGAGGCGCGCGGGCCCCGAGCGGCGCGCGGGCCTCGAGCGGCGCGCGGTGAGCTCAAGCGCTCGCGGCGCGCTGCCTCAAGGCCGCGAGCACCGGCGCGGTCGCCGGGCGCACGCCGCGCCAGAGGCGAAACGCCTCGGCCGCCTGCTCGACCAGCATCCCGAGTCCCTGCAGCGCACGTGCGCAGCCCTGCCGCTTGGCCCACTCGACGAACGCGGTCGCGGACTTGCCGTAGGCGAGGTCATAGCAAACGGTCTGCGGGCCGATGGCGCCCGGCGCGATCGGGGGAATCTCGCCGGAAAGGCTCGCGGAGGTCGCATTGATGACGATGTCGAAGGCGCCTCCACTGACTTCCTCGAAGCCGACACCCCGGAGCTCGCCGAGATCCTCGAATGCCGCGGCGAGCGTCGCGGCGCGCTCGGGCGTGCGGTTGGCGATCACCAGCTCCGCGGGCGCGAGCCCGAGCAGCGGCCCCAGCACCCCGCGCGTTGCGCCCCCCGCGCCGATCACGAGGATCCGGCGGCCCGTGATGACGAGGCTCAGGTTGTCGCACAGGTCCCGCACCAGGCCCGCGCCGTCGGTGTTATCGCCGAGGATGCCGTCGGCGCGCGCCATGAGCGTGTTGACCGCCGCGGCCTGCACGGCGCGGGGCGTGAGGTCCTCGGCGAAGTCCGCCGCCGCGATCTTGTGGGGCAAGGTGACGCTCAGGCCGCGGCCGCCCTGCACGAAGAAATCGCGCGTCCACTCGCGAAAGTCCGCGGGGGCGATGTCGAACAGGCGGTAGCTCATTTCCTCGCCCGTCTCGCGGGCGAACATGCCGTGAATGAACGGCGAGAGGCTGTGGGCGACCGGATGCCCCACCACGCCGTATTGATCCGCCGCCCTACTCATAGAGTCTCGGCAAGGAAACCCCCGACTTCAGTCAGGGGAGGAATTGCGTCCGAGGCTTGACCTGTATGGATATACAGGCAACCATATGAGGCATGGTCGATCTGCTGATTAACCGGAACTGCCTCTACCAGACAGTTGGCACCGCAGGCACGCCCATCGCCGCGACCATCCAGAGCTATATCGAGCGTGCCGAGCAGGTCACCCAGAGGCGCTAGAGCGTGATGCGCACCGCCGGCATTCGACTGAAGGTGACCCCGGAGCAGGCCGCCAGATTGAGTGCGTTGCAGAGGGCGTATGCGGATGCCTGCAATCGGCTCGTACCGCTGGTGCAAGCCGCGCGCTGTTGGAATCGGGTGGCCTTGCATCAGCTCGGCTACCGAGCCTTGCGGCAGCAGACCTCGCTGGGCGCGCAGATGGTGTGCAACGCCATCTTCTCGGTGTGCAAGGCGTATCGCTCGCAACGAACTCTGGGACGCACCCCCCAAGACACGCCGGTCCCACCCCTGTCCTTTCACCGCACCAGCGTCCATTTCGACCACCGCACCTATACGCTCAAGGACGAGACGGTCTCGCTCAACACCCTGCAGGGACGCATGCGGGTGCCGATGATCCTCGGGGATCACCAGCGAAAGATTCTGACGAGCGGCCTGCCGAAGGAAGCGGAACTGGTGTTTCGCGCAGGGCAATGGTTTTTCAATCTCGCCGTCGAGTCGGCCGACGGCGAACGGGTGGCATCCGGCCCCGTGATGGGTGTGGATGTCGGGGAAAATACTCTCGCCGCCACCAGCACGGGCCGGGTCTGGGGCGGAGAGACACTGCGCCATCGGCGTGATCAACATCTGGCCCTGCGTCGTCGCCTCCAGTCCAACGGCAGCCAGAGTGCGATTCAAAGACTCCGGCAGGTCTCCGGCAAGGAGCGGCGGCGTGTCAAACACGTCAATCACGAAACGAGCAAGGCGATTCTCGAGGAAGCCCGACGCATTGGCGCGGCCACGATCGTGATGGAGGACCTCACCCACATCCGCGATCGCCTTCGGGCAGGTCGGCGCATGCGCGCAAGGCTGCACCGCTGGGCGTTCCAGCAGTTGCAGAGCTTCGTCCAATACAAGGCCCGTGCCGTGGGGATCTGCGTCGTGTACGTCAATCCCGCCTACACGAGCCAGACCTGTTCGGCCTGCGGGCAGTTGGGTACACGGCGCAAGCATCGTTTCGAGTGTTCCTGTGGTCTCCGGGCGCACGCTGACTTGAATGCCAGTCGGAATCTTGCCCGGATTGGCGAGACCGCTGTTTCGCCAAGGGCGGTTGTAAATACGCCTGATGTGGGTCGCGTGGCTTGCCATGCTTCACCATAAAGCCTGCGACTTCAGTCGCGGGTTATTTACTGGGCGGATTCTGACACACCCGCACACTCGTGCCCCCGGCCGGGCCCGCCGCGAGGCAGCGCTGCAGCTCCGGGAGCCACACCTGCATGCGCTCGAGCGTGAGATAGGGCGGGTTCGCGATGAGGAGGCCCGAGCCGTTGAGCCCAACGCGCGAGTCGCGCGGGTACAGCCACAGCTCGCTCACGAGCGCCGGCGCCGAGAGAGCACGCGACAGGTTCGCGAGCCAGGCGGCGGTGAGGCGCTCCTCCTTGATCGGATACCAGGCCGCGAAGACTCCGGTGGGGAAGCGCCGCAGGCCCTCCGCAAGGGCGAGGCTCACACGTCCGAAGTCGTCGCGCGTCTCCTCGTAGGGCGGGTCGATGAAGATGAGCGCACGGCGCTCGTGAGGCGGCAGGAAGGCGCGCATGCGCTCGAAGCCGTCGCCGCGCTCGATGTGCACGCGGCGAGCGCCAGAGTGTCCGGAGCTCGAGTCCGTCGGCGCGAGGTCCGCGTCCACGTGCGCGCAGAGCGCTTCAACCGAAGCCTTGAGCGGCTGCGCCTCGGCCGCAGCGAGCTCGATGAGCACGGCGCGATCCTGGGGTCGCAGCTCGAGCGCGGCGATGAGGGGCGAGCCCGGGTAGAGATGCCGGTGCCCGGGTCGGGCGCGGAAGCGTGCGAGGAGCGAGGCGTACTCGCGCAGCTCAGGCGCCGTGTGCTCCGCGGCCAGGAAGCGCCCGATGCCGGCGGCGGCCTCGGGCGAGGGGCTCGAAACGTCGTAGCTGCCGCGGCCGGCGTGAGTGTCGAGGTACAGGAAGCCCTTGTCCTTGCGCTCGAGCGCCGCGAGCAGCGCGAGCTGCGTCACGTGCTTGTGCACATCCGCGAAGTTGCCGGCGTGGAAGCCGTGGCGATATTTCATTGCGCGCGAATCAGCCGACTGCTGGAATGTACACCAGCGCCGCGCCGGGCACGGCGGGAGCGAGAAGGGGTGCAGCGCGGTGGCCGAGTACTGGTACGACAGCCACGATGGCCTCCGGCTCTTCAGCCGGGTGTACTCGGGTCCCGCGGCGGACGCGCCGGTGGTGCTCTGCCTGCACGGCCTGATGCGCAACAGCCGCGATTTCGGCGACCTGGCGACGCACCTGGCGGCGCGCTACCGGGTCATCGCGCCGGATATCCGTGGCCGGGGCTTCTCGGACCGCGACCGGAACTTCAACAACTACACGATTCCGGTGTACCTGCAGGATGTTGGGGCGCTGCTCGCGGGGCTCGGCGTCACGAGCGTCTCGATCGTCGGCACCTCCATGGGCGGGCTCATGGCGATGGTGCTCGCGGCCACGGAGCCGCCGCTCGTGGCGCGCATCGTGCTCAACGACGTGGGCCCCGAGGTCGACCCTGCGGGCCTTGCGCGGATCCGCGGCTATGCGGGCAAGACGGCACCCGTGAAGAGCTGGGCGGAGGCCACCGCGCAGGTGCGCGCCCTCTACGGCGCGGCGTGGCCGGGGCTCCCCGACTCCCGCTGGGAAGAGATCGTGCGCCTGAGCTACCGCGCCAACGCCGCGGGGCTCCTCGAGGTCGACGCCGATCCTCTGATCAGCGAGCCGCTGAAGGACTGGAAGGCCGTGGCGCCGGATCTGTGGCCGCTGTGGAAGAGCCTCGGGGCACCGATCCTCGCCATCCGCGGCGCCACCTCCGACATCCTGAGCGTCTCGACCCTCGAGCGCATGAAGCGCGAGAAGCCGGACCTCCGGACGCTCACCGCGGCCAACCGCGGTCACACCCCGCTCCTCGATGAGCCGGAGTGTCTCGCGGCGATCGACGAGTTCCTCGCCGCGGGAGCTTAGTTCGAGGGCTACTTCAGTCCGCGCACCCGAGCGGGCGCGGCGCCCGCCGTTTTCGCGCGCGCCTTTCTCGGTGCGCTCTTTCTTACGGGTGCTTTCGCCGCGGCGCGCTTGCGGCCCGCGTGGGCCGGGGGCTTCGGTTTTGCGTGCGGGTCCGCGTGAGCCCGCTCGGCTTCGGCCTTCGCGGCTGGTGCGGCCGCCGCGCCCTTGCGGGACTTCGCGGCTGCGGAGGCGCCCTCGGCAGCCGCGGGCGCGCCGGCAGGGCGCTTGCCCCTGCCGAAGCGACCGAACCTCGAGCCGCGCTCCGGCGCCGCCGCGAGCAGCGCGCGGCACTCCTCGAGCGTCAGCATCTTCGGGTCGCGGTCCTTCGGGATCTTGGCGTTCTTCTTCTTATCCGTGATGTACGGACCGTAGCGGCCGTTCAATACCTGGATCCCTGCCTCCGCGAAGTCCTGGATGATGCGGTTGGCGTCGGCCTCCTTCTTGAGGCGGATGACCTCGAGCGCCCGCTCGAGCGTCACCGTGTACGGATCGTCCTCCTTCAGCGAGGCGTACTTGCTCCCGTACTTCACGTACGGGCCGAAGCGGCCGACGTTGGCGACGATGGTCTCGCCTTCCGGGGTCTCGCCGAGCGTACGCGGCAGCTTGAACAGCTCCATCGCGTCGGCGAGCGTGATCGAATCCATCTTCTGTCCGGGACGCAGCCCCGCGAAGCGCGGCTTCTCCTCGTCGTCCTTGGTGCCGATCTGTACGAACGGTCCGAAGCGGCCCATGCGCACGGCAATGGGCTTGCCGGTGGCGGGGTCCTTGCCGAGCTCGCGCGCCTGCGCCACCTGCTCGCGCGTGACGGTCCGCTCGATCTTCTCCACCTGTTGGATGAAGGGCTTCCAGAACTTGTCGAGCGGCGTGGTCCACTCCTCCTCGCCGCGCGACACCGCATCCAGCTCATCCTCCATGGCGGCCGTGAAGCCGTACTCGACGTAGCGATGGAAGTGTTGGGTGAGGAAGCGATGGACGATCTTGCCGATGTCGGTCGGCACGAAGCGCTTGCTGTCCATCTCGACGTACTCGCGGTCCTGCAGCGTCGAGATGATGGACGCGTAGGTCGAGGGCCGGCCGATGCCGTGCTCCTCGAGCGCCTTGACGAGCGAGGCCTCCGTATAGCGCGGCGGCGGCTCGGTGAAGTGCTGCTCGGCGGCGAGCGCGGTGAGGCGCACTCCATCGCCGACCTCCATCGGCGGCAGCACGTGATCGGCATCGTCGGCCTTCATGTCGTCGGTGCCTTCCTGGTACACCGCGATGTAGCCCGGCTTCACGAGCGTCGAGCCGTTGGCGCGCAGCAGATGTCGCTGCTCCCCGTCGGGTCCGGCGAGCGCGTCCACGGCGACCGTGTCGAACAGCGCGTGACTCATCTGCGAGGCGACCGCGCGCTTCCAGATGAGCGAATAGAGGCGGTACAGGTCCTCCTCGATCTTGCCCTCGACGTCGGCGGGCGTGATGGCGGCGGAGGTCGGGCGGATGGCCTCGTGGGCCTCCTGTGCATTCTTCGACTTGGTCTTGTAGACGCGCGGCTCCTCGGCGACCTCGGCCGCGCCGTAGAGCCGCGCGGCCACCTCGCGGATCTCGTGCACCGCTTCCGCCGCGAGCGACACTGAGTCGGTGCGCATGTAGGTGATGAGACCGACGCTCCCCTCGCCGATGTCCTGTCCCTCGTAGAGCTGCTGCGCGAGACGCATGGTGCGGCGGGCGTTGAAGCCGAGCTTGCGGGCCGCCTCCTGCTGGAGCGTCGAGGTGGTGAAGGGCGGGGCCGGGTTGCGCCGGCGCTGTTTGCGGTCGATCGCAATGACCCGCAGCTCACCGCTCCCGTCGCTCCCCGCGCCGGCCGCTGCGCGCAGCGTCCGCTCGACCTCGCGCGCCTCACCCTCGCTCGTGAAGCTGAACTGCTCGACCTTCTGGCCGCCATACTCGATCAGCTTGAGCGGGAAGCTCTGCGAGCTGTGCGAGCCCTCCCCCTCGAGGGTCCAGTACTCCCGCGCCACGAACGCGGCGATCTCCTCCTCGCGCTCGCAGATCATGCGCAGCGCCGGGCTCTGTACCCGGCCCGCGGACAGTCCCCGTCGCACTTTCTTCCACAGCAGCGGCGAGAGATTGAAGCCGACCAGGTAGTCCAGCGCGCGGCGCGCCTGCTGCGCGTTCACGAGCTCGAGCGACAGGCCGCGCGGCTGCCCGACCGCCTCGCGGATGGCGTTGCGCGTGATCTCGTAGAACACCACGCGGTGCACGTCCTTGCCGTCGAGGTCGCCGCGCTCGGCCAGGATCTCCTTCAGGTGCCAGGCGATGGCCTCCCCTTCGCGATCGGGGTCCGTGGCCAGATACAGCGCTTTCGCCTTGCGCAGATTTTTCGCGATGCTCTCGACGTGGCGCTCGTTCTTGTCGAGCACCTGGTACTTCATCGCGAAGCCATTGTCCGGGTCGACCGCGCCCTCCTTGGGCACGAGATCGCGCACGTGCCCGTAGGAGGCGAGCACCTCGAAGTCGCGGCCCAGATATTTCTTGATGGTCTTGGCCTTGGCGGGCGACTCGACTATGACCAGGTTGTCTGCCATGACGTTGAGAAGAATGGCCGAGCCTTATAAACGAAAAACCGCGGACGAGCCGCGGAGCTGAGGGTGAGGCATCACCGGCGCGACGCCCTCAATGCGGAGCATGGCTGCGCAGCTCCGCGATCAGCCCGCCGAGCCGCTCCACCGCCAGCTCTCCTTCCGGCTCGCTCGAGAGCACCATGACCACCACCCATTTCAGCTGCTCGGTGTCGGGCTCGTCGGCCTCGAGCGCGAGCAGCCGCTCGATCACGAGCTCGCGCTGTTGCGGTGTGATCACACGCGCGCGCTCGAGCCGCAGCAGCAGTCCCCGGCACTCGCTCGAGAGCCGCGCGAGCTCGCTGTCGGTGAAGATGCGCAGCGCGCCTTCGCTGCCGGGCCCGCGCGCATCCTCGGGCCGGGCGCGCTCCTGCCCGAAGGCGAGATCGGTGAGCCAATCGAGCGCCCGCTCGACGTTGGCGCGGCCGAAGCCGGCCTGCTCGAGGTCGCGAGCCAGGTGCTCGCGGTGCGGCACGGTCGAGGTCTCCTCGAGCATATAGCGGTCGAAGACGTAGATCAGAATGTCCAGAACGCTGCCAGTCGTCATGATACTCAAGGTATTCGGCCGTAACGGCCGCCCGGGAGAGCCGCCACACGCCCCTTGAGCTCGAGTATCAGCAGCATCGAGGCAACTGATTCGACCCCCAGGCGCGTGCGTGCGACGAGAACATCGATGGTCGCAGGCTCAAAGCCGAGGGCATCTAACAGCATTTCATACTCCTTGTCCAATTCGCCGTCCCCGAGCGGCAAGCTGCGCTGCGCCGTAAGTGTCTCTTTGGGAAGCGAAATCCGCAGCTCCGTCAACACGTCGGCGGCCTCCTCGACGAGCTTGGCGCCCTCGCGGATGAGTTGGTGACAGCCTCGGGAGACCGGACTGTGGATGGAGCCGGGGATCGCGAACACCTCGCGGCCCTGCTCGACCGCCAGGCGTGCGGTGATGAGCGAGCCGCTCTTGCGCGCGGCCTCGACAACGAGCGTGCCGAGCGAGAGGCCGCTGATGATGCGGTTGCGGCGCGGGAAGTGCTGGGCGAGCGGCGCGCTGCGCGGCGGGAATTCCGACACCAGCGCGCCGTGCTCGCGGATGCGCGCGGCGAGCGGCGCGTGCTCGGCCGGATAGACGCGATCGAGGCCGGTACCGAAGACCGCCACCGTGAGGCCGCCTGCGGCGAGCGCTCCTTCGTGGCTCGCCGCATCGATGCCGAGGGCGAGCCCGCTGGTTACGGTAAGTCCGCACCTGGCGAAGTACGCGGCGAAGTCCCGCGCCGTGGCGCGGCCGGCTTCGGTCGGACTTCGCGAGCCGACCATGGCCAGCTGCGGCGAGGCGAGCGCCGGGACGGAGCCCAGCACGTAGAGCGAGGCGGGCGCGCCCGAGCTCTCCGCGAGGAGCGGCGGATACTCCGGGTCGGTGCAGAGGAGGATCCGCGCGCCGCTTACCCGAACCCAGGCGAGATCCGCATCGAGCGCTGTCTCATCGGGCGAGGCGAGGAAGGCGCGCGCGGCGGGAGGCAGATCAGGCGCATCCAGTGCGCGCCGGGTGAGGATGGCGGCCGGCTCGCCGCCGGCCGCCGCGATCAGCGGGCGCAGCTGCTCGGCGGTGAGCCCGGGGAGCCGCGCGATGAGGGCGCGCGCACGGATCTCGTCCATGCGCGCGAGGATAAAGGAACGCTCAAGGGTTGCGGACTACGTCGGCGACGTGGATGGTGTTTGAGGCGCCGACGATCAGCCCGTAGCTGAGCCGATCGAACACCTTGAACACCAGGAGCGTCCCGCTGCGCTCGTCGGGCAGTCTCACCTTCGGGGCGAAGGCCGTGCCGATCGTCGAGCCGATGTTGCGGCCGCCGCGGTACAGATCGTGCACCACGTCTCCCGCCTGATCGACGGCGAGCACGTTGCCGGCCTCGAGCCCGTGGCGCTTGCCGCGGTTGATGACCACGACCTGGTACTGGCCGACCAGCTCGATGCCGCCGACCACGTCGATGATGCGGCCGTGCACCGGGGCCGCCGGGGCATGGAGCGCGAAGTTGATCGGGGTCTCGCTGGCGTCGGTCGACAGCAGCCGGTCCCCGCGCAGCGTCTCGCGCGCCGGATCGATCAGCAGCGCCTTGGCGGGATCCCCGGGGCGCTGCACCAGCGCGGTGGCGGTGTAGATCCCCTCGTAGCCGACCACCTTGCCGTCATCCGGATCGCGCAGCGGAGTCGCCACGTGCACGACCGCGAAACGGGCGTTCTCCCCGGCCGAGAGGTTGCGCACGTAGACCTCGTTCCCCGAGCCGGCCACTTCGTGGCGGTCGCGGAAGGCGAGCACGTACGGGGCATGGCTGATCTGCTCGCTGCTCATGACGCTCGGCCGCGAGAGGAACGCGGCGATTACCGAGTAGGGAATGGTCGGAATCGCGTTATCGAGCGCCGTGCTGCGCAGGCGCGGCTCGAGACGCGCAGCTCCGGCCTGCTCGACGCTGATCTGCGGCCGGCCGTCGGCGCCGAAGGCGAGCGCCAGCGTGTCGCCGGGATAGATAAGGTGAGGATTCGGGATCTGTGGATTGATGATCCACACTTCGGGCCAGAGCCACGGGTCCTTCAGGTACATCGTGGCGATGCCCCAGAGCGTGTCGCCGCGCTTGACCGTGTAGTGCATCGGCGCGCCGGGCTTGAGCAGGCTCGTGTCGGGGGCCGGGGCCGGCTCGACCACCGTGCGAGTGCCCGCGGCGTTGGCGGCCGCCTCGGTCGCCGTCACCTCGGGCTCTGCCGGAGCGCCACTCGCCGGGCTCCCGGAGACCGTGGCGGGGGCTGCGGACTCCGTGCTCGCGGGCTGGTGTGACCGGAAATGCGAGCAGCCGGAGAGCGCGAAGCCGAGGGTCAGCAAGCCCACCGCGAGGCGAGCTACAAGTACTTGATTCGAGACCATCCTCCACTCCTCATTGCGCGGGCGGACCTGAGCACCTGCGGCCGAGATTTTAGTAGTTATACTGGCATGGCACCCGGCCGGCATACGATTTAATGTCAAGTTTGTGCGCTGGATCACGGGCGCCGCCGCCCCCATATTGCACGCGCGACCCATGGCCCTCAGAACCATCCTGGAGTACCCCGACCCCCGGCTGCGCACGCGCGCGCAGCCTGTGACGCGCTTCGACGCCGCCCTCGGCACGCTGATCGACGACATGTTCGAGACCATGTACGCCGCGCCCGGCATCGGGCTCGCGGCCACCCAGGTCGATGTGCACCAGCGCCTCATCGTCATCGACATCTCCCCGGAGCGCAATCAGCCCCTCACGATCATCAACCCGCAGATCCTCACGCGCGAGGGCGAAGCGAGCACCGAGGAGG
>Ga0209808_1000528_pt1 | contig 18968 bp, 13 predicted proteins | sample GraSoiAngelo_157_FD_186171 | JGI IMG/M metagenome (GOLD analysis project Ga0209808, IMG submission 186171) | Grasslands soil microbial communities from the Angelo Coastal Reserve, California, USA - 14_1009_16_20cm (SPAdes) (version 2) | ecosystem: Environmental > Terrestrial > Soil > Grasslands ... | reverse complement strand
GGAGCTCCTCGGTCTCTACCTGTCGGACCATCCGTTACGGCGCATCGAGCAGGAGTTACACCTGAAGGTCGACACCTATGCGAACCAGGTCACCCCCGAGATGGAGAACTATGAGGTCCGGATCGGTGGCGTGATCAAGGCGGTCCGCCCGGTGATCACGAAGACGGGCAAGGCGATGGCGTTCGTGCAACTCGAAGACTTGACCGCGACCATCGAAGTGATCGTCTTTCCCAAGGTATTCGAAGAACGCCGCCAGCTGCTGTTATCGGACACGGTCGTGATCGTCCGGGGAAAGGTCGACGCGCGGGTGGCCGCGGGTGATGACGAGGAACGCGCCGAGGCCGCGAAGGTGATCGCCGATGAAATCCTTGCCTTCGATGACGCCGGCCAGGAGAGCTGGGTGCGCAACCAGGTGGTCCATCTCGACGTCCCGGGCGACGCAACGCCAGAGCAGATGGCCATGTTAGAGCTGATCCTTGGTCGCTGCAGCGGGCCGGACCCGGTCGTGCTGCATCTGCAACGGGCCGATCAGGTAGTGGACATGGACCTCGGCGAAAAATTCCGAGTGCAGGGCGGGGGACTGGCCGGCGATCGAGCGCAGCGAGAGATCGACGGACTCTTCTCGCGCCCGGTGTGGCGGGTTGAGGTGATCCGAAGGCGTGCCCCCGAACGCCAGGTCACTGGATTCCGGCAGCCACGAACGCTCGTCGGGTCGACCGCCAGCGCCTAGCCCTGGCGCGGCACCCTGCAGCATTTAGGCCCTCGCCAAACACTCGGGGCGCCCGGCTGAGCCCGCTTCCGCCAGCGCAAGGGTGCCGCGCCGTTGTAATGCCGTGACAACCGCGCCGCCGGGGCAGCCCTCCCTCGAGGAGATGCTCGCACGGGGCCAGGAGTTCCTGGCTCAGCTTGTCACGCTTTACCAGGGGATGGCCCGAGCGCAGGCTGATCAGCAGACCGAGCTCAGCCGGACCCGCCGGGCGACCGCCGAAGGGGACCGCTTGAAAACGGAAGCGGAACGGCTTGGCAAGGAGAATGAGGCCCTGCATGCCGAGCATCTGGCGCTGACGGCGAACCAGGCGTCGCAGGAATCGCGGCTCGCCGAGCTTACGGAGCAGGGTGAACAGCTCAAGGCGCTGCACGCCCACATGGCCGAGCAGACGACGAAGCTCGCTGCCGAATGGAGCGCCAGGCGTGAGACGCTGGCTGCTGACAATCAGCGGCTGATCGCCGAGGTTGCCCAGGTCCGCAGCACACTGGACCTCAGCCTGGAGCGGGAGAAGCAATGGAAGGCGCAGGTGTACAAGCTCCAGGACGGCGTCCGAACGCTTCGCGCCGCCGCCGGGCTCGTTACGCTCACGGCTGAGCAGAGTCATCATCTCGCCTCGCAGCTCAACGCCATTACCGGCTTTGCTGAAGTCCTTCTCGATGAGGCGGGCAATCGCACCACAGGAGACGAGCGGCACGAGTTTCTGCAGCACATCAAAGACAGCGGTGCTCAGCTGGCCGATTACGTGCGCCACCTCTCGGCCGGGCCGAAAGACGAGCACACCCCGATGCAAACCGAGACCGCACCGCCGGCCGCGGCACCGCAATCTCCCGCAGCGACGGTATTGGTGGCGGCCACGGATCCACCACTGCGTGAGCGCGTCGAATCATTTCTCCGTCGAGATGGGTACCAGATCGAGTTCGCAGGCAATGGCGAGGAAGCCCTGGAAATGGCGGCCCGGCTTCAGCCCCTGGCCATGATGATCGATGCAGAGCTTGCACCGACGGGGGGACAGGATCTCATCGACCAGCTCGCAGGCGAGGCAAGGACGAAAGACATCCCGGTTGTGCTCGTGGCCAGGAACGTGCAGGAGCAACCCGGCTCGAGCATCGGTCGCTACGACTTCTTGAGCAAGCCGATCAACCGCCAGCAATTGATGCAGATGATGGTCAAATACGAGCTCCTTGCCGACCGCAGGCGCGCGAGCAAGATGCCAACCAGTGTCCTGGTGGTCGATGACGATGCGCGGAACACTCGGCTTGTCGAGGCCATGCTCAAGCCGTTCAACATCAACGTGCTGGTGGCTCGCGATGGCGCAGCCGGGATCAAGCTGGGCATCGCTCGTAAGCCGGACCTGATCATTCTCGACTTGATGATGCCCGGGGTCGACGGCTTCGAAGTGGTATCGGCTCTACGTAAGGATGTATCGGCGTCCCAGATCCCGATCCTGATCTACACCGCCAAGACCATCACGCCCGCTGACCGCGAGCGCCTTCAGGGCAGCATTCAGTCCCTCATCCGGAAGGGAGAGATCAGCAAGGAACAGTTTCTGGAAATCATCTACCGGCGCGGCGAACGGAGAAAGCGCCCAGCCGCAGCCGAACCAGCGGCTTAACCCAGGCCTAAAAAGCGCGGCAGGTACTGAACGACGACGTAAGTCGCCAGCACCACCACGAAGGCGGCCACCGGGGCCCAGTCGAACTGCCCGGGTCGTCGCGGAAACCACCCCCGAAATGGGCGGGCAAACGGCTCCGTGCTCTGCATGACCATCTGGGTGATGGGATGCCACGGGTCCATGCGGAAGAAGCCAAAGAACACGCGAACCAGCAGCAGGATGATGATGAAAAAGAGGGCGTAACCGATGATGGCGATCAGCGCGGCCAGGATGTTGCCCGACTGGACGAAGATCCGGAGCGCGTAGAGAATGACGATGCCGACCAGGAACGAGAGATCGAGGCCGGCTGCCGGCGGAATGAAGCGGCGAATTGGCGCCAGGTACCACTCAGTGGCCATCACCACGATCCGTCCGGCTTCGGAATAGAGCGCGCCGGGAAACCAGGAGACGATGGCGCGCGCGATCAAGACGAAGATGAAGATCGTGATCACCGTGGCGAGCAGGTCGCCGACGCTGCCCAACATCGCTGGCTAGTTTACGGGAGTTTCCATAAGTCTCGGCTAAGAATCAGCGGCGGCGCCGGCGCGCCAGCAGGTCGCCCGTCGGATCCTCGGGTGGTTTCTTTGGTGGCCGCGGCTGGGCGGCCCGAGCGGCCCGCACGCCCTCGACGCGCTCACGAAGCCGCCTCACCGTTGCTTCCGCCGGCACCGCGGCTGCCGGGGCCCGTTGCAGTGCGGTTCGCCAGGCGGGCAGGTCCTCCAGCCGGAAGATCAGCCGGCGAAGCGCCACGTCGATGGGAAAGAGCAGGATCGCCAGCACCATGAGGATTTCGCCGATCGGTCGCGCCGCCTTCACGCTCGGCACCGGCAGGCGGAATGCCTGCGAAAGATCGGTCAGAACCGTACCCCCGCCGGCCTGCGCGATCGCTTTCAAGGTCGCGGAGTTGGTGCCGAGGTCGCGGTACTCGGGCGAATAGGGGACGACCAGCCCGGTTGTCGTCGTATGGCGGACGACGCCACCCGCAGACTGTGCGACATGCAGCAGGTAGCTGCCCACCTGGTCGGTGGGGAGATCCCCCTCGAAGCGACCCGGCCCAGTGGGCGACAGTGTCAGTCCGAGGTCCGCGAGGTCGGGGGTGACCGCGCTCACGGTGACGGTCGCGCCCGACGTGACGGGCGCGGTCACCAGCAGGTGGGTGTGATCGCCCTGGACGCGGGTCTCCACCTGCAGTGCCGGGTCGCCCGGTTGTGGCAAGCTGGCGTGCACGATGTCGCCGAAGAAGCGGTTCGCTGACGGCCACTGGAGGAGACCGGCGCTCCATCGACCCTGCGCGTCACTCGTCCATGCCATCACCCGGCCGAGCCCGTACTGCCAGGTGGCCAGCAGCGGATCGCCTTGTGGACTCTTCAGGATGACGTCGGCGGCCGCCCGCGGGGTGGTGGCGACATAGCCACTCAACGCCGGGAAGCTGTCGAGCGGCACCCCCGGAATCACGTCGGCCAGCGAGGCCAACTGCGGGGCGATCCGGCCTTCGACGATCCATGGCTTGAGCGCCTCGCGGGTCTCCTTGATGAAGATCTGTGGGATGTCGGCAAGACTGTTGCTCTGATAGAAGCGGCCGTGGCCCCAGCCCGCCATCTGTTGCAGCAGGGCCGCGTCGGCGCCGGTCGCGCCGATCGCGACCGTCGTGACGGTGATGCCGTGCGCATGCATCGCGGTCACGACCGGCTGGTAGTTGTCGTAGGCGTCGCCGTCGCCTAGAAAGATCACGTGCTTGATGGCGGCGGTCGTGTGGCTGAGCGCCTGGTCGGCGGCATTCAAGTCCGGGGCATAGGTGGGCGGATCCCCCAGGTTCATGGCCTCGATCTTCCGCTTCACGGCCGCCTTGTCGGTCAGGGGACCCAGCGGGACGACGAAGGAACCCATGTTGCCGTTTGAGACGGCGATCTTGTCGCGCGGCGTGAGCTGGTCGACCACCGCCTCGGCCGCGCCGCGCACGACCTGGTCGCCCGGACCGCTCTCCGCGGATTCCAGGACGAGCACGACGGCGACCGGCGGCTTCTGCATATCCTGGGGCAGCTGGATCTGCACCGGCAGCGCGGTTTCGAGCGGCGTACCGGCGTAACCGCCGGGCCCGTAGCTGTCGGCGCCGCCGATCACGACCAGACCGGTGCCAAGGTCGCGGACGGAGGCCTGCAAGAGCGCCATCGCGTCACCGCCCAGGCTCGAAGCCGGGATGTTCACCAGCACCACGGCCTGGTAGGCGGCCAGATCGGCCGCCGAGCGCGGTAGCCGCTGCGGGGTGATCGACACTGTGCCGATGCCGGTCGAACGCAGCGCCGCCTCCAGGCTGGCCGCCTCCCCGAGCGTGTTCTCGACCAGCAGCACGCGCGGCGGTCCCACGACCTGGATCAATGCCTCACCGAGGTTGTTCTCCGCGTACGTGTCGCGAACCGCATCCATCACCACCCGCACCGCGTGAAACCCCGGTTCGGCCGGTGTGACGGTCTGCTTGAGGATCGTCTCCCCAGCTGGGACGAGTGTCCGATCCAGGTACCAGCGAACCGTCGCCCGCGTGGACGTGTTCGTGATGATCAGCGCCTGGGCATTGGCCCGCTGGCCCTGGGTCAGCGACCGGGGTGCATCCAGCCGATCGACGTAGGCCTCGGCCCCGATGGGCACCGGGAGCGCGACGGTGTCGACGCGAACCCCCTCGGCCCGCAGCAACCGGGCTTCGCTGACGGCATCGCCAAGGTTGGCCCGCCCGTCGCTGACGACGACGATGTGCTTGCGGCCGTCGTCCGGAAGGATCGAGCCCCCCAGCTGCAGCGCGGCTGCGAGGTCGGTGTAGTGCGGGTTGGGTTGGCTCTGAAACTCGCCGAACTGGGGATCCTTACTAATGTTGACCTCGACCTGAGAATCGCGGCCGAAACTCAGCACGCCGGCGCGATCGTCCCCGCGGCGCTGCTGCAGGATGCGCCGGACCGTGGCGGCCTCGTTGTCCAGCGCGCTCTGGACGCTGGCCGACAGGTCCGCGGCGACCAGCAAAGACTGCCGGCTGGGCGTGGTCTGGACCTGGAATCCGGCAAGAGAAGCCGTAAGTAAGAGCACGATCAAGAGGCGCAGCCCAAGCGAAAGCCGGGCGCGCACCCGTGGCAGCGGCGGCGGAAAGACACGCCAGATGGCGACGATGATGCCCAGCGCCAGGACGCCCGCCCCCAGGAATAGGGGACGGGTGAGTTCAAAGCCCACGGTGGAAGGCCAACCATTCGGCCGCCACGATGCCGAGTGCGGCGAGCGCGATCCAGGGCCAGATCTCGAGCTGACCGTGATGCGTTGCCTGAATGGTGGCGGTCCGGGTGGGGGGAAGGGTGAGACGGTCGGGGGGTTTGAGCTGCGAGATCGTGTCAGAAAACAGGTTGACGCTGAACCACGACCGCTCGACCTTGCCCGAAACGACCTGCTCCACGGTGTAGACGCCGGTGGTATCAGTGTCGCCGAAGGTCGCGATCGATCCCGGGGCGATCGAGCGGCGGTTTCCGTCCGGTCGGATCACGTTGACCGAGGTCGCGCCCGTTTCGGGCACGATCGTCACCGGCTCGTCGGGATGGAAACTGTGGCTCGGTACGCTCGGCGGTAGCATCCACTCGCTCAGGTTCTGCGTCAGGATGGGAAACGCGATACGCAGCGGCAGGTCGGATTCGTGCAGGTCGAAGCCAAAGAGCACCTGCCGGAACGGCTCCTCGCGAACAAGGACAAGTGGCGTCTGCTGGCTGGTGATCAGCGGCCGGCCGAACGTCGATGACCGCAGGTCCTGGCTGCGCGCCACGTGCACGTCCTGCAGGTCCACGTTGGCAAGGAGTTGATCGCCCGCATCCGCGGCCCGAACCCGGCCGATGCCGACGGGCTTTCCACCTGCTAAGGCGCTGCCGTCCGGCGGATCGACGATCAGGACCGGCCCGTCCGGCATGGTCGGCGGCGCGAACCGGTCGAAGACGGTCATCGCATAGGCGGCGCTGGGGCGGTAGGCGGCCGGCGCGACCACGTCGATCTGCAAATCGGCCCGAAGGCGGAGCGCCTTCTCGAGGAAGACGTTGCCCGGCGTGACGAGCAGGACGCGGAACGCCCGCGGCGTTTTGGCCACCGCCGTGGCGGAATCGTCGAGCGCGAACACGTCACTGCCATCGAGGCGCGCCGTCACGGAGGTGGCGTCGGACGGCACCGGCAGCAGCACGTCCTGCGCCTGGCCCGCCGCCAGCGCGAGAGACCGAATATCGAGCAGGCGACCGTCGGCACGCCACTCCACGCTGACCGAGCGGGCCTGCTGCCCGAAATTCTGGACATGCAGGTACGCTGCCCGGGTTTGTGCGCTGGTCCGGACGGTCAGGGCGGTGAGGCCGACATTTTCCCCGGACACGCCCACCCGGTGGTACTCGACTGGAAACGGCAGTCCGGCAGCGAACGAGGCGCGCAGGGGTTGCACGATCCCATCGCTGAACAAATAGGCCCGCGCGTCGTCGCCAGGGCGCACCAGGCCGGCCGCCAGGATGAGGGCCGACGCGAGGTCCGCCGGCCCGTTGCTCGCCCGGATCCCGTTGACGGCGCGATGCAGCGCGTCGCGGTCCCCCGTCACCGAGGCGACGATCCGCGCGGTGGGACCGACGGCAATGATGGTCATTCGATCCGATGGCCCGAGCTGATCGATGACGGCGTTGACCTGGCGCCTGGCTTCCGCCAGGCGCGAGGGGGTCAGGTCAGTCGCCTGCATGGAAGCCGAGGCGTCGACCAGCACGAGGCTGTGGCGGGCAAGGGCGGCGCCGGCCGGCAGCGCCGGCTGCAGCGCGGCGGCGACGAGGACGGCGGCGGCCAGCAGCTGCAGAAACAACAGCCAGCTGGGGCGCAGCCGCTGCCAGGGGACATTGGCCTGACGGTCTCGGATCTGGTTGGGCCAGAGGTGCAGGGCCGGCACGATGCGAGTCGGCCGCCGAATTTTCAGAAAGTACAGCGCGACGATCGCCGGGATGGTCAGTGCCAGGACCGCGGCCGCCGGAGCAAGAAACGTCATCCGAGCAGCCCGATGCGGCGCAACGTCCGCTGCACCATTTCATCGATCGGTTCGGCGCTCGAGAGGCGGGCGAACCGCAGGCCACGCCGATGGGCGGCCCGCTCGATCTCCGTGGTGCGCCGGGCCAGCGCGTTCACATAGGCGCTCTGCGTGAGCGGGGTCGCGGTGAACTCGCGCTCGAGCCCGGTCTCGGCATCCTTGAGGCGGGCGTCCCCCGACCAGTCCGGCGTGATCTCCTGGGGGGCCAGCAGCTGCAACACCGCGCCTTCCTGATGAGCTCGCTGTAGAGCGCCCAGCGCCGCGTCCATCGCCGGCTCCCCCAGGCCGTCGGTGATCAGGACGCTCATGCCTGGTCGCTGCCGGCCGATCGGCCAGACGAGCCGCTCGTAGTTCGTGACGCCGCCGGCTGGAAACGATTGCAGCCGGGCGAACAGCTGGGCGGCGGCGCGCCGGCCGCGATAAGGGGCGCCACCCGACGTGGGTGCGTCCGCGAAGACGGTCAGCCGCACCCGGTCTAGGGCCGCCAGGGCCACGTAGGCGATGGCGCCGGCCAGCCGGCGGGCGGTCACGGCCTTGTTCGGCGACCCCCAGTCCATCGAGCCGCTCAGATCGACGAAGAGGCTCAAGGGCAGTTCTTCTTCCGCGACGAAGAGTCGCAACATGAAGCGATCGAGGCGGGCGTAAGCGTTCCAGTCGATCAGCCGGAAATCATCGCCAGGTGTGTAGTTCCGGAAGTCGGCGAACTCGATGGACCGACCGCGTTTGCGTGATCGCCGCTCGCCGCCCATTTGCCCGCTCACGGCGCGGCGCACCTGCAGCGCCAGCCCCTCGAGGCGGCGCAGCAGGGCGGGCTCCAGCAGAGCGGCCGCCATGTCAGTGGTCGGCGGGTTCCTTGGCTGTGTGCTCGAGGATCTCGCTGATGATGCGGTCGGCTGTGATGCCGTCGGCCTCCGCCTCGAACTGCAGGAAGATCCGGTGACGGAGCGCTGGTTGGGCGATGGCGTTGAGGTCGTCGAAGGCGACGTTATAGCGGCCCTCGAGCAAGGCGCGCACCTTGCCGCCGAGCACCAGCGTCTGCAAGCCGCGTGGGCTGGCGCCCCAGCGCACGTAGCGGCGGACGCTGTCGAGCTCGGTCCGGTCGGGATGGGTGGCCGAGACCAGGCGGGCGGCATAGCGCAGCACGTGCTCGGCGATCGGAACCTCGCGGGCGGTCCGCTGGGCTGCCAGGATGGCGCCGGCATCGGCCACGGATCTCAACTGCGGGGTTGATTCGCCCGTCGTCCGCCGCGCGATCTCGAGCAGGTCGCCCTCTGGCGGAAATGGCACGAGGATCTTGAAGAAGAAACGGTCCAGCTGGGCCTCCGGCAACGGATAGGTCCCCTCCAACTCGATCGGGTTCTGGGTGGCGAGCACGAAGAACGGCGAGGGCAGCGGTCGGGTTTGCGTGCCAACGGTGACGGTGCGCTCCTGCATCGCCTCCAGCAGCGCACTCTGCGTCTTGGGGGTGGCGCGGTTGATCTCGTCGGCGAGGACCAGGTTCGCGAAGATCGGGCCGGCCTGATAATGGAATTCGCGCCGGCCGTCATCGTCGCCGATGATGTTCGTCCCCACGATGTCGGCGGGCATCAGGTCCGGTGTGAACTGGATGCGAGCGAAACTCATCGACAAGGCCTGGCCAAGCGAGCGAACGAGCACGGTCTTGCCGAGGCCGGGAACGCCTTCGAGCAAGACATGGCCTCCGGCCGTCAGCGCGATGACGGTGTCGCGGAGGAGGGCTTTCTGGCCGACGATCAGGCGGGCCAGCTCGGTCTCGAGCGATTGCGCCAGCTCGGTCACCCGGCTTGCGTCGACGCGCGGTTCTTCGGCGATCATGTTCCTCCCTGGCGAGATTTATCTGGTGGCACGTTGTTCACCGAGTTGCGAGAAATACTCGCGGACGAGGTCGCGCTCACTTCCGGGGATGAGGCTCTGGTCGGTTGCATCGACGGCCGCCTGCTGGTAGGCCTCGATGACCTGGGTGTAGGGGCTCAGCGGCACATCCTGTCCCGGGCCAAGCGGCGTCGGATCATTCTCGGATTGGCCCGGCACCGGTTGCCCCGGAACGTAGACCCGCTCCGTGCTGGTCGCGCCCGTGCCGCTTCCGGTCCCTGAACCGTTGGACCCTGTACCGCCGTTGCCGTTGCCGTTCCCGTTGCCGTTGCCGGTCCCGTTTCCGTTGCCGGTCCCGTTTCCGTTGCCATTCCCATTCCCCGTGCCGCTGCCGCTCGCGCCGGCCGAGGGGCTGGCACCGGCGTTTGCCTGTCCACCCTGGCCGTTCGCATCGCGGTCGGCTTGCGCCGCCAGCTCCTGGCGGGCGGCCTCGAGGCCATTGATCGCCGCGGCGACGGCCTGGTCCGTGCTTTCCTGCTCTTGCAACGAATCGAGCTGGCTCGCCACATCGTCCAGGGCCTGGGCGGCCGAGGCGGCGTCACCGTTCTGCAGCGACGACGACGCCTTGCTCAGGGAATCCCGCATCTGGCTGTTCTGCGCTTGTTGCGATGCTTTCGCCAGCGCCCTGGCGAGCTCTTCGCGGTCTTTGGGTGAAAGGCTCTGTAACTGCGAGGCCAGGTCGCGAACCGATTGGGCTCCCTTTGCCGGACTGCTGCTGATCGCCTGAGCGGCACTGCGGCCCGCCGACGTTCCACTCAGGGCATTCGCGAGGTTCTGGGCGCTGCTTTGCAGCGCGGGCGTGCCCGGGTCCGTGAGTTTCTGGACCTGCTGCTCGGCCGGCGTGATCGATTCCAGCGCTTTCCTCGGGCTGTCCGCCTCGCGGATCTTCGCCTGGGCATCCTGGAGGATCTTCTGGATCTGTGCGTCCTTCGGGCTTGGCTTCTCGCTGTCGGCGATTTTCTTTTTGGCGTCTACCACGGCTTTGGCCGCGCGTGCCTGGCTAACCCGATCCGCCTGGCGCTGGGCCAGCACCTGGTCCATGGGGTTGGGCAGCAGCGCGAGCGCGAGCGCGAAGATCGCGAGAATCGCGACCAGGGTGGCCTCGCCACGGCTGACGCGAATCGGGAAAGCAGCGGGCAGGCGGGCGTGCGCCGCCTGCTGCAAGGCATCGCGTCGCTGCGCGTCATCCAGCGGTCCGGACTCGGCTCGCCGCTCCCAGGCCGTCGAAAGTCGTTCCTTGAGCCCGAGCCGGATGTCGGCGACGGCCATCAGCAACCCGGCACTCGGCCGGCGAATCGCCCAGACGGCCGCGGCGATCGCCAGGGCAACCGGGACACCGAGGGCGGCCACCTCCAGGCGCTGTTCGAAGGGCACCAGTCGCGCTAGGATCAGGACCGCGGCGACCCATGCCACCGCCCCGACAAGGGCGTGAGCGGCGTATCGGGCGCCAAGCGCGCGTCGGGCGGCCCGACGCAACTCTCGCAGGATCGCCTCGAGCGAGCTCATCAGGCTCCCCGCGCGGCCCGTGTGCGGCGCGCCCAGGGTGGGCGCCTGGTGGGCGGGATGAGGATGGCGCTGAGAACCAGCGCGGCCAGGCTGATCAGCAGCTGCAGCGTGATGGTTGCCTGCCAGTACTGCCAGCCGGCAAAGAGACCGCTCGGGATCGTGGTGCCGGTTGGCTGCGGCGGATTGCGATAGATCGGCGACGCGACCCCCTTGCCGCTCGCGTTGAGGGGAACGCAGCTCTGTCCACCACCCGGCGTGCCGCTACACATCATCCCGCCACCCCCACCCGATCCGAAACCGGGCCCGATGCCGTACCAGGTCACCGGCAGACTCGTGCCGATGGTGACCAACGGCAGAAGGGGACTGATGTAGCTGACCGCGGGCGGGGCCGGGGCTGCGGTGGCGTTCGGATCAATGCTGGTAGGGAAGAGCAGGCCGTAGAGGAGGCTGCCGGCGAGCAGGATGAACGAGGCGCCGTACGCCGCGACGGTCGCGGGCAGCGTCCGGCGAAACGCCGTCGAGCAGGCGATGCCGATGACCCCGAGCGTCAGGGCGGCGACCGCGGTCACCAGGAAGGCGGCGAGCACCTGGTCGAGCTCGATGCCGCCGAACAAGAATACGAGACTGAAAATCGGCACCGACAGCAGCAAGAGCAGGAACACGAACGACATTGAGGCGAGCAGCTTGCCCCAGAGGATCGAAAACGATGGCAGCTTGGTGACGAACAGCAGGTCGATTGTTTGCCGCTCGCGTTCGCTGCTGATGGCGCCGGCTGTCAGCGCCGGCGTGATGAACGCCAGCAGCACCATCTGAAAGATGACGAGAGAGAGAAACAACGCCTGACCGTAGTTCGCCGGGCTGCCGTTGAAGACATTGCGCGCCGCTGCCGACATCGCCGAGAAAATCGCCCAGCCGAGCCCGCCCAGTAGCAAGATATAGACCGTCATCGCCACCGGCGAGCGCCAGGTGCGCATCCGGGAGCGGTACTCCTTGGCGACGATCGGATTCCAGAGGGCCACGGCGACTCGATTCATCCCACATCCTCCGAGGTGGCTTTGAGAAATGCGTCCTCGAGGCCGCCCTCCAGCTGGCTGAAGCCTGAGACAGAAATCCCGGCGGCGGTCAGCGCCTGAAGAATCGAGGCCGCCATCGCATCGTCGCCCTCGTACTGGGCCTCGATCGCGCCGTTGATCATGTCGACCGTGCGGATGGACGGCAGCGCTTTCAGGATCGCCAGGGCTTCATCTCGCCGGCCCATGACCATGATGCGCAGCCGGCGCCCGCTGGTCAGCTCCCGGATGACCTCCTGCACCGGCCCGGTGGCGCGCATCCGGCCCTGGTCGATGATGCCGATCATGGTGCAGAGCTCGGTCAGCTCGGGGAGGATATGGCTGGAGATCACGATCGTCTTGCCCATCCGTTGAAGTTCTTTCAGGATCTCGCGCATTTCGACGCGGGCGCGTGGATCGAGACCGGAGGCCGGTTCATCGAGAAGGAGCACCGCCGGGTCGTGGACGAGCGCGCGCGCCAGGCAAAGCCGCTGCTTCAAGCCGCGCGACAGCGTATCAACGGACTGGTCGCGCCGGTCGGCGAGGCCCACCAGCTCGAGCAGATCGGCGGCGATCTTGGTGCGCCGGGCCCTGGGAATGCGATAGCACGCGGCATAAAAATCCAGGTACTCGGTGGCGGTCAACTGATCGTAGACACCGAAGAAGTCCGGCATGTAGCCGAGTCGCTCATGGACCAGGTCGGGCTGTCGCATGACGTCCGCTCCGTCGACGAACGCCCGACCGGCGGTCGGTTCCAGCAATGCGGCGAGGATGCGCAATGTCGTCGTCTTGCCGGCGCCGTTCGGGCCGACGAAGCCGAAGATCTCGCCCTTCGGCACCTCGAAGGACACCGCATCGAGGGCGGTTCGATGGCCATACACCTTGGTGAGGCCTTGCACCGCGATCATTTGATCGTCCCCGAAAGCGTGAGGCTGCCACCCAGGAGACCGCCGGTTGTGGTGCTGAGTCGTAACCGGACCAGCCCGGTCGTTGGGTTGATGGCGCTGTCTGGCAGCGCGGTGACGCCGTTGTCCTGGTATGCGATATCCGTCCATGTGGATCCGGACCAGGCCCAGACTTGCCCAGTGACAGCAGGTCCGGTTTGCGCCGATGTGCCCGGCGGGCCAATCTTCGCTCCGTACGGATTCTGGACATTAACCGAGAGCCCGGTGAGGTGCGCCCCGCCTGCCAGGGCGGGGGTGAACTCATAGGTCACGCTGCCGCTCTGCAGCTGAAGCATCCCCGGCGGAGCCTGTCCCTGCGTGTCGCCCACCACGTCCACGATGCGGCCGCTGAGCAGGCCGGCGGGCAACGGTCCCGCACCAAGTTGGTCGACCGCCAGCGACAGGACCACGGCGGACTGGGCGGTCGATCGCGGGTGGCTGCCGTTCACGGTAACGTCCTGAAACGATGCATGGGTCCAGGCCACCAGCAGCGGCGAGGCCAGCGACATCCCGCCTTTGAAGTTTCCGCCGACGGGTAGCACGGAAAGGATCTGGGTCTTGGCGAGGTTCTCGCGATCGCGACCGCTGAACTGGTCGGCACCCGGGCCATAGCTTTGTGAAGCGTTTGGGTACACCCGCGTGTACAGGGGTTGACCGGCCGGGTTGGTCGGCTTCGGGACCAGACTGACGGCCGCGGTCGCCCCCGGTTTCAGGGCGCCGAAGGTCTGGAAGTTGTCGCCCGCGATCAGGACCGCGTCGGTAAAGGTCAGGTCCGAATGGTTCTCGATCGTGCCCACCAGCTTGCCGTTGAGCAGTTGAACCCGGCCGGTCAGTTGGGGCGCGGCCGTCATCGTCTCGGTGCCGAAGCCGCCCAGCGAAAAGGCGGTCATTCCCGTCAGGGTGACGACGCTGGTGGCCACGTTGACGCGAATGCCACCGGCGTTGCCCCCGAAGCCGCCGTTGTTGTTGGCGATTGGGCTGATGAGCAGCCGGTCGCCGGCGACGCGCGCCTGGTAGTCACCGCGGCTGGGCGGGATGACGCCGGTGTAGGTCTCCTGGTACGCGTGATCCCAGCCGGGTTGCAGGTGAAGGATCGCCACCTGGTTGGTCTGCACCGACCGTCCCTTGGTGAATACGCCGGCACCGTAGGCTCCGGCTGCCGCAATCACGGCGATCAGCGGTACGGTGACCCAGGCCAGCGCCCGGCGACGCATGGCACCGAGCACGAGGTAGTTCACCGGGCCGACGAGGAGAACGTACAGCAGCACGAGGCCGGCGGTCAGCTGCAGCGAGGGCAGGTCGAGGCCTGGAAGATTCCCCAGCACCGGCGCCAGGGCATTGCTCTTCGACGCCACCGAGGGCATCGAGCCGCCGAACGCCGGAAACGGCCCGCCCATGCCATTCGGGTAGTTCGTACCTGATCCCCCGCCTCCGAAAACGGCACGGGCCAGAACCTGACGTAGCAGGTCCTTTGTCCCGCTCCAGGCGGCAATCGGATCCTGGTTCCAATCGAAGGTCGCCATCGTCACGATGCCGGCGCCGACCCCTCGGTCCACGATGAGCGGAACGCCGCCCTCGCTCAGCCATGCCGGGCCGTTTGCGGCATCGGCGAAAGCGACCTCGATGTTGTGCCCCCCGACCGCGCGCGCCTGGTGCACGTTCAGCGTGGCCCGGGGCTCCATGGGGAGGATGGCCGCGGGCAGGCCGGCCAGCGTCTTGTGCCACGATGCCCCTGTGCCGAGCAGGAGATTGCCGCCGTCCTGGACGAAGTCGGCGACCGCAATCCGCTGGCGGGCGGTCAGGCTGTCGGTGGCGAAGTCGTCGATCACCACGATGTCAAAGGCGCGCAGCTCGATCGCCGAATCCGCGATATCGTCGGAATGGAGATGCACGACCCGTGCCGCGAGGCCGCCGGGATGGACCGCGGCGAAATCATCGAGCGCGCTCGCCTGATCTGAGAGGACACCGATCAGGGTGGAGGTAGTGCTGCTGGTGACCGAATCCTGTGAGATCAGCGTCCGGCCGTTGGAGACGATGCGGGCGGTGACGGTCGCGCCCGTGGTGTCCTCGACCAGGTAGGTGCGGACCCGCTTGCTGGCGCCGCCGGGGAGACTGATCGGCTGCTGATAGAACGTGAACCCGCTCACCCCGGGCTGGGCGTTCAGTGACTCCTGGATCTCGAGCACGCCGTCGACGTCGGCCCCTGTATTCCGGACGTCGACCGTGACCGGGGTCCACTCGCCGGGCTTGACGACATCCTGGTATCCGACGTGCACCGCCAGGGTGAGCCCGCTACCGGCCGCCTCGGCAGTAACCGCCGCCACCGTCAACGCCAGGGCGGCCAGCAGGGTGGAAAGGAGGATCCGCGCGGGCAGCCGGCAGCGCAGAGAGCCCATCTAGCTCAATAAGACGCTGGCCGAGCTCAAAAGTTCCGTTCTCGCCTCTTCCGGGGGGAGTATGGGCGGCGTTGCCGGGGCCGTCAATCAGTCAGGGAGCTGACGAATGGTCGAAATTCACTCACAGTGGCCCCAGGGCCGGGATAGGTCCGGCGCGGGTGAGCAACTGCCGGAGGAGGGACTCGAACCCACACGGACTTACGCCCAGGCGCTTTTGAGGCGCCCTCGTCTACCATTCCGACACTCCGGCGCGGCAGTTGGCGACGCCCGGGCCACGCGTGTGGGGCGACGCCCGGGGCGAGTATATCCGAGTAGCCTCCGTTGGGAACTTATTGGAAATGTTTCCGTCTAAAGACAAGAATCCTGATGATCGCGACCTGGTGAGCCGGGCCCGCCGGGGCGATCGGGAGGCGTTTACCCAGTTGATCGTGCAATACCAGGTTCCGCTGTACAACATGGCGCTGCGGATGGTCGGCGGGCGAGAGGACGCCGCCGACATTTCACAGGAAGCCTTTCTGCGCGCCTGGGAAAAGATTCGGACCCTGCGCGACGCGCCCTTCAAGTCGTGGCTGTTCCAGATCGCCGTCAACCTCTGTTATGACCACTTTCGTCGGGGCCGGCGTTACGGCGTGATGCCTGAGGACGACCAGGCCAGTAACGTCATCGGGCTGGGCATCGCCACGCCGGACCCACAGGAGCACGCGGAAGCCAGCGAGCGCCACCGGCTGGTTCATGAAAGCATCGAGGCGCTCGAGCACGATATGCGGGTGGCGATTGTTCTCCGCGATGTCAACGGCATGGCCTACGACGAGATTGCCGGCGTGCTGCGGGTTCCGCTCGGAACCGTGAAGTCGCGGATCGCCCGGGCGCGCGCACAGGTGCAGGAGCGGCTGCAGCGGCATCCGGAAGTTTTCCCCCGGGAGGACGCCCGTGCCGAGTGAATCGCGCCAGCACGACGGGCCGTCGCTCGAAGAGCTCTCCGCCTTCATCGACCACGAGCTGAGTGCTGAAGGTCGGGCGAGCGTTGAGGACCATATCGCCGGTTGCGCGGAATGTCGCAGCCGCCTCGACGGTCTTCGTCAAACGACTCAGGCAATCCGCGGCTTGCCGATGGAGACGCCCCGGCGGGCGTTCACCATCCCGCCGGAGGGCCGTCGTTCGTGGAGCTGGGCGCCGGTCGGTTGGCTCGGTGGCGCAGCGGCGGCCCTGCTGCTGATCGCGGTCGGCATCCAGAACCTGCATTTACCGGCCGGGCCCGCCGCGACGTCCGGGTCGACGAGCACGGTCAGCGGAGGACTCGCCTACGGTCCCGCTCAGGGTGAGAAAGGCGCCGTCGCGCCGCTCGCAGCGCCGGCGGCGTCTACGCAGGAGTTCGATTCGCAGTCCAGGGGATCGGCCACGAATGCCGCAACCGTCGTGGATCCAACCAACAGCTCGCGGCGCCTGGTCCTGGACACGGACAGCCCGTCCTATCCAGCAACGGGACGCATGCAGGTGACGGCCCAGTTGATCGGATCGCCGTCGACGTCGCTCAACAGCGCAAACCAGGGGCTGACCCTGATGCTGGTCCGCAACGGTCTGGGCGTCGCCCTCAATCCGGTCGGCGTCGAGAGCTGGAACGGCACCCCGATCTTCGGTGGCTGGTATGACCTCGCCGGCTTCCCGCTGTCCGCCCCACGCGCCGGCGACTACCGGCTGGTGGCGACCTGGGTCATTCCCGACGGCTCCGGCCGCGTGCTCCAGGCGAGCGTCCCCATCCGTCTCACCGGCAGCTGAGTCCTAGCTCTTTTCGGGTGGGGGCGGCCCCTCGAGGTCCGGCAGGTCCATGCTATTGATCAATTCTTTGAAGATCGACAGCTTCTCGTCCTGCTCTTCTTCCTTCTCGGGAAAGACCCCGGCCTTGTCCAGCACGTCCTGGGAGACGAGGATAGGGCAGGTCATCCGCACGGCGAGCGCGATTGCGTCACTCGGCCGGGAATCGATCTCGACTTCCTTGCCATTGACGGCCAGAAACAGTCGCGCGAAGAACACCTCGTTGGTCAGCGACGTCACCTGGATTTTCTTCAACCGCATCTCGGCGCTCTGCAGGATGTTGGCCAGCAAGTCGTGCGTGATCGGCCGTTCGGGCGTGATCCCAGTGATCTTGAGCGCGATGGCATTCGCCTCGTAAATGCCGATCCAGATAGGCAGATATCGGTCGGTTTCTTTTTCTTTCAGAATCACAACGTGCTGGCCACTGGGCATGTGCACACGGATGGAATCGACTTGCATTTCGACGAATTTGGCCATCCTGAATTCGAGCCTATGTTATCGCACGCTGTCTAAACTTTGGTGGTGACAGAGCCGCAAAGCGAGCCGTCCAAGAAGCAGCGCCTCGTTCTCATCGATGGCCACTCGCTCGTCTACCGGGCCTTCTTCGCGCTGCCCTCGTTGACCGATCGAGAGGGGCGCGTCGTCAACGCCGCCTACGGGTTTACGTCCATGCTCTTGCTGGCTCTGCAGGAGCATCCGGACTACGTGCTGGCATCGTTCGACCTGGGTGGCCGGACCTTCCGGCATGAGGAACTCGCACAGTACAAAGCGACCCGGCGGCCGACCCCGCCTGAACTGTCGCCGCAGTTTCCACTGACACGGGACATCGTGCGCGCCTTCGGCATCCCGATCTACGAGGTCCAGGGCGTCGAGGCGGACGATGTCATCGGCACCCTGGCAACGCAGGCGCGCGAGCTTGGGCTGCACAGCACGATCGTGACCGGCGACCTCGATGCATTGCAGCTCGTCAACGATGACGTCTACGTGCTGACAAGCAAACGGGGAGTCTCCGAGACCATTCTCTACACGCCGGACCGGGTGCGTGAGCGATACGGCCTTGAGCCGATCCAGACCGTTGATCTCAAGGGCCTGGTGGGCGATGTCTCGGACAACATCCCGGGCATTCGGGGTATCGGCGAGAAGACCGCCATCAAGTTGATCCAGGAGTACGGCTCGGTCGAGAACCTGGTTGCCAATCGCGAGAAGCTGACCCCGCCAAAAGTCAAGAAGCTGCTGGAAGAGTTCAGCGAACAAGCCTTGTTGAGCAAGAAAATGGCCACCATCGTCCGCACCGTCGACATCAAGCTCGACCTCAGTCGTGGCTCGGCCCACGATTACCGGCCCGACGCGGCGCGCACCATCCTGGCGGATCTCGGATTTCGCAGTCTCGCGGCTCGAGTACCGACGACCTGGCGGGACGGGAGCACCATGTCGGCGCCGCCGATTTTTGCGCCAGCCGTGAAGGCACAGGGACAACTGGAACTTGCAACCGAAACCGCGCGGCAGCCCGCGCAGTCGACGCTGGCGCTGGAGTCGGAGCCGAGTGAGGCGGTCGCCATCGTTCGCGAGACCGCCGAGCTCGAGCAGTTGGTGGCGGCGTTCGCGGCCGCCGAGCGGATCGGCTTCCAGGTCATCACGCTCGACGATGTGCCCAGACGCGGCCGGGTCGCGGCGCTGGTCATCGGCCTTGACGAGCATGCGGTGTACTACGTGCCGCTGGCCCACGAGCAAGAGCGCTGCCTCGACCCACGCGAGGTCCTTCAGAAGTTCGCCGCGAGCCTGGGCAACGACCGGCCGTCGAAACTTGGCTTCAACCAGAAGGGCGACTACCTGGCGCTGCGAGCGCATGGCATCGAGCTGGGCGGGATCGATTGGGATCTGCTGGT
>Ga0209808_1000527_pt1 | contig 18972 bp, 21 predicted proteins | sample GraSoiAngelo_157_FD_186171 | JGI IMG/M metagenome (GOLD analysis project Ga0209808, IMG submission 186171) | Grasslands soil microbial communities from the Angelo Coastal Reserve, California, USA - 14_1009_16_20cm (SPAdes) (version 2) | ecosystem: Environmental > Terrestrial > Soil > Grasslands ... | reverse complement strand
CCCAGAATACTGATGCTCAAGATGTTCAGAGTGACCTGCTCGGCCATGGCAGTGTAGAAAGAGAGTAATCCTATGCGAGGATTGTCCCGAATCCTGAAAGTCACGGGAAGGGAGACTATTACCAGAAAGTACGGAACAAGCCAGAAAAGCGTTCCGCCCCCGGATAGCACGACGTAGTAAACTGCGCCAGCTATGACATAGAGGCAAGCGACCACGGGTCCAAGGCGGTAGTGGAAAGCAATGCTTCCGGTCGCAACTGCAATCAACGGGATGAGAAGCCCTAAAGGTCCAAAAACAAACGTGAAACTGGACTGTCCCAGCGCCCCTACGAGACTGCCCACGAAGACCGCTGCAGAGGCTAGGGGTGGTCTCAACAGTGCGGCGATTATTGGGAGCATGACGATTTCGAGGGTGATAAATCCAGGTCCGCCAATGAACTTGCTCAGCGGGAGATAGGTTGTGATAGTATAGATGGCCGCGAGGCCGGCGGTCAGACTGAGTTCAGCGGTTTTAGGAACCCATGGTCTTCTATTTTCTGGTCTGATCATTTTGCCTCCCTACTCCGGGGTTTTTCTTGCGAGGCGCAACGGGTGGGAGGCCCCACTCACGCGCCTGAAACTCGGCTCGCGAAACATTTCGATTTAAGACTTGTGAGGATCGGGAGACTGCTCACTATCAGCATCTAGGGGGTCGGTTGTTACTGGGCTCGAAGAGTGTGGGTTAGAAATAGACTATGACCGGCCGTGAATTTTTCGTTGATGAGTCGACATGAAATCCAAGACGAAGCCCAAGAACAACGCGCATACCAATCCAGAGCATCACACTGGTACGCCCCATCCGAATCCGCACACTACTACGAGCACTCATCCAACCCCAGCGCATCAGCCGACCACTTTCGGGAGTCCAACCCATGAGCATGGTGCTCATGAGAGCCTGAAGACCAAGACTTGCGAAGAGATGGAGACTGGTGGTTTCGGGTCGTTCGACGAGACAATGGCGACGAGCAACCGCTGCACCGAGCGGGCGACGGAGTTCTGCAACAGCTGCGGCAAGACCTTGTGCGGGGTCCACTACGATGCGCTTCACCGGGGCCACGAGAGCTTCAGCGGCCAGAGCACTGGTCACGGACTAATCCACCACTAGACAATCACTCTGTCAGGAACTACACCCTCCTCTTTTCTTTCTCTGTTAACTGGACGCAAGTACAGTTCAAGCGACCTACTCCTTACTGGAGGTAGACCAGTCAAATGAATGACGGCTCTCTCGACGGTAACGGCCGAGGTCGCAATTATCAACCCTCGCGGAATGGTTGAACGATCAACCAAGGGATTCCTATGGAATGCTATTGGGATTCACAACGAAGCGCTGCTTCAGCATTCTCTAAATAGAGGAGTCGCATCTGAACCTGCCACGATGCAGTCGACAAAATCGTCCTTCTCGACTCTTCTCTTAGCCTCTGTCCTCGCCCTAGTCATTCTTGGTCCTTCGATTCCTCCTGCCCGCGCGGCAAGCTACACGCCAGCCATAGCATCTGGACAATGGGCCGAATACAAGTTGCTCGCGAGTACATGCCTGCCTTCAGGCTCGCCGGAATGTCAGGCGCAGGGAAATGGAGGCATGTCCAACACAGACTATGGTCTGCTCAAAATTACGGGAGTATCCGTAACTAATGTTACTCTAGATCTTAGCACAGCCTACACGAATGGATCTAACGTGGCAATGCAAGGATGGGCGGACGTTGCTTCTGGAGGATCAAGCTTGACCAGCTTAGCAGGTGGCGCACCCTCGAACTACTTCATCCTATCCGGCGGTCTCCAAAGCGGCGACGCAATCTGGAACACGCTGGGCGCTCCCGTGCTGAACCAGACTACTACCGAATCAATTTTAGGAGATATGAGAGATGTTAATGTTCTAAACTACACTCATTCTTTCAATAGCCCATACGGGCAGTTCTCCACATCAACATCAACCCAGTTCACGTTCGACAAGCAATACGGAATTCTAATCGAGTTCTCGCTCTCGACATCCATGACTAGCCCGTACGCGAGTTCGCAGTTCACAACTTCCTATGGCATGGTCGCGAACAACATATGGCGCTCCGATAGTCTGCCCGACTTTACCCTCTCAAACTCAGGGTCCATCAACGTCCAGGCGGGCTCCTCAGGAACAACCACCCTCAGCCTTTCAGACCAGTATGGTTTCGGCTCAACAATCAACCTACAAGTAACAACACAATCAGGCCTGACCTGCACCCTCGACAAGACCAGCGTCAGAGGCTCGGGCACTGCAACCCTCAGCTGCACCGGCCAACCCGGCTCCTACACCGTCACAATCACTGCAACCAGCGGCCCCTCAACCCACACCACTCAAGTCCCAGTCCAAATCAACCCTGCCGCAACACCAAACCAACCCACCAACCCATCAACTCTCATCTACATCGGAATAGGTGTCGCTGCAGCGGTGGCGATTGCCGCACTAGCCAGTTTCCTTCTCCTGAGACGAAAGAAAGAAGCCTCTCCTACCGCTCCCACGGAAACACCGCCATCCGCTACTACAATCTAAGCATGATCTCAAAAGTAATCTCCGGTTTTCAAGCGTTCCTCATTTGTTATCCACAAGTCTGAGACTAGTTCCTTTGACTCTTTGACCCTTCGACGGAAATTCGTCGAGGGTAATTTTCGTAATGGTCTGAGCTGGTCGTTAAGTATCCCTACTAGGTCTCGCCCATCGGTCCTCTAGAAAGGGTCGATGGCATGGTCGAGATATCTATCGAGAGTCTGACGAAACACTACGGAACGCTCGTGGCTCTCGACAACGTCTCTCTCAAGATCGCTTCAGGCGAAGTCTTCGGACTCCTTGGACCCAATGGAGCGGGCAAGAGTACTCTCCTGAAGACTCTAGTAGGTATTCTCAGACCCACGAGTGGGACGATCCGAATCGGTGCAATAGACATTGTCGCGGACCCGGAGAAGGCTAAGAAGATGATCGGATACTTGCCGGAGAACCCGAGTCTCTACACTGGCCTTACCACGCAGGAGTTTCTGCAGTTTGTTGGGAAGATTCGAGGTGTTCCGGATGATCTTCTCGACCGGGAGATTTCCGAGTCGCTCAAGAGCTTCGGCTTGGAGGAGAAACGGAACAGTCTGGTTGGAACGTTGTCAAAGGGGATGAAGCAGAAAGTGGCGTTGATTGCAACGAGTCTGCACAGTCCCCAACTTCTGGTATTGGATGAGCCTTTGACAGCATTAGATCCGAAGACTCGCGTCTCGGTCAAGGACTGGATTGGCGGACAGACGGCGAGAGGCGTCACTACGATACTGTCAACGCATGATCTCGACGTGGCTCAAACGCACGCTGGAAGGATTGCTATCATAGATCATGGGAGAATTGTGGCGGTGGGCGATATTGAGAGTCTTCGGCATATGGCGAATACTGCGAGCGATGCGAGACTAGAAGACGTGTTCCTGCGGTTGACTGAAGAGAAGGGCGAGGACCCGGCCCGACGATGAGCGTTGCGAGTCCACTCGGAACTGTTGGAATCCTAGTCCGATACTGGGTAAAAGGGCGATTCACCAAGGCTACGATTCTAGGGCTAGTTATCGGTGAAGCTTTCTCGGTAATCTTCATCCTTTTCGGCAGCTCCACATACCTCTCGTTCTCGAACAGAGTTGGCCTAACTACCGGACTTTCGGAAGTTGCTGGCAGTCTCGTCCTCGCACTCTACCTTGTAGGACTGATACAAAGCGGCTTCAACGGAGGAGGGTTGCCTGTTAGTGCGAGCGATGTCGACTACGTCTTCACCTCTCCAGTGCCACCGCGGGAGGTCTTCGCAGCCAAGGTCCTGCTCAACTCCCTCACGACTGTGCTTTTCGGGTTTCCTCCAATTATCGTCCTCTACTTGCGATTCTCCGCATACTATCACACTCCAATGACTACCGCCATTCTGGCCGGGCTCGTAACCCTAGTCTTCCTCGTAATCGGATTGCTGCTCGCCGCGGACATCACGCTCTCGCTAGGACGCGGAATCGGGGAACGGAAGAAACTTTGGAGAAACATGTTCATCGTACTTGTCTTGGTTCTGAGTCTGCTTCCGATTACACTACTGATTCCCGGAATCCCCGTCGAGATTGCGGAAGTTACCAGGGTCCTGCCGAATGGACTTGCTGCAATTGTCAGCGTCGGTCTTGTCAGCGGGACTCCGGGAGGGCTCGACTATATCGTGGATCTTCTATTGCTGTTTGCTTGGCTTGGAGGGTTTCTGGTTCTCGGGGTACGGATGGCACGCGGACACTTCTACGAACTTCTCGAAGTCTCAACGCCAGGCGGGGAAAAATTCGACCACCCGAACCAAACCTCTCGGCTGGACCCGCGTGGGAGGTCGATCTGGTCGATCGTGCGGCTGAAAGAGAAGATTCTGATCAGCAGGACCCGAGAAGCCCGGGCGCTCTTCATCAACGCCATGTTCCTCTCAGGGTTCCTAGTCATCTACGCACTCTCCGGATCTTTCCAGTCTTCGCCGACCTCGTTTCTCTTCATTCTCTTCATCATTGGATCGTTCGGGTCCGGGACAGCGTCCCGCTGGATTGAGAAAGAGCGACTCTGGATCCTGAAATCATCGCCAGTCAGCATGCGCAGGTACGTGAAAGAGGTGTATCGCGCGCGCGTAGCGCCGTTGCTGTTCTATCTAGTACCGGTCACTGTCGCGGTTGGCGTGCCTTTGGTCTTAGGCCAGCTGTCCTCACCGTCGCTGTTGCTGGGCGTGGTGCTGGCGCTTCCAGGAGCATTGGAAATCGCGGGAATCACAATGGCTGGTGGAATGTGGTTTGCGTCAAGATATGGTCAGAGCTCCGCGGATGATATCTTGTCGTCTCAGGCACAAGAGCTAGCTGACATCCGGAGGTTCCTCTTTCAGACAATCATCAACCTGATCATGGTCTCGCCGATCATTCTGCTGGTGTTGGTTTCAGAGGCGCTCGCATCAGAAACGGGACCAGCCGCGCTTCCAATATTGGCTACAGGCTTGGTGTTGGCCTCGATTGTCTTCACTGGCTTATCGATCAACCTACTACTCAACAGAGCAGGAGACGCGATCACGCGAAGAGAAGACCTGTAGGGGGTATCAGAGGCAGACTAGGGCTTCTTCATCACGTGACGAGTCCACCAAACAACTGCTATGGCCGCGGGAATTCCTAGGATGATCAGAGTCCATTCTAGAATCAGAACCATAGAACCCACGACGTAGTCCAGGGTCCAGGTTGAGATGGGAACATTCCAGTTTCCATCAAGGTAGACCTTGATGGCGAATGTGATGAAGAAAAACAGCGATACTCCGCCACCGCCCCTTGTCGTTCGTGAGCGCTTGCGAAAGAGCCGATATCCTTTCATTTCCTCGTCAGATAGTCTCTTCCACAACAGCCAGCCTCCCACCACAGCCACAACAACGGGGATTCCGACCAAGAGAAGCTCCCAGAAAATCGCGTCCAGAATGAAGCTCACCAAGTTCCCCATCGTCCAGAGACCGAGGGTCCTAGGCACTAAGCCGGTCGATTGCGCATTTCCCACGAACCACAAGAAAACATAGACCGCACTCGCAACCGCCAAAATGCCCGCCACCAGAATCGTGGCAACTGTCCTCCAATGCTTCCGCATGAATCTCTCCCAGTCAGAATCCACATCTAGCCCGGCTGTTTCAGTCACGAGACTTGTCTCCTTTCACGCTGCAACACGGGCTCATGATCCATTCTGTGCATATAACCGTCTTTCAAGACGATCAGGCCTTTACCTAAAAAGCGCTAACGGGCCGAAAACACGTACCAGGAATACTGCTACGATCTTGCTTCGTCCCCAAGACAGACCCCTTTTTCGCACTGCTGAACCTGTAACGGTAGGCCTGTTACCAGGCCCAAGCGCTATGAGAGATTGCTGGAGTACGATTACGCTGGAGGGGCACTCGGTGGAGGCAGTGGCATCGCAAGAGGGACGTTGACTTGGCTCTTTCTTCTCACGAAGAAGATTGTCAGACCAATAGCCACGCCTCCAGCGATGACGGCACCGATTATGACGGTCGTCCATGGGAACGCTGTTCCTGTTAGTTTGAATGTTTGAACGCTCTCATCGAATGCTGGCTGATAAGTGCCATAGTTTGTCTGTAGCGCCGTGGAAGTGATAACGTATGCCTTCTGGTTTTGAACCAATATGTCCTGCTTGTCTTCTATGCTATACGATCCTTGCGTGAACGTGTTTACCAGCTCGTCGGCGGCGACTCCTCCGATCGTGGTCGAGGTTTCCGAGACCAGTTGATAGCTTGTCAAACTGCTTGAAAGTTGGGACTTGGCCGAGGAGACCTAGGCAGTTAGGCTCAGAGAGGTGGCCTCAATTATGAGGTTCATGTTTATTCTGAAATTGGAGTCAGTTGGACCGTATAGTATGACCGCGGTTCCATAGGCACCGCTCGAATCCACGGTCCATCCACTGGGCGGGTTTATGGAAAACTGGTTCTTCGAGTCCACATACGGATTGGATTCTACCGAGGCAGAGACCGAGGCATGGAACGTGATTGCCAGCACGAATACGCTAGCGAGAATAGTTAGCACCGATGCTGTAGGCATATTAAGAATCTTCCAATGAGTTGCCTTCTTAAGAGTATTTGGTCAACTCAAGACTTCGATAATTCGGCTAATTCACAAATCATGCCTTCAGCGAGTTTGCTCAGGGTTGATTCTAAATGCCCAAACTGGCCAGGATTTGACGATAGAGTTCGTCTCTTTTCTTGTCTGAGTAGCTGTCGTAGAATAGTTCTAGGACTCGGTATCCTTTCTTTCTTAGTAGGGTTCTTAGTTCTTCGTCTTTGATACTCTGGGTCTTTCCAACGTGGACCCGGCCGTCGACGAACACGATTAGTCGTCTGGGTTGTGTTGGGAAGTAGAAGTCTGCTGTTGTTACAGGTATCTCGACCTGTGTCTGGTAGAAAATCCCGTCTTCTTGCAGCTTGAACGCGAGTTTTTGTTCCATTCGAGATGGGTTAGCGTGTAGGCGGTCGCGCCAGTCGCTCCGCTGACCCGACATTCTTGAGATTGAGCTAAGGCCCCGGCTATTGCTCAGACACTTTGGTGAAACTGATCAATCATACTTTGAGTTCGGAAGATGCTACGCTTATTCCGCGTGTCCCTACCATTTCGAACAGTTGCGCAGACAGTTTCTCTGCAGCTTTAGCCATTCTTTCTGTCGATGAAGGAGTTAGTTCGAGCAGTAACTCGAGTTCGTTTCGGAGATCGGGCGTTTGCAGCGGGCACTCGAAAACCTCTTTCCAGTAGTCGCGCCTCACATATCGGCGATTTAGGAGAAGAGTCAGCTCTATCGCGCCCCAGGCAATCCGCCAACATTCAGCTTTCATTTCGACCGTGTTGTTGGTCAGTTGAGCATCTCGGAGCTTGCCCAAATGACCGACGAGGAGTAGTGCTGACTCACGAACGGCGTCTGTTGGGTCGGCTGATTCACTTTTTTGGACTGCTGCGTCCAGTTTTCTTAGCCATCCGTTCTTCTCGTGCAGAACGATTCTTGTTCTATAGTTGTTCGAACTCCATGGCCACTCTTCTGTGAATGTTCTCGCCTGGTGCAGTATGCTGATTTCCTCCCAGTAGTAGACGCTCACTTCTAGGCCATTGAGCAGATAGTGTTGGGCTGGTATGCGGAGTCCGTCTCGAACGACAACGAGAAGATTGAGCCCGTAGTAGGGTTGCGAGTTCTCGGTCTCGTCTCCCCACATGCAGACTGCGAAAACTCTTCTTCTACCGTATTTTTGGAGGATGAGCTCACAGGCACGCTTGCCGAGGGAAGATTTCTCCGCATACGCCGTTTTTCTCAATTCGCTCGTGGTGGAAGTATCCGTCGTTTGGACTCGCGGACCCTCCTTCGTCTTTCGTGGAAGGATTCCTACAAGGAGCAACACCGCTCCAACGGAGAAGAGGACTAGAGAAACGGATGGAAGAATCGAGTTGAGGATAAACCCCGGCGTGGCGAATGCGAATCCTAGGACTAAGACCCATGATTGTAAAGAAGGTCTTGTCCACGTCGGAATTTCAAGCACAACTGCGCTGGTCTGCCGCCATCTGTCCCAAACAACCCATGTCGCTCCACCTAACAAATATCCTGATAGAAGGAGGGTGGCGAGCGCGATCCATTCAAGTGATTGGGAGAATGGGATTTGTACGGAAAACGCCCTGTGGGTCGTCTCGGGAACTAGCAAGAATACGAACTGGATTGCTAGCAGGAGGTATCCAATGTGCATGACGATCCTTGTAGCCTGAACGGATGGGGCTCTCGCCGTTCCGATAATTGGGTAGACTCCAAAGGCCTCGAGCATTCCTAGCCCGAAGGCGAAGCTTGCGGCCGACCCAACAGTAGTTCCAGTAAACCGTTCGTGAAAACGAAGACCGAAAACAGCACAACTAGACTGGCTCCTATTGGAGCCAATATGAAACCGTAGGGCACGAACGTGCCTTTCATCATAGCGCGTCACGCGGATGTTCGCGCCTCAGAAAGCTTTGGGCACGTCTAGCCCAAAATGAGCTTGCCCTGGTACCGATTTTTCTCGATACGGTACTATTGCTACGAGGCTCGCTTCGATCTCTGTTACCATTTACGGTTACCAGACCCGTTACCATTCAAGAATTGTGAAAAGCAGTTGATCCTCGCGACACAAAGTAAGAGATCTATTTCTGTTATAGGCTAACAATCCTCCCGGAAGCCGGTATCTCCGCTCTCTGAGAATCTCCTTCTCACGTTCCAATTCCTTGTTTGTTTTTGTTAACTATTCTAGACCCCCGGGGGGATATCGAAATCTCGCGAGACCCCACATAAGCCATCGGCTCGACCTTCGTTCGAGGACCCGCGAGAGAGTTTGACTCAAGTCGTTTGCTCGCGCCTAAGTCGCGGGAGGGTGACTTGTCGTTACTGAGGTTGTTTCGCGGAGTCTCGGAGGTTCTTCTTGTCTAGAATGTTGTCGACGTAGTCGACGAAGGGTTGGTCCCACATTTCGCCTGACCATTGATGAACTTCCATGAAGACTGGATGCGAGGCCACGACCTCGAGAAACGCGGCCCACTGTTTCCATGTATCTTCGTCAATCCATTTTCTATTGTATAGAGCGTATATTCTTTCGAAGAGTCCGTACATCATCACCGCATAGTTTCGTATGATCAGATCCTCTCGAGACAACGATTTCTGTTCCCGTCCGAGCGGCCGATCGCTCCTGTTGAATAGCTCAAGCTGGAAGGCGTACAACTCTGGCCTATCAGACAGCATCCTCATAGCGTCACCATAATCATCCATTACTTTCTGGTAGGCTTGTTCTTGGATGGCCTTGTTCTGGCTGCGAAAGGAGAGGATGAAGATGACGAGTGTCAGAGTAATAACCGCGGTCTGAACGATGGTACTCAATACAACTGGATCGTCTAGGGTTGACAAAGTCGCTCGATGGTTTGACTGGAGTCAAATAACCTTGACCGCCTCACACGCCCGTTCAGGTTGGAAGGCTCGACATCATGGCGGAACCCAATTCTCGCCTGACGTAGCATCGTCTTCGGGTTACGCGCGATGTCGGACGAACCTGCGTGCTCAGAGGACCGGCTTGCGTAGCAAGATCTCGCCAGGAACGACTGTCATCGCTCTGTACATGTTGGCCGCGTGAAGACTCCCATGTCTCTTAGAGACTTCGCCGAAGCTCGTCTTAGTGAACCCTTCCGAGGCGAACAACGCTTCAGAGGGTTCATTCTCCTTCTCTACGCTGGCGAAAACCTCCTTCAAATTAGACGCCTTGAAGAGCTGGAGAGCATTCTCTAGAAGCAGTTTTCCAACTCCCTTGTTCCTGCTGGCCCTTGCGACTGCGATGTAGTAGACGTAACCGACAGTTCCCTCGAGAGATTTCAGCATGACCAATCCGAGTGGTCTGCCCGATGACATGGCAGCTCTCACAAGCTCAACATCTCGAAGAGTCTTCTTCGAATGCCATAGGTACCATCCCTCGAAGCTTTCCTCGAGTATCCAGTCAAGTTCCTGTCTCCTCCCAGCAGGAACGTCCATGATCTCGACATTCTCTTGTGCCGTCATAGGCGGAACAGTCTCTCCGCATTGTGCCAGAGTATCTTCTCCTTGTCACTTTCCTCCACATCCAATCTCCTTACCAAGTCTAGTGCTTCGGAGTGTTTCGTTACTGGGTAGTCGGTTCCGAAGATTATCTTCTCTGCACCGCCTGCAAAGTAGATCGCTTCGCTGATCTTTTTGCCAAGCCACTCTACATATTTCTCGGCGTATCCCTTACTCCCTGTAATCAATCCGGAAATGTCTGCGTAGACGTTCGGGTGTTTGTAGAGGAGCTCGGCAACGTCCTCAAACCATGGATTACCAAAGTGGCAGAGAACCATGGTCAGTCCCTCCCTCTTGTTGGCTAGTCCGTCAAGTGTCAGCGGATGCGACCGGGACAGATCCCCCGTGCTGAATGCTGTGTCCCCCGTGTGGAAAAGCACCGGGAGCCCCTCGGACTCGGCGTAGTCATATAGCCCGCTGAACACCGGGCTTTCCGCTGATGCCTTCACATAGCCGAGCCTAACCTTGAAGGCCTTAACCTCCTTCGTGTTCTCCTTTGCGAGCTTGACTGCGGCCTTCACGTCTTTGGCAGTGGGCTCAACCGTAACCACAGGCGCGAGCATCCCCCCGCTACGTGCGCACAAGGCGATGACTTTGTCGTTTGGAAGGGCGAGAGTTCCTTGTAAGGGCGGGCTAAGTAGGAGCCCGCGTGTGATGCCGTACCTCTCCATCGTTCCTAGCAACTCTTCTAGGGTGTATCTCAGTCCGTTCATCCGTGCAAATCGGATTAGGGCGTCGTCTTGCCGTTCGGACAAGTGCACGTGGGCGTCGATGATTTTTTGCAACGATTTCCATTCCGCAGCTGAATCTGAATAAGGGTTGTTGCGTCCGCCCTGGCTTCGCTAATCCTCTAATCTGCCAGCGTGGCACGGCTCAATGCTTATCTTACCTGCTGGAGTTTGAAAACATATCATGCAGTCTGTGACCGCTAAAGTCGAGATTCGCGATATAGCACCTGGCTTATGGATCTGGCGCGCGGAACATCATCACTGGAAGTCTGGCGATGACTGGCAGCCGATCGTCACATCAACCTACGTCGAATCGAGAGGCGAGAAGCTGGTCATCGACCCCCTCGTCCCCAAAGCATCCGCCGAAGAATTGTGGAAGCGTCTAGACAGTAGGCCACCTACTATCGCTGCGGTAACCATCCCTGATCACGTCCGAGACATAGACGAGTTCGTCAGCCGCTATCATGTCCATGCTTTCGGCCCGAGACTCTTTTGGCCCGACGACGTGCCGAAGAATAAGCTAGAGATAATTGAACCGGACCAAGTGCTTCCGGGAGGCGTGATCGCTCTTTATGATGGAAGGGGGCGGCTAGAGACACCTCTCTGGCTGCCCGAGCAGCGGGTCATAGTTTTTGGAGACGCGTTGACAGAAAGGGCCGGAGTACTCCGGACCTGGTCTTCACCATGGCATGAGAAGAGAGCCTTACCGGCGCTGCGAGAATTGCTCAAGCTGCCGTTTGAGCAAGTTATCATTTCACATAGCGACCGTGAACCGGTGCATGACCGTGCCGCATATGAGCGTGCATTGAAACTCCCACCTTGGACGGGCTAGCGCTCCAAAAACACTAAACCTGCTGACCCGCCCTATCGTTAAGGATCTGGACTACTTGGGGTTGCCCGCCTTGAGCCAGTCGACATAGTGTCGAATCGCTGACTGAGTGTCAAACTTCGGCGAGAAGCCCGTGTTCGCCGGCAACCGCCTAGTCGCCAGTTGGTGTGTACGAGTCGGACCAGGCTGGTTTGTCGGTACTATGATCTCGAGTGATTACTATTTTTCCTCTGGTGCGTCCTTCTTCGAAATAGCGAATAGCCTGGGCTGTCTCTGCCAAGGGGTAGGCTCTATCGATCACAGGAATTATGTCTCCCTGTTCGATGAGCTGCTTCAGCACGACGAGGTCGTCATGGTTTGATTTTGCGATGAAGAAAGTGAACTTCTTGTCGCCGCGTGACGCGAATCGGCTTCTGATTATGAAATAGAGTAGACGCCTGACTATCTTGTCTTTGAAGCCGACGAGGACAAAGGTGCCGTTCGGATTCATTATGCGCTTGTAGTCAGAGATGGAATGAGACGCTCCAATCTCCACGATCAGATCATAGGCTTCTCCCTTTTTGGTGTAATCCTCCTGAGTGTAATCGATCACTTGATCAGCGCCGAGCTTGCGAACCATGTCTAGATTCGCCGAGTTGGTCACGGCGGTGACTCTGGCTCCGAATGCCTTTGCAATCTGAACGGCAAAAGTTCCCACTCCACCACCCGCACCGTTAATCAACACCTTCTGACCGGGTTTGATGTGTCCATGGTCGCGGAGAGCCTGTAACGCGGTGAATCCGGCGATCGGAACAGCCGCGGATTGTTCGAACGAACTGTTTTTCGGTTTCAAGGCTATTCTGCTCTCACGTGCAAGACCGTACTCTGCGTAAGCGGCGTTGGCTACTCCGTACACTTCGTCTCCTGGTTTGAACGCAGTCACGTCGTTGTGTACGGCTTCTACTACGCCGGCGAAGTCGGTGCCCAGTCCGGGCTCTTTTGGCCGGCGGACTCCCATGCTTAGTCGAAACAGGGGCCCGACAAGTCGTATCACGAGCGATGCTCCTCTCATGTCATGCTTGTCTGCGGCATTCACGGAGGAGGCATAGATCTTTACCAATACTCCACGTACTTCGTTCGGAGCAGGTTTCTCTACTTCCTTGATATGGAGAACGTCTGGCGATCCGAAACGTTCGCGGACGATCGCTTTCATGAGTCCTGTCTCCAGTGGCTTTGGTTCGGCTATCATTGCTGGTTCCCCAATCATATTTCGCGAGCACCTCTTCTGTCGTGTTGAGCATCTCGACTAGGTCGATTGTGGTTTCTTCCATCACGTCTTTCACCTGCTTCTTCGCGGCCTGCGTAAGGAGTGCGCGTAGATGGACGAAATCGCTGGTTGTTGAGACTCTTTGGGGCTGCGATTACTACCCACCTATGTCCAACAGAGATAGAACTGCATTGGATAAAGTTGGCCACGCCTCCGACTCTGGATCGATTAGTTCGTAGTGGCCAATACCGTCAAGCTTGACCAGAGTGGGACGGTCGCCTAGCTTCTCCGCTTTCTCGACATACGCTTTGGACTGGGAAACAGGGACGGTATCGTCGGCCGTTCCATGAACTAGGACTTGTCTCGCGCCGGTCGGGAGGAGTTCGATTGGTGAGCCGGCATTGTATCGGTCCGGGTGTTCCTCGGGTGTTCCGCCCATAAGCCGATTTACTATGCCGTGTCCCAGCTCCTGCTTCCACGCAAGACGCAGATCCGATACTCCTGCGAGCGAGACCGCGCTTGTGATGGCTCGCCTAAGGTCGCTGTGGAGAGGTGAGTCTTTGCTGATTCGGTGACTACTAACCAACCAGAGGGCTAGGTGTCCACCTGCAGAATGGCCAATTATGGCTGTTCGATCTAGGTCGAAACGTGGGTCAGGGTCCATTGTTTGGAGAATATTGCGAGTAGCGAGGCTGATGTCCAGAAAAGTTCCAGGCCAGCCGCCTCCTGGGTTGCCGATCCTCCGGTATTCTAGGTTGCACGTGATTATTCCTCTAGAGGTGAAGGCAGCGCAGAGATGACCGATATGCAACAGATCATAACGCGACTGCCAGAAACCGCCATGGACAACAAAGAGCAGCGGAAACGGTCCTTTGCCGTTGGGAAACCGAAGTTCTGCGAACTGACTAGGATCATTGCCATAGCGGATCCGTACATCAAAAGAAGGTGAGGTTCTATCTAGGATGCTACTCAAGGTTCTCCACAGTCAGGTCTTACGCAGACTGGGTTGCTCGCATTTAGAGTTCCTCGTCAAGCCGGTCCTGAAAGAGGACGCCGGCTCTCATGATGAGATGAATAATCCCTCTTCGGCGACTCTCCCCGATCTTCAAGATACTACACACATAAAAGCTTTTAAAGGAGTCAGGCGTTCACTTTGAGACCATGGTTACTTTGAGTCCTCGAAACACAATAATAGTTGCAGTATTATTGTCAGCACTGGTTGGAAGCGTCACCGGGCTCGGCGCATCATACCTTGCCCACACTAGTCCCACGGCTCAGACTCGGAATTTCTATCTCTTCGCGGTCGACCAATCGTTCAACTCTTCACTGGCGACAGGGCTCAAAGCTGACTACGATTTCTCAGCAAGCGTGATCACTGTTAACAGGGGCGACACCTTGGTGATCCACTTCTATAACCCAACTGATCAAAATCACACCTTCACAATCGGTGCGCCATACGCGAATGATGTGTTCGTCGCGGCGCATCCTACCGACCAAAGCCCAATCCACAACGCAACTATCACAATCAACGCGAATCAAGCTGGAATATTCTCATTCTACTGCAGGTTCCACACGCCATCCATGTCAGGAAGCCTTGTAGTCCAAGGATAACCACATTACATTCTCCTCTTCGCCTAGCGCCTAGAAAATGTAAGTTCTGCGAGTGCAAGAAATTCAGGTTCTAGAATTATCCATCATGTACATTTTTGTGCATTCAGCTTCTAGCTTACGGGTCCGGGTTGTTCGAGACACCGTTCCGCAAGCCTAAATAGGCACATTGGGAAGCGTGGTCGTAACCCTGGTGTGAAGGCGATGGGTGGTCATCTTTACTGGCATAAGTGCCGCGTCGAGACCATCCTCGACGACTAGGCACAAACACCAGATCCTAACACTCCAAGACTCGCGTCCTTCTTCATCTCTCCGCCTACCGTCTTCCTCCCACCATCGACGCCGCCTGCTGATTGTCAAGTTCGGCGGCTCCAGCCTATCCAATCCGAAAAGAATCGGTCTGGCCGTAGCATCAGTGGCGCGGGAGTATGCCCGCGGAAACCGTGTCGTGGTAGTTGTTAGCGCTGTAGGTAACACTACCGATCGCCTGCTGCATCTCACGAACGGAGGTGTCGGACTGGTCGATACAGATAGAGACGATATTTTGGCGATGGGAGAGAGAACTAGCGCGAGAATATTTGCGGCTTCATTGAAATCTCGAGGAATACAGGCACGATGCTACGATCCATCTGACCGAGACTGGCCCATAATCACCGACGATAATTTCCTGAACGCGAACCCTCTCAAGACTAGAAGCATCCAACGCATCCGACGCTACCTCAAGCCAGTCCTCGGCGATGGAGTGGTCCCGGTGATAGGAGGATTCATCGGTCGAACAACGGACGGACGCATTAGCACTCTCGGCCGAGGAGGAAGCGACACGACGGCTCTCCTGCTGGCAATGGCACTCGAAGCAGACGAGGTCGTGCTCGTTACCAACGTGCCGGGAATCTTAAGCGCCGATCCAACCTTGGTCAGGAACGCCCGGGTCCTTCCACGAATCGATATGAAAACGTTGACCGGGATAGCCGATACCGGAACAAAATTCATCCATCGCAAGGCGCTGCGATTCAAAGATCCCAGCATCAACGTTCGCGTAATATCAAACACGAATGGGAGGTTAGATTCGCAAGGAACGCTCGTTACCGGAGCTTCGATTCCCGAGCTGGAAGTTACGATTAGCAATCCCCACCCTGTCGCGTCAGTGACCATCGTAGGAAAAGAACTGCCTCACCAACCGGAGCTAGTGCAGAAGATCTCGAAACTAGCCGGACCGAATCTAGTAGCTGTCTCTCAAGACAGCGACAGTGCCATTCTATACATCAAACAGACGCCAAAACTGCAGCAACAATTATCGAGATTGCACGACGCGGTCCTGAAAGATCCGCACGGAATTGCCCTTGCTGCTAGGACGGGAATGGCTCTCGTCAAAGTCCGTAGCATTGGATTAGAGGAGAGACCAGGAGTGGTTGCTAGAATAAGCGACGCCCTACGTTCCGCGAACATCAACATGTTCGGAATTCTCACAATAACATCTTCTGTTCTGGTTTTCGTGGACTGGAAAGTACGGCGCAAAGCCGCCAGCCTCATCAGGAGTTCGTTGGAGAACAACTGACTGACAAGCATGCTGTGATCATGATGGAATCTGGAAAAACACGCAGACTCGGACGAATATTCCGAGACGATGGCAAAACTGTCATCGTTCCGATGGACCACGGAGTATCAGTTGGTCCAATCGAAGGACTCGGCGACATGAGAAAAACTGTAAACCATGTCGCGAAAGGAGGAGCCGACGCTGTCCTCGTACACGCGGGCCCAGCCAGGACTGTTGACACTACACAACTAGGTCTCATCGTCCACCTGTCAGGGGCCACACGCCTTACGAAGGAACCCAACTGGAAAATGCAGCTCTGCAGCGTCAAAGAAGCAGTCCGTCTCGGTGCGGATGCAGTATCTGTACACATCAATGTGGGATCAGAACATGAGCAGGACATGCTGGACAGCTTCTCCAGAATACTGGACGAATGCGACGACTATTCCATGCCGCTCATCGCAATGATGTATCCAAGAGGACCGAAAATCTCAGACGAACATTCCTACGAAGTCGTAAGCCACGCGGCTCGACTGGGGTATGAACTCGGAGCCGACATCGTGAAGACGAACTACACGGGCGACGTTGAAAGCTTCAGAAAGGTCGTCAACAGCGTAAGAGTACCCATCGTGGTCGCGGGCGGACCAAAATCAGACCATGTCAGCGAATGTCTTCGACTAGTCTACGAATCCATCCAAGCAGGAGCTGCCGGTGTATCGATCGGCAGGAATGTCTTCCAGCACCAAGATCCAAGCATCATGACCCGAGCTATCGCAGAGATCGTACACAACCAAGCAGATCCGGCAAACGCACTATCCACTACCGGTGAGAAAAATGAAACAATTCTGGCTAGAACCTAGTCACGACCTATCCGAAGATCACCTTCGAAAGATAGCGGAAGAGGCCAAACCACACACCATAATCCTCCCCAAGCCAGTCGCTGGACTCCCAGTCAAAGTCGCCAGCCCGGTCGAAGGAGCAGACATCTTAGTCACCTGCGACATAGCAACTGCTTACGCCGCGAAAGAAAGAGGAGTTCCTGTAGCACTTCAGATCACAATCCAACACAGGAATGACATAGAGAAAGTTTCACGGTTCCTCGAGGCGGACCCCGATTATCTGCTTATTGAGTGTCCCAACTGGAAAATTATCCCGGTAGAGAACCTGATCGCAGAAGCCAGAGGAAGATCTAAGATCCTTGCTAGAACTAGGAACTTTCAGGAGAGCAGAACTGCCCTATCCATACTGGAGCAAGGAACGGATGGAATATCCCTCGCACCTGATGATCCCAGCGATATCATCAAGACCCGCGACCTGATCCTAGAACAGCCCGAACCAGTTTCCCTCTCCTTGGCAAAAGTGACGAGTATCCGACCCATTGGGACCGGTGCCCGGGTCTGCGTCGACACCTGTGAGATTCTACACGATGGCGAGGGTCTGCTGACCGGCAGCTCTTCCCAAGGACTGTTTCTCGTCGAAGGCGAAGTCCACTCCAACCTGCACGTGAACCCTCGGCCCTTCAGGGTCAACGCGGGACCAGTAGCCCTCTACCTCCTGGCACCGAAAGGCAAGACGCAGTATCTTTCAGAACTGACCGCGGGACAATCTGTCCTACTCGTTGACAAACAAGGGCGGACGAGGACAGTGGATGTCGCTCGCGTCAAGATAGAACGCAGGCCGCTAATGTTCATCGAAGCTTCAGTGGGATCCAACTCTGTGAAAACCATTGTTCAAAACGCTGAAACAGTTCGACTCGTTAACCGCGCCGGATCGAAGTCCATTTCAGAGATCCGACCCGGTGACGAGGTACTTGTTCGATACGAGGAGGGTGGACGACATTTCGGGACAAGGGTGCCAGACGAGATGATTATTGAAAAGTGAAACCGAAAATCTGCGTATCTCTATCCTCCAAGGACCCTCACGAACTATACCGGAAGGCACAGCGCGCAGAGGCGTTGTCAGCTGACCTAGTGGAAGTTAGACTAGACAAACTGAGCAACCACCGAGGAGTATCGAAGGTTGCAGGGGCAGTAGAGATACCCATGGTCGCCACGAACCGGCCAGTCTCGCAAAGGGGATCTTTTGCACGTTCGGAGAGTGAACGATTGGGCCTGTTAATGGACGCAGTCGAAGGAGGAGCCGACTACGTAGATATTGAGAGCTCAACCAGTCATCTTGACCAAGTCATCGAGACGTTCCGGAAGACCAGCGCCAAGATCATCCTTTCACATCATAATCATTCCAGAACTCCGAAGCTATCAGAGCTGAAATCGACACTGGCCAAACTTCAGAAAAGCAAGTCAGACCTCTACAAAATTGTCACCACCGCTCGATCGTTAGAAGATAACCTGACAATCCTCAGTCTGCTAAAGACGAGCCGCAGAACCAGTCCGCTCGTGTCATTCGCGATGGGAAAACCGGGGGTTTGGTCAAGAATACTAGCACCATTCTATGGCGCAGACTTCACCTACGCTTCACTGAGAAGAGGGCTGGAAACTGCGCCTGGACAGCCTAGCATTTCCGATCTACGACGCATTTACGAGACGATCGATGCAGAGTAGGCGGTTAAGATAACAAGAGAAACTAGAGTCCATTCACTGTTCGGTTCACCAGTTGAGCACAGCCTCAGCCCGGTGATCTTCAACACTACTTTCCAGAAACTGTCACTAAACCGTGCATACCTACCTTTCAATGTCAGCAAGAGCCAGCTCAAGCATGCTGTACAAGCGGCTCGCACGCTAGGATTTGATGGCTTCAATGTTACAATGCCTCACAAGACCAGGATTCTAGAGCTAGTCGACCAGCTCGATGACGTTGCAAAGAAGGGAGGAACAGTCAATACAGTTGCTAGAGTTGGGCAGAGGCTCGTCGGGTACAGCACAGACGG
>Ga0209808_1000526_pt1 | contig 18972 bp, 12 predicted proteins | sample GraSoiAngelo_157_FD_186171 | JGI IMG/M metagenome (GOLD analysis project Ga0209808, IMG submission 186171) | Grasslands soil microbial communities from the Angelo Coastal Reserve, California, USA - 14_1009_16_20cm (SPAdes) (version 2) | ecosystem: Environmental > Terrestrial > Soil > Grasslands ... | reverse complement strand
CAGGCGTTCGGCACCTTCATTCTGCTCTGGTGGCAACCAATGAGTTATGTGGAACTCGATATCGTTCGCCAAAATATTTACACACCGCTCACATTGTTGCTCTTCGCCGGATTGTGTGCGCTGGAAACTCGGCGGGCTGCTGGCCTATATATTCGACTCGCTTGGGGGGCATTGCTTGGCACCGCCGCCGCGGCGTTCTATCTGACACGCGAGGAAGGGATATGGATTCTGCCCGGGGCCGCGTTGTTGATTGGAATCAGCGCTTGGAATTCATGGCGCGCGGGGAAACGGCTTCGTCCATTGGTCGCGCCGGCCGGCACCGCCACCATCTGCGCGGCCGCAATTCTCGTCACGGTCTGTACACTTAATTACCGTTACTACGGTTGGTTTGGCACGGTCGAGTTTCGCGCTCGCGAATTTCGATCAGCTTATGGTGCGCTGCAGAGACCCGTCCCGTCTGAACAAATTCGTTACGTACCGGTCACTCGCGACGTTCGACTGAGGCTTTACCAAGTCAGCCCATCTTTTGCGGAACTAAAACCGTGTTTGGAGGGACCGGTCGGATTAGAGTGGGCCAACTATTCCGATTTTCTTACCGGACGTCCGGGCGAAGAACTTCAAATCGGAGGAGGCTCGTTTATCTGGGCCCTGCGGGATTGCGTCATCGCTTCGGGTCATGGCAACACCGCCAGGGAGGCACTGGACTTCTACCGATCCATCGGATTGGAAATCAACCGCGCGTGTGACGAGGGTCGGATAGCCCCGGCGCGACCTCGGCGAAATACAATGGTGCCTCGGTGGCGCCCTGAAAATGCGCAGCGACTGCGGGAAACTGTCCCCGGGTATGCTGCCGAGTTTTTTCTATTTACCGGCTTCAGCGCCTACCCCACGAATAGTTGGGGATCCGCCGATTTGTTGGCTTTGTTTCGAGATCTCACTCGCTGGCGACTTGCGCATTCCGATGACGCACCTGAACTCGATTTCCCATTGCCGTCGAGTGTCGATCATTACCGACTGGCAGCGCTACAAGCGCTCGGACAGATCTTTCGCTGGCTTTGTATCGTGCTCGTGATCAGCGGATTGGGTGCCTGGGCGTGGACCGCAAGCGATGTACTGCGACATCAGACAATGCCTTATTTGTTTGTTGTCGCCACCGCCGCACTGGGCTCCGCGTTGGCCGTGCTGGTCATTAATATGCTCGTCCATGTGCTTGCGTTTCGTAATCGCGGCCCCACCGCGCTCCATGAAGGTTATCCTCTGCTGGTGTTGTTCGGCGCTACAGCGTGGATAACTTTCTTATCCCCGCGCATTCGTCCGAAATATTCGGCCGAGCCCGAAACGTCTAGCCCTGGAATCAAATACGGGAATTAGGAGCCGGCCCTATGGACCCGCGGGCCAATCGACACGGAAAATGTGCGCTGCTTGCAGATTTGCGTCATGTGGAAATAGATACGTGTCACCGGAGAACCGATGAAAATGAATGTTTTCCCGGTTTTCCCAGGCGGTTTCTTTTATCTCCGCCACATCGTTGAGCCGCGCGCCTTCTGCTAAAAGGTGATCTGAAACGTCTGGCCAGCGAATTCCCAAATAATCATCCCAATTGAAACGCCAAACAACCCAGCGAGCGTGGTCGACTCCAAAAACGTATTCGGGGAGTCCGCGACGTAGCGCAGTCTCGTAAATCGCATCCTGTCTCATGATTTTCATCCCTTGCGGCAATCGAGTGTGGAAATAGAGGGGCTCCGACTCGTAATTCGTTACAAGTAAATCGTTAGCCCGAGCATTTTCGCGAAGGAATTCGCTGCATTTGCCGACAGTCCCAACGTTCGAGTAGAACAAATCGCGAAGAAACAGCAGATCGGCGGCGGGCAAGAAGCAATTGATCATCTTTTCTGGAACATGGGGTGCGACAATTTTCTGTTCAGGATCTGGATTTTTGTCGGCCGAGAAGAGCCATGGTGTAATTTGAGCGAAGTTCGTAAACGCGAAAAGCAACAGCAACGACAGCAAAACAGAATTTCTTTCACGGCTGACTTTCACAATGAGTAGGCCCGCCGCGGTTGCGAGAAGCGGAATAACCGCAGAAGTATAACGAAGACCAGTTACCCACAAAGCAGCTGTTCGTTGAGTGACGGCCATGGCGATCGCGTAGGAAACACTCACGGCCAGAATTGTGACCAGTAGCTCTCTCGCTCGCTGTTCCCTCGGTCGATCAATGCGGGAGCGGCCGATCGAGCTGACCACAGCCAGAACCGTTACTCCGATCAGCGGAGCCACGGATGAGCACTCGATCAAGTATTGAACTAAGCGCGCAAAAAAATCGCGAACGGACGGCACTAGCGAAGCGTTCTCGGTGTAACCCGTGTGCGCTAATGCAAACCAGGGTACCGTTAAAACGCTGACCGCCGGCAGAGCCAACCAAAACGATCTTCGCTGCGACGAAAATCCGCGATCTATTAACGTTAGGGCACCAAGAGCAAACACGGGAACGATGCCAATTGGATGAGTGTGGAATAGGAGGATGGCTACGAACGCAAATAGTGCGGTTTGTCGCGGTGTTTTCATCCGCAAAAAAGTCTCGATCAACAAAAGCGTAAAAAGCATCGCGAGCGCGTAGTAACGTGCTTGGCGGCAAAAAAGAAGAAACTGCACCGAACAGAGCGTTAAGATCGTTCCGCAGAGGGCCGCTCGACGATCGGCGATCGATTGCCAAATGAGGCGATAGACGAGCAAAATGGTTAACCAGCCCGCGAAGGCGAACGGCAAGCGGGCGGCAAACGTGTTTTCGCCGAAAAGCCAAAATGATGCAGCTGCGAGGTAATACTGCAGCCACGGACTGCTTACCATTACGAGATCATTATTAACCCGAGCGCCAAAATCTGAATCCATGAAGGTCACGCCGTCCCATGATCTCGGGACGCCAAATTTCAGGATGTTCGACGCCAGCACCGCGGTATCGCCTTCATCGGCCCACAAATAGCCGGAGCCAAGATTGGTGAATATGAGGCCCGCCCCAATCATGGCTACGAGCAGGAACACCCAGTGGCGCCGAAGAGTGGTCAACGCATCCGAAGCTTTCATTTGTCCGGACTATCTTGTGAGCTCGATGCTCGCGTTGAAGTTGGCTCGCGCCGAAATGCGCGAAACAAGAAAAAGCATGCGCTCACAAAAAAGAACGATACGGCTATGTTCCGAATAACGAGGACGAGCAATGGTAGATTTGGATGTCCCAGAAAATCCCATTTTCCAAGTAGCCAGCCATTTCCGGAGAAAAGCCAGTGCAACGAATAGAGGTAGGCGCTGGTGAGCGCTACCGCTGGAATGGAGAACCACCAGCGAAGGAAGAACCAAAAGGGCAAAGCCCAGGCAAAATATTGGAACGCCCAATAGTCGCTAAATCCAAAAAGAACGGCGTAGGCCATGCCAATGGTTGCGCACACCTCTTGAGCAGACGCACGATGTCGGCGTAGCCACGAGAGAAGCAGCATGGCGGCGATCGCGATATACCAGCTCTGCTCGAGAAGGAATAGAACCGGACGAAGATATTTTTCCGGCCAAGCCTGAATTGGCACGACCGTAGAAAAAAGTAAGACGCTCGGACCCCACAACGGAACGCCCTCCGCAGTTTGTAAAATCAATCCGCGGTATCCAAAAACGTTCGTGAAAACGATTTTGTAATCCTGAACTAGGGCGGGAAGATAAATTAAAAATGCGCTGATGACCGCTGCGAGCAGAAAAATGCCGCGAATGCGCCAGCGACGAAACAACGCCAAGAGCGCAGGAAGAGCCAGTATCCCCGGCAGTTTGATCCAAAGACTCGCGCCGAAGGCAGCGCCGCTACTTAGGACTCGTTCTTTCGTCGCTAACCAAACAGTCAGTAAAAGGAAAAACGCGACCGCGGTGTCGGTATTGCCGTGATAGGCGGAAATAAGGATAGCAGTCGGACTCAGCCAGTAACAAGCGGTGCCGATAAATCGCCACCGGTTTTCCGGGAGCAACGAGAACAATAGCAGCGCGTTTCCGGCATCCAGTAATGCAAACGGTGCGCGGAAAAGAATCCGGAACGGGACGTGAGTTACGGTCGCAATCTGCAAAATCAAAGCGCTCACTTTGCTGATAAACGGCGGATGATTCGCAAACGAGTTCGCGTGGTAGTATCCGATCAGTCCGCGATTCAGCACTTGCTGAGCATGGTCTTCCCAATCATCCATGTCGCCCGTGCCGTCAGTGAAGGCGACGCAATAAACCCGCAGCGCCGCGCCGATGAGGATTGCTGTCCAAAATGCGCTCTTGTGTTTCAAGAAGGATGGCAACGGAACAGGCGTGGCAATTGCGACGGAGCCGTCCATGTTCGTGCGGATTGTAGATGGCAATAGCCCGTCGCCAAGGCGCTTTTCAGTAGCTAGTGCTGCGCAGGCCAAACGACTCGAAAAATAGTAGCAGGAGGAAAAGTTTCAGGACCGTGAAATAAATAACGTCCACCCGGAAAGCGTCGAAAGTGAATATTTTCCCGATTTTCCCAGAGAGTCTCTGGTAATTCCGCCACCCGTTCGATGCGCCCACCTCGATCGACGATTTGCTGCTCCACTTCGGCGCCAAAATATTCCTGATATCCCTCCCAAACGGGGCGCCAGATTACCCAGCGCACTTGATCGACGTCGAACACATACGTCGGAAGTCCTTTCAATTTGGCCGCCTGGTATATGGGATAATCCGGTAAAATTTTTAAGGCCTGGGGCAAGCGAGTGTGAAAATAGAGCGGTTCCCATTCGTAATTTGTAATCAATTTATCTCCCGCATCGGCATAATCGCGCAGAAAGGCGGAGACGTTCGCGACCGTTCCCAAATTACTTTGGAACAAATCGGAAAGGAAAATCGATTGTTGCCGCGTGTTCAGGAAGCGCTCGATAAAGTTTGATGGCAGATGCGCTTCGATAACCTCCTTTCCATCAAAGGAGGCCACGGTTTTGCCCCAGAAAATCCAAGGGGTCAGTTGGGCGAACTTAGTGAAAATAAAAACCGACATTAACAGAACAGAAAGAATTGCCCGATCGCCCGTAATTCTGGTGATGAGGATACCCGCCGTCATTGCCATTAGCGGAAGCACCGCGGCCGTATAGCGAATCCCAATTCGCCAAAGAGAGTCAGCTGGCTGGGTAGCGGCGATCATAACTGCGTACAAGAGCAGTGTTACGAACGTGACAATTATTATCGCGCTTCCTCGATTTTCGATCCTCGTGACACTAGCAATCGACGACTCCGTAGACATTTGTTTGTTATTAGCGAAGTGCTTTCGAACACTTTGGAATAGCAAGAGAATCGTCGCCCCGAGGAGCGGTGTCACTGATGCGCATTCGATCAGGTATTGCACAATCCGTCCGGCAAACTGCGGGATAGATTGCACGCTGCCCATGCTTTCTGCGTAGCCACTGCCGGCGAGCGCGATCCAAGGCAATGTTAGCATGGCAATGGCGGGAGCCGCCGTCCAAAACCATCGACGTTGGGAGAAGAATGGGCGATAGGCTATAGTTAAAGCGCCCAAAGCGATTACCGGCACGGAGCCGATGGGGTGAGCGTGGAATAAGAGAATTGCGACGACAGCAAACAAGACGCAGTGCCGCGCCGACTTCATTTGGAGAAAAATCCAAAGCAGCAAAAGCGCCAGCAGCATGCTCAGCGCGTAATAGCGGCATTGGCGGCAATAGAGAAGAAACTGGACGGAACTGACGAGTATTGAGGCCGTGCAAAACCCGGCCCAACGGCTGGCAGTACTTTGCAAAATGAGGCGATATGCGACCAAGACAGTGAGCCAGCCGGCAATCGCGAACGGTAGTCGCGCCGAAAATGCGTGTTTTCCAAAAATGACGAAGGAAGCGCCGGTAACATAATATTGCAGCCACGGGCTGGTGACCATGACAAGATTATGATTCAGGCGCGCTCCTTTATCGGAGTCGACGAAGGTGACGCCATCCCAAGCTTTCGGAACGCCCCCTTTGATAGTGTTCGCAGCCAGGACTGCTGTGTCTCCTTCATCCGCCCACAAATAATCCTTTCCTAAATTTGACAGAACTAGCGCCAAGCCCAGTATCGCCACCAGTGTAAACGGCCAGTGTGGACGCAATCTCTCCCAAACGTGCGACGACATTCGGATCGTTTAAGCCTTTCGTCGGTAAATCAGAATGTGTTCGGCGGTCGGTGTCACATTCGCTGGCCTGCTTGAAAAGTAATAGTCAGTGCCCTGATCAGAGATATTGATTAGACCAACTTCCTCGTAGTTCGCATCACAGTAAGCGTCTGCCCACCTAAAAATCGTTTGATCTGAATCGGGCCCCACCAACCACGACTTGCTCGCGACCACCAGGATAAGGAATTTCGGGCGCACCGTTTCGATTTCTCGGATCATCTCTTGCTGCATTTGACGCGCATAAGGCTGCGGCTCCATCAATCCGTAGGTGTAAATAAATCCAGTGGCCGAGTGCCGTTGAGCGTAGAAATAGATTTGTGGTTCGGAGCCCAGCACGGCGATTGTGTCTGTCGGGCTCGATTGCGCACGCAAATATTCGCCAATCTTAATCGATTCCGGAAATGGATTTGTTCCATTGACCATTCGGTTAGCTTCATCGAGCGGCCGCCCGAAAAAAAAGTCGGCTTCTGACCACAGCGGCCATGCGAGACAGAGGGCGAATGGGAGCAGGATCGCGATGCGAAACTTGTGTGCACCCTTCTGGAAAGTTTCAAACGCGCCAATGACTGCCATTCCGGCTAGCAAGGAAACCGCTGGCAAAAGCAGAATAAAATAGTGCGGGCGAAAATAAAATCCTGGGCAAACTGAGAGCGCGGAAAAAAAGGCAAACGTTATCAGAAAACTGGCGCGATGGCGAAGAGTCGGCTTAACAACGCACACGATGGCGCCAATCGCCGCGAGAGACCAGATTGGCCATGCTGTTCCTAGTGCGCCCCAAAAATGTCCGGCAAAAAGCCGAAACCCCTCGGCGATTGAAACCTGACTGCCATAGTGGCCCGCGTATTTGATCGTCCAAAACCAGAATTTCTCGAAGACCCCAGCCTTCCACAAAGCTAAACAACTGACCAAAAACGGGGCGCTCGCACCGCTCAGAAAGATTAAATTGCGGACGAAGATGTCGCGAGCATTGCGCTGCGCGCGCCAATCCCGGCTGAAAAGGTAGACCGAGCCAAAGAGGACAAAGAACAATCCGGGTTGCTTCATCAGTAACGCGAATCCAAACAGGCTACCGCTCGCGAAGATTAGTGTTCTAGATTGTCGATCTAATGAGCGGCTCAGAAGAAGAGTGCCGGCGACTGCAAACATAACGACGAAATGAGTGGCATGCGCTGCCAAGCCAAGCACGTAAGGCATTAGCGAGAGAACACAATAGGCGGCCGCGGCTGCGGGTCCGCCGAGCTCGCCCAAAATATTTCGGCCGAGGAAGAGAAGTAATCCTGCAGTAACCAAATTGATTAGGATTAGACCGACGTGAATAGCGGTGATCGAGTCGCCAAAGATCGACATCAGTAGAGCATAGGCAACGGAGGTGCCCGGAAACTTCATGCTGTAGGCCAACTGATAGGGCGGGATGCCGTGCAAAAGAAGTTGGCCGGTGAAAGCATACTCGCCCTCGTCCCGCTCCAAAGGCAACCCAAGCAGGCGAATTCTGGCCGCCAAAACGAGGATAAGAGTCGCGCCGAGCAAGAGCCATACGGTAACGCGGAGAGAGTTTGGGTGACGGGCTTGTTTCAGATTCACGTGATGCGGGCGCGAGGCAACTGAGTTTGGCCGATTCAGTGGCGTTGCCAAGGGGAGTTTGGCCTTTTTGGGGTGGCATGGGCTGTGCTTGTGGTGATTATCACGATTATGGTCACAATAAGCATCCGCCCTTACTCGCTTCGCAGAGTCGCCTTCGTCGGGTTCGCCCTCTTTTGTCTCTCCTGCCTCTCCGCTTTTGCCCAGCCCGCTTACATTACAGTTAATTCCACGCCCTACGACCGGCAAATGACCCGTATCCGGCCCATTCTTAGCTCAGTCTCCGGGCACAAAGACGAAACTATTTCAATCTCGCTGGTGAATCATTGGATCGGAAACCTGAGGGCGATTCCGTACGGCTTCTCCATGGAATGGAAAACTCCCGAAGAGGTCCAACTCGGCGCCTACGCCGATTGTAAGGGCAAAGCAGTTGCGCTTTACAATGCGATGCATTCACGCGGAGATGAAAATGTCCGGCTCGTGATCGGAAAACGCATGTGGACCAGCCGCAAGACACACGCCTGGCTCGAATGGACTACCGCCGGCGGAACATACATTCTCGATCCGACCATCAATTGGAGCGCATTCCGCGCTGAGCGCACTGGACGGTCGTCCTACATCCCCCTTTACGCTTATGCCGGGACAAGGAAGTATCGAGCGGCAACAAGCACGGGCCTTCTTGCCAGCAACCGCTTCCTCGGCGGCCAACACGTCGCCAGCCAGCTCTAGTTTGCTGCGACGATAGCGGCAAAGTTCGACAGTTTCGACCGGCCGGATTGGCCGGTCGCTGTTTTTAGCCTGTGGGCGCGGGGCGGCGCCAGTCACGAAAAATAGTTCCAGGGCGGGGCGAAGATTTGTATTGCCAGAAAAGGGGTGGCCAGCGTATTGTCGTTTTTTGTAGCTATGGAAATTATGAGCGCACCCTTCTCTCGCTTTTATCGAATTGTCGCGCTGACCTTTTGCCTCATTCTCGTACAGATCTTGGTCGCGACTGCCGGGCAACTTGCACTGAACAACGTCGCCCGCGTTAGCGTTGGCGCCCGGGTAGACGACAAAATCGCAGAAGCGGCCCTGATTTCAGGTCAGCCAGGCGTCGGTTACGCCTTGCTCGATGGACAAACCGAGCTGGTACTTTCGCTTTCCAAAATCGAAAACATCGACATCGTGTCGTTTTTGAACAACGGCACAAAGGGCACTGTAACCGTTGCGACGTCGAATTCGAAATTGGCCACTGGCAGTCTCCAATGGCACGAAATCGCGAAGCAGGATCTCACCGCCAACGTCACCAAAATAAAACTTGGCCCGACCGAAGCGAAGTATGTGAAGTTTACTTTTAACGTTGCTAAGTCGGGTCGTATTGCAGAACTCGCAGTTTACTCAACGACGAAACTAACACTCGCCAACACGGCTTTGGTCGATGGTAAGGACGCAAAAGATTTTGGCGGGGGCAAGGAGGCCAAGGAAGTTGCGGAAGGGCCACCAGAAGAAGGACCGCCGCCAAATCTTCCCGATCCGCCGACATTCGTTTTTGTTCCGATCGTCAGCCCATAACGGCTTGCCGTTAGCCATTTTTAATTAAAGAGACCCACCCATGATCGCGGTGGGTCTTTTTTCCGCTAACTCAATCCGGCGAGTGTCGGCCCTTTTTCAGAGCTCGTCTCGAATGATCTTAAAAATCTGCGTGTTGTCGATTGTGCCTTGTAACGTCTCCGTGCCAGGGCCGCTTCCGAATGAGACGACATCCTCCACCGTTTCCAAAGCCGATCTTGTGTAAAATGCAGCCGGCTCGGTTTGATCTTTTCGGGTAGCTTCGTCCGGATTGACGGGTGTTTGTCTTTCCGGGCCTTTTGCAGCGCCGTAGGATTGAACCCCCTTTGGACCGGTTGCCCAAGTCATCCACGGTTCGCCTGACGGATTCAATCCGAGTAACGCGATTCCGCTGTCCTTGCGGAATGGAAAACCGTTCACGTGCAACCCACCGATCGCGGTATCGCCGCTCACAATGATTGTCGATTTCGGTCCGGCGTAACGCTGCGCTGTTGAGAGCGTGCGATCGAGCTCGGCGGTTTCGGTTAACGTTTTTTCCGCATTGTTCGTTTCGGCCGCTTTTCGCATACGACCCGCGTCGACGATGAGCAGGTAACCACGCTGATTGAATTGCAACAACTCAATCGCACGCCGCACCATGTCGGACAAAGCGGGTTCGTCATTCCAAGCGGCCTGATTGCTACCGCTATTTCCGTCCACAAACGCTCCGAAAAGTTTCGGCCGCCGCCACACCGGAATGGACTCCAATTCGGCTCGGTTCCGGACTACGTCGAAACCGCTTTGGCGCAATTCTAACAGAAGATCGCGATTGTCTTGTCGTTGCCCCTGTTTTGCTTCGGGCAGAAATTCGGCCGTGCTCATCCCCATGCAGATATCGATCTTGCCGCCTTCGACGAGTTGACGCGCGATTTGATCACTGTCGTTCGCGTTCGGCGCATGGGCATAAAACGCCGCGCATGTCGCATTTGTCAGGGATTCATTTGTCACTAAGCCCGTCGCACGTCCTCGATTCCGCGCCAATTCGATAATGTTGGCGCGCGGTTTGCCGGCGGGATCAATCGAGAGGGAGCGATTATTGACTTTAACGCCGGTGGCGAGCGCGCTCGCGGCTGCCGCCTGATCGGAGACCGCGAAATCTCTGGAGTAATTAGTTACCAGCGCGACGTGTGGCATTCCGTCCAGGGCCAAACGCGCATCGGAGCCTCCGAGATAAACACGAGTCAGCGCAATTCGTTCCGGTGCGAGCCCCTCCCCGATAATAAGAATAATCCCGAACGGCTTCTGGACCACCCAATGCTGGAAATAAAGAACCCCCAACCCAGCGAAAACAGCGAGGCACAAAAGCGCGAGCAACTGATTGCGCCATTTCACCAGCGCGATGTAGCTGCGCATCAGTTCTATTGTCAATCCCGCAACCGCGGGAAACTGCTTGTCCGACTTCATAATCGTCGGCAGAGTGCGCGCATATGGCCGGCCCGGTGATGCTCATCATTCGTGATGGCTGGGGAATCAATCCCGGCGGCCAGCAGTCGCGTGAACAAAATGGCGACGCCACCCTTCTTGCCAGCACACCCTTTCACGACCAGCTCTATCGTGATTATCCTGGTGGCAAACTGAGCGCTAGTGGTTCTGATGTTGGTCTACCCGAAGGCCAAATGGGCAACTCGGAAGTCGGGCATCTGAATTTGGGTGCGGGTCGCGTCGTTCTCCAGGACCTTACGCGAATTAATAAGGCGATTGCCGATGGTGAGCTGACCCGGAATCACGTCGCGCAGGAAACTTTCGCAACCGCGCGCGGACATCGCCTTCACTTGTTAGGCCTGGTTTCCAATGGCGGCGTCCACAGCCATTACGATCACATGATTGCGCTCGCGAACGCAGCCAGGGCGGCAAACGCTGATGAGATTTTCGTTCATGCCTTCACCGACGGACGCGATTCGTCGCCCACCGGCGGACGGGAGTATCTGAAGACCTGCGAAGAACAACTTCGCGATAGCGGCGCCCAAATCGTGACGCTAGTCGGACGATATTTCGCGATGGACCGCGATCGTCGTTGGGACCGGACCAAGAAAGCCTGGGACGCGGTCGTTCTCGGACGTGGCGAGATTTGCGAAGACTCTCCATCCGAAGCTTTGAATCGGCACTATCGCGAGGGCAAGACGGACGAGTTCATGCCGCCGTTGATTTTTGCTCAGGCGAATGAGCAACGCGTTCGTGATGGCGACGTTGTTTTGTTTTTCAATTTTCGGGCCGATCGCGCGCGCCAATTATCGCAGGCTTTTCTATTCAAAGATTTCGATTGCTTTGACCGAGAAATTTGGCCGCAAGTAACCTTTACCTCTCTCACAGAGTACGACGTTCGTTTTCCGTCGCCGTTTATCTTTCCGCCCGAGGACCTCAAAAACATTCTCGGCGAACTGGTGAGCGCTGCGGGCAAATCACAGTTGCGCATCGCCGAGACGGAAAAATACGCGCACGTGACCTATTTCTTTAATGGCGGAGTCGAAAAGCCTTTTCCACGCGAAGAGCGAAAGCTGATCCCATCGCCCAAAGTCGCCACCTACGATTTGAAGCCCGAAATGAGCGCGCTCGGGGTAACGGACGATCTTCTCGCGCACTTGGACAAATTTGACCTCGTCATCCTCAACTTTGCCAATCCTGATATGGTCGGGCACACCGGGGTTGTGAAAGCCGGCATTAAAGCGGTCGAGACGGTAGATGAATGTTGCAGCCGGATTATTCCGAAACTGCTTGAGCTCAACGGCAAATGCATTGTCACCGCCGACCACGGCAATTGCGAACAGATGCGAAATCCCGACGGCTCTCCCAATACCGCGCACACCACAAACCTTGTTCATTGCATTTATGTGGCGAAGGATGCCGGGCAATTTCGATGCGACGACGGAATTCTGGCTGACGTTGCACCGACTCTCTTGTTTTTGCTCGGAATGGAAAAGCCGAAAGAAATGACCGGGCGCAACTTATTGGTCAAACGCGGCTAGGATCGACAATCTTCGCGCGTGATCTTTTCGAAGGTGATTTCGTGCTGTCGATTTAAGACGCGCGTGCCGGAGGCGGCAATCCGCTCCAAAAAGCGCAGCTGACTTCCGGGCTCCATTTCGTGCCACACCGGTTTGCGCGCCAGGATCAGTTCGGCGTTCGATTCAATCAACGCGCCCCAGCCAATCGGAATTTCCGGCTCGCGAAACAATTCGTTAGGCAAAACGAGAAAAAACAGATTCGCGCTGCGATAGCGAATTAACGTTTCAAATTTTGTGCAATCAAAGAGTCGATTTTGTAATGCCTGCGTTTGCCGCACCACCTGTTTATAGCCGCGGTGTTCGATCGCGGAGAAGTTGTGCGAATCGAATTCGTCGAAGAGTGAATCGGCAACGCGCAGCGCTGGATAATGAACGCGCAGATTTCGCTCCAGAATCTCACGGCGCCGGTGAACTTTTTCGAGACGCTGGATCGTTGTCGAAGTGCATCCGTTGTCCCGTCGAAGATCGACCAGCGCCTGTTTGCACTCAAAAATTGCGGTCACGGCTGGTTGTCTTCCATTCGGGCGATACGCCGCGAGGTCTGCTCGATATCGGCAGCGCGGCAAAGTGACTTCCATCGCGCAGGCGGAGTAGCCTTCTCGTTGAGCCCAAACGAGAGCGAGGCGTTTCAGACGAGCGTGCGCCTGCGTTTCGCCGTTACGATTCCTCACGCGCTGATCCATTTGGCCAGTTCGCGCGCCCAGTAGGTCACAATGATGTCCGCCCCGGCGCGCTTCAACGAAGTCATGATCTCAAGCGCGGCGGCGCGTTCCTCCACGATGCCTTTTTCGGCCGCCGCCTTGATCATCGCGTATTCACCGCTGACGTGGTAAACCGCGGTCGGCTTGCGAAAGCGTTCGCGCACGCGCCAGAGAATGTCGATGTACGGCAACGCCGGTTTGATCATCACGATGTCCGCGCCTTCGTCGATATCGAGGCCGACCTCGCGCAACGCTTCGTCGGCGTTTGCCGAATCCATTTGATAGGAGCGGCGGTCTCCAAATTGGGGCGGACTTTCGGCGGCTTCCCGAAACGGACCGTAAAAAACAGAAGCGAACTTCGCCGCGTAACTCATAATTCCGGTTTCAGCAAAACCGTTCATATCGAGCGCTTCGCGAATTGCGCCGATCCGGCCATCCATCATGTCGCTGGGCGCGACCATGTCTGCGCCGGCCTGGGCGTGAGAGAGCGCCGTTTTCACCAAAAGATCGACAGTCTGATCGTTCAGCACATGGAAATGGTCGCCGTCGATGCGAGTCACGCCGCAATGGCCATGACTCATGTATTCGCAAAGACAAACATCCGTGATCGCGACCACGTCCGGACATTTTTCCTTAATCGCGCGCAACGCTTTTTGCACAACGCCGTTTTCGGCATAAGCGCCGCTGGCATATTCATCCTTTTTTTCCGGAATCCCAAAAAGGAGAACAGCTTGGAGCCCGGCGTCTTTGGCCTGTCGCGCTTCATCGACGATTTCGCCAGGCGGAAGCTGAAAGACGCCCGGCATGCTCGCGATTGGACGTCGTTTGTCGATCTTTTGGTTGACGAAAAGAGGCAACACGAAATCGTGCGCGGTGAGATTGGTTTCGCGAACGAGATTTCTTATAGCTGGAGACCGCCGCAACCGTCGTGGACGATGGACCAACTTTCGCACGCGACGAGGCTACGCGGTCGGGGATTACGTCGCAAGTTCGCTACTTGACCTCGGTGCGTCTTCGCAGTGAAGTCGCATTTCGTGGGTGCGCCAAATTACTTGCTGATCGATATCAGCAACTCGTTTACAAAACTCGGTTTCGCGACCCGGCGGCGAATTTTGAAACCGATGCGCGTTCCAACCGCAAACTTCACGGCGGCGGCGCTTCAACGGTTTGTGAGACGGCGCTCGCCACGGCGAGTTCGTCCGGGGACGGAGAGGATCGACATCTTCGTTGTCTGCTCAGTCGTGCCGAAGAAAAACGGAGTAGTCCGGAGAGCGGCGAAGCGATCAAGGGTTTTATGGTTAACGCCGCGGGTCGAGCTTGGCGTTGGAATCGATTATCCAAATCCGAAAACAATTGGGGCGGATCGACTGGCGAATGCGGCAGCGGTCGCCGCCCTTTATGGGTGTCCCGCCATTGTAGTTGATTTTGGGACCGCGGTGACATTCGACATCGTCTCGGCCCAACGAAAATACGTCGGCGGAGTGATTGCGCCCGGACTGGAATCGATGACAAATTTTCTTTATCAACGGACCGCACTTTTGCCGAAGCTTTCTCTAAAAGAACCACGGTCGACCGTTGGAAGATCGACCATCGAGGCAATGCGCTCCGGCGCGGTGATCGGCTATCGCGGACTCGTGCGCGAGATTATTGCCAGGATCAAGGCCGAGCGCTTTCGCGGGAAGAAGGTGCATGTGATTGCGACCGGGGGTTACGCCGACCTGATCGCCGCACGGCTACGCGAGATCGATGCCGTCCATTCCAATCTTACCCTGGAAGGCTTGCGGATCGTCGCAAATCTCAACACCTAAGCGGCTTAATTCCTGCTGCCCTGCGACCAGGAAAATCCTCTTCCAGCGTCAAAAATTTAGGGCTTGTAATGGGGCTTGCGAAAAGGTTTGATGACAAGAGGCATGAAGATTCGCAAAATCGCGGCGGTCGCAGTGTTGGTGCTCGGTTCCTTGGCAGCGGACAACGTTGCCCCTTCGAAAGCGGAACTCGAAGCAATGTATGACAAAGCCTTTCGAGCGTTCGACGGGAATAATTTTCCGGACGCACTGAAAGAACTCGACGCGATTGACGCGCGTCAGCCGGACCTCGCCGAATCGCAAAACTTGCGCGGCGTAATCATGATGCGCCAAGGAATCTACGACAAAGCCGAAGCCGCGCTGCGCGAAGCGTTGCGGATCGATTCGAAATTTTGGAACGCGCGTTTCAATTTAGCTGAGATTCCGTTTCTAAAAAAGGATTGGGCTGAGGCGCGCAATCGCTTTCAGGAATTACTTTCGAGCAACGCGTCTGAGCTGCAGGGCGAAGCGACCCAGCTCATTCAATATAAAATCCTCTTAACTTATTTGCTCGAAGGAAAAGAGAACATGGTCGATTCACTTCTGGCCAAGTTCGAGCTTTCTCCGGACACCCCCGCAGTCCACTACGCGAACGCAGCCATCGCACTCCAGCAAGACAAGACGAAGGAAGCGAAGGACTGGATGGCACAAGCGGAAAAGAATTTCTCGCCCCAGCTGAACAAGCTTTTTGCCGAATCGCTCTACGAGGTGGGTTGGCTGCAAAAACAGGCCGGCCAAACACGCGCAGCCCTTGAGTTAACCACAGCGGCCGATCGTGCGGCCAAGACCAAGGCGTTTGCCCGATCACGGGTTGAGCAGGCGCGACAGGCTTATCAACAACGCGACTTTGTCGCCGCCCGCAAATTTATCGACGACGCGGACGCGGCTGATCCAAATCAGGCAGCTACTTTGAATTTGCGGGGCGAAATTTTGCTGGAGCAAAAGCAATTCGATCAGGCCGAGGCCGAATTCAAAAAGGCGTTGAAAGCGGATTCAAAATTCCGCCAGGCACAGTTCAATCTGGCTTTGGTGCCATTGAAGAAAAAAGATTATGCTGCCGCACGCGATCGGTTTGAAGCGCTCCTGAGCAAGACATCGGGCGGAGACAAGACCGAAGCCGCGCAACTGATCAAGTTCAACATCTACATGACGTGGTTGCTGGAAGGCAAAGACAGTCGTGCTCAGAAGTTGATGGAGCAGTTCCAGTTTACCGGCGACACGCCGGCTCTCTATTATGCTCAGGCCGCGTGGGAGTTTAAACATAACAATCCGACCAAGGCGACCGATTGGATCACTTCCGCGAAGAAAATTTATTCGCCGGCGCTGAACGTCGTTTTCGCGGATTCATTTTACGATCTCGGCTGGATGCAAAGCCCGGCGCTCGCGACCTCGCCCGCACCAGCCGTTGAAGCCGCTACTGCTTTGGCTGAAGCACAAACCGAATCAAGTCCGGCAATAGAACCAAGCCCAATTCCTGGAGCAGCTGTTGCGAAGGGTAAGGCAGCCGAAGCTAAGACCAAGACCGCTGCGCCCGCGATTGCCGGAATGGAGGCGACTGCCCCCAAACCGGAAGAGCCCCGGGCCAGCTCCGCTGTCACACAGTCGTCCGGCGCCGCGCCGGGATCATTTGCCGCTGGCAGTCCAGGCAGACCTGAAGAGATTCCGACATCGCCCGCGCCGAATTTCTCGCCGGTCGTAGAAACGCCAGTGGCGGCGGCCCGCGCGCCAGCATCGTCCGCAGCCGTTCCCGCTACGCGCGAAGGACCGGCAGTTGCACAATCGCAGCCCGCCAAGGCGCCTGCTCAGCAAGCGCCCGCTCCTGTTGCAGCTGCAAAACCGCCAGTCGTGGCTGCGGCATCGGCCACGCCAGCAACCGCGCTTGCTCCTGCGCATGTCGGCGAAGTTTCTCGCGGAAAATTTGAAGCCGGCAATTTAATTGCGGCAATTTTCGTTTTGGCTGGAATTGGCCTCATTGTGTTCGTCGTATACGAAATTCGTGGCCGCGGAATTCATTTCCCAAGTTTCCGCCGGGCCGCGCCGGCAACCGGTCCGCAGTTGGAAGGTATGGAATATGCCGCTGCGGCTCCCAGAGAAATGAAAGTTATGCCGCGATTGAGTGGCGGACCGCGTCAGGTCTCTCTTAAATTGAAGGCAACCGAGCCGGCACTGCGCCGCGCAGTAGTGCCGCTCAGCAGGCCAGACCGTGCTTTTGGCGGCGGGACGGCTTTGGAACCGGCAGTCGAGGGAAATGGTGAGCGCCAGTTCGAGCTTGAACCGAAAGTCGAAACATTCGAAGCGGTTGGACCGATTGTTGAACAGGGTGCGATGCCGATGGAAGGGGTTGGCGAACCGGTCGCGCAATCCGAATGGGTCGCCTCTGAGCCTGAGGCCGAACCGGTCGTGCAATCCGAGTGGGTCGCCTCTGAGCCTGAGGCCGAACCGGTCGTGCAATCCGAGTGGGTCGCCTCTGAGCCTGAGGCCGAAATGATTACGCAACCCGAATGGGTCGCATCTGGGCCTGAGTTGCTACCGGTCGAAATTCCGCAACCAGTAGCTGCCCAGCCTGAAGAAATCATGGTCCCCGAAATTGAGCCGGTTTTTGCCCAAGCTGCAACAATTGCCGAACCGGAAATCGAGCCTGTTGGTCAGGGTCAACCGATTCCTCAGTTGACGCCTGTGGAGGAACCGTCCATCATTGAGGTCACTGAACCTGAACCGGCCGGATTTGACGCGATTCGTCAGCCTAGCGAACCGTCTGTTGAGCCTGTTTTCGAATCACGAATTTACGAACCAAACACACCAGTAAACATGCCTGAACCGATCCAAATCCCAACTGCTCCAGCAGGGCGAGGCGGGATGCCTCAACCAGCCGGGGCGATGCAAACTGCCGTCCAACTCACCTTCGTTTTCGAGATTGCGTCGATGCAACTGACTCCAGCCTTCAAGATGGGGGCCTTGCAGTTAAGGCCGTCCTCGAAAGTCGTGACGATGCGCCTGGCTGGGTCGGCTCCGCAACCGGCAATGAATCTGCAGGTGACTTTTGAGATCGCACGGATCCAGCCCGCCGGCGGAACGCTCGGAAGCGTGCGCCTCACGCCATCGCAACAGCAACGTCCAACCGTGGTTGGATCGCCTTCGTTCACGGTAGGAGGTTTGCATTTAGTTTCGGATTTCGCGGCCGCACCACTTCAGCTGACGCCGTCACAGCAGGGACAAGCCACAGTCCACGTCGTGGCTCCGTTCCAAATCGCGACGGTCGAATTCTCACCGTCTTTTGAGATTTCATCGATTGTACTCAATTCGAATGCCAAGCAAGTATCAGTGCAGCTCCCGAGCGCCGGTGGCGCTGTCGTCGAAGGCGCACCGATTTTCGAAATCTCGAATTTGCAGCTCACTGGCAGCGGCGAAATCGGAATGATGCAGCTGAACCTGACCGGTCACGGTCCCAAGCGCGCGGCCTAATCCGGCAGGCAAGATCGAAATCTTTCGAGCGTTTCGACGAATCGATCTGCCTTTGTCGCGAATTACCGGCGTTTAACGAAGTTGCTGCGGTTTAGCGACCGTAGTGGCTTCGGTAGAAATTCACCGTTTCGCCGGATTAATTTCCGGTCGAAATAAATCTCGCCTCCGCCATAACTCGGTCGCTGGATATTGACCATGTCCCAGTGCACCTGGCTTCGGTTACTATTGTCTGCTTCCTCGTAAGCCTGACCGGGAGTGAAATGAAACGAACCGGCAATTTTTTCGTCGAAAAGAATATCTCGCATCGGCTCTAGGACGTACGGATTGAATCCGAGTGAAAACTCGCCGATGTAGCGAGCTCCGGCGTCGGAATCGAGGATCTTGTTGAGTTTCTCGGTCTGGTTGCTTGTCGCCTGGACAATTTTGCCCTCGCGGAAATCGAGGCGAATCCCGTCAAAGGCGATGCTTTGGTAAATTGTTGGCGCGTTAAAGGTGATATGGCCTTCCACCGAATTTTTCACTGGCGCTGTGAACACTTCACCATCCGGAATATTCCGGTCCCCTCCGCAAATGACTGCCGGAATTCCTTTGATGCTAAATCGCAGATCCGTTCC